>Ga0247814_10001720_pt1 | contig 12648 bp, 8 predicted proteins | sample UWRJL179409R1_FD_179947 | JGI IMG/M metagenome (GOLD analysis project Ga0247814, IMG submission 179947) | Plant litter microbial communities from Arlington Agricultural Research Station in Wisconsin, United States - UWRJ-L179-409R-1 | ecosystem: Environmental > Terrestrial > Plant litter >...
GAGATACATCCCGCAGTATTTTTAGCAGTTATGGCATGGGTTGAGCCAGCTGCCAGTCCGCTATAAATCAAAGTAGCTGTATAGGCACTTCCATCAAAGCTATACGTAAGTCCGGTGGTACCAGTAATCGTAACAGTTCCCGTAGCAGTCGTGCATGTTGGTTGTATGAGCGTGAACAGCGGAACAGCAGGAATATCAGTAATAGTGACAGCTGCCGTAGCGGTTACCGTTGGACAGCCTCCAACACCGGTAAGCGTGTAGGTGACAGTATAATTTCCGGGAGTACTCGTATTCGGAGTAATGCTTCCCGTCGTCGGGTTGATAGTCAATCCTGTAGCCGAACTGTAGGTGCCGCCCGTATAACTTCCGGTTCCCGTAAGCGTTGCCGGCTGTGCTACTGTGAGTGATTTACAAAACGGACTGCCGGTATAGCCAATGGAAGGTACAGGAGGCGTACAAGCCGTAGCTGTACAACTTTGTGTTGCCGTTACAAAACAAGTCCCTGTGCCTGTTGGGGTTACTGAAATCGTTACCGTATCGCCAGGCAGTAAGCCGTTTACTGAATAGGTTAATATATTTCCGATTGCACCGGTATTGACAATCGGACTGGCATTCACCTGATACGATACCGTGTACCCTGTTGCTCCTGTGACTGCTGTCCAGTTAAACTGTACCGATGAAGCGGTAGAAACACCACAATTGATTATGGGCGTACCGATTGGATTGATGGTAACTGTGACTGTGCTTACGGAAGGAATGCATGGCAAAGTAGCCGCAAGTGAATAAGTAAATATACTCGTAGTTGCACCTGCAGTGGGGGTAAAAGTTCCGGATGCCGCATTAAAAGTCCCTCCCGATCCCGAACTGCGTGTCCATGTGCCGCCCGTTTGCGCACCCGTAAGCAGTGCTGCAAGGCCGATGGCAGCTGTCGAAGAACTACAGATGGCTGTGCCTCCCGATGTTCCGGCATTGGGCTGCGGATGGATTGTTACGGTCGCCTGGCTGGTATCAGTAACACAAGGCGCGGTTCCGGCAATTGTATAAAGGAAAGTGGCAGTTGTTGCTCCAGCCGTAGGCGTAAAAGTCCCGGTAACAGGATTGAAGATGCCGCCCGAACCAGTATCCTGTGTCCATACACCGCCTGCCTGTTCGCCAGTAATAAGACCGAAGAGACTGATTAGCGACGTATTGGAACTGCAAATTACAGTACCACCATCGGTTCCTGCGTTAGGCTGCGTACCAATAGTAACTGATGTTGTCGCCGTTACAGCAGGACAACTTCCGACAGGCGGTATGGTATAAGTAACAGTATACAACCCGGGCGTACTTGAAGCCGGAGTGATGGTTCCGTTTGTCGTGTTGATGGTTAGACCAGTCGGTGCGCTATAGGCTCCGCCTGTAAAGGTTCCTGTACCGGTTAGTGTTGCCGTCTGTGCAGGACTGGCTGTACAAAAAGAAGCCGAAGGATAGGAGATTGCTGCTGTTGATCCGCTTCCGACAGTGACCGTCACCTGATCGGTAACCGGACAGCCTCCGCCACTATTGGCAGTGAGCGTATAAGTCGTAGTAACGGTAGGGCATACCGTTGGCGTCAGCGTATTGGCATTGGACATTCCCGTAGTGGGCGACCATGTGTAAGCAGGCGTGGTGGTGTTCAGTACCAATGTCCAGCTGTTGATGGTTCCAAAGTCGCCTCCCACATCATCCTGAACGAACAAGTTCCAGGTGCCATTCGCATTGCATCCATTAAGCAGCGCGAAAGACTGTTCAGGCGTATAGGTGCCATTAAAAGGGGCTACGCCTGTGGTAACCGGGATTGCCGCTGTTGGTGTAAAGCAAGTGCCTGTATAGTTTTGGCCGACATTGCCATTGTCTGTAGACAACTCGATCATCGTGCCATTAGGACATTGCAGAAATATGTCAAGGTCACTGTCCCATGTATGGTTGAGGTTGATGCATACCGAAGCAATTGTCCCTGCACCGATAACCGCGGGCAAAATCCCCGATACATTGACAGGGGAAGAAACACCGGTGAACGAGCCGTCCGGGATAGAGAATACAGTATTATTCGAGAACGTACGGGTGCTATTTGATCCGGAAGCATTGGTTACACTGCCGCTTAAAGTGACACAGTTTCCGGAGCATACATTTCCACCGGTACCGGCATCAACAGTTGCAGGTGCACGCACAATAACTGGTTTGGTAATGGAGTTCTGGCAGCCACCCGGAACAGCAGTAACGAGCAGGGTTACATTATAGGTGCCAATGGAAGCATAGGTGTGGGTTGGGTTTTCAAGGCTGGAGGTGAATCCGTCTCCAAAATTCCAACTATAGGTGAAGTTTCCGTTGGTTGTATTAGTGAATTGCGTGGGTGTACCTACGCAGACGGAGTCGTTTGTAAACGTAGGATTCGGACTTGCGAATGCAGCTGTAGTGCCTGCGAAACTCAGCGAGAAGCCTGCGGCAGAATCGGCAGTAAAGCGATCAATCAGGATAGAATAAGTTTGTCCGGCAGTTACAGGCAGGCAGGTGTCGCATTGTATACCGCCGCAACCCAATCCTGTTATACCGGCACCGGTTTCAGGCTCCCAGTTGCAGACGAGTTCGGTTCCCGGACAACTGTTGGTAGTATTATAGACTGCAAAATCATAATCAATAGGAGAATTGGGCGTAAGCGCAAAGCACAGGTTGCCATTGGTTGCTGCCGTAAAGGAATACCAGCCCGAAGACCGTTCTCCCGGAGCGCCAAAGCAACTTGGGAATTCTACATTAAGACCTACGCCGCCGGGACCATTTGGCACTACAATATTACTGAGGCTGCACAGGTTTTGTGAACTTACGCAATCCTGTAGCGGCTGTGGCGGACCAACGGGCATTGATTCCTGTGCGCAGACACCGAAAGTTCCCGTTGTGTTGCCGTTGCCATCCACCAAAATATAATAAGTATTGCCGATTGTGAGTCCGTGGAGTATGACATCGGTATGAAACAATCCGGTGCCTGTGTTGACATCTTCCTGACAGCCAATTTGTGTTAACGCGCCACAGGTTCCGCTGTATACGGCAAGTTGCGTATTGGCTAAAGTGCCTGCGAAGTTGGTTGAGATTTCAATATCGGCTTTGGTAGCGACAAATGAAAACCAGACGGTATGGCTCATACTGTTGGGAAGCCAGCAGGCCGGAGTGGTGGCCGGATTACCGGCATTGGTGGCGAGGACATTGGTAAATAAAACGGAATTACAGGCACCAACACCAACAGTAATAGGCTGGGCAGCACCGCATAGATCATTAGCGGGTTGTGTATAGCTGCTAATAGTATATAGTGCGGTTATGAAAGCGATTAGAAAATGAAATTGGGGTTTCATGATACTGCTTTAGTTTTTTGATGTGGTTCTTTGCAGATGCTCCTGGTATTGCTGTCGGGTGACAGGCTTGTCATTGATGATATAGATGGCCTCCGGAGTTGTTTTTTGCTGTGCCGGGAGTGGTATCTTTTCGAGAACGGGTACTGCTTTGGTTTCGGAAGGTATTGTAGTGGTGACGGGAACCTTGTTTTGGGGTTCGGCTGTTTGTGAAAAGGCGTAATTGCTGAGGCTTACCAATAACAACAGGGTAATATAATTTTTCTTCATAAAGGACAGCAGATCAATTAGTATGTAAGGCAAATACTTTCCGGTATTGTACGTTTTCGGCGGCAATATATATTTTTTTTATCTTATGGCGTAATTTTATGAGGTGAAATTAAGGTTTTAGGCGGTATAAGTGCATTTAGAATATTAATTTTAATAAAATAACTCAAATAAATAATAAAAATATTACAATATCTGTATTGGTAGTGGGCTTTGTTTTGACATTCAGTTGGTTAGCTATTTTGGTATTTGTGACCTGGCAGTAATGCAGTATAGTAAAACGGTGTTCAAAAATGCTTCTACCGCATTCTTACTGCACTATCACTGCTTTATCACTGGAGTATCACTGGAGTATCACTGCACCATCACTACACTATCACTGAAGTATCGCTGCTTGTTTGAGAATTGAAAGTGCAGGCTTCAATACCTGTTCGGGCTCAGTAGTTGGCGCCGGGCGTTCAATTGCTGAAGGGCTTCACTCCGTACTCAATCTGATGTGCGTAAATCCGGTTTGCTATCGGTCCGGCCATCTGAACATAGAAATTACTAAAGTTCCTAATGAATTATCATAAGACTCAGGCAGCGATGATTTGGTATTTTTGGTTATCTAATTTATTCAACCATGAACACATCAAAAATTATTGGCGCTATCCTGATCATTATAAGCTTGTCAATGGGCTATATTGGCTTTAACAAAGTTGCCGCAAGTACCAAGGAAATTAATTTCCTGGGGTTAAAAATTGACGCTTCGAACGAGTCGGGACAGCAGCAAGGCTACATTTATCTGGGATTGGCCGCAGTGCTTTTTGCCGGAGGGATTTATACGATAAATAAGTCGAAATAGTTAGAGAGTTTTTATTGTTGTTAAATGCGGGTTTTCCGGATACTGTAAGTTTTGTTTTCACAAAGAAAGCTTTATCTTGGCTGTTGGCAGCGAATAGTCAGTCCGCCCAGCTTAATGAGAAACCTGAAATTCATACTGATTGCCTTTCTTTTAATCGCATTCTCGTTTGATAAAAAAAAGAATAGTTATATTTTTCAAAATCGTGAGTCATTCAATAGCTTAAAACTGGATGAAGTGATTGTATTTGAAAAAGAAAAAGGATCCAAAGAGCGGTTTTACAATACTACTTTTGGACTTGGGGAAGATTATTACCCAAACAAACTCAAATACCAATTAGCCAATCCGAGGATTTTTGAAAGAAAGGATCAGGATTTGTATTTAGAAAGCGATTATTTCTATACTCCGAAAGATAGCTTAATAAAGGTTGTCTTTTATGTTTGGGGACCCAAACATTCCAACCAGGATACACTATATGCGAAGTCTCCGCATTATAAAATCCTGTCGGGAAAATACAATTACCTTAAAAACCAATTAACCCATACATTAGGAAAGCCATTCAAGCCGCAATTGAAACCTGGGTGTTACTTGTCATTGGATTCTTATTGCCAATGGAAAACGCCCAATATGAATGCGTATTTAGCGATGCATAGTAGTGAGGTGCGATTGGTGGTTTATGGTGAATAGGAAAATGGGTGCGTCAATTTTTGTTTTTTATCTGGGTGTACAGGCACAAAGATTTGATTGGTCGAATATATTTTTTTGACTGAAAATTATCTGAAAATGTTTGTCGGAAGAATACGGAATTGGTTTGCGTATTATGAAACAAAAAAACTGTAGCTTATCAATCCCACACAAGCGACATCCAGTAATGCACAACCTACATCCAGTCTAAAAAATGCTACTAGTTATTCTTTAATGATCTTTATATTTTTAGTTTTATCATTTGTGCGGATTCTTAAAAAATAAGTGCCCTTTGCCAGTGCAGATAAATCAAGGGCTGCTTTGCCGGAATTGATCGTTTCGGATTCCAGCATTTGCCCTAACACCGAGTAAATCGTGATATCCTTGAGCGCTTCTTTTGCCTCAACAGTCAAAACAGTATTGGCGGGATTCGGATAATAAGCCAATCCCGGAATGTCAAAATCTGAGACCAGAAGATTACAAGGCTGTTGATTTACAGTAATATTTATAGGTTCGCTAGTGGTAACATCAGACAGATAACAACCCTGCACAGTACCATCTTCTCCTACGGCCAAACCTATCCTGCACTGAAAAATACCGCTTTCAGTCGGGGTAAATTCGAATGGCCTCACTACGTCAATCTGACTATCGATGAGATAAAAGAAATCGATCATGACTCCATTATAATATGATTCTAAAAAAAGCGGGTATAGCGTATCATAATCATTGTTCTGGTCTACCAGCTGGTTCATTGTAATGGTTTCGCCCGCACAAATGGTTGTATTTGAAATATTTTCCAGATTAATGTTTAAAATTGTCGGTGCCGCCACACTCACCACGGTAGAAAAGAATGCCCTTGGCGAAGCTACGCAAGCCGCATTGCTTGTTAATTCACAGCTTAAGACATCGTTGTTTTGTAAAGTATTAATTGTAAGCATATTGGAATTGCTGCCCACATTTATGCCGTTGACTTTCCATTGGTAGACCGGCGCGGTCCCGCCATCAATACCGGTCAGGCTGCAATAATAGGAATTGCCGCTGCACAGATGGGAATACGACTGGCCGTAACTGCTAAAATAATCCCTGAACCCGGTCCAGTTAATCAATGCAGGAGCAGCAACGCCCTGACTTACATTAAAAGCGATATTTTCTGCAATTCCGTCGCCGCCATCGCACTGTGCTACAATCGTAAAGCGGTACCGGTCGCTGCAATACGTTTGTGAAATGGGATAAGTGATTGAATTTGCAGGATAGGCTAGCGTAGTGTAATCGGTCAAGGCATAATCCGAGTAATCCAGCAACCGCATCTTATAAACCATTCCCGGTTGTGATGACCACGTTATGGTTACCTGGTCCGTGTCGGTGTTGGGAGTTATGGCAATATCGGCCACTTTTTCTCCGTCACAGGGCAAAGCATGGCAATCGGCAAAGCATGGTAATGTATTTATCGTAGTGTTGATTGTGGCAATGGATTCCGGTGCCCAGTTCGTAGCATAATTCGTAGACGGATTCATGATGAATCCTGCAGTATGCTCACAGCCCAAATTATGCCCTATTTCATGGGAAAGGATCTGGCGTGTCAAATCTGTGTCTCCCACAAAGTTTTTTATTACAGTAGCGCCAGTAATACCACATTGGAATGGAGAGGCCAATCCGCCAATGTCACCTGTTCCGCCCTGGTTTTGAAACATTACCCTCAACTTATCGTGGGGATTTTCAAAGAAAATATAATATACCGAATTGCTGAAATTCTCGAAATTATCACTGATCTCCAATGTTGGAGGCCAATAGCTGCAAGGATCGCAGGTAACGATAAGATGTTCTCCGGCCTTAAAAACAACATCATCCGAAAGTCCGTTGGCTACCGTATAATTGGCTTGTGATAAATTTAAAATTTCCAGTGTCCGGTTGATTACTGCATTTACACTCCCGTAACCGGAAAACATGGTATAGTCTACAAAAAAGTCAACCCCAACGGTTTTGCAACCACCTGTTGCTGTATTTCGGACATAACTGCTATCTGCCGCCGCGTGGCGCTTTTCCTCATTAACACTGCATTTAAAAGGCTGTGGGTGAATGATGTCTTTTACTTCATAATAGACATATTGATTCGATGGTGCTGCGCTATCAGTATTTCTGAGCGGCTCAATATAAAACTGAGTGGAAGCACTTTTGATATATAAGCTGTAACGGTCTTCAAAAATGGAAAATACCAACTGATTATTGGCAGACAGGCCTTCATTGCTAAAATATTGCCCGTCGAAGTGAATTTCGTCCAGGGTTTTGCGTGTGATTCCATTTTCGCCCTTTAAAGAGACCATGTAGTTCTTGCTGAATATCCTGTTTTCTTTTAATGTAAACGAATAGTCCCGGTCCAGTTGGATGATAATTTGCTGTCCCTCTGAAATTCTTTGCAAGTCCTCTTTTAGCTCTAAAACTTTATAGCTTTTAAACTTATTGCTTAAAGCATTATTTTGGATTTTTAATTCGGTAAATGAAATTTTATTCTGAGCGTTTACGGTGAATAAACCAATCAAAGAAGCAACAAAAAGCAGGAGTAGGTTTTTTCTCATTTGCATTTGTTTTTAAAATTATGACAGCACTATATTTACAAATATAGTTAAAATGTTAATTTACGGTCTAAAAGGGGGTCGAAGTTGTCAATTCGTAAGTGCTCTTGTAGTGAATCGTCAGGGAGTGTTGATTTTGCGGAAAGTTAATTGCATAAAAAAAGCCACTCTTGCGAATGGCTTTTTGCTTTTGCTCCCTCTACTGACTGATTCTCGAACCGCAGCCATTTATTTATTAAACAGTAAGAGTAAAGCGTTACCCTTATTGGTCTCGAAACGGTTAGATAATTAGTTATACTTGAATTTCGAATTCCAAGTAAAACCTTTGAATTTCTCAATCCCTTGTACAAAGAATAAACTATACTATAATCGTTTTTTAATTGTTATAATTCATTTACTCTTTAAGTAAAATGTTATTGGCGTCATCAACTTTATTTTTCGCAATGACTTTTTTAATAAAGTTATAATTTATGGCTTTTGAAAAAGTATCTTTTTCAATATTATGTATATAATAAATCAACTTTTCCTTGGCTATTTTTTTTGGTTCCATTGAGTAAGTAGTATCTACAGAAAAGAAAATAAATTTATCATTAAAAGTAAAATTAACAGCGCCACTGTCAATTATTAGTACATTGTCTCTTAAAACTCTATTTTGGCTACCTCCTTCATAAATAAACTGATATTTTTCGGGTAAATCTTGAGTAAAATCAGCTGCTTGAAAGTTACAAGCAACCAATGCTAAAGCTAAAACTAAAATTATTTTTTTCATATATTTAAAATCTAAATCCGTGGGATGTTTGCGAATATGTTGTTGCTATAATTTATAGTGTTTACTCCTCTGAAATTGATTTTATAAGGTATTCCGTCTCCCGCAGATACTCGCCCAATTACATTTGCAGTATTTCTACCTGCCGAACTAAAGAAGCTACCATGTTGTTCAAAATTATATGTGTCTGGTAAGATAGAAACTTGATTATTTCCTAAATACTCAACTGTAATATTTCCATAAACTCTACCATCGCTAGATCTTGTCAATGTTTGAACAGGATATGTTTTTCCAACCTCCCATTTGCTTTAAATCCTTTGAAAATTTCAACAAATCATCCGTCGTAAAAATTAAAGCACCTATAAATGTATTTGGAATGCTATTTTGTTTAAATAAAGATCGTAAAGTCTTTAAATTATTCTGTTTATTAGGAAGCCAATCTTCATCTATAAAGTCATGATTAACAATCCATTGAGAACCATCATCTAGTTTACAGATTATGCTTTTAAACCAGTCTTCATAAACCTCAAGATATATCTCTAAACCAATATCTTTTCCTTCAAAAACACCGGGTAATTGAAAAGAAACCCCCAAACCACTCTTTTCGTGATATATACTGTTTTCTATCGTAAGGAAGGAGTTCTTTTACTTTCTTTTTAAATTCTATCATAAAATTATTTGATTATGGTGTAAGCAAAATACCGCATCCAAAGCATTCCCAAATTGCTAATCCTACAACTATCTTATATATTATATAACCAGTGCCTACAGCCCCAACACCAATCGCTACATTCTTTGGTGTCACTAAAGACATAGGATATTTTGTTTCATAGCCAGGCCCTTTTTTTGGTTGTACATCCCAATGTGGTGCGTGTGTTCCACCGTGATCATCTGGAATCCAAGTACGACCATCTTTATCAATCCATCCTTTACCTCTTGGGTGATTAACTACACCATTAACAACTTTATTTTTCATCTTCAATACCCATTTGAAACCAAATAGCGGAATCATCTTTTTTGTCTATTTTATAGCAAAATAAACCCCTTTCTTTTCCAAAGTATGATTTCTTTTTCACAATTTCTTCTGCAATTTTTTTTCCTTTATTTTCATACTCAATTTTAGATTTAGTTTCAGTAACAAAACATTTCAATTGTAGTCCATTATTATCAACAATAGTATCATACAAATATTTCTCTTCTTCGATTATACTTATTTTTTTATTTAAAAAGGTATATCTAAACTTTGAAATTCTTATTCCATATTTATTATCATTATTTAAAATTTTATCTTCTATAATTTCAGCTTTTAATGATTTCATATTAATATTGTGGAATAAACCAAAATCATATTTTTCTAATAATTTTCCATCAATTGAAGTTTTTACGGAATCTACAATGGAACCATAAGCATAATTAGAGGTAAGTATATACTGTACTCCCTTTTCGTTTATTAATTTGATATTTGTTGTAAAATCTTGTCTATTTGATCCTGTTTTTTCATAGGAAATCGATTTGCCTTTTCCGATTTTAGATAATGGATATTGGTATTCAACCGGAATATAATTAATAGCGTCTTCTGAGTGATTACAACTACTGAAACAAAATAAAACAAAATAAAATAAAGTTTTCATATTGATGATTTTAACGACTTCGCCTAATTATTTCAGCTTCATTGTACATATCTGTATCTCCTAATGATCTTATAAATTTATATGCTCTTAATTCAAATTCTTTAAATGATGGGGTTTCATAACCCGTTCTTACATCTCTATAAAAAGCACTGCCATATTTGGAAATAATTGATTTATAGTCAGAACCTCCATTCCAATGATATTGCCAACTATGGTAGCTTTCGTGAAAAATAGTTCTGGCTAAGTGGTAATTTGATTTAAAAGCATTTTTAGTTAATTGCATTCTATGGGTCTTAGGGTCATAATGCCCCGCGTCTCCATCATTTGCCACTAAATCAATAGGAGGAGCTCCAACAGCTTGAGAGTTATAATATTCAGATAGTCCATCAACATCACCAATTACAGCATTCACGGAACTCATAGACTGGACTGGTTTTGCATCTGGATCAACATTATGGAATCTAGCTCTAAAACTCTTTTTTTCTGTCATATTATGCGCTGCGTGATTCAACAAACCAACAGTCAAACCAATAGCAGCGCCTTCCCAAAAGTTACCGCCGCCTATTACAGATGCTCCGCCACCGGCAACAGTACCAAAAGCTATCATCCCTACATCACTGGTTCGCACATTCTCAGCCCATCCTAAACCGGGAGCTTTCCCGTTCAGATCAGCGCCCCATGCGCTCGCGGCAATACTGCTTATTGCACCTGCTGCTGCTGCGCTCCAGAAATTTCCTCCCTGGGCACTTGACAATGCACCTTGAAAAACCCCATGTGCGACTGCCTGAAATGCGGCCTTCGAAAAAGTGGTGGCTATTCCAAACAGACAGTCTGCCGCACTCCCAATCCCGAATGTAACTACTGCACTTGCGGCAGAGATGACCGCCGTTTGCAGCAACCCATCACCACTGAAAGGAACATCTCTCAGCAGAGCATTCATTGTATAACTTGTGACTGCTACTGCAACCGCTATTATGACTGCGATCCCTAATCCTATGGCCTCCTCCCCAGATGGATCAGTATATGATAATGGATTATTCAGAACATACGAATATCTGTTGTAATTCTGTGTATTTCCCGGGTCTTGTATGAAATTATCCGGCATAAGGAAACTTCGCAATACGGGGTCGTACAAACGCCCATTCATGTGGATCAGCCGGACTTCCTGCAAATGCTCATGCCCTGTATACCCTCTGTCAAAGAACTGTAAGCCGTTGGCAACATCCTGATTTACACCACCGGCATTGACGAGTTGGGAAAGGTTGCCCCAGGCATCAAAATGCCGTGTCTCTACTGCTGCGCCATTTACATCGGTTATCGCTAAGATACTGCCTAAATAATCGCGATGCAAATAATATTTGGTTTCAGTAACGACATTAGTATTGCGGTCGATTGTTTTGTCGTTATACAGTACTGCCCCATATGCGTCGCCTCCAACAAAAGTTCTGATTTTAATAGTGTTTGCGGCATTGTCAAAGATTATTTCTGTCGAACCATCATCAGAATAAAGCTTGCTCTTTCGCTGTACTTTTGTACCGCCTGACGGCATCAGCCCGTAATCATAATTCATTTTTGACCTTGAAAGATGAGAATTATATTCAAAATCTATTTTGCCCTTGTTGCTTTCATTGATTGAAATAGGGCTTTTAAACATGGTATACGTGACCGTTTGAGTCCCGCCTAAAGCTGAATAATAAGGAATCCCTGACTGATTCAGTTTGACATTGGTTTTTTTATAAATACCCGTATTTAAATCAGTATTATAATTAACCTGCCCGATTTTATTGTTTGCAGTAATCCGCCCTTTATTATCATAAACGTTATAATCCGGAGTTCCGGGCGTAAGGGGATTGGTCCATGTGACCAATCTGTCAAGGTCATCGTAGGTGAAGTCCTCATTAATTCTCGACACATAATTTTGCCTGTTCCGAAGTGTTCCCTTAACGGCATTAAAATCATACGTGTTGTAAAGAACATTCGTTGTGTTTTTAACATGCTTCTGAGATGCAACATAAAAATCCGGAGAGTATTGGTTGGTTATATTGATTCCATTTCCTAAAGCAGCGGTCAGGGTCTGCATTTTCTCATTAGTTTTATTTAGCTGCCAAAGCGTTGCGTTATTCTGGTCAGTTATTTTATACAGTATCCCATTATAGGAATTATAAACATATTTAGAGATGACATTCGATGAAAAAGCAGTTCCTGATAACTTTTCTTTTGTATAATTGGTTTCAGTATCAATTTGCCCATAAGTGGTAAATGCAATTGTTTTGGTGTGCTCCAGGTTTGCATTATTTTCAGTGGTAACATACAGCCTGTGTAATGCATCATAGGTATAATCATAGGAGTCTATAAATACATTAGCAGCCGTTTTGCTCGTTTCATTCGTAAGCTGGTTAAATGTATTATAAGTATAAACCGTATTAAAATCTGCGCCGTCTCCGGATACCGTCTTAGTAAGTATTTTGCCAACACCATCATACGTATAGCCGGTATATCCTTTAGGCGTTGTTTCCTTCGTAAGTTGCGC
>Ga0247814_10001721_pt1 | contig 12648 bp, 11 predicted proteins | sample UWRJL179409R1_FD_179947 | JGI IMG/M metagenome (GOLD analysis project Ga0247814, IMG submission 179947) | Plant litter microbial communities from Arlington Agricultural Research Station in Wisconsin, United States - UWRJ-L179-409R-1 | ecosystem: Environmental > Terrestrial > Plant litter >...
GTTGTTAAATGTTGGGTTCAGAGTTGCCCGTTTCCAGTCTAAGCCCTGGAATCCAGTACTCTGGTCCTATAGAGTTTCCTGTTTGTGCGTGACAGATGCTCAGGTCAGTAGTGGCATAAAAAGTAAAAAGACAGGTCAGATGAGGAAAATTTGTAAGAGTTATGTTAACCTAAGATATTTCGTGCCGCCTTACAACTGGCCAATATGTTGTTGCTTACGCCTCTTATCTCTGCTTTACATCTTGTCAATGATGTAATTGCCCAAATCACTCAACTGGCCGGGAAAACGATGTTTGTGTCTATCATCTTGCTCTTCTCCATTATCTCAGTAACCTTAGCACAACATGTCACAGCCACAGTCCACTGTCGTTCTACGTTCATAAGTACGCGCACCACTTCTATGACACATACACCTTTGCCAAGACCGCCGGTTTCCAAGAGAAGCGCATTCCTTGTTGATGCTCAAGAAGATATAATGCTCTGAATCTATTATGGAATTGAGGGTTATGGGCTCTAATCAAAGTAGCGTTCGTTATTGGAATTGTCTGTACCATCTAGCTTTATTTTTCTTATGGTTTAAGACTGATCAGTACAGGAAGCGACAGCAGTGTCATACAGGCTAGATTGCCTTCGAAAGGAGCTTTTTCGTCGGCTTGCCATGACTATTGCGGAATCTACCTAGCTTATACTGTCACCCAAGGCCCTCCACACTCCTCTATTCCCGCTCCTACAAAGTGCCGTAAAACAAGCGACACGTACTGCTTAAGACAAACTACAGCAAGGCTCGGTTGACGAAGCACACAGTCACAGTGTGTCAAAAAATTACATACTTAGGCTGAGTGTCCCATAGCGATGGGGCAAAGGTATAAAGAACATCGATTTAATTATTTTCATCATATTAAACCTCGTCCATTCCAATTTTCTAATATTAGCAGAGGCTATAGAGGGTGATATATATCCCACCCGTATCATTTAGCTGGCCGGGTAGCAAATATTAAGAGCCACGTCCGCAAACCTTGTGATGGAAACAGTGTCTGATTCTCACTCTCTATCAGGAGCCTGTCTAATACTACTTCTGCTTGTGCTGGGGGAAGTGGCAATGGACCTCTAAGTACTTACAGCAAGGACTGTCACTGAAAATGATTTATTTACTATGATTTATAAAGGCAGGTACACCCTCACTTAACAATACTCTAATGATAATGTAGCACCCCAAGAAACTAACATATAGGACAGCCTTTTCAGAGGTATATAAGAGGATCACTGCTTGATTCTACTTTGCGGGAGCCTTGCAAATAGTATGAGTAGCTCAAAGTAACGCGAGCTTTCTGCAAATACAACAAAGCGACCATATCGTGTGTCAGCCTACTTATATGTATCCTAGCAAAGCACAACCTGTAGAGTTATTTCTTATCCTCAACAGTACGATTCCTAGTGACAATGGGGCTCTCGTACAACTTGAATTATTTTAATTTAATCATGATGCCTTGTTCTTGTAAATAGTGTCGCGGAGCCTATTTCTGTTTGATCGAGTGAATGCTTCAAAACACAGAGTCCTGCGAACACAGCCGGCCCAGAAGCGGCGCACTAGCGCGATAGTCTTTGTAGCTCCAGCTCTAGATGCTATATTGAAGCTAATTAACTGTTCCATAACAGAGGATGAGACCGGTTTCAAGGGGATAAACCTTCGAAGAACAATAATCGTGATCGGATGTTACGCTACCTAAAAGAAAGTAGCTCTCTGAAAAAGATTCTTTTAAAAGATAATTACTTCAATAAAGAGATTTAAGTTAATTATCTAAAGATTTAGAAAATAATATTCTAGTTTAAATATTTATAAGAGTAAATTTAGCTAGGAAGATTTATGAGGCTTATAGGGCTAAATGATAGAGTCTTATATCTTAATAAAATTAGTTTATGTAAATATATAATTATATATTTTAAACTACTTAATATAATATAATATTTTTACCTTTTGGCGAGATAAATTTATTAGAAAAATAAAGTTCCATATACCTTCTTTTATTTTGTGTATTGTACTTTTTTTCTAAATTATTATTTATTATGTTATTAAGAAAGGGGCGGGTTTGTAAGTTGGTTTTCCGAAATTTGATGGCCAAAAGTTTTTGACGTTTTTCGCACTAGTTATGTATTCGGCTGTAGCTCTTATTTTAACATGCCATTTCTACCTTTATATCACTATCCTTATTTACTCAAAAAACCGGTGTTACTAGTCATCAATTCTTATTAATATTTTACTAAATTCGTACGCCATAATCCTTTATTATCGGGCAGATAATGCGAATTGACATGCATGTTGGTGTTGTCCTTCTTTATTCCTGTTGTAAAGCTAGGACTAGATGGATTTAAGCTCCAGATCTCCTTGGTGACAGTGAGCAAAGGCAAAATGCTGAAGATCGAAACAGCCCTCTTGACGAAGAAGAATTATGCTGAACACAATCTAGATCTTGCTGGATTGAGGCGACTTCGGACCTTGTTAAGGGTGATGGGACTGATTTACGCACAACAGGTAAGCTTGAACGATGAACATATTTTGACCACACCTTGCGTGGTTAGCTAACTGTAGAATTGTTATAGCCCTTCCATGTCAACCTGGTTTTATAGCCTTGGTAGTTGACATTGGCTGCGGTGCATCTTCTGCAGACTGGATGACTCTCATCACATTTCACACTACGATTGCGGCAGGCCCAGCACCCACTGTATGTCTTATGCCCACGTTTTGATGGAGGGTGGTGATGGAGTAGGTTGTTTGGGGTCGAACACTCATTGTGATCGCAGAACCCAGAGATGTGGTCTTTCTGCTACCTCCCTACGGAACCTAGCATAGCACGAATTTCGACCAGCTCAAGTAGATGGTAAAGACCAAGCGATAAATTTGGGGCAGGCAGACCGAGGAATAGGCAAGTAGAATACGTTTGCTACGGGACTGTAGGAGATAGTCACGTAGAAGCAGGTCGAGATAAGGATTGTAGAGACATCCTATGTACCGACAGGAGATCCAGAAGGGTTAGGGTTTAATATTTACCCAAAGAATTCGTACTAAATGTACGACATATGTCCTGTAACCCTATGCGCAAGCAGTTTCACAAACTTTCGTGAAACTACAGTCGCATCCAGAGGGGTGGGTATTCGTAGTTATGAGTGTTGGTTCATGTACTGAGTGTAGTCTGAGGAAGAAAGAAGGTCTTCCGTGATGGAAGCTATCTATATACAGGTCGTGCCAGTAGTTCAGCTGGTGCCAGAGGCCACAACACAGACTTTTAATCGATCGAGGGTTATTATGCGGAGAATAAGTGCCAGAGCTGCTTGACATAACACTGCGGAGCATATTAGATTCTTTAACAATTCATATAATTTGCGTTGCATTTAGGGAGGTTGCGGCCAAAAGTAAAAAGGATCGCTTGTACGGGCATAGCCGCTGAAGATTTTGTGCAAGCACTTGTTACATTGGAAGCAACCGGTTAATTGTTGATCTCTTCTGATTGTTGGTCCCGTACTACTGGAATAAGCAATGGTTGGTTCTAATAAGAAGAGATCAACAATCACTTTATTCCAACAGTACGACAACCAACCGGTTGTTTCCAATACAACAAGTGCATGTCTACGCTACGTTATATTGCCGCGGCTAAGCCGGTATGTCAGAAGGGGAGATTGGCACTAGTAAGGGGCAGTAATGTAGTATGATCAAATGTGGATGTATTGATTAAAGAGCAACATGGCATGAGATCCTGGTTACATATTACCCCTTAAACTCGCTCCTGCCTTCCAACCTCCTTCTGCATCCCCTACCAGACCGAAGACTTTTGGCCGCGACCTCCGTACCCCCAAAATGTTGTTTGGTCTAATTTGTTGGTGCATACTGCCTAGCCTCTTTCAGAAATGAGGAATTGCAGGAGCCACAACCCAGGAGTCAGATACGGATGTCCATATTTTCATACGGAGATTTCATGCCCAAATTTCACGGTATTATTAATAACCAACAGGTCAGTTTAACCGGATATCGCGTTGGAACGTTGGAACTGCTTTATCTTTACATTCACCGACTGGTATACGATCGCTCTAAAGCGTAGCCCTTAGATTCAGGGTCAACGCCACCACAACATTCCAAAATCACACAGACTCTCGTTGTAGTACAAGTCTTCATCCACAATCGGAGAAAATTCCGAGCAGTAGTAATGGCTTCCACTCGTCAGGTAGACCAAATCAAGGCCATCACACCGCGTCCAGTGGAGATGCAAGTTCTGTGTATGGATCTTTCTCGAACCTCTACTATGAGTTTGTAGATTGCAATCTGTTGATATTATCATCCGCTGAAAGCAGTGATTAGCAATGATGACAGCTTTGAATCAACTTGGCTAAAAATGCTATGCTATGCTCGAGACAGGAGCTGCTGAGAATATAAAGCAGAACCACGTCATTTGCTGGCGGGAAGCACTTAGCTACAAAGTTTATGGTACTGGGAAAGCTTATGGCCCCAAGGACTTTGACAAAATCCTCCAAAACTACAGCGCTAGTCTACTTCTAGTTTTCTCTGGAGCTTTCTGGTGAGCAGTGTGTGCTGCTGTTTCTGATACTGTGCATTAGGCTGTTTCCGATATGCCTTGTGTCAATTTTTCCGACGAGCTTGTAGCTGCCTTTCCCAAGGCAAAGGTAGTTTTGACTCAGCGAGAACCCGATGCCTGAGCTGTATAGAGTCCTGATTTCGGACCTTTCTACAGATGCGCCAATTAGCGACGACATCATAATGTTTTCGTCATTGAGTGGATCAAAAGTATCTAACAAAGACACATCTAAAGCTAGCTATAGGGTTGAAAATATGATATCACCAGTCAAATTCAGCCAAGCAATCGGAAATTTAGCGGGTTATCACGGAAAGAAGCTCCGCAGAACGATTAGTGCAGGCAAATCGGGGATTTCAGTTGACCAGTTTCTAGAAATTGGGCCACACTCAACGCTGAAAAGTGTTGTAAGAGAAGGACTGGTTACCAAACCAAATAAAAATCCCTTAAACTACACCTCAGTACTAGTTCGCGGGAAGTCTGCCGTCGACACTGCTGCAGATGCCATTGGACGATTATGGTGTCAAGGGCATTCAGTGAATATAGGAATGTTCAATGACTCCAAACAGACGCTTCAACATCGAAGTATGCTTATAGACCTTCCTGAATACCCGTTTGATCATAGCAGAAAATTTTGGACAGAGAGTAGGATCAGTAAGGGATATAGATTTCGTCAACGCCCTCCCCTGGAAGTACTAGGAACGCCAGTTGCGGATTGGAATCCTTTGGAACCAAGATGGCGTAACCTCATCAATCTTTCTGAGAACTCTTGGATCAAAGATCATAATGTAAGGACTTTTGCAGCTTTTAATTAGATCAATCCTAACTCTTGTAAAGGTTAACGGAGCGAATATATACTCTGTCGCGGGAATGCTTGTCATGGCTATGGAAGCTGCTCATCAGCAGTCTGACCGCAAGGCAAACATTAGAGGTTACCCTTTTAAAGACATACCAATTAAGAAGGCATTAGTTATACCTGGAACAGACAGTGAAGTCGTGGCCCAATTGTACTTTCGGCCTAAAAGAGAGCGTATTGATGGCTTTCTGGCTTGGGGTGTGTTTCGAATTTGTGCCTATGAGAACATGGAATGGTCAGATATATGTGATGGACTGATAGCAATCGAATATGATTGTAGTGTCTTGAGTGGTCTTGACAAACCTGGTTGACAACTTGCAATACTAGAGTATCAGAGGGGTTGTCAAAGGAATACTCAAAGATGCACGTATTCGATGCAGCCAAGGATCTTTCATTCCCTCTTGAAAGACTGCGGCTTGAAATTTGGCAATTATTTCCAATCTGTTACAAACCTTCGCTACAGCGATGATGGTAATTCCATGGAAACGACAAATCTCCACCACTTCTCAGCCAGGACAAGTCACAGTGACTTAAGATCAAATATCATCCACCCAGCATCCCTTGATGCCTTTCCACAAGTAACCTTTTTAGCTCTTACCAAAAGCAGAAAAGAAGCACTGCCCACTATGGTTCCAACAATATTTCAGAATCTCTGGGTATCTACTGATGTTAGCAGCCCGAGTGCGGATGCTCAAACACACCTAATCATCCTGAAAACTCAAGTGTTACTATTCATACAAGGTCGAAGCTTCAAGGATTCAGAGAGGCTCATTCAACGATTACTGCAGAGAGCACACAGAGTGGCGCCGTTGTACTCACAGGAGACTTCAATGTCATGGCCGTTTCAGAGTTCGCTGCCCTTGGAAGAGCGCACACTGGGAGCATACGAAAACTTTGTTACAAACTTGAATGGAAGCCAGATTTCATCTACTTAGAGGTCGACGATATATATACTTATTGTTCAGGCAGCGATCCGTACTGTTCACCACATGTAGACCTGGACTATGAGAAGTTGTTGATATGCCACTTTGCGTTGAAGCAACTTACCAGCGAAATCCAGAAGATTGACAACCAGCAATTGAAGGAAAAATCGCACATTCGCAGGTACGTGAAGTGGGCAGAATACAAATTGGCAAGAAAATTCCCCAAACCGTTTCCACGCGAAGAGGTATCATCAGAATACCCTACTGAGCTTACTACAAGGGTAGCTATCAGTGACCCCGAAGGAAACCTCTTGGTAGCCATAGCGAAAAACCTTCAACGAATAATAAACGGCGAAGCAGATGCTCTCGAGGTTATATTCAATGAAGGGTTGGTGATTTCGTACTATCGTTTTACCTTTAGAGCCACTTCAGCTTTTGCTGAGGCTGCTAAATATATGGATGTGGTCGCACATAAGTTACCCAATATGAAGACCCTCGAAATAGGAGCCGGGACTGGCTCTGCAACTACTTGTCTTATTCAGACTTTGACCAGTGGAAGATCTGGAGAAGATGAATCCTCTAACACAGCAAACTATAGATTCCAAGAGTATACATTTACTGACATCTTAACGAATTTTTTTCGAGGCAGCTAAAACTAAATTTTCTGGCTGCGGTGACAAAATGTCATATAGAACATTGGATGACCCAGGAGATCAAGTTTTTGATCCAAAGGGGTATGAATTTGATTATTGCATCAAATGTATAGATTTACATTATTCGACGTATTGAAAAAAAACTTACATCGTTGAATAGGTACTACACGCTACCACTAGCCTCAAAGCTACACTTGGTACCTCCTGAAACCGTAAAGTATCCTGTTGTTTTGCAGGAGATGAGGCTAACCTTAACTCCAGGGGTGGAAGCTATTTTTATTTGAACTGACAGATCCTGACGATATAAGAGAAGGATTTGTCTTTGGCTTACTCCCAGGATGGTGGCTTAGTAAGTCACTTCTATCGTTATATCTACTTTTATTTAATTCATGTACGTCTGGGCACCGAAGAAGAACGTACATGGGGGCCAGCAGTAACAAGAAAGTCATGGGACTCATATCTACGATCCTCTGGATTTTCAGGGCTCGATTTGGCATTCCCTGTTGGAAAAAATCCTGGCAGATATAGCACTATGATTTCTACAGCTTTAGCACCTTCTAGCACCCAGAATTATTTCCCTAGAGCCATTATCCTAGCATCTACACAGTCTCTTGTCCAGATTAAGACAGCCAAGAAGCTGCAAATTCACATGAACAACTTCTTCCCGGCTTGCGATATATTTCCACTTGATGATATCGAAGCTATTAATGGCGAATATACAATATGCGTCGCATTGCTGGAGATTGAAGACCCATGTCTATATCAGATTTCTGAGAGGACTTTAACAGCTCTGAAGCATATTTTCTCAAGTTTTGAGACAATCATCTGGGCAAGCTCTCAAAGCTCAACGACAGTCAATCCCCTCAACTCTACGGCAACCGGCTTCGCTAGATGTCTTCGTGAGGAGAACGGGACCAGTCACGGTTGGACTGCAGGATATGTAAAATCTATCACGAGCTTCGAGACATGTATTCCAAATATCACAGAAAACCTCGAACCAGAGTTCATAGAGATAAATGGATTATTGTGCATCAACAGAATTGCAGAACTTGATGAATTAAATAATTTAGTTGCCCGACAAACTACTCAACAATTGGCACAGCTGAAAAAGTTTCGCGAGGGCGAATTAAGACCAATGAAGTTGACGATGGGTCAGCCGGGACTTCTCAGTTCGTTCCAATATCAGGCCATCGATCCACGATCTGCTTCTCCCCTCGGTGTAGATAAAGTCGAGGTAGAAGTTAAAGCATCTGGAGTAAACTTTCGGGATGTCTTAATTGCACTGGGGCAAGATCCTGCCTCTTTCTTACCTGGGATTAGAATGCTCAGGCGTCATCATTAAGGCTGGCAAGAATGCAACTTCCAAATTCAAACCTATGGATCGTGTGTGTTGCATCCCAGAAGGAAGTCTCCAAAATATTGTTTTCGTGGACGCACAAGTTGTGATTCATATTCCCGACGCCATGTCATTCCGATCCGCAGCTGCGTTCCCAGTTGCTTACTCCTCAGCATATTACTCTGTGTTTGACGTTGGTCGATTGAAATCAAAAGAATCAATTTTGATCCATTCTGGGGCTGGGGCTTTTGGACAAGCTTGCATACAACTTGCTAAGCTCCTTGACGCTGAGATTTTCACAGCCGTTGGTACCGTGGAAAAAAAAGAGTTTCCCATCGGATCATATAGCATCAACGAAGAAAACAAAATTTCCAGTAGGGGCCCAGACTTTGTGCAGGGAGTTAAAGCTCTCACAAATGGCCATGGCATTGATGTGATCATTAATTCACTAGCTGGAGAAGCATTGAAATGTTCTTTGGAGTGTATTGCGCCATTTGGGCGATTTGTTGAGGTCGGCAAGAAAGACATATACAACTTCGGAAACCTTCCCATGTTCCCCTTTTCGAAAAATGCAACAGTCTCGAGCGTTGATGTATTATATTAGGAGAGATAGTTGAACAAAAGCTCATTCAAATTGTTAATGTTATTTCTTTATATTGGTGCTGCTTTGTAAAATGGTTGTTCAAGGCATGAGATGGTACTAGTTGGCGGTTATGGGTGGCCATAACACGCGAAGGTATCGTTTCTTATAATCACTTGATCTTTCACAATATAGTTGGGTGGGTGACCACCAGCGAGTCCCTACTGTTGTATGTTTTTGCATTTATTTTCTTTTTGTCTTTTTGGGTAAGTTTTTCGCCCTTCTAGTTTTCCCTTTCCCTATGTTCAAGATTGGCCGAGGACAGGGTAGAGAGGTATGTGTGGCATTCGTAAGTCTCAACCCCCTTTTTTCACCTTCTTTCCGGCTACTTTCCCACCATGTTTTATTTTTATTTTTTACATATGTGTAACACAATCTCGCAGTATCAAGATCTGAAGTTATTAATTGAGAAATATCAAGTCATTTAAAGTCAAAAGGGAGGGGGAGAGGATGGGGGCATCCTTGAAGCCTGCGTGGTGAAAATGATCAAGTTATTTACCTACCACACAACTAAGCTAAAAACTGATCCCTAAAAACCCTCCCAATCTACATATTAGTATGCCCCAGTATCCGTCCTACCTAGTGTTTGAAATTAGAAAGAAAGGAATAGCTTGACCAGGAAAGTTTGCAAATGTTTACTGCGTTTCTGCATAAAATAAACAAAGATAGTAGACGAAAGCTTATATCTGGAATTCCGGTTTACAGAAGGGTGGTAGGTTGCTGGCCTTTCTGTTTGCGCAATGGAAGTGAACATCAAATCATCGCTCGCTCATTCGTGCGATTCAAATTTATCAGGTTATCAAGTTATTGTGTAGAAGTAGTTTGCATCCCTACATTGTCTATATCCCATAGCTACAAGCGTCATGAATTCCTTCATAAGTCATTAAATCGTGTCTATTACGTACTAGGAGCATAAGTCTCCTCGTCTAGGAGAGTGCCTTCTTTCCAGCTATCCTGTATCCATGCCAGTTTCACCATCCTGGGTATTCTTGTTCTCCTTGTATTCAAAACACTTGCTCTCAGCTCCTTCGCGCTCTCTAAATCGTTGTTGAGAACCACAACATGTGTGATGTTCTCGTCACTTTCATCAGTCGTTACACTCCCACAAGCGAAGAGATATCGATTATATGCAACCATACGCTCTGATTCATGATCTGTATCAGACAAACCACCAGCAGGGCCAAAGTATGCAACAGATCCTCTGAACAACGACCCCTGCATCTCGCCCATTTCCTTCCCATGTTGCTCAAGCTTCAACATAAATCCATTAGGTGAGAAACCACCATCTTTAATCAATGCCATGTTGTTAAAAATTCGTCTCAGCTCATCGACAGTGACATCCCTAGCGTGGCTATCACCATACATGTCCACATTTCCCTCAATGCTACTCTGTGCACCTAGTGTCGTGAAAAACATGTGACTTGGTTCAAACGGTATTATGAATCTTTCCATTTGTGGCCCGTCATTTTCAGACTGCTTCACAGCATCAAGTATCCAGGTTGGTTTTATCAAATTAGTGTGTCCGCTTTTCACTAAGCTCGCCGCTTTAACCACTCGCTTGTCCGCTATACAGATTGTATTCTCTTTGGCTGTCGGGTTTTGGGTAATGCTTCCACCGTTGAGCTTGATGATCTGCTCGATCTCTGCTTTGCTCTTTTTCTGTGGCTGAAGCATATCGCTCAAAACACAAAACAGCAACCCTCCAAATATTGCGGTCTGGGGGCCTGCATAGGGAGTCTTGACTTTGCTGTCATTTCCAGCAATGACAAGTTGCTGCTTCAATCGCTTTGTGATTCGCTTTCGCTTGTTATCAACCGTCATATTTTCCTTGCGTTCCGTCTCAGCTCTCTCTTTGAGTTCTCGAAACTCTTCCCTCGAAAGTGCTTGTTTCCAATCTTTATCGGTCCTTACTTTCCTAAAGCGTGGAAACCTTAGGGTAAATTTTGTTCTGAACTGTTCTGAGGCTCCAACTGAAGCTGCCTTTACTTCTACTACGAAGGATTCGCTCGGTCGAATCCATTGATCTGGCTGTTCTGCTCTACCATCTGGACCACCAAGCTCGATATACTTTGTAGGAGGCTTTTTAGGATCCCAATCATGCCATTTCCCATCCGTAAGATGTGTGATATGAGCATAATCTTCACGTCGAAAGCCTCCCCCAACCTTGAAGAAAGAATAGAACTTTTCAGGATCGGCTCCTGATAAGAATTAGCTTGTGCTAGATCAGTGGACGAGATGCCTACCTTTACTTATATCATTGCGATCAGCTCTCAAACCACATAGAAATGATGATAAACTGCCTCCTCGATGGCCTGATCCATAGTAGCCACCAATTACGACGCAATCCAGATTTTCTCCAAACTCATTCATGTATTCAGGCTTAACCTTCATCCACATATCGTTACGATCGTTAAGCCTATAGTCAGAGTTTGGGTTTTTCAATACCAGCCCTTCTCCGCTTGAATTAATCACATCTCGGAGCGCAATCTCAACGTCTTGAACCGATTTCGCTTCTGTATATTTATGAATTTCGATCCGGCGATGCACATCCTTTACGAATCTATTCAAAGCCATGCGTCGTTCATGCAGTTGGTATTTTGTGAGGTCTTTGTCGTTAAGGAATAGACAGTCAAAGACTCGAAAGAGTGGTCGTCTCCCTTCGGCGAATGCGTTTTTTTGCTGAGCGAGAGCTGCAGTTTTCAGGCTTCCAAAATCTGCCATAGAATCAACTTTACTATCTGGATTATAGTCCCATTCTACCATTTCACCGTCCAGGATAATATTCTTCAAACTTGGATCGAACGCATTTTTGATGAATGTTGTGAGTGCTGAGTTCTCCTGGTCATCTTCAAATCCAGAGCCATATAAAGGAGTATAATCTTTGCCTTTACGGGACCAGAATGAGAAGCGGAATCCGCCGGGTACACTTTCATCTTCCATCATATGCATTTGCATGCGCTCCCCATCTAGCTTCTCCTCAATCCAGAACTTCACTTCCCCGTTGTCACCTTGCTTTCTACCCATCATTCGATCAATCATCTTAGCAAAATCAGAATTCTGAAATTGAGCTAGCTGAGGCTTGAAGCAAGACATAAGTTCGACTTTGCCTGCCTCATCATCGTCTAATTTGAGAGAGGGATCTGTTAGCTCCCAGCATACTCGTCGGAGACTAGAAGACACGTTAAAAAGGGCATCTGCGTTCGGATGCCACGACTAGATACTGGTCAGCAAGTGACCAATATTTGAAGGAGGCCACATACCCCGAAGATTGTCCTCTCCGTTGCTCCAACTTTCATTTCTTTTACAATTATTCGTATCAGCCATTTTAACTCATGGGAGTTCATGTGGCTGAAGAATTTCTCGAAAATGGGCAATTGATCGCGATCGCTTTGGGATGCAGCAAGTTTATCAAGGAGGCTATTGACCTCCGCGATCGTCATTTTGCCCGGTCCTTCTAATTCATTCCGTTTGTCCAAGACCTCAAAGCATCTTCCGGCAAAATCACCAGCAGTAGAATTCCGGTTTCCTCCTGCAATTGACTTCCATTGTGTCATATGAAGCGCATCTTCAGATTTGGGGTCTATCTTCAAAACCTTGACAAGCAATTTGGCGATTGCAGCTTCTTTCAGGCCATAGACCGGGCGGTCACGGTCCTTGTCTG
>Ga0247814_10001724_pt1 | contig 12616 bp, 5 predicted proteins | sample UWRJL179409R1_FD_179947 | JGI IMG/M metagenome (GOLD analysis project Ga0247814, IMG submission 179947) | Plant litter microbial communities from Arlington Agricultural Research Station in Wisconsin, United States - UWRJ-L179-409R-1 | ecosystem: Environmental > Terrestrial > Plant litter >...
TTATCTTGCATTAGTGACAATTCACGGTACCATAATGGTGTTCTTTGTACTTACCGCCGGATTGAGTGGTACTTTTAGTAACTTACTTATTCCGCTTCAAATTGGTGCACGAGATATGGCATCTGGATTTATGAATATGATTTCATACTGGTTGTTCTTTCTTTCAGCTGTGATTATGTTAGCATCTTTATTCGTAGAATCAGGACCTGCTTCAGCTGGTTGGACAATTTATCCACCTTTAAGTGCTTTACCGCAAGCAATTCCTGGATCAGGAACGGGTATGACTCTTTGGTTGGTATCTATGGCTATATTTATTGCATCTTCATTAATGGGATCTTTAAATTATATTGTTACTGTAATCAACTTGAGAACTAAAGGAATGTCTATGACTAGACTTCCATTGACTATCTGGACATTTTTTGTAACAGCTATTATTGGTGTTATTTCATTCCCAGTATTATTGTCAGCAGCTTTATTATTGATTTTTGATAGAAGTTTTGGAACATCATTCTTCTTATCTGATATTTATATTGCTGGAGAAGTTTTACATTACCAAGGTGGTTCTCCTGTTTTATTCGAACACTTATTCTGGTTCTTAGGACACCCTGAAGTTTATATCGTAATCTTACCTGCAATGGGACTTGTTTCTGAGATTATGGCAACAAACTCTCGTAAACCAATTTTTGGTTACAGAGCGATGATTATGTCAGTTCTTGCAATTGCATTCTTGTCTACAATTGTTTGGGGTCACCACATGTTTATCTCAGGTATGAATCCATTTTTGGGATCTGTATTTACTTTTACAACATTATTGATTGCAATTCCATCTGCTGTAAAAGCATTTAACTGGATTACAACTTTATGGAAAGGTAACTTACAATTGAACCCTGCAATGTTGTTCTCTATCGGAATGGTTTCTACTTTCATCACTGGAGGTTTAACAGGAATCATTTTAGGAGATAGTACTTTAGATATTAACGTTCACGATACTTACTTTGTAATTGCTCACTTTCACTTAGTAATGGGTATCTCTGCACTTTACGGAATGTTTGCTGGTATTTACCATTGGTTCCCTAAAATGTTCGGAAGAATGTTGAATAAGAACTTAGGTTATGTACACTTTTGGATTACAGCAGTTTGTGCTTATGGAGTTTTCTTTCCAATGCACTTTATTGGATTAGCTGGTTTACCAAGACGTTATTATACAAATACTAACTTCCCATTGTTTGATGATTTACAAAATGTAAACGTATTGATTACTGTTTTTGCATTAGTAGGTGGGGTTTTCCAATTGGTATTCTTATATAACTTCTTTAGTAGTATTTTCTACGGTAAGAAAGCAGTTCAAAATCCTTGGAAGTCTACAACATTAGAGTGGACAACTCCAGTAGAACACATACATGGTAACTGGCCAGGTGAAATTCCTGAAGTTCACCGTTGGGCTTACGATTACAGTAACCCAGAACACGAAGAAGATTTTGTACCTCAAACGGTTCCAATGAAACCAGGTGAATCAGTTTTACACCACTAAAAATATTTTATAAAGACTGCCTGAAAAGGCGGTCTTTATTGTTTTAGAGAGTTATGAAATCCCAAATAAAAAAATCCAAATTGCAAAAAGGCTCAGTGTCTTTTTGGAATTTGGAATTTTAAAAATTGGTATTTAATTGGATTTTCTATCTTTGTTTCATGAATGAAAATTTAGACCCAACAACAAAGGGATACAATCCTGAAGAACTCGATCTTGAAAAAAGATTGAGGCCACTTAGTTTTGATGATTTTGCTGGTCAAGATCAGGTTTTAGAAAATCTTAAGGTTTTTGTTGCTGCTGCAAATCAACGTAACGAAGCCTTAGATCATACTTTGTTTCATGGTCCTCCAGGATTAGGGAAAACAACTTTGGCTAATATTTTAGCAAATGAGTTAGAAGTAGGGATCAAAATTACTTCTGGCCCAGTGTTGGATAAACCAGGAGATTTAGCAGGTTTGTTAACTAATCTTGAGGAAAGAGATGTTTTGTTTATTGATGAAATTCATCGTTTGAGTCCTATAGTCGAAGAATATTTGTATTCGGCAATGGAGGATTTCAAAATTGATATCATGATTGAATCGGGACCCAACGCAAGAACGGTTCAGATTAACCTGAATCCTTTTACCTTAATTGGAGCTACAACTCGTTCAGGGCTTTTAACTGCTCCTATGCGGGCACGTTTTGGGATCTCGTCAAGACTACAATATTACACAGTTGAATTATTGACTACCATTGTACAAAGGAGTGCTTCTATTTTAAAAATGCCAATTTCTATGGAAGCAGCAATTGAAATTGCAGGTAGAAGTCGTGGAACACCTAGAATTGCGAATGCATTGTTGCGAAGGGTTCGTGATTTTGCTCAAATAAAAGGTAACGGTACCATTGATATTGAAATTTCTAAATATGCATTGCAAGCGCTGAATGTAGATGCTCATGGCTTAGACGAAATGGACAATAAAATATTAAATACTATAATCGATAAGTTTAAAGGTGGTCCTGTAGGATTGAGTACTTTGGCAACTGCAGTTTCCGAAAGTAGCGAAACTATCGAAGAAGTGTATGAACCATTTTTAATTCAGGAAGGTTTTATTATGCGTACACCACGTGGACGTGAAGTTACAGATAAAGCATATAGACATTTAGGGAAAATTAGAAATAATATCCAGGGAGGACTTTTTTAAGGTTTCATTTTATTATTTATACCATAGACTTAAGAAACAAATATACTTCATTCATAAAATCCGAAGCCAAACGCCTCGGATTTTTGTCTTGTGGTATATCTAAAGCAGGTTTCTTAGAAGAAGAAGCACCTCGATTAGAGAATTGGTTGAATAAAAACCAGAATGGTAAGATGGCGTATATGGAAAATAATTTCGACAAACGTCTTAATCCTACATTATTGGTTGACGATGCTAAAAGTGTGGTTTCTCTTTTGCTTAATTATTATCCCGAAAAAGAGCAAATTCAAGATTCGTTCAAAATTTCTAAATATGCGTATGGTAAAGATTATCACTTTGTCATTAAAGAAAAATTAAAGGAATTGCTTTTTTCTATTCAGGAAAATATTGGTGAAGTTTCAGGTCGTGTTTTTGTTGATTCTGCTCCGGTTTTAGACAAAGCCTGGGCTGCTAAAAGTGGTTTGGGCTGGATTGGTAAAAACAGCAATCTGTTGACGCAAAAAGTAGGCTCTTTTTATTTTATAGCCGAATTAATTATTGATTTGGATTTAGAATACGATCATGCAACTACGGATCATTGCGGGAGTTGTACCGCTTGTATTGATGCTTGTCCTACGCAGGCAATTGTGTCGCCTTATATTGTAGATGGAAGTAAATGTATTTCGTATTTTACGATAGAACTTAAAGAAAATATTCCTTCCGAAATGAGAGGTCATTTTGATGACTGGGTTTTTGGCTGCGATACTTGTCAGGATGTTTGTCCGTGGAATCGATTTTCGAAAAGTCATAACGAACCTTTGTTTAATCCTAATCCGGCTTTGCTTTCGATGACTAAAAGAGATTGGGAAGAAATGACCGAAGAAACTTTTAAAATCGTTTTTAAAGATTCGCCTGTTAAAAGAACCAAATTTGAAGGCTTAAAACGAAATGTCAATTTTTTGAAGTAAAATTATAGATCAGTTCTAGATGTTTTTTAATGATTTTTATTTATATTTATAGTTCTTTAAAAATTATCAATATGACTGTAAATCAAATATTAAGCACAAAAGGAGACTATGTATATTCAATTGTTTCCAGTATTAGCGTGTATGATGCTATTAAGGTAATGGGAGAGAAAAATGTTGGTGCAATATTAATTATTGAAGACGACCAGCTAAAAGGTATTTTGTCAGAAAGGGATTATGCCCGAAAGATTGTTCTTCAGGGAAAATCTTCTAAAAATACTTTGGTGAATGAGATTATGGTTAGTAAAGTAGTTACAGTTCAGCCTACAGATGATCTGGACTATTGTATGGAGTTAATGATTTCAAGAAGAATTCGACATTTACCAGTTATTGAAAATGATAAAGTGATAGGATTAGTTTCTATTGGAGATGTTGTAAAATCGATTATCGAAAAACAAAAAGAGACCATTCAGCTGTTAGATTCTTATATAAATGGGACACAATCTTAGATTTTAAATTAAATTAGAAAGTATACATTAAGGCTGCAAATTCATTGCAGCTTTTTTTATGTGGTTAATAGTTAGTTTTTTATAAAAGAATTATGAAAATGTTAACTTTTTAAGTTAAGACTTCTATCTTTGTGTATAAGATAAAACTGCCATAATGGATAAAGATACGAAAAGAAGAGAAGCCTTATTATACCACGCGGAACCTACACCGGGTAAAATTCAAGTTGTTCCAACAAAGAACTATGCGACTCAAAGAGATTTGTCTTTGGCTTATTCTCCTGGTGTTGCTGAGCCTTGTTTAGAAATAGCAAAAGACGTTAATAATGTATACAAATATACAGCTAAGGGAAATCTGGTTGCTGTAATTAGTAACGGAACTGCTGTTTTAGGATTGGGTGACATTGGACCAGAGGCCTCAAAACCAGTAATGGAAGGGAAAGGTTTATTGTTTAAGATTTTTGCTGATATTGATGTTTTTGATATCGAAGTCAATACTAAAAACGTAGAAGAGTTTATCCAAACGGTAAAAAATATTGCTCCCACTTTTGGAGGAATTAATTTGGAAGACATAAAAGCTCCCGAATCTTTTGAAATCGAACGCAGGTTAGTGGAAGAATTGAATATTCCAGTAATGCACGATGATCAACACGGAACAGCAATTATTTCGGCTGCGGCTTTAATCAACGCACTAGAATTGGCAAAGAAAAAAGCCGAAGATATAAAAATGGTAATTTCCGGAGCAGGTTCTGCTGCTTTGGCTTGTGCTGATTTATATGTTTTACTAGGCGTTAAAATAGAGAATATTTTAATGTTTAATAGCAAAGGTGTTTTGACAAAAGACAATCCTTCGCTTTCTGTTTTACAACAAAAATATGCTCAGGATATTAAGCCAGTGAGTCTGGAAGAAGCAATTAATAATGCCGATGTTTTTATCGGATTGTCTTCTGGAGATATTATGTCGGCAGAAATGTTGGCGAGTATGGCTCAAAATCCTATTGTTTTTGCAATGGCAAATCCTAATCCGGAGATTGATTATAACCTGGCTGTTTCAACCCGTAAGGATGTAATTATGGCTACAGGAAGATCTGATCATCCTAACCAAGTAAATAATGTTCTTGGATTTCCATATATTTTTAGAGGTGCACTGGATGTTCGTGCTACTAAGATTAATGAAGAAATGAAAATGGCTGCAGTAAAAGCGCTTGCTTCATTGGCTAAGCAATCGGTGCCGGAACAAGTAAATGTGGCTTATGGTGCTACCAAATTAGTTTTTGGAAAAGAGTATATTATCCCTAAACCATTTGATCCAAGATTGATTAGTGTTGTTTCTCCGGCTGTTGCCAAAGCAGCAATGGATTCGGGTGTGGCTTTGAATCCTATTTCAGATTGGAATAAATATATAGAAGAGCTTACGGAACGATTAGGGAACGATAATAAAATGGTTCGTTTGATTGGCAATCGTGCTAAAATGGATCCTAAACGAATTGTGTTTTCTGAAGCCGATCATCTGGATGTTTTAAAAGCAGCTCAAATTGTTTATGAAGAAGGAATTGGTTTTCCAATTTTGTTAGGAAACAAAGAAATTATTCTGGAATTAAAAGAAGAATTGGGGTTTGATGCCGATATTGAAATTATAGATCCAAAAACTAAAGAAGAAAATTCGAGACGAGATAGATATGCCACTACCTATTGGCAATCTAGAAAACGAAGAGGAATTTCTTTACTGGATGCGCAAAAATTAATGCGCGAGCGTAATTATTTTGCAGCGATGATGGTCAATACAGGTGAAGCCGATGGTTTAGTTACAGGTTATACCAGAAGTTATGCAACGGTAATAAAACCTATGTTGCAATTGATTGATAAGGATTCTGATGCTTCTATTGTTGCTACAACAAATATGATGATGACTTCCAGAGGACCTATGTTTTTATCAGATACCGCAATTAATATTGATCCTTCGGCTGAAGAATTAGTTAAAATTGCGTTGATGACAGCTAAAACAGCCAGAGTTTTTGGTGTGGAACCTGTTATTGCAATGGTTTCTTATGCTAATTTTGGTTCTTCAACGAGTCAAAGAGCATCAAAAGTAAGAGATGCAGTAGCTTATTTGCATGAAAATCATCCTGATTTAATTGTTGATGGAGAGATTCAGGCTGATTTTGCGTTGAATCCGGAAATGCTAAGTCAAAAATTTCCATTTTCTAAATTGGCTGGAAAAAAAGTAAATACTCTAATTTTTCCAAATCTGGATTCAGGAAATATTACTTATAAATTAATGAAAGAATTGTACAAAACGGGTTCCATAGGCCCTATTGTGATGGGAATGGGAAAACCAGTTCATATTTTTCAATTAGGAGCTAGTGTAGAAGAAATGGTTAATATGGCTGCAATTACAGTTATTGATGCTCAGGAAAAGGAGATGAAAAAAACAATTCAAAATAAATAATATATTTTACTAGATGATTTCACATTTACAAGGGAAGCTAGTTGAAAAATCACCCACACAACTTGTTATTGATTGTGGTGGGGTAGGTTATGAAGTTCATATTTCATTGCACACCTATTCTTTACTTCCTGCTACTGATTTTATAAAAGTATTCACCTATCTTCAAATTAAAGAGGATGCGCATACCATATTTGGTTTTGTTGAAAAATCAGAAAGAGAAATTTTTAAATTATTATTATCAGTTTCAGGTATTGGAGCAGGTATAGCAAGAACAATGTTGTCTTCATTAGATCCTAAACAAATTACTAATGCTATAGGTTCAGGCGATGTGGGTACAATCCAGTCTATCAAAGGGATTGGGAGCAAAACAGCGCAAAGAGTTATTTTAGATTTAAAAGAAAAAGTATTGAAATTGTACGATTTGGACGAAGTTTCAATGTCGCAAAGCAATACCAATCGAGATGAAGCGTTATCTGCATTAGAAGTTTTAGGATTTGTTAAAAAAGCTTCCGAAAAGGTGATAGATAAAATTGTAAAAGAGGATCCAGATGCATCTGTAGAATCCATTATTAAACAAGCTTTAAAAAGCTTATAAAAGCACAGAAAAACCAATTGTATGCATAAAATTTGTATTGTTTTGGCATTTTTATTATGTGGTTTTGTATCATTGGCACAAGTAAACGAATCAGTTCAGGATACAACTAAAAAAGGATATTCATTAGGAAAAGTTCAAATTAAAGATCCTAAGAGTATTTTGGCTGCATATACTTACGATCCCAAAACCGATAGGTATATTTACACTAATTCTGTTGATGGATTTTCGATTAAGTATCCCGTTATCTTGACTCCAAAAGAATATGAAAGCTTGGTTTTGAAAGAATCGATGAGAGATTATTTCAAAAAGAAATCAGATGCAATTGATGGGAAAAAACAAGGTAGTGAAGCCGATAAAAAGGATTTGTTGCCAAGATATTATGTGAATTCTGGTTTATTCGAATCTATATTTGGAAGCAATACAATTGATGTAAAACCTACCGGTTCTGTGGAAATGGACATGGGAGCTCGTTTTACAAAACAAGATAACCCTTCTTTTTCTCCTAGAAACCGATCCAATCTGGCTTTTGATTTTGACCAGAGAATCAGCATGAGTTTGATGGGAAAAGTTGGAACCCGACTGAATGTAAATGCTAATTACGATACCCAATCTACTTTTGCTTTTCAAAATTTACTAAAATTAGAATACGCTCCAACCGAAGATGACATTATTCAGAAAATCGAAGTTGGAAATGTGAGCATGCCTCTCAATAGTTCATTGATTAGAGGTGCACAGAGTTTGTTTGGTGTAAAAGCCCAATTGCAATTTGGTAAAACAACAGTTACCGGAGTTTATTCGGAGCAAAAATCACAAACAAAAACTGTCGTTTCCCAGGGTGGCGGAACGCTTCAGGATTATGATATTTTTGCTTTGGATTATGATACGGATCGACACTTTTTCTTGTCTCAGTATTTTAGAAATCGATACGATACCGCATTAAAAAATTACCCTTTTATAGACAGTAGGGTGCAAATTACCCGAATAGAAGTTTGGGTTACCAATAAACAAACCCGTCTTAATACCACTTCAAACAATCTTAGAAATGTTATTGCACTTCAGGATTTAGGAGAAGCGCAGCTAACAGGATTAGCTGATAATCAGGTAGTAGTTTTGAATCCTTCAACAGGAATGTTTAATAAACCTGTAGATTCACCTTCGGATAATGCCAATAACAAATATGATCCATCCCAAATTCAATCGGGTAGTGGATTGTTGAATTCTAATATTCGAGAAATGGCAACTGCTAGTTCTGGATTTAATAGTTCAGTAATTGAAGGTCAGGATTTTTCGAAACTGGAGAATGCTCGAAAGCTGACTTCAAACGAGTATACTTACCATCCGCAGTTGGGTTATATTTCCTTACAACAAAGGTTGTCAAATGACGAAATTTTAGCTGTTTCTTACGAATATACTATTGGAGATCAAGTGTATCAAGTGGGTGAATTTGGTAATGATGGTGTTGATGCAACATTAGTAACAGGAACGCAACAATCGACTCAGGCAGTGGTAACACAAAGTTTGATTTTGAAAATGCTTAAAAGTAATTTAACGAATGTTACTAATCCGGTTTGGAACTTGATGATGAAAAATATCTATCAAATTCCAGGTGCGTACCAACTCAAGCAAGAAGATTTTAGATTCAATATTCTTTATACGGATCCTTCGCCTTTAAATTATATTACGCCAGTAACCGGAAATCCTTTTCCAACGAATCCATTGCCAGAAAATAGAGTGGCAGAAACTCCATTATTGAATGTTTTTAATTTGGATAAATTAAATTACAATAACGATCGTCAAGTGGGTGGAGATGGTTTTTTTGATTTTGTTCCTAATTTGACTATCGATACTCAAAACGGACGAATTATTTTCACTACCAAAGAACCTTTTGGAGAATTGCTATTCGACAAATTATCTAATCCAAATTCAGGAGAAAATTATAATAATACAACTACTTACAACGCCAATCAAAGAAAGTATGTTTTTAATTCGATGTATCGTGTCACTCAGGCCAAAGCATTAGAAGATAGTGATAAAAATAAATTTTTATTAAGAGGTAAATATAAATCTTCTGCTGGAGACGGAATTCCAATTGGAGCCTTTAATGTACCGCAAGGTTCTGTTGTGGTTACCGCAGGAGGAAGAGTTTTAGTAGAAGGAGTTGATTACAGTGTCAACTATCAGTTGGGTAGAGTGCAAATTCTGGATCCTTCGTTGCAAGCGTCTAATACTCCAATTAATGTTTCTCTGGAAAATAATTCCATTTTTGGTCAACAAACCAGAAGATTTATGGGAGTAAATGTGGAGCATAAATTCTCAGATAATTTTACTTTAGGAGGAACATTTTTGAAAATGACTGAAAAACCATTTACTCAAAAATCGAGTTATGGTCAGGAATCTGTTAATAATACTATTTTTGGATTCAATACTAATTTCTCTACTGAAGTTCCGTTTTTTACAAGATTGGTAAATATGCTTCCTAATATTGATACCGATGTTCCATCGAATTTATCAGTAAGAGGAGAGATTGCATTTTTAAGACCAGATACTCCAAAAGCAGATCAGTTTCAGGGAGAATCTACTTTGTACGTAGATGACTTTGAAGGTTCACAGTCTACAATCGATATGCGTTCGGCTTATTCCTGGAGTCTTGCATCAACGCCAACAAACAAAGATGCTAAAAGACCAACCACCTATGAATTTAACGCTAATGCTGATGATTTGACTTATGGTTACAAAAGAGCAAAATTAGCCTGGTATACCATAGATCCTATTTTTTATGTTCAAAAACCATCAGGAGTTTCTAATGATGATATTTCTTTGAATTCTACCAGAAGGGTTTTTAGCGAAGAGTTGTATCCTTTGACTGATATTGCTCAGGGACAAACGCAGGTAATTAGTACTTTGGATTTGACTTATTTCCCATCCGAAAGAGGACCCTATAACAATAATGCTAATTTTAGTTTGTATCCCAAAGAAAATTTTGGAGGAATTATGCGTTCGTTAAGTTCTACGAATTTCGAACAAGGAAATGTTGAATATATTCAGTTTTGGGTTTTAGATCCTTATGTGGGTAATGGAAGATCAGAACCAACAAATACAGGTAAAATTTATTTTAATTTAGGAGAAATCTCCGAAGATGTCTTGAAAGACGGCCGAAAACAATATGAAAACGGATTAGGACCAGATCAGGTTAAAGTAAATCCGCAACCGATATGGGGAGATGTTCCTGCTTCGCAATCGTTAATTTATGCTTTTGATGCAGATCCAAATAACAGAAGAAATCAAGACGTAGGTTTAGATGGATTACCAAGTAGTGCCGAAGGTGCTATTTATAATAATTTCGCTGGCGAACCCGATCCGGCAGCTGATGATTATACTTATTACTTAAATACAGACGGTGGAATAAAAGAACGCTACAAAAATTATAATGGTGTAGAAGGGAACTCTGCTGTAGATATTAATGATCCTAATCGTGGTTCAACGACACTTCCGGATGTTGAGGATATTAACAGAGACAATACCATGAATACGATTAATGCTTATTATGAATACAGCATTGATATGAAACCAAATATGGTTGAAGGAGAGAATTATGTAACTGATACCAGAGAAACACAGGTGACTTTACCAAATGGCGAAGTAACAAATTCAAGATGGATTCAGTTTAAAATTCCAGTAGCAATACCTCAAAATACAATTGGAAATATTACTGATTTTAGATCCATTCGTTTCATGAGAATGTTCATGACAGGATTTGAAGAAGAAGTTACCGTGCGTTTTGGAGCTTTAGATTTAGTTCGTGGCGAATGGAGAAGATACACCAGCACATTAGATCCAAATGATACTAATGTGGATGACGATAATACTGAATTAGATGTTACAGCTGTAAACATTCAGGAGAATAACGAAAAGTGTCCGGTAAACTACATCACGCCTCCAGGGGTTCAGAGAGAACAACTGTACAACAACAATACATTGATTAATCAAAACGAACAATCTTTGTCATTAAGAGTTTCGGGAGATGGTTTAGAGCCTTTGGATTCCAGAGCGGTTTTTAAAAATGTAAGTGTAGACATGCGTCAGTTTAAGAAATTGAAAATGTTTTTACATGCTGAATCTTTGCCTTCTGAGATTGCTACAGAAGATGATGAGCTAGTTGGATTTATTCGTTTTGGTAACGATTTTACTCAAAACTTCTATCAAGTCGAAATTCCTTTAAAGGTTACAAAAACTACCTCGGGGAATTGTAGTTATACAGCAGAGCAAGTTTGGCCTCAAGCCAATGAGATTGATTTGGCTTTGTCTTTATTGACCAGTTTGAAAATTGAAGCTAAGGGAATTGATCCCAATACATTGCCATTGGATGGGATTTATTATAGAGATGAAGATCAACTAGATGGAGGTTTGGCAAGCAAAATAAACAAGCTAAGATTAGGGATTAAAGGAAATCCAAATTTTGGTATGGTTCGTACTTTGATGGTCGGGATTAAGAGTAGAGTAACTCACAAAGATATTAAAGGAGAAGTTTGGTTCAATGAACTTCGCTTATCTGAAATGGATAACAAAGGAGGAATGGCAGCAGTGTTGAATGTGGATTCTAATTTTGCTGATTTTGCTACCATTTCTGCAACAGGAAAAATGAGTACTGTTGGATTTGGTACTATCGAACAAGGACCAAATGAAAGAAGCAGAGAGGATATGCAGCAATATAATATTGTAACTAATTTGAACTTAGGAAAATTGCTGCCTAATAAATGGGGAATTAATTTGCCGTTTAATTATAGTGTTGGAGAAGAAACTATTAAGCCAGAATACGATCCTTTCAATCAGGATATAAAATTAAAACAACTTTTAAGCGAAACAGATAATGCCGATGAAAGAGCTAATCTTAGAAACCGTGCAATAGATTATACTAAGCGTACTAGCATTAACTTTATTGGAGTAAGAAAACAAAGAGGAGCGGAACAAAAGCCACATGTTTATGATCCGGAGAATTTTACTTTTTCGCAGTCATTTAATAAAGTGGAGCGTCATGATTACGAAATTGAAGATTATTTAGATCAGCAAGCCAGTACATCAGTTGATTATGCTTACAGTTTTGATTCGAAACCAGTAGAGCCTTTCAAGAAAACACAATTCATGAAAAAGAGTAGTTACTGGAAGATGTTAAGTGATTTTAATTTTAATTATCTGCCTTCGAATGTTACTTTTAATACTAATATTAACAGACAATACAACCGTCAACAATTTAGACAGGTGGATAATGTTCCTGGACTAGAACTGGATCCATTGTATAGAAGAAATTTTGGTTTCAATTACAATTATGGTTTCAACTATAATTTGACAAAATCGTTGAAATTTAATTACATGGCTTCAGCCAATAATATTGTAAAAAATTATTTAGATCAGGATG
>Ga0247814_10001725_pt1 | contig 12615 bp, 10 predicted proteins | sample UWRJL179409R1_FD_179947 | JGI IMG/M metagenome (GOLD analysis project Ga0247814, IMG submission 179947) | Plant litter microbial communities from Arlington Agricultural Research Station in Wisconsin, United States - UWRJ-L179-409R-1 | ecosystem: Environmental > Terrestrial > Plant litter >...
GGGGAGATACTCAAGCGGCCAACGAGGGCAGACTGTAAATCTGCTGTGTGAACTTCGCAGGTTCGAATCCTGCTCTCCCCACAAACGATCCAAAATCCAACAAACTGTTGAATTTTGGATTTTTTTTAACCTTCTCTAACAGGAAGCAGCACTACAAAAGTAGCTCCATTTCCTCTATCCGCAAGGGCATAGATATTTCCATGATGGTTTTCTGCAATTTTTTTACACATTGCCAAACCAATACCCGTACCCACATATTCCAGTTTTCCATGTAGCCGCTGGAAGATATTAAATATTTGTTCTGCATGTTGCTGATCAAACCCAATTCCGTTATCCTTGATTTCAATTTTATGGTAGGAATGATGCAAGCCGTTTGTGATACCATGCCTGACAGCTTCCTCTCCTGAAATAATACTGGCGCTAATGGATATAACCGGTGGCACATCTTCCTTACTGTACTTTATTGAGTTGGAGATCAAATTTCCGAAAAGCTGCGCCATCTGTAATGGGATAGCATCAATGGAAGGCAATGATTCATATGATACAGTCGCATGTTTCTGCTCAATTATAAGATCAAAGTCGGTGACAATGTGATGCACTACTTCTTTAAGATCAACCGGAACAAATTGTTCATTTTCTTTTGCCAACTGCGAATAAGCCAGGACATCTCTGATGAGGTTCATCATTCTTACGGCGGCGCTGTTTAACTTACTGAGGTAGTTCTTCGATTGCGCATCTACGTCTCCAAGACTGTCTTCAAGCATCTTGGCAAAAATGTTAATTTTCCTTACCGGTTCCTGTAAATCGTGTGATGCGATGTAAGCAAATTGTGCCAGTTCTGCATTGGTTTTGTGGAGGTTGTTATTGGCTTCGGCTAATTCTGCATTGGCCTGCTCTAATTCTTCTGTACGCTTCTTTACCTGGTATTCCAGTTGTTGTTGCAATTTTCTTTCCCTGGTCACATCCTGAGCAGTACCGCGAAGTACTTCAGGATTGCCGGCCACATCATAAAAAACCTGTGCCTGCGCGTGAATGATTCGTTCCTGTCCGGTAAGGCTGTTGATGATCGGGTGCTCATTGATGTAATTCCCGCTTCCTCCGGGTTTAATTGCATCAGATATTGCAGCGGCAACGTTATTTCTGAACTCCTCTGGCACAGGATTGTAGGCTTCGTCAATACTTTTTGAATCCTCAGAAAATCCGAGCCATTCGATAAAACGTTTGGAATAATTAAAAGTATTATTATTAATATTCAAACTCCATGTGGCTAATTCTGCCAGTTCTACTGCGCCACGCAATGCAGCCTCTGCTTCTTCTGCAAGTTGTTTCGCACGAATAGTATCTGTTACATCAATAGCAATATCAAGAATACCATACACTTCCCCGTTTTCATCGAAAAGCGGCGAATAGGTAATATTGTAATAATTATAAGTCATGACGCCATTTTGTACAATACGCACTTCGGAACCATAACTTTGGAACATTTTCCCCGAGGTGTAAACATCATCCAGTATCTTAAGGAAAGGCTGGCCTTCGGTAAGGAGTTCAGGCATAACCTCACGCAATGGCTTACTGGTTATATCTGGACCTTTTCCAACAATATCAATAAACATTTTATTAGGCATTTCGATAATTAAATCCCTGCCAACAAACAAACCGATTCCGGCTGGCGCAGAATCAATTACCGAACGCAGCTTTGCTTCACTGGTTTCTACCTTTTTTCTGGAAAGCACTTGCTGGGTCACATCGATAACAACTACAAGAACTCCCGAGATATTTTTATCAGCATCTCTTTTCGGCTGATAAGTAAAGTCTATATATACTGTTTCCATGCGGTTATCGCGCAATAATTCAACTTTTACTTCTCTGGCAATATGTGCTACTCCGGTATTGATTACGCCTTCCAATAAGTCGTCAAAGCCAAGACCTACCAATTCGGGAAGTGCCTTTAAAAGCGGTTTACCGACAATATCTGAAGGTTTCCTGCCCGTCAATTCCCCATAAAAAGGATTGGCCATCGTAAAAGTAAGGTCATTGTCTTTGCTGATAATGGCAATTCCGACAGGAGACTGCTCAAAAGAAGCCAATAATTGCTGTTGATTTTCTTCTATTCTTTGATTCGCAATGACGCTGTCGGTTACATCAATAGCCATGTTCATAACACCGTAAACATTGCCAGCTGCATTTTTTAATGCCTTATAGGTAAAATCGAAATAAAAAGTTTGCAGTACTCCATTGACAACTAAATCACAACGTTCACCGACGGCAGTATGGCTTTTTCCGGTTTCAAACAAGTCCTGCAAAATATCTATAAAACCTTGTGCGCGGAGTTCGGGCAATATTACTTCCAATGGTTTCCCCATTATATCAGGGCCTTTCCCCCAGAAATCAATCATTTTCTGATTGGCAATTTCAACTTTAAGATCCTGTCCGGTAAACAGGCAAGTAGCAACGGGTGCCTGTTCGATAATTGACCTGAATTTTAATTCGCTTTCTTCAACTGTTTTCTTTGCCACATTGAGATCGGTAACGTCTGCCGCAGTATTGATGATGCCGTACACTTTTCCATTTGAATCAAAAAGTGGTGTCAGGCCATAATTGAAATAATACGGCCTGCTCCTACCATCTTCTATGATATCAATGTACTGGTTTTCGACATTAAAAGGAATACCGGTAGCATATACCTGATCCAATTGATCAAAAACTTCTTGGTTTTGAAGTTCCGGTAACAATTCTTTGTACAATTTCCCTATAACGTCTTGCCCCTTTCCGTATACTTCAATGATGGATTGGTTGGCCAATGCAATTCTCATTTCACTGCCAATATAAACTCCAATAGGAAATGGTGCGCTTTCTACAAGGCTTCTTAAGTTTTGTTTGCTTTCTTCTTCAGCAACTTTCTGTTCATGCATATCGACGACTGTACCTATCATGCCAATATACGTTCCGTCGTCACTAAAACGCGGCTTGCCTTTATCAAGGGACCATCTGTAATTGCCATCTTTTTTTCGAAGGCGGTATATGAAGTTGTATGGAACCATTTTTTCGTTTGACTCGATAAAAGATATTCCTGCGGCTTCTTTGTCTTCAGGATGAATTGCATTTGTCCACCCAAAACCTTCTGCTTCGCCTTGCTCCTGCCCCGTAAAATCATACCATTGCCCGTTCAGATAAGAGCAGCTTCCGTCGGCTTCAGTTATCCATATAATTGCGGGGATGTCATTAATAAACGCTTCATAATGCGCTTCCTTATTTATTTTTGTTCGCTTTTCCAATTATAATATAGATTCAATATTTTTATAAATTGTTGCTTAGATCTTAATGTTCATTAACCATAAATATTCTTAAGCATAACGTCATAATGGTTTATTCCATAAAAATAAAAAAAAAACTGGAAATAATAAACTCTGACACTTCAGTTTAAATCACAATCTAATAATTGTATAAACAAATGCGCTCAAAGCGTAATTATAATGGCATGATTTTAATCAATTTTGAATTCGTACTTTTACATTACTTAATATAACAAAATTATGATTCAGCTAATTAATAATATGCCAAATAATTTAGTGGCATTCCGCGCATCAGGAGAAGTGACAAAAGAAGACTATGAGAATGTTGTTGTCCCGGAAGTAGATCGTTTGGCAGAGGCAACAGACACGCTTAATTTTTTGTTGCAGTTAGATACAGATATTGAAAATTTTACTGTTGGCGCGTGGATACAGGACGCGTTAATCGGACTCAAAAACATTACCAAATGGAACCGCGCGGCGATTGTCACAGATTCTGTCCGTATCATTGCTGTAACCAATGGTTTTAGCTATTTGGTTCCGGGTGAATTTAAAGGGTTTAAGAAAGACGCTTTTGCGGAAGCCGTTGATTGGGTATCAAACAAAAACTAAATTATGGATAGTTATACTTTTCAGCATGATGTAAAAACTGTTTGTGTTTCAGCAACCAGTTTTCCGGACGGAATAGCAGCGGCTCATACACAACTGTATGCAATGATTCCCAGAAATGAACGGCGCCGGTTTTTTGGTGTTTCATGGCCTGATACCGATGGAAATATAATTTATAAAGCTGCGGCAGAAGTGATGCCGGAAGATGTATTTGCGGAGCATTTCGAAACATTTACGATTAAAAATGGCCCTTTTAATAGCTTTTATATTACCGATTACAGAAAGCACACAGAAAGCATTAAAAATGCATTTGACTTGTTATTAAAGGAACATGAAGTGGATCCTGAAGGATATTGCCTCGAGTGGTACATCAATGATAATGATGTGAAATGCATGGTTCCTCTTGGTAAAGAATATAAGCCTTACACAGGTCTTAATAAAGAATAAAAAAGTCCCGATGTTTATCGGGACTTTCATTTCTTGGGCTAACATTTATTCGAGTAAAAATCCGACATTTACGTTAATTACCACTTCCATTTCGCCTACAGCTAATGTTTCGCGTTGTACGGTATCTCCTTCTGCCATTGATTTCATTGCATACATTAAAGGTCGTGGCGGATTGTAGCCTTGGGAATTGTCAGAAATGCTAATTGCTTTTCCAATTTTCTGACCTAAAGCCGAAACAAAATCCTCTGCTTTGACTTTGGCATCTTTTACGGCCAGTTTCCTTGCTTCTGATTGAAGCTGTGCAATTTTAGAAGATTTGAATTCTACATTATCAATCCTGTTAATTCCAGTGCTGATAAGGGCTTCTACAAGCGCATCATATTTTGACAGGTCTCTGAGCAATATTTCTATAGATTGTGTTGCAACATAATTGTATTTCTTTTTTTCATAATCATAATTAGGATTGAGTGAAACCCGCTGCGTTTGGAAATCCTCTTTAGCAATATTGAATTTTTTGATGGCTTTGAGCACGGCATCGATTTTCGTGTCGTTCTCCGTTTTCACGTCGGCAGATTTTGTTCCTTTTGTTTCAACAGCGATTGACAGTGAAACCTGGTCTGGTGCAACTTTTACTTTACCTTCTCCCGAAACATTAACTGTCGGGATTTGTCTGATTTCCTGCGCCTGCGTCATGACGCTAAACATTGTAAACAGGATTAAAGCGGTCTTTTTCATTTTTATTTTTTTTTAATTGATTCGAAATCCGTTTACCAAAACCTATGCCATTATAATTTTCCCATGCGTTCCATGATAAAAAGAATAACAATCGGAACTGCAAGCAGCAATACCATAAAAGTGTTATCTGTCAGCATATGAGGTTCTTTGAGAATCGTAATCAGATAACCTCCAATTGCACCGCCAAAATGTGCGGTATGTCCGATATTGTCATTTTTTGCTTTCATGCCATAAATGGAATACAGCAAATAGCCAATTCCGAAAATATACGCAGGTATCGGAATCGGTATAAAAAACAAAAACAGGTTCATTTCGGGTCGCAACAGTATCGCAGCATATAAAATTCCAGTTACAGCACCCGATGCACCGATGGCCCGATAACTGTAATCGTCTTTATGAAAAAGCAATGTTAGCAGACTTCCAAAAATCAGACTACCGGCATAAACCAGCAGAAATGAAAAATCTCCCAAATATTCGATTACCACAGGCGCAAACATAAATAAGGTAAACATGTTAAAGAAGAGATGACCTACATCAGCATGTAAAAAACCCGAAGTTACCATCCTAATCTGTTCTCCGGCACGAATGCTGCCAATATGGAACTCATATTTTCTAAAAAAATAAAGGTCATTAAAACCTTTGAAACTGACAACCAGAGTGGCGGCAATGATGACGATAAGGATAATATTCATGCGGATGATTATTTATTGTAAAAATAGAAATACTTCTTTAGCTTTTGTTAAAGTCAACTCACAAAATTGGGTTTTAACTGTATATTTGTAAAAATTTTTCTGAATGCAGTTTATAATTTATATTCTGGTTTATCCTTTTCTCTGGATTATCTCCAAACTTCCTTTTCGGTTGCTGTATATTCTTTCCGATTTTGTGTTTTTTCTCGTCTATTATATTATTGGCTACCGCAAAAGAACTGTTCGCGAAAATATTGCTATGGCATTACCGCATTTAACAGCCAAAGAAAGACTTTCAATAGAAAAAAAATCGTTCCGGCACATGTGCGATATGTTTTTGGAGATGATTAAAACCATGTCAATTTCTGAAGAAGAAATGAATCGGCGCTTTCGGTTTTCCAACCTGGAAGTATATCTGGATCTCGAAAAAAAGCAGAAAAGTATTGCACTGATGTGTGCCCATTATGCAAGTTATGAGTGGGTTATTTCTATGAATGCCAAATGCAATTTTGAAGGTTATGCGATATACAAGCGCATTAACAACCGGTATTTCGATAAACTTGTCCGCGATATCAGGTCTAAATTCAAAGCGACATTAATTACGACTAAAGAAACGATTCCGGTCATCCGGGAAAATAATAAAAAACACCATCTGGGAGTGTATGGTTTCGCAAGCGACCAGTCTCCAAAACTTTCATCTGTATTCCATTGGAACAGCTTCATGGGTATTGATGTCCCCGTACATACCGGTGCCGAAATGCTCGCCAAAAAGTACGACATGAACGTGATTTTCCTAAAAGTAAAAAAAGTGAAACGCGGTTTTTATGAAGCCAGTTTTGAGGGTGTTTTTGAAAATGTACCATCCATACCAAATTATGATATTACCGATGCTTTCCTAAAACTTGTAGAAAAGCAAATCTATGAAGCGCCCGAATTTTATCTGTGGACGCACAAGCGCTGGAAACACAGGCGAAATATTCTACAACCTATATTATAATAATTTATACGGTTGCTATGAAAACCAGTTCCTTACCATCTCCTGCTCCAAAGGTTTTGCTTCTTTGTGCCTGAATTCATTTGTGCTTTTATAGTAGTCATAATCTTCTTTCCATGCCTGGTGGTTTTCTGCCAATGCGCGAATGCTATCACAAACAAAGCGAATTTCTTCACTAGTAGTTGTCGGATGTACCGACATGCGTATCCAGCCTGGCTTTTGCATAAGGTCACCCGAATCGATCTGGCAAATCAGATTGTGTGATTTTTCGGGATCTACGTTGAGAAGATAATGTCCGTAAGTACCTGCGCAACTGCATCCGCCACGGGTTTGTATTCCGAAACGGTCATTGAGCAATTTCACGCCAAGATTGAAATGCAAATCCTCAATATAAAAAGAAATTACCCCTAACCTATCCTGATGTTGCCCTGCGAGAATCCTGATATTGGATATTCCTTCCAATTCTGAAAATATATATTTGACAATTTCATGCTCCCTTTTGAGGATGGCATCAATTCCCATCTGCTCTTTAAGACGGATGGCCAAAGCCGTTTTAATTACCTGTAAAAACCCGGGTGTACCGCCATCTTCCCGGTCTTCAATATTGTCAACGAATTTGTGTGCACCCCACGGGTTTGTCCATGACACTGTTCCTCCACCCGGATTATCGGGAATCATATTGTTGTAAAGCTTTTTATTGAATAAAAGTACGCCTGTAGTGCCCGGACCGCCAAGAAATTTATGCGGGGAAAAGAATATGGCATCGAGATAACTTTCAGCATCTTCAGGATGCATGTCGATAGCAACATACGGGCCGGAACATGCAAAATCTACAAAACAAAGTCCGTTATTGCGGTGCATCAGTTTTGCGACTTCATGGTATGGTGTCCTGATTCCGGTTACGTTAGAACACGAAGTAATCGACGCGATCTTTATTGGCCTTGCACTATATTGTTTAACCAAATCGGCAAAATTATCGAGGCAAATCAACCCTTTTTCACAGGAAGGAACAACTACAACATCGGCGATAGTTTCCAGCCATGAAGTTTGATTGGAGTGGTGTTCCATGTGCGAAATAAATACAACCGGCTTATTTTCGTTGGGGATATTTGTATGTATCCGGAGATTTTCCGGAACTTTTAATCCTAAAATCCGCTGGAATTTATTAACAACACCGGTCATTCCGGTACCATCCGTAATAAGAATGTCTTCCTGACTGGCATTCACATGCCTTTTGATAATCTGCCTTGCCTGATGATAAGCCAGTGTCATTGAGGTTCCGGAAACTGTAGTTTCGGTATGTGTATTGGCAACAAACGGCCCAAATTCATTCATCAGTTTTTCCTCGATCGGGCGATACAAGCGACCACTGGCTGTCCAATCTGTATAGATCATTTTTTTTATTCCGAAAGGGGAAACAAATTCCTGATCTATGCCTATAATATTATCCCGAAATTGCTGAAAATACAGCTCCAACTCCGTCTGTAAGGTTTTGTCGGTTGCTATCATGAAAGAATTTTTAATGGTTCAAATGTATGAATTTTTTAAAAAACTTTGACGATTGACTACTATCAGACTGTTAAAATAAATGAGGTTTTAATTGTCTGTATTACCCTTTCTCGACTCCTGTTGGGTTTTCCTGCTCACCAATTTGATTTTGACATTCCCATCTTCACCGTCAATTGCCTGAAGCCGCACTACAATACCGCGCTCACGTCTTTTTGCTAATTCTGTCGCGTCAGTAATGTCCTTGTCTTTTTCGGGATTGCGAAGCGGAACACTTACGCTGATATTGGTGCCTTTTCCAAAAGAATACAATCCGTCAACATCCATATTGAGTATACTGGAGTTGATTTGCATCGGACTGATCAATACTTTTTCGCCAGAAATACTGAACTTCCCTTTCAGATCATGAAACACAATATTGTTCATGTCACGCAGCGGAAACGCATATTTTCCGATTTTTCGTATAGGATCAAAATTCAACAACTCACCTTTATTGAGTTGGAATGCAACGTTTCCAAGAATTGATTTTGGAACTAACGTACCGTCATTGCTAATGGCACCGGAAATTTCAGATGTTGCCGAAAGCATACCGCGCAGGTTTTTAGAATTCATCGATTGGAGTCCGAAATTGTCAAACGCGTAAAAAAAGTGACTTACATCCACATGATTGACATCTGCATTAATTTTGTATCTGTTCGATTTTCCGCTTTGCGAAAGCGCCGCATTAAAACTGATGAAACCACCCGAATTGTTGAGTTTTCCATTTCTGACTGAAATTCCGGAATCTCTGAGCAGCACATCAGCCTTAACATTGGTTGCCAAAAACTTATTGTAGAACAACTTTTTAACACGCAATGAAATACTTACCTGGCTTTTTTCGAAAAGGTGGTTGATATCTTTGGTAAAATCGGCATTTTTCTTTTTTGGAAGAGTCGATTTTACAACCGTGCGCGAACCTAAAAACCTCAAAAATTCAGCAAGGTGAATCTCGGGACTGTTGATTCTCCAGTTTAAAACCACTTTCTCGGGCGCGGTATAATACAGATTGAGGAAATTTCGGACTTCGCCTTCCATTTTAATCACGCTGCGGCCACTTTCCAGATTGATGTTACTGATGAACAAATCGTTATTTCGAAAGTCAAGTAAAATTGAAGTCTTGGTGAAATGGAGTTTTCGTGGTGCATACTCTATTGTCCCGTCATTTATAGCTATGGTTCCGGTTACTATGGGTTTGGCAATTTTATAATTGACAATATCTCCTGTAAAATTAAGGTTCACGTTTGATGTTCCTTTTGTGAATGTAAGCAAACCCGGATCAATGACATTGCCGAGATTTTTTAAGTCGAATTTGGATTTTAAATCGCCTGTTGCAATTGGGTTTTCAAGATTCAATATTGCCGCATGATTCATTGTGAATTGCATTCCGGAATAACTCCCATTGAAATTTTCGAATTTGACTGCTGAATTCTGATCATTGAATCCCTTGCCCGCAATATGATTGTTTGTGAAAATTCCGGTGAAACTGCAATTGGTAACTATTCCGCCCGGCGAATCGAGTTGGTTGTTTTTTATTTTGGCATTGACAAGAATAAACGGATCGCCTTCTACATCGAAATTACCCGAAATGTCACAACGCACCGCGATTGTTTCTTTCAAATTGAACATGTCGAGTCTCGAATAAATATTTGGTGTCAGCAAATGGGAAGCGTTACGCCACAAAATACGATCGTTAACAATATGAATCGCGTAATCGGTCGTGTTGTCTTTTGTGTCTGAAAATTCTGCTGACAATTTAAAATATTCACCACCGATATCGAGTTTGTTCTCACTAATAACAATGTTTTTTTGAGCCGTATTGGATTCGACATCAAAATGGCCTTCGACAACTTTGTCTTTGATAAAACTGCCTTTCCGTGTACTGAAAGCTAAGCTTTTCACCAATGCTTTCAAATCGAAACTGGCTTTCCAGCCTTCAGTATCAGATTCCATTTTGCCATTAATTTCATCCACTTCGAATTGAAACAACTTGTGTTTATTTTGATTATCAATGGTGAAATTAACTTTGTCAAGTTCAAATTTCTTCAACTCCGGATAAACCGGACTGTCGTTTCCTTTTTCGGCATTGCTCTTAAATACAGAACTGTTGGTGTAGCCGCTTGCATCGGTATATAAGTTGACGGCGGCATTGCCGATTGTGATTTTGTTAATTTCTACGCTTCCGCGGATGAAAGCAATGGCGTTGAGCGCGACATCAAAATCTCCGGCCTGCAACAATGTCTTATTATGTTTTTCATACCTCGCATCGCGAATGGTAACATTTTTAAGATGCAGTGAAATCCTCGGAAAACTTTTAAGGAAAGTTGGCTCCATGCTTTCGATGGTCAATTTGCCATTGAGGTTTGCATTGAGTTTTTCAGTAACCATCTGAAGCACTTCTGTCTTGTGGCTGTTCACATACCAAACCACCGAAAGGCAGAATACGATTTGCAACAAAATTAAAATTAGAAATCCGCGTAATGAAATACGAACCCATCGCGGCCATTTTTTCTTTGCTGTTGATTGAAGTGTATCGTATTGTTGTTTCATCAAGTTATCGGAATATCCAGGCATTAGGTATAAAGCTTGTAAACATAATTCAAACAGATGGTTAAGCACTATTTAAATTTTACCAAAAGATTACAACATTCCGTAATAAAAAACCCGACAGCATGCCGGGTTAATTGAATGAATAACGGATTAAATTCCGGCTATCGCTTTGATTTCATTTATGATCCGGATTGCCAGATCATCTGCTTTTTGCTGTGTCGCGGCTTCGGTATAAATGCGGATAATCGGCTCAGTATTCGACTTTCTGAGATGTACCCAGTTTTCAGCGAAGTCAATCTTCACACCGTCTATTGTTTTGATATCTTCGGCTTTGTATTTTTCGCTCATGTCTTCAAGAATACTATCCACATCAATCTGAGGCGTCAATTCTATCTTGTTTTTACTCATATAATATTCAGGATACGAAGCGCGCAAAGCCGAAACACTCATTTTTTTGTTGGCGAGGTGTGTAAGAAACAATGCCACTCCAACCAAACTGTCACGGCCATAGTGCAATTCAGGATAGATAATGCCACCGTTTCCTTCGCCACCAATGATCGCGTTGTTCTTTTTCATCAGTTCTACTACATTGACTTCACCTACAGCACTGGCTTCATAATTGCCTTGATGTACATTCGTTACATCGCGCAAAGCACGTGACGAAGACATGTTAGACACAGTATTTCCCGGAGTTTTGCCCAAAACATAATCAGCGCAAGCTACTAAAGTATATTCTTCGCCAAACATTTCACCATCTTCAGAGATGAATGCGAGTCGGTCAACATCAGGATCTACAACGATTCCGAGATGTGCTTTTTCTTTGACAACAAGTTCAGAAATATCGGTAAGGTGTTCTTTCAGAGGTTCAGGATTGTGCGGAAAATGTCCGTTGGGTTCACAATACAGTTTTACCACTTCAACACCCATTTCCTCGAGTAATTTTGGTATAATAATACCACCGGAAGAATTCACGCCGTCAACAACGACTTTAAATTTAGCCGCTTTCACGGCTTCGACATCAACTAAAGGGAGATTGAGCACTTCTTCAATATGGATATCCATGTAAGCATCATTGATAGTTATGGTTCCAAGGTTATCCACATCAGAAAAATCAAAAGCTTCAGCTTCTGCAATTTCAAGAATTTTTGCTCCTTCAGCACCGCTTAGGAATTCTCCTTTTTCATTCAGCAATTTTAATGCATTCCACTGTTTAGGGTTGTGAGAAGCAGTCAGTATAATTCCGCCATCAGCTTTCTCAAGCGGAACGGCAATTTCTACAGTAGGAGTTGTAGACAAGCCAAGATCAATAACATCGATTCCCAAACCTACGAGCGTGTTTACAACCAGGTTATGGATCATGGGTCCGGAAATACGCGCATCGCGGCCGATTACAACGGTAAGTCTGTCTTTCTGTATGTTGTTTTTTAGAAATGTTCCGTAGGCCGAAGCAAATTTTACCGCATCAACCGGCGTCAGGTTATCGCCCACTTTTCCTCCTATCGTACCCCGAATTCCTGATATTGATTTTATTAAGGTCATAATTGATTTTTGTTTTTGGTGTACAAATATAAAAAAGATGCTGATTCACAATAGTATTCAGCAGCGAAGTTTTGAAAAAGATTATAAAAACCGGGAAAGCAATCAAAAACAGCAAAATGCTCCCACAAATTCTATCCGGTATTTTTTTATAAATTCTCATGGCAAATTTGTATTTTAGCAGGAAAGCAAAAACAAAATGAATTTTCTAGCGCACATCTAT
>Ga0247814_10001726_pt1 | contig 12599 bp, 12 predicted proteins | sample UWRJL179409R1_FD_179947 | JGI IMG/M metagenome (GOLD analysis project Ga0247814, IMG submission 179947) | Plant litter microbial communities from Arlington Agricultural Research Station in Wisconsin, United States - UWRJ-L179-409R-1 | ecosystem: Environmental > Terrestrial > Plant litter >...
TGGCATTCGCCGACGACGAGGTCGAGTACCTGCGCGGCCTGCGTTTCATCAAAAGCGATTTCGCCGATTTCCTGACCGTGTTTCGCTTCCAGCGCAAATTCATCACGGTCGGCACCGACGGCCCGCGCCTGACCATCCGCGCCAGCGGACCGGTGGTGCACGTCATGGGCTTTGAAATTTACGTGCTCTACATTGTCAACGAGCTGTACTTCCGGCGCGTCGACCAGGAAGCGGCGCTGGTGGTGGCGCGCGAACGCCTGAACGAGAAGCTGGACCACCTGCGCGCATTCGCCAAGGAACCGATGCGCCGCTCGCCGTTCGAGTTTTTCGACTTCGGCGTGCGCCGCCGCTTTTCCGGCGCCTGGCACGACGAAGTGGTGGCGACGCTGGCGCGCGAAGTGCCAGAGTTTTTCAAGGGCACGTCGAACGTCTACCTGGCCAAAAAATACAACCTGGTCCCCATCGGCACCATGGCACACGAATACCTGCAGGCGTTTCAATCGTTCGGCGTGCGCCTGCGCGATTTCCAGAAGGCGGCATTGGAAGACTGGGTGCAGGAATACCGCGGCGACCTGGGCACCGCGCTGACCGACGTGGTCGGCATGGATGCCTTCCTGGACGACTTCGACCTGTACTTCGCCAAGCTGTTCGACGGCCTGCGCCACGACTCGGGCGACCCGGTCGAATGGGGCGAAAAAGCGCTGCGCCATTACAAGAAGCTGCGCATCGACGCCCACACCAAGCGCCTGGTGTTTTCCGACGGCCTGACGATGGACAGCGCCATGGCGCTCTATCGCCACTTTTCCGACCGCGTCATGTGCGGCTTCGGCATCGGCACCAAGCTGACCAACGATACCCAGCACCAGGCGCTCAATATCGTCATGAAGCTGGTCAGCTGCAACGGCCAGCCGGTGGCGAAACTGTCGGACTCGCCTGGCAAGACGATGTGCCATGACGAGACGTTTCTGGCGTACCTGCGGCAAGTGTTTCACCGGCCGGCGGAAACCGTGCCGGTACCGATTCCAAAGTGAGCGGCTTTACTGAAGGAACAAGCATGCGAACACTGTTATATGGCGCGCTGCTGTGCGGGCCTTTGCTGGCCGCCGCCGCCGAGCCGGCCGTACCGAAAGAGCGCACACTCGCCGTCAACGTGGAAGCGGCGGGCGGCCTGTTTGCCTTTGCGACCGCTTGCGACGTGTCCAAGGAATCCCTCGGGACACTGGTCAAGATGGACGCCAGGGCGGCGGGCGAATACGCCGAGACGCACGGCATCGCGTTCACCCAGGACGACTTCAAGCGTCATTTCGCGCGTGGCATGGATGCGAACCGGCAGTTCATCGGCGCCGCCACGCCCGCGTCGCGCGCCCGCAACTGCCCCGAGATCGCCGAAAAAGTCAGCGCCATCATCGCCGGCGGTGCAGGCGGCCACGCATACAAATAGGCCTTTTGCGTCTTTCGACGCAAGGAGAGCCGTTTTTCATCAGCGGCAGAAAGCGACGGCGGCGGCGCCGGTGCCTGTATTTGGCGGCGTCGACACTGACCGGAGTCGAAGATGATCTCGTCGGCGCTGGTGTTCGTGACGTCTCGGACGACCAGAATGGAGATGTTGAGACGTAAAAATGCCTTATCGTCCGTGCCTCTCAGGGGCATGTCGGTCCAATAAAATCGCTTACAGGCGACTTCTGCTTTCGGCCAAAACCAGCCGGTCGAGAATGGCAAAAATTCATGCTCGGCGGTGCGCCTTCCGGCGAATCGCTTGTCAAGGAATCTGACTGTTAATGAAAACTCTGCAAGAAATACTTTCGCCACATGCAGTTTGCGCTGAAGAGGACCGGCAGGCGTGGGCCATCGCAAGCAAGTCTACGAGGCCGCAAAACAGTGCCGTCCGGAGCGCTGGAGTGGGGCCACGCGGGATTGGGAATTGAACGGCGAAGTCTGGCTAAATCCCGAACGGAAGCAGCCAGAGGATTAAGAATAGCCGCATGACTCGACGCGACATCTTTGTTGACAACTACCGCCAAATTGCTTCGCCTGTTCGGCCTTGGCTCCTTCCAGCGATGACACCACTTCGTCAATGTGCTGCCCAACGTGGCCCAGAAAGTTGAGCTGGCGCGCCGCAGCAGTGAGAATTTTGAAGGTAGCCTGGTCAGTGTCGCTGAGCATTACCCTGGCGATAGCAGTTCCATAGCTAGTGCTCGGAAAGTTTGTACCTCGGCTCCACGCGCCGAGCGTTCCGACTTGGATGCTAAACTTTTTTAGTCGAGGGTCTCTGAGTAGCGCCGCGGGCGATTCGACCTTTGATGCTTTCAAAAGCCAGTCAAACAGCCGCGCGACAGAGTTCTTGGCCGGCTCATCGTCTTGGGTGAGCAGCGGCAAAACATACGAGGGCGTTTCTTCGATATCACCCAGCCGCGCTTCCGTATCCCATAGTGCGAGTAGGCTCAGCCATATCTCCATCGCAACGATATCTCTTAACGTTAGCCGGTCGTTTGGTTGAAGAGGTTGCGCTATACCGTGCAACACCTCTGGCGATATGAACCGGTGAAGCAGCGGGAGACTTGCAATATACTCGGCAGCGGCTTGTAATTGCCCCTCGTCGAAAAGTATCGCCGCCTGTCGCCCTGCGCGTTCTACATCGCACAGAAACTGCGCTGACTGTGGCCACAAGGTCTTTGTGCCGTTGTCATCGCACATGGCGCCCAATAGATGAGCCTCCCATGCCCCCATTTGTGCAAACGAGTTTGTAGCTGAACCTGGGTCGTCGAAGGCGGCTGCCAAAGCCTTTCCGGTTGCCCCGGGAGCAAAGTAACAAGCCGATTTTTCAATGTTTGGGTGGCACGACCTAAACGGCCGGCGCGCTCCAGGCTCTTATACAAGGACTCCTGGCCCATCTCAATAAAGGTAGTCCTTACGGATAGGCCATGGATGCGCATCGCCACATCAGGGTCGAAGAGAAACAATCCGCTCAGATGAATTGGCGTTTTACGGCCCTCAAACGGGTTAAGATAAACCGTGCGGCGTGGCCGCGCGGCTTCGGCGCCATGAATGGCTTTCAATTGAACGCGTTAATCTCACAGCGCCCAGTTGGGTGTCTGGTCTTCGTGCTAATGACGCAGCCCGACTTTTGTTGCTGCGGCGGCGCTCTTCGGGACTATCTGGTGGCGTCATGACGATGATATTTTCGCCAGTCGGGAATGAGCTCACTTACTTCTCCTGACAATTGTTTGAGCATCAGTTGTAGCTTTATGCGCCGCATCCTTATAACGTACCCGGTCGTGCCCCGCAAACTCCGTAATGACCAGGTCCACGGCACGCGCAAACTCTTCCGGTGACGCCGGCTCAGTCTCGGCCAGGCATTTGAAATACGCCGGCAGCACCACGCGCCAATTGACCCCAACATCGGCCGAACTGCCATCGTCTGCAAATGCAAGCACGTTGTCGTTCCCCCTGTCGATTTCGCGGAGTAACGCAAAAAGCAGCTCGAAGGCGTCCCGCACGTCACTCCCAAAACCATCAGTGACCCGTTGCGTAATATCCACCTCCGAAGCGCGGACGCACATGCGCATCAGCCGGTCAAACTCCGCGACGAACGCATCTGTGCCTCGCGACTGTTCGCATCGGCCACGACCGTTGGTTTCAACGTGCTCATAGAATTCCCCTGCCATGGCGGCCTCGTTGAACGAGCGTGCTTCGTCGAGCAGTGATTGCACAACGCCGGTTGCGGAGGCGTCGGACCTGGTGTCGATAAAGTCTACATTCAGTAGCGTGCCGATGTGGTCCAGGGATACGAGCTGAATAGCCCGCTCGGCAATCAGCAGCAGGGTGCCCCGAGGCAAAGCCCTTAGCTCGGCGCGCAGGGCATTGGAATCAATCTGATGTTGCGTCATCTCCATTGTCACGAGATGGCCCCAAACCGCTGATGCAATGCACCATCAATCAACGCGACGTGAGATTCTGTAGAAATCCCAACTCTTGGCCAATTGAACTGAGCATTCGACTCTACAGGCCGACCTGTTGATGCGCGAAGTTGCGCGACGAACGACTGAAACTCTCTTGCTGTCATTCTGAGGCGACTGGCCATTGACTCGACATCAAACGCAACCTCAGCTTGATTCCCTGGGGCGATGTTGTCGTGGTAAACCGTGGCCTTGCCCTTAAGTTGCGACTTGAAGCGCACCCCACTCCCACTGACGTGCGAACTTGGTGCACCAAGATGCACGGAAAGTGCACCGAATAGTGACCTGTATGTCTCGTTTTCCATACGCAAAACTGCCCAATAAAGAAATTCCCTTCAACGATTTCGCCGGCTGCTGGCCGAGCTAGGCCAGCTGGGCAGACGGTCTGAAATAGATTGGACCTGACATCTCCTGCCTGGTCAAGTTTCAGATAATTCAGCTGGGGTAACTTCGTGCGCACTTAGTATATCGCCACACCGTCAACCGGTTGTTTGGTTGAAATATCTCGGGCATCAAGTACGTTTTTACCTACGAGCTTGTGGGGTACGCGATGGACTCGCGCATGACGTAAACCTTGACGGCAACGGCACTGTGGAAGGCGGTGCGCAACAAGCAACCGGCAGCAGGATTGATTCACCAATCCGTCCGTGGCAGCCAGTACTGCGCACATGACTATCAAAAACTGGTGAAGCAGTTCGGCATGAAGCCGTCCATGTCGCGCCGGGGCAACTGCTATGACAATGCGCCCATGGAGAGCTTCTGGGGAAGACTGAAAATCGAGCTAATGCACTATCAACGCTACACGAACCGGGCCGAGGCGTAAGTCGCAATAAAGGAATACATCGAGAGCTTCTATAACTGCCAGCGGCATCACTCGCGCCTTGGCAATGTTTCGCCGAGTTGTTTGCCGAAAAATCCAGCAAACAATCAGGCGCGGCTTAAAACAAGAGTGTCAGTAATTGACAGTACACCTCATCCATATCTGCGGTCGCTGCGAGTGCGCATGCTGATGAACGAAATCGCCGTGACCGCAAAGTAACTGAGGCAGCTTCAAAACAGGACCTCACACGCGCCGGCAGCGTATTCTCGACCAAACAAAATTTTGGAAAACACTGCAACTGCGCCGCGGAGAAAATTTCCTGTGGGAATTAGTTGAAGCATGCTTTAATAGCTGTCTGCGTTAGTGATACCCGAACAACACCAATTCAAGGAACCGAAATGAAAGAACTACTAACCGCGCTTACGGGATTGTTCAGAAGTGCGGTTATTGCCTCTCCCGCCCAGACGGAGAGCGCTGAAGCGAGTTACGAGCGTGGCGACTATACCGCGGCGCTGAAAACATATCGGTTACGCGCAACGCAAGGCGAAGCGGACGCACAACATGCTCTTGCGCTGATGCACCACAAGGGGCGGGGCGTGGCGCAGAACTGCGCGGAAGCGGCGAAGTGGTACGGGCTCGCTGCAGCACAAGGACATTGTCTTGCGCAAACTAATCTCGGCGCGCTGTATTACACCGGAGAAGGGGTGGAGCAGGATTTCGCGGCGGCGTTTATGTGGAACCAACTGGCAGCTGCGAAGGGCGATGCTCATGCGCAAGATAATCTTGGCATGATGTATGACCGCGGCGAAGGAGTCGTGAAAGACTATGTGCAAGCGGTCAAGTGGTATCGGCTTGCGGCAACGGGTGGTCTTGCCAATGGGCTATATCATCTCGGCGCGAGCTTCCATCATGGTAAGGGCGTCGAGCAGGATGTAGCCGAAGCGTACGGGCTATACCGCCTCGCTGCTGCACAAGGCCATGCAAACGCGCAATACGCCTTGGGCGCGCTATTTTACAACGGAGAAGGCGTTGACCGAGACTATACGCAAGCAGCACATTGGTACAGACTCGCAGCATCTCAAGGATTGCCGTCAGCCGAGTCGAGTTTGGGCGCAATGTATCTGGAAGGACAAGGGGTTGGCCACAACGCAGAGGACGCGGCCGCATTATTTCAATTGGCCGCGGCGAAAGGCTACGCTGATGCGCAAACCAGCCTCGGGCTATTGTATAGCAGCGGACAAGGCGTAGCGCGCAATGGCTCAGAGGCGCTCAAGTTGCTCCTACTGGCCGCAGCACAGCGATTTGCTCGAGCACAATACAATCTGGGCGCATTCTATTACAACGGCGTCAATGTCGCCCGGGACTACACCGAAGCGGCCAAGTGGTATCGACTGGCGGCTGAGCAAGGGCATGCTGAAGCGCAAATTAATCTTGCCTCGATGTATTGTGCGGGCCAAGGTGTTGACCAAAATTACGCGGAAGCGAATCGCATATACTCCCTACTCGCCGAAAAAGGGAACACACGCGCACAAGTGAATTTGGGTGTTATGTATTACACGGGGCAAGGATGCGAGGTGAACTTGGACCAAGCGGCATACCTCTTTCACTCAGCGGCCAAGCAAGGAGATTCAGATGGCCAACGTAATATGGGCGTTTTACTGTCAAGAGGGGAAGGTGTCGAGCAGGACAACGCCGAGGCGGCTAAGTGGTTCCGGCTGGCAATCGCGCAAGGTAACTCCAATGCGCAACTTAATCTCAACGCCATGATATCGCAGGCGGAATACGACGACTCCGAATCATATAACGAACCGGATTCTGGCCGTGAATATGCACAGAAAAGCAAGATTGAACAGCTCATTGATGAGCACGGGTACGAGAGCGCAGTTGTTCTTGCTGCTGGTTCAGTCATTAAACAAATACCGAATCGTGCGGCAGCATATGAGTTTATCCTTCAAGAACTCGACGGCGCTAGTATCGGTAACGAAAATTCCAAAAGGGCGGCCGACAATAATGGGATACCACCAAGCCATTACAAGGGCGCTTTAAGAAAAGACGCTCCCGCCATTGAGGCCGCTCAAGACCATATCACCAATTACTCGCTTCAGTTGGCAGATGACCAAGAACTAATGGCACGATTCCGTGTTGATATCGGCATTGAAGTAATGAAGCACTTCGAGTTTGGTCGATTCTCGCATAGATTCGGAACGTATGAACCAGCAACCCTTTGACGATGATGACGACCTAAGTCTTAATTTCCTTATAACTCCTAACGGTTTTACGAAGGCGAGGCGAACCATCACCGCCGGACGGACCACGGCTGGACGTACTGCATTCAAGTCGTCACGAATCGAGGTGAACTGTTGTTGCTGGAGTCCGGCTTTAATGCGGCGAAAGCCGCTCTCAAGGCTCAGGGTATGACGCCAGAAATGCTCAAGGGTTCGGGGGATATCGCGGCCATGGTCCGAATTGCGCATGGCGTGCGCACTAGGTTGCAAGTAACGGCGCCAGAGTGACATGGGACATCAGGGCGATTGAGCGGGCCGCGCTGGTCCGCTCATTGATTTCAAAACACGACGCGGTTTTCAACGGTTGAAGTGTCAATAACCTCTTCGCATGGAGCAACGATAATGCTCAAGAGGTCACCTCCTATATTTACTTCACCAAGCACTACGCCCCTAACGTGAACCGGCGGGCGTTGCCCTCGTGAATCAGCTCCACGGTCGTTCCGAAAGTTACGATGCTCCTAATACAGGCGGGAAAAATAAGCGTGGTGGACTCAAACTGTGTGATTAACCTCGCCGCGGATATTCGACGACTGCGAACCGTAATTGCCCTGATGGAATCATCCGCTGTTGCAGTTCATTGATAGACCCATTTCTTTGTATCCACGAGCCGTCCTAGCGTGTAACCAAAGACGTGGGGTGCCCAAGTGTGCTTGAACTGCTGAGGATTCTAGCAAAGCTATTTGTACGGATTGAACTCCGAAGCCGAACCGGTTGAACCCCAATCTGGGCAAATGCAATAATAGTTCACTGGTATTATCGTCCGCAGATGTCTTGTCTGCGTATCGCCACGCCTGCTGCCAGCAATGCTGCGCATACGTGCATTGGTCCCGTTATATCTGACAGGTATTAACGTCCGCAGAGGGTGCTAAGATTGCCGGGAAATAATATACTTGGGGACGTGCTTGAGCAATCCAATCATTGTTATGGGTGACAAAACGAGCCACGGCGGTACGGTCATCACTTGTTCGCTTTTTTCGGACACGCACGGGAAAGGTTGGGCGCGCGTCGGTGACATGGTTGCGTGCCCGCGTTGCAAAGGGATTTTTCCCATCGCGGAAGGAGACGCCAGCCTCATCGACGATGGCCACGCTGTTGCGTATCACGGGTGCAAAACTGCCTGCGGTGCTACGCTCATCGCCAGCCAGATGTTCACATACACCACGCCGTCAAACGGCACTGGGGCTAATGCCGTAACTGGCGCCGACCCAACTACCTTGCTGCATGGCTTTGGTGTAGTTGCCACCGGGCTCGCGGGCATGTACCAAGATGAGCCGGTGGCCGACCAGAACGAGCGCTTTCGAGGCAGGTTTCAGCTGGTCGACGCGACGACAGGGGAGCCGGTGCGTGGTCAGGCGGTGCGCGTGCGCTCGACGGGCGGCCAATACGCCAACGAATCAACGGACGATGACGGCTTCACTGCCTAGATGGAACGCGATGTGCGCGAATCGCTGGCGTTTGACCTGCACCACGATGGCGCTGCATGACAGACCCTTCTACAATACCTCCGAAGGGGCAGCCTCCGCTTGCCACTGGCCCCATGAGCTCAGCCGGCTCGACGACCGTCGTGCGGATAGCTACACCGCAACTTGATGCCGGCGACAAGAAAGTGCTGTGCTCTGCTATGTGCCATTGCCAGAAACAGCCGAACATTGGCGTCGACGGACAATCGCTGAAACAAGCATGCGTCTCAGGTCAGTTAAAAGCCCTCGACGCTGAATTGTTTCACCGCAGCGAGTACAAACCTGAGGTCACCTACGATATGACCAAGCGCCCGCCCGAACCTATCATGGACAAGGCGATTGAAACCAAGTCCCGAGATTTGTGGCCAGGCTGGACAAAATCGCTTTGGCCAAAGGACACGACCAGGCCCACGCCCTACAAGCCCAACCGTGGCTACACTCGCCGGCCCGATGTCGTTATCGTCAAAGACCCGTTGAAACCCCCTACGCAAGACAACATTAAACAGGTCGTAGAGCTGAAGTTTCCGGATGATGGCTTTCGCCCGGGGCAGCGTGAGGACTATATCGTTATCGCTGGCGACGAAACTAAAATGGTACCGCTCAAGCTGGAAAATTGCGATTGCAACGAGTCGGAGCCCAAGAAACCTAAAATTCCGGTTGAGCAACTCGGCGCGGTGGCTGCAATTCTTGGGATAATCTACACGGCTGTGACGAAGAAGCCGCCGCCAGGCGGCGTGCCTGCGTTTTAAGGATTGACCATGACTGAACTATCGCTCGACCCACTGGCGCTAATTCGGGCAACCCCGGAGGCGCTGAACGTGCCTGGGGGAATGCTGACTAAGCAGGGGCCGCAAAAATACGTCGGTGCCGTACCGGCCATATCCGGTACGCTCTTCTTCAACGACGCCCATCTTCCGGAGGTCCGCAAGGCCATCTGCGACTGCTTCGACGCTTACCTTATCGCGGCGACGCCACAACTGACTTGGCTGTTGCGCGAAGACCCACCTGATGGTCTGGACAGGATGGCGTTCGAAAAAGCGAAGCCACTCAAGACCATGTTGGCAAAAATGGACGAAGACGACATTGTCAGTTTTTGCTACACCAGCGGGAAGGCTGTGCATGATGCAGGACCTTGGGAGTTTCAAGTCGTCGGCATCCCAGCCTGGCGTGCGAAGATGGGCGGCTGGGGACTATGCGGCCTGCGCTTCAGCGTGCCACTGCTGTTCGTCGAGGAGTATCCGGATGCATTCCGGGAGCTATTCGTAACATGCGCCAATCACCTGCGTGCCGAGCATGGCTACGCTGGCCACGCTCTGGTGCTCTCCGCGCTGCGCTTTGACGAGAACCAGGCGTTCGAAGCGTACCTTACGTCAAAGATGCGCGGGTTTGACGCTGGTGGTCTAGTGAGCGGTGCTGTTAACGCGCATCTTGGTATCAAGACGGTCAGCTGGCTCACGGCCATTAACCGCGGATACCTAGAAAAGGTTGGGGGCAAATCAACCCTCCGGTCGGAGTTGCCGATGGATTGGTTCGGCCTGTACGACTTCGACACAGGTATCATCATTCAAGCCGGGCCCCAGCCTGAGGCGGCTCCCATAGACGCTCCACTACCCGCGCGGATGGTGTTGCCCGATATGGTGTTACAGTCAATTCGAACTCCCGAGGTACGCTTACACTACGCATCCGCCGAGAGTGAGCCACGCTTGATTGGCAAGTCTGCTGAGCTATGGCTTACACGATTCGATGTGCCGGAGGAGCAACTGCTCGCGTTTAAGGCCCAGCTGTTGACTGAGCCGAAGCTTCGCGCAAAACCTTCCAATACGTTCATCAACTGATTGCGGCGAGAAAAAATCTCGACTCGATATAATGCAGAGCGGTCAGATAGTGGTGGCCTGGTGCAGCACCTGTGATACGCCGAGCAGCGCCAGAATTGCCGGCTCGGGAATGGTCCTGGTCGCGAGCGCTATGAATCGCGCCCTACCTGCTTTGCCAAGGCGAGGCCTTTGTCCCAAACTGGTCCTCCACGCGAACGTGTAGTGGTCAAGTAATTTCGGACACGAGAATAAGTTCTTTCTCTGCCATTGTGCGTTCATAGACGCTGGGCGGCAAATTGCCCAATACAGAATGGAGGCGCTCGCAGTTGTAGAAGCCGGCGATGTAGTTAGCCACATCAAGCTTGGCTTCTGCGTGGTTTGCGTAATTGCGCTGCCAGACGCGCTCCATCTTCAGGTTCAGGAAGAAGCGTTCAGCAACAGCGTTATCCCAGCAGTTACCTTTGCGGCTCATGCTGCAGACGAAGCCATGTTCGCTCAGCAGGGCTTGGTAGTGCTCGCTGGCATATTGGCTGCCGCGGTCGGAATGAACGACCAGTCCTGCAGCTGGACGGCGCGCCTGGATCGCCATGCGCAAGGCATCGCAGACCAAGCTCGCCGGCATGCTCGGCGCCATTGCCCAGCCCACGACCCGGCGCGAGAACAGGTCGAGCACGACGGCCAGGTACAACCAACCGGCGCCGGTACGGATGTATGTGATATCCGAGGCGTAAGCCAGATTCGGCGCCGCCGGGTTGAACTGTCGGGCAAGCACGTTCGGCGCAACCGGCAGGGCATGCTTGCTGTCGGTCGTGGGCACGAATTTACGCTTCCACACAGGCTTCAGGCCGGCCTGTTGCATCAGCCGGCGCACCTTGTAACGGCCGACCTGCAGGCCGCTGTTGGCCAGCGCCGTCACCAGACGACGGCTACCGTAACTCTGGCCGCTGCTCATGAACGCGGCGCGCAGATGCACGCTCGCTTTGCAAAAAGTGGGCATGGTTGCACGACGTCTGGCCTCGTAAAATCCGGCCCGGCTCACGCCGAGAAGGCGACAGGTTTGTGCGACAGGTACGGCCTTCGTTTGCAGCTCGTCGATGAGCCGATAGCTCACTTGAGCTCGCGTGCAAAGAAGGCCGATGCCTTTTTTAAGACGTCCACATCACTACGAAGTTGACGATTTTCCTGCTCCAGCTGACGGATACGCTGCTGCTCAGCCGTCAACGGTTTGCCAATACCTGGCTGGCCTTTCTGCTCCGCCTCGTACTGTTCCATCCAACGGCGGATCGCGGTAACGCCTATATCCATTGTCTGGCTCACGTGGGAGATGCTGAGGCCTTGTTCTGTGATCATACGGACGACCTCGAGCTTGAATCTGGGGTCAAAATTGCGGCGCTGCCTGGTCATGTAAACTCCTTCGAAGGTGAATTATCCACCTATCGAGGTGTCCGGGGACATTAGACCACTACATTTTTCTCAGGCTCGTAAATGAAGTCCGCCTTATCGAATCGTCCGTCTGCCTTGGAGTTAGAAGTCTTCGTTGGCGGCACCGAAGTGGCGATGCCGGCTTCGTGGCATGCCAGGATTTCCTTGCCGCTGAAGTAGCCGCGATCAGCAAGTGCAGTGAGCTCTTTCGTTTCCGATTGCGGTGCGCGCTTTCTTGGCCATTCCGGATAACTGATCGCGGTCGCTTCCAGTGTTGGTCACCTCGTGTTCGACGATGAGATGGTACTTCGCATCCACCGCCGTCTGTACGTTGTAGCCAACGATGCCGCTGCCGCGCGTCATCATGAATCTGGCATCGGGATCGGTTAGTGAAATTTGCGTTTCGCCAGTCTCTGTCAGCTTCGCTTCGATTTCCTTGAGCGAAACCATCTGCAATTTCAACGCCGCGATTTTTTTCTTCAAGGCGTACTCGTTTCGGTTTTGCGGCGACTGGTTCCTGCCTGTCGGCGCTATCGAGTTCGGCCAGATAGCGGCTGATGCTCGACTCAATTTCTTCCATTCGTCGCTTAATCTTTGCATCGGTAAAATTGCGATCGCTGCTGTTCACTGCTTTGAATTTGCTGCCATCGATGGCGACAACGGCATCCGCAAAAAGATCGAGTTGCTGGCACAAAACGACAAACTGACGGCAGACGTTGCGGATAGGTTTGCCGTTGTCTTTTCTGAAGTTGGCGATCGTCTTGAAGTCTGGCTTGAGACGTCCCGTCAACCACATCAATGCGATGTTTCGCTGAGCTTCACGTTCCAGGCGGCGGCTCGAC
>Ga0247814_10001727_pt1 | contig 12594 bp, 6 predicted proteins | sample UWRJL179409R1_FD_179947 | JGI IMG/M metagenome (GOLD analysis project Ga0247814, IMG submission 179947) | Plant litter microbial communities from Arlington Agricultural Research Station in Wisconsin, United States - UWRJ-L179-409R-1 | ecosystem: Environmental > Terrestrial > Plant litter >...
GGTATACACTGTAGTAGCAAACGATGCATCAAGCTTATTAATATCGTCATAAATCTTTTGCTTTGCCCAGTCGAAATTTACTTTTTGAGCTTTGGTGCTGCGGTTTAAAAAGGCTATCGCCCAGTCGCCGTTGCTTAATGGTTTCGCCCAAATTTCCAACCCATCCTGCTTAGAAATTTTAAAACCCTGTATGCCCAGTTTATCCTGGTTAAGGGCAATAATTTCTTTATTGGTAAGCACCTCAAGGGTTTCTTTATCCATAGAACGCAGGTCGTTGCCGGCAATAAGCGGTGCAGCTATCATGGCCCACATGGTAAAATGCGCACGATCTTCGCCACGGGTAAGTACACCATTACCCACTTCCAGCATATCTGGGTCGTTCCAGTGGCCGGGGCCGGCATACTGGCGCAGGCCATCCTGTTTATCCAGTATCTCCATAGTGCCAAAGGCTTTCCAGGTACCGTGGTCTTTTATACAATCAAAACAGTTATATATATCTCCGGTAGACCTCCACAACTGTCCTACAGCCGGGCCCCATTCCCAGGGCTTATCAGTACCCCATTCGCAAATACTTAAAACAATAGGACGGCCGGCTCTTTTTAGCGCGGCGGCTATGGTTTTATATGCACCTTCTGCCTTTAGGCCTTCAGTATTACACCAGTCGTACTTTAAGTAATCAATACCCCATGAAGCATAAGTTAACGCATCCTGAAACTCGTACCCACGGCTGCCCGGCCTGCCACCACAGGTTTGCGAACCTGCATCGCTGTAAATACCTAACTTTAAACCTTTACTGTGCACATAATCGGCCAAGGCCTTCATACCCGACGGAAAACGCTTAGTATCCGGATGTATAAACCCTTGGGCATCGCGGTCGCCATGCCAGCAGTCGTCTATATTTATATAAGTGTAACCGGCATCTTTCATGCCTGTGCTTACCATAGCATCGGCCATTTGCCTTATCATGTTCTCATCTACATTGCAGGCAAATTTGTTCCAGCTGTTCCAGCCCATAGGTGGGGTTAACGCCAGGTTAGGGTATTTTGTGTAATCCTGTACATAGTTGTTGCCTTGTGCCATAGCGGTAAAGCTTAGGCCAAGGGCAAACAATGAATAGATAATTTTTTTCATTTATTACATTGATTGGTTTGTAGTAATTTATGCTTCGTTAAATAAATAGTGTAAGGCATATATAATAAGGATTCCCCAATTTAAAATCAGGGAATCCTTTACAGCATAATATTAAATAAACCCCAAGTTATCTATGTAAATCGTATTAGCAATACCACTATCTTCCTGAATAAGGAAAATACCCGGTGAGCCCGGATTTTCAAAATCAGTTTGTAGAGAAAATTCGTAATCGGTCCATTCTCCCGGAACTAAATTTATACTTATTGATTTTCCGCTTAATACAATTTTTGCCTTTCCTGCCATCGTGGCAAACAAAGATACTTTAAGCTTTGTATATCCGGAGATATCTAAAGGGTCGCCATTCTTGCCAATTTGGAAACCGCCATATGACCCTGCCGAATTTTCTTTTTTTATGGTATAAACACCGTCCCTTACTATTTCGGTTTGCTGCTGGTTTACGTTGCCGCCCCAGCTGCCTTCCCACCAGTCGCCATTTCTGGAATCGTCATAGATCATATAGTTAAACCCAAAAGTAAGAGCAGATTGTGTTATGCCTCCCGGGGTTTCAACAAATATTTTGCAGGCTCCTGTTATACCAGCAGGTATTTTAATAACGATAGTAGTAGCTGTTGTGCTAAGTATTTCGGCAGGTATCTCGCCAAATTTTACACTTATTACATCTACAAAATCGGTACCGGTTATGGTAGCTACAGTTCCTGCGGGGCCTCCTAAAGGATATTTAAGTAAGCTTGGCGGTGGCGGGCCAATTGTAAAATCATATAGTGCTTCCTTTCCGTCGGTAGTTACTATTCGTAGCTTGTTTGATGTAAGGTCTGTAGAGTAAGGAACGCCTACGGGAAGGGTAAGTACAATATTATTATCGGTAACCATTGTAGGGTTAAAGTAGGCACTAAAATCATTAAAGTAAATTGCCCTTGTTTTAGATAAACCCTTACCCCTTATAACATATACATTTCCCGAAAATCCTGTGGTTACTAAAGAGTCTACCGGAATAAAAACTCCCGGAGATGGCTCATTATAACCTGTTTTACTTACGCTTTCTATTGCCAGAGTGCCATCGTTAGCATCATCATCAGAACATGAAAAGAATAAGGCAAATGCTGAAATTATAAACACGGCCCGCATCATGGTGTAAAATTTAAATTTTTTCATATCATTTATATTTATAATTATTAAAATGTATAAGGTACAGGCTCGTCATCCAGCAACGGATTTTTTAAAAGCTCTGATGTTGGGTAAGGAAACAATAATGATGTTTTTGCAGGGTTAAGTGTTACGTGTATTTCAAAATTCATATCACCCCTGTTCTGTGCTTCAATAATAGCCTTTGCCTGTGCATAAGGAAGCCTCCCCAGGTCGTACCAATACTCGCTCTCTATAGCAAACTCCGACCTTCTTTCTTTAAAAATATCATTAGCAGTTATAGTTGCCAGAGGTGGTATACCTGCCCTTGCCCTTACCTGGTTAAACGAATTTAATGCAGCTGCATCGCTCGTGCTGCCGCCCCCGGCAAGTGTAGCTTCGGCATGTATAAGCAGCACATCGGCATAACGCATAATATAAGTATTTTGAGGGAAGCCCCTGTTATCCGGGTCAAACTGGCCTGTAACCGGTAAGTTAAACCTGCCTACCACATACTTTTTAAGCGCAGCGCCAGAGTTTTGTGCCAGTGCCCCTGCAGGTGTAGTATAGCCAAGGGCAGTTGTAGTTGGGCTGTCGGCATAAGTAAGGTTAGGGTAAACATCTCCGGGAAGCATAAAAGTTTCTTTTCTCCTTAAATCCCCTGGTATAAAAGCATTAAGTTTTAAATCCTGCGATGGCGCTACAACACCGCCATAACTGTTTTGGCTTAGTTCCGGCATGGCAAACTGTGTGTTGTCATAATTACCCACAAAGTAGTTTCCGGTAGTCCATTGCCATGCCATTATAGATTCTTCATTGTTATTGTTACTAACAAGAAAAAGGTCTCCAAATGTTTTTGTAGGAAGTTCCGGCCCGCCATACAGTTTAAATTCGCCACTGTTTATAACATCTGCAGCCATAAGGCGTGCATTGGCATAATCTTTTTGGTACAGGTAAACCTTGGCTAAAAGTGCTTTTGCCGAACCTTTAGATACGTGTGCATTATCTGAATAATTGTTACCCCTCACTTTTTCCTTAAGAAGTTCTATAGCTTTTAAAAGGTCGTTTTTAATAAAGGTGTAAACGTCATCCTGCCTGTTAGAGTGCACATTGTTAGGGTCATCTGCAAAATCGGCAGCATCTTCTATTATTGGTACATTTCCCCATAGGCGCACAAGGTAAAAATATGCCAGGGCACGCATAAAATGGCATTCGCCCAATGTGTTGTTAAGTACCTCAGTACTCACGTTTGGCCCTACATTAGACGGTAGCCCATTAATAAGCGTATTGGCATTCGCTACGGTTCCAAAGCATGATCTCCAGCTGTCAAGCAATACCGCATCTGACGACTGGTACTCTAACGTGCGGAACGGTAAATAATCATCAGAGTAGGTAAAGGTATTACCGGCGGCCATATCGCCAATAGCGTTAAAAGCTTTAGTATGAAAGTTAAACCAAACCCTGCAATAAAGATTATTAGTGGCATTGGCAACTTTTTCGTTTGTTGTATAAAAACCGTCAAGGCTGTAGGTATCCTGTGGTTTAATTTCCAGAAAATCAGTCTCGCATGAGCAAAAAACTGCCGCGATAGTAAAAGCAAAAGCTAATTTATAATTTTTTAAATACTTTTTCATCTTCATTTTTTTAGAATTCTATATTAAAGCCCATCGACATTGTTCTTGGAGTTGGGTATCTTCCATTGTCTATGCCACTTAAAAGAGCATCCTGGTTGTAAGATCCTACTTCCGGGTCATATCCTTTATATTTAGTAAAGGTGTACAGGTTTTGTATGCTTCCGTAAATCCTTAATTTTGTGATCTTAATTTTAGATATCCACTCTGTAGGTAAAGAATATCCTAACGATATGTTTTGTATCCTTAAATAAGTTCCGTCTTCTATATACCTGCCCGACAGGAAGTTGTTAGGGTGTGCCTGGCCGGAGCCTATCCTTGGTAAATGACCGTTAACGTTTGCTGCAGAATAGTAATCTGATGCTTCGGTAAACTGGTTTACATAATTGTTAGAGTTTAGCGTACCTGCCCTTCGGGTTAAGTTGTAAATGTCGTTCCCAACAGATCCCTGCACAAAAACCGACAGGTCTACACCCTTGTAATTAAAGCTGTTTGTAAAACCATAGGTAAAATCAGGGTTAGGGTTGCCTATGGTAGTAAAATCGTCTTCGTTTACTATGCCATCGCCGTTAAGGTCTCTGTAAATAGCATCACCCACAATAAATGGGGCAGGATCTGCGCCAAAACCGTTTAAGGGTGCACCCGCTAACTGGGCCGCATCCCTGTAAATACCTTCGTATACAGGACCAAGAAATGCACCTACATAGCCACCCTCCACCGTTCTTGTAACAGTTTTAGACAAGTATCCGTTTACATTAATATCCCTGTTTATAGCGTTATCTAATTTTAAAACTTTGTTTACATATTTAGAGAACACAAGGGTAGAGCTCCAGTTTAAATTATCGCTTAATTTTTTATTGAAGTTTAAAGTAATGTCTATACCCTTATTTTCCATACTGCCCATATTTGCAGTAGGAGATGAAACACCGCCTTCATATGTCTCGCCACCGGTTAGGTATAACGGGAAATTTGTTTTGTAAAGGAAATTCTCAGATGTTTTTTTGTAAACCTCAACCGTTGCATTTAGCGCCGAGTTAAACAACGAAAAATCGATACCTATGTTTGTTTGCTTTGAGGTTTCCCATTTAAGGTTAGGATTTGCTGTTCCTGCCGGGAAATAACTTTGGCCTATACCGGTTAATGATGTAGTTATTGTAGAGCTGTACTGGTTGTTAGGTATTTGCTGATTACCTGTTTCACCATAGCCAAATTTTAGCTTAATGTTATCTACATATTTTTTTGTACCCTCCATAAATGCCTCGTTAGACAGTTTCCAGGTGGCAGAGAAGGCAGGGAAGTAACCCCATTTATTGCCCTCGGCAAATTTAGAAGAACCATCTGCCCTCCATGAAGCTGTAATGCCGTATTTATTGTCAAAATCATAAATAACACGTCCATAGTAAGAGCTAAGAGCCTGCTCACCAATATACTGTCCGCCATATTGCAGCAGTTTTGTATCAGATACCGCTATTTCCTGCAACTCGTTATCTACAAATCCGGATGCCGTGAGGTTAAGGCCTTCCCAATGCCCCTGGTTAGCTTCCTGGCCGGCAAGAAGTGTAAAGTTGTGTTTGCCAAGGGTAGTCCTGTAGGTAAGGTAATTTTTTACGTTGGCAGAATAAAACATTTGTTCCCTTTGGTTTAGGGTAGCGGTAGGATTTACAGCTATACCCCACTGGTAGGTGGGCCTAAACTCTTTATTTAAGCTCGACTCTGTATAGCCGCCAAGTTCGAAACGGAAATCAAGGCCTTTTAACAGCTTAAATTCGGCAAAGAAATTTCCGGAATAGCTCCTTCTTTTTAGTTTGTTGGTGTTCATTAATGCCGATGCCACCGGGTTTATAAAGCTTCCTAATGTACCGTCTGCCGGTGGGCCGGAAAAATTACCTTCCAGGTCGCGAACCGAAACATCGGGCGAACTTAGTAAAGAGGTGCTTATAATACCGTCTGCACTGCTGTTTAGCGTAATTTTTTCGGAAGTATTGGCAAAATTAATATTTACGCCCACTTTTAACCACGTTTTTACATTAGCATCTATATTTGTCTTAAATGTAAAACGTTTATATCCCGACCCTATAATGGTACCATCCTGGTCAAAATAACTTCCCGAAACATAGTAGTTAACACCTTCTTTGCCTCCAGAAAATGAAAGCTGGTGGCTTTTTAAAGCAGAGTTTTTAAAGATTTCCTCCTGCCAGTCTGTTCCGTTGCCCAATAGTTCGGGGTTAGAGAATTCAAAGCGAGGGGTTTGCGAATAGGCTGCTGCTAAGGCATTTTGATACACGGCATATTGCCTAAGATTATAAACATCCATGTGTGTAACCTGTTGCTGGGTTGAATATGAGTTATCATAATAAAGTTTACCGGTACCTTTTTTACCTGATTTTGTTGTTATGATTACAACACCATTAGCACCCCTTGAACCATAAATAGCTGTAGCAGATGCATCTTTTAAAACATCTATGCTCTCTATATCATTAGGGTTTAATAAAGAAAGCGGGCTTACGGTAATATTACCTGCATTAGCTAAGTTTCCGCCGGCAATAGGCTGCCCGCTGGTAGTACTGTTCCTTGCATCGCCGGATACCGGTATACCGTCTATTACATAAAGTGGCTCGTTAGTTCCTGATAATGAGGTAATACCCCTAATTTTTACCGAAACATTACTACCCGGTGCGCCGGAGTTATTGGTTACCGTAACACCAGCAGCTTTTCCCTGCAGCATCTGGTCTACAGATACCTGCTTTAAGTTCTCTATATCCCGTGCTTTTATAGAAGATACAGATCCGTTTACATCGCCCTTTTTTTGAGACCCGTAGCCTATTACAACTACTTCATCAAGCGTTTTTGCACCTTCGCTAAGTGTTACATTGATTGTTTTTTTACCTTTTATGGCAACTTCCTGGGGAGTAAAACCTATAAAGCTGTACACTAATGTGGCATCATCGGCAGCCTGTATAGAATACTGGCCATCAAGATTAGTTATTACTGCGGTGCCGGTTCCTTTAACAGAGACATTAACCCCGGGAATGGTCATCCCTTTTTCGTCAGATATTACTCCGGTAACCGTGTTTTGCGCATGCATGATGCCCCCGCAGCAGAGCAACAGCAAATAAAACAGGGTTTTTCCCTTTGCATACCATTTGGTAACATTATGTAATGTATTACCCATAATAAATTTGTGTTTGGTTAGTTACTAATTCTTAAATAAATAAAGGTTTAATTTTAGCTATCAATAATTTTAAGGTTATTTTATTGACAAAAACAAATTTATGGGACTTGCATGCCGTTTGTTAATATTATTTTATCATTTAATGATAATATTTTCTCTAACGTTTGCGTGATTGTAATACTATATAATAAGCATTACGTATAGCTTTTGTATATTGCTTTGATTTTTAAGTGTTTGAAGTATGCTTGATGGTAAAGTGTGTAATAAACACTATTGTATTTTTTTATCAACAGGGCGTTATAAAAAGCGTTTCATACCATAAAATTCGTCGCGGTACTGGCTGGGTGTAGTATTTTTTATACTCTTAAAAATACGGTTAAAATTGGCTATATTATTGAACCCCGACTTGAATGCAATTTCAGATATACTTAGGTCTTTTTCTACCAGCCAACGTGCTGCATAACCTATCCTGATGTCGTTAAGATAGTTTACAAACGTTTTGCCGGTGCGTTTTTTTATAAAGCGGTTAAACGATACGGGGCTCATCCTGGCAACATCACTTACATCATCTAGCGTAATTTTATCCGAGAATTTTTTTTGAATGTATTCATACACCAGCTTCATTTTATCGTCGTCTTCAAACACATCGCTGTCTACCGTAAATGTAGAGAGCAGGCGTTGGTTTCGGGAGTTCGCCATATCGTGCAGTATAGATATGATTTCTAAAAAATAATCCATACCATCGCGCTTGGATATACGGCTTAGCCTCTCGCCGAGTTCCAGTCCTGTTTTTTTAGAAAATAAAATACCGTGGTTTGCGCGGTTAAACATTTCCTTTATAGGCATCATGATACGGCGGGCAAGCAAGGTTTCGCTAAACAGGTCGTTGTGAAATTGTATAGTAATTTCGTGTATGTCCTTATTTTTACATTTATTAAGTTCCCATCCGTGGTACAGGTTAGGCCCTACAAGTACCAGCTCTACATCATCTATTTCCTCTATATGGTCGCCTACAATGCGTTTTACACCTTTGCCGTGCTGAATAAAATTTATCTCATACTCGGGGTGATAATGTATCGGGAATTCAAAAGTGTCCTTAAGCCTGTCAAAAACTAAAAAACTGTCGCCTTTTGTAAGTGGCGGTATTTCCCTGTGAAACTTTTGTGTGCTCATAGCTGTTTGTAATTATATGATATAATATTGATAAAATAATATTAACTAAGATTTAAGAGTAAATATATCTTTGGCTTTATCAAAAAAGTGTCGTTAAAATTACACTGTTGTAAATTATATGCCGAATAATTTAAGAATTTTACAAGATTAAGAAATTCTTTTTGAAGCACATGCAAATATAGATGAAAAATAAAATTACAATATTATTGGGTGTTTTTTTTCTGGTTTCGTGCAAAAGTGCGTCACCATCGGTAGCAGAAATGCCACTTCCTGCCGATAAAAATGCGACCACAGAAACCGTAGCCCTTTATCGGAACCTGTTTAAGGCAAGGCAAAAAGGCTATATGTTTGGCCACCAGGACGACCTTGCTTATGGTGTAAACTGGCGTTATGAAGAGGGAAGGAGTGATATAAAAGACGTAAGCGGAGACTACCCCGCTGTATATGGCTGGGACCTGGGAAGAATAGAGAATAATGAGACTAAAGACCTTGACGGCGTGCCATTTAGCAAGCAAAAACAGTATGTAAAGGACGTGTATGACAGAGGCGGAATAAATACTTTTAGCTGGCACATAAACAACCCTTTAACAGGCGGCGATGCGTGGGATAATACCCCCGGTACAGTAGCGTCGGTATTGCCAGGCGGCGCTAAGCACGAGCTTTTTAAAAGCTGGCTAAATAATGCGGCAGTTTACTTCTTAACGCTTAAAGGCAGCGATGGTAAAGGCATCCCAATTTTGTTCAGGCCATATCATGAGTTTACAGGTAATTGGTTCTGGTGGTGCAAAAATACTACCACCCCAAATCAGTTTAAAGAGCTGTGGAAATTTACAGTTACCTATTTTGAACAAAAGGGGGTACATAATCTTATTTATGTATACAACACTTCGGATGCCGGTGTTGCAACAAAGGCTGACTTTATGGAATATTATCCCGGCGATGAATGGGTAGATATGGTTAGCTTTGATATTTACCAGGGTGGCGATGACGGTAAGCAAATGGATAAGTTTGTTGCCGATACTAAAAACCTTGTATCTATTATTGATGAAGTGGGTAAAGAACATAATAAGCTGACTGCTATTGCCGAAACGGGATATGAACAAATACCGTATGCCACATGGTGGACAGAGACACTTACAAATGCTATAGGCAGCAATAAAATATCGTATGTACTGCTATGGCGCAACCACGGCTGGAACGAGTTCATGAAGCCGCCACGCATGCATTACTACGCGCCTTATAAAGGGCATAAATATGAAAAGGATTTTGTAGAATACTATAATTTACCGCAAACCCTTTTCCAGAAAGAAGTTACAAAACTTAATTTATACAAATAATCGCCAGTTAGCGAACACAATATGAGATTAACAACGATAGACCTATTAATAATTGCCCTCTATTTTGCAGTAATGGTAGTGGTGGGCATTGTAATGAAAAACCAGGCCAAGAAAAGTAAAGACAGCTACCTCATGGGTGGTAAAAAGCTGCCATGGTACATGCTGGGCCTTAGTGATGCCAGCGATATGTTCGATATTAGTGGTACCATGCTTCTTGTAAGCATGGCCTTTTTATACGGTTTTAAAAGCGTATGGATACCCTGGATGTGGCCTGTGTTTAACCAGGTGTTCCTAATGGTATTCCTTAGTAAATGGCTTAGGCGAAGCAATGCTACCACGGGTGCCGAATGGCTGGGTACGCGTTTTGGCCTAACCGATAAAGGGGTAGCGCAAAGCCATGCCATTGTAGTAGTCTTTGCTTTAATGCTTTGTATTGGCTACATGGCCTATGCTTTTGTGGGCGTAGGTGAGTTCCTTGAAATTTTTATCCCGTATGAAACTATAAAAGGTGTAGTGCCCTTTTTAGATGCCCACCTTGAAACCCTGACTGCAGGTACTGCACAACATACCGAAGCTTTAGTAGCGGCAAAACATTTTACAGCGCAGTTTTACGGTGTAAGCATTTGTATCGTAGCCACTTTTTACAGTATTGTGGGCGGTATGCATGGTATTGTTCTGGCCGACTTTATAAAATACATGATCATGATCGTGTGTTCGTTATTTGTGGGTACCATTGCCATGCTTGCCCTTGCAGACTCCGGTATTATACTTGCAGATAAACTACCGATAGGCTGGGACGACCCGTTGTTTGGTATGGAACTGGGCCTTAACTGGCAGGATATACTGGCCGATGCACAGGTAAAATTAGGTAAAGACGGTTACAAGCTTTTCTCGGCAGTAGTGTCTATGATGTTCTTTTCGGGTGTACTGAAAAGCCTTGCAGGCCCAGCGCCTAATTACGACTGCCAAAAAATATTAAGTACAAAATCGCCGGAGGAAGCCAGTAAAATGAGCGGTTTTATATCTATAATATTATTACCCATTCGTTATTTCATGACCATGGGGCTTTGCATACTGGGTATCATTTATTTTAAAGACCTAAACCTAAACCATACCACCGACGGTGTAAATTTCGAAAGCATAATGCCGGCAGTAATAAGCAAGTACCTGCCTGTTGGGTTGGTAGGGCTTGTACTGTCGGGTTTTTTGGGGGCATTTATGAGTAACTTCTCGGGTACACTAAATGCCGGCCAGGCGTATATAGTAAATGATATCTACCTAAAATATTTTAAGCCCGATGCAGAACGTAAGCAAATCATCAGGATGGGCTACCTGTCAGGAACCATAATGGTTATCCTCGGCGTAGGCCTTGGCTTATTAATAAGGGATGTAAATATGATCTTCAACATTATAACAGCCGGATTGTACGGTGGCTTTGTGTGTGCCAATGTACTAAAATGGTACTGGTGGCGCTTTAATGCCAACGGCTTTTTTTGGGGTATGCTTGCGGGTATAGTCGCCAGTGCCATCCCTCCGGCGTTATCGGTTACCGGTGTTACCCATTATTTTGATGGTACACGCATGCTGTACTTCTTCCCGGTATTTTTTGTAATACAGTTTATAGCCTGCGTGATAGGTTCGTATACTGCACCGCCAACAGACAAAGAAACACTTATCAACTTTTATAAAACAGTGCGTCCGTGGGGCTTCTGGAAACCCATACATGATATGGCACAGGCCGAAGATGCAACCATAGAGAAGAATAAAAACTTCGGCATTAATATGGCAAACGTGGGTATGGGCATAGCCGGGCAAATACTGCTTACACTGCTGCCTATGTATTTTATATTATCTAAATGGTCAGGCTTTTTTGTAGTGCTGGTATTGCTGGCAACAATATTTATAATAATGAAAAGGACCTGGTGGAACAGGCTTAGCGATTTTTAATAAAGAATTTTTAATACCAATAAAATGGGTAGCGATATGATTACAGAGAACAGGGTTAAAATGCCCAACTATGATGCACTGCTAAAGGCTCATAACGAACTTATAGAGAAACCAAATGCTCCGCTTGCACAAAATAATGGCGTTTACACACGCTATGTAAACCCAGTAGTAACAGCGGCACATGCGCCTTTGTGCTGGAGATATGATTTTAATCCCGAAACTAACCCGCACGGTATGGAGCGCATTGGCATAAATGCTGCCTTTAATGCCGGTGCTACTAAGTTTAACGACAAATATATAATGGCAGTCCGTGTGGAGGGTGCCGACCGTAAATCGTTTTTTGCCATTGCCGAAAGCCCTAACGGGGTAGACAATTTTAAGTTTTGGGATAAACCCTGCGTGATTCCGCAGCTTGCCGAGCCCGATACAAATGCTTACGATATGAGGCTTACGCAACACGAGGACGGCTACATATACGGTATTTTTTGTACCGAAAGAAAAGACCCTAATGCACCTGCAGGAGATACCAGTATGGCTATTGCCAATGCGGGTATTGTTCGTACTAAAGACCTTGAAACCTGGGAGCGTTTACCCGATTTGGTTTCTAAAACAGGGCAGCAGCGTAATGTGGTAATGCACCCCGAGTTTGTAAATGGTAAATATGCATTGTACACACGTCCACAAGATGGTTTTATAGATGTAGGCAGTGGCGGCGGTATAGGCCTTGGCTTTGTAGATGCTATGGAAAACCCTGTTGTGCTCGATGAAAAGATCATCTATGGCAAGGTATATCACACTATATATGAGCTTAAAAACGGCCTTGGCCCGCAACCCATTAAAACAGAGAAAGGCTGGCTGCACCTGGCACACGGTGTTCGTAATACAGCTGCAGGATTGCGCTATACGTTATATATGTTCATGACCGACCTTCATGATATCGCAAAGGTTACCCACCGTCCGGCAGGATATTTTATGGCACCCGAGGAGGATGAAAGGGTTGGCGATGTATCTAATGTATTATTTACCAATGGCTGGATAGCCGATAAAGATGGTACCGTGT
>Ga0247814_10001728_pt1 | contig 12586 bp, 10 predicted proteins | sample UWRJL179409R1_FD_179947 | JGI IMG/M metagenome (GOLD analysis project Ga0247814, IMG submission 179947) | Plant litter microbial communities from Arlington Agricultural Research Station in Wisconsin, United States - UWRJ-L179-409R-1 | ecosystem: Environmental > Terrestrial > Plant litter >...
TAAAGTAATTAAAAAGCTGCTGCCATTGGGTTGTACATCTTTTATTGTAACACTGCCCCCGTGTGCTACTATAACCTTTCGCACATAACTTAGTCCCAATCCATAGCCTTTTACATTATGTACATTGCCCGATGGTATACGGTAAAACTGCTCGAATACCTTCTCTTTAAAAGCATCCTGTATGCCGGGGCCATTATCTGTTACTGCAATAGTAAGCCGATTTTTTACAACGTGGCATTCTATCCCAACTGTAGCATTATTGGCGGTATTGTACTTAATGGCATTATCTATAAGGTTGCTAATAGCCCTATCTAAATGTATTTCATTCCCTTTAATGATGATATTTTTTGTTAGCGGAATATACTTTACTTTGGCATTTCCGGATGGGATAGATTGTACAGCTTCATCTAAAAAAGCATTTATATCGATCGTGTCAGTTAGCACAATTCCCCTTTTATCTAACCTTGCCCCGGTAAGAATTTCATCGGTAAGAGCCGATAGCTTGTTGCTTTGGTGCAAAATAATATCCAGGTAACTATCCTTTGCATCGGCATCATGCCCAAATTGTTTTAAGGCCTGGGCAGTTATGGTAATAGAGGTTAGCGGTGTATTTATTTCGTGGGTCATGTTGCTTATAAAATCGTCTTTTATTGCATTAAGCTTTTGCTGGCTAAGCAACACCCTGACGGTATACCAAAAGCAGACAATAGTAACAACAACCAGCAGTAGCGCCCCTAACAGCACCCATTTAAGCTGACTCAGCAAATACATGCCCGTATTTGTAAACGACGCGTACAGCCATTTTTCTTTATAAGGCCGCCTAATGGCAATGTTTACTTTTTTGGTATTAAAAACATACTTGCTGTTGCTCTTTGTATTAAAAGCAAAAGGCTCACTAATATTCCTTTTTTGCAAAGCTATTTTATATAAAGGCTCCAGGTCGGCTATGGTAACAGGGGTTTTATCATAGGCTTTATCCAGGCGTGCACCAAGCCTCTGCGTGTAAAAATAGATGGAACCCTTTTTAAGATCGGCATTAACCATATCTGCCATTTGGTCTATAAGTACCGCTTTTGCCTGTGGCGTTATCTGCTCCAGTTTTTGCGGAAACTGCTCTATGCTAAGGCTTATAGTGGTTCTGTCGGTAACCGGTGCTTCTAATTCCGTTATAGTAAAAACAGTCAGCTTTTGTTCGGCATTCCATTTACAGCTAATGTCTATAATAGTTGTGTCGGCAAGCCAGCCTTTAAGCTGGTTTATAACATTTAGCCTGTGTTTTTCAAAAGCCAAATCTACTGCTTCATCCAGCGCTTCGTTAATGTTGCGTTCAAAAACCTTTGCTTCAGTCTGGTAAGTCCGGTAACTAAAATACAGCTGCAAAGCCGTTACGCCGGTAACGCAAACAGCCATTAATACAAACACTATTAGCAGGTTCTTTTTCATATACCTGTCAAAAATAAATGTTTGCTGTAAGCCCAACTAATTTTGTTAACACTAATTAACCCTAATAAAGGCTGGTTAACCCAAACCCTTTTGTGAGCCGGCTACATTTGCCCCATAACCATAAACAATTACATCATGATAAAATGTCTGCATCTTTTACTGCTACTTACGGCCACCCTGTGTTGTGCACAAAACAACACCCTTAAAATGACAACCACGTTACCCGAAAACAGGGAAGTTGACCAGCTATTACGCTTTGAGAACATAGACATGTACCATACAAAAATTAGTGGCCCGGCCATAAAAGGTAAAAACTACTACATAGTTTCCAAAGAACTATGGAAAGGCAAAATCAAAAATATCGATACCGTGTTTACGTCGGCCAGTTTACCTATACCCACTACCCAGGGCGATTCTTTAAAGTTTACTGTAACAGCGACTAAGTCCGGTAAAAAAACACTAAAAATACAGTTTGATTTTGGAAGATTTTCTTTAACCCGCGAGTACAAAAGCACGAAGCATAACGATTACAGCCTTCGCGATTTTGGAACCCAGCTACCTATTGAAATCGGCAAACCTTTTTATGCCTTTGCCTATATATTGCCACAACGCAATAAGGATGGCAGCAGCTCCTGGTGCGCTGTAGAAAGCAGTGGCAGGGATATAGAAAAATGGGGCACAGAGTTTGGCCTTGAACACTACATTCTGTTCGAAATGCAGTTTTTCGATTAACCTGTAATTACAGTTCCTTCAAAAAATTGATGTTGCGTGTTAAGCCATCGTATTTGGTACGTTTTACAGCAGAGTTTTTAAACACCGCCCTAAAAGTGTCTTCGGTAATTTCTTCCCAGTCCTTTTTTGTGAGCGAAAGTAAATCGGGGTGCGGGTTAAAGAGCGGTTCGCGGTGGGGTTTGCTAAAGCGGTTCCAGGGGCAAACGTCCTGGCACACATCGCAGCCAAAAGCCCAGTTGTTAAAGCTGCCGCGCATTTCGGCAGGTATGTTTTCTTTAAGCTCTATGGTAAAATACGATATGCATTTGCTGCCGTCTACCACATAGGGTGAGATGATAGCCTGCGTGGGGCAGGCATCAAGACAGGCGGTGCAGGAGCCGCAGTGGTCAGTCACCGCATAATCGTATTCCAGATCGATATCGACAACCAATTCGGCAATAAAAAAAAACGAGCCTGTTTTTTTAGACAAGAGGTTACTGTTTTTGCCAATCCACCCAAGGCCGCTTTTTGCTGCCCAGGCTTTATCAAGTACGGGTGCCGAATCTACAAACGCCCTGCCCCCTACTTCGCCAATATTTTCTTGTATAGAATGTAGCAGCTCTTTAAGCTTTTCTTTAATTACAAAGTGGTAATCCTGCCCGTAGGCATATTTAGATATTTTGTAGCTGCCCTCGGTCTGGGTCTCTTCGGGGTAGTAATTCAGCAATAACGAGATCACGCTCTTAGCACCATCCACAAGCAGGGTTGGGTCCAGGCGTTTATCAAAATGATTTTCCATGTACTGCATCTTGCCGTGGCGGTTCTGGTTGAGCCAGGCCTCCAGGCGGGGTGCTTCTTCTTCCAGAAAACCCGCTTTAGATATTCCGCACGACATAAAGCCCAAACGTTTAGCTTCGGATTTTATAAAATCTGAATGTTTGAATTTATTGTTTATGATATGCGTGTGATTAATAGTTAGACCTGTAAAAACCGACCGATAAATATAAGTGCCACCATAAAAAAGACAAAACCAAAGACAAAATATTTTAATATCGAGAACCTGCTATCTTTTCTTTCATAGTTTGAGAGGTAAACCTCCCGGTGTATGCTTTTTGTTTTACTATAATTGTACCAGCATATCAAGGCAAAAGCACCCATAACAGCCAGGCTTGATGCCTTTGCGGGCATATTGAAAAACATTAGTAAAACAGATACAAACGGTAGAATAGATAGCGATAACAGGTAGGAAAACAGTACTACTGCCATACCAAAATCGTATTTTTTTTTATATGTCATCAGGTAAATTATCCTGCTAAAAAAACTATAATATGTATATCTCAACATGATCTCATCTAATTAGGACTTTCTATATTTGTACTTGTACAAATGCTTTTAATATAACGAACAAAGCAATCTGAACAATGGTATAGTGCCCTGAATCTTAAATCTGAATTCTAAAATCTTAAATCCTTTAAAAAAGCCCTCCCTGTATTCCCTGTTTTATCTTCCCTAAGTGCTTATATGCTTTTTCGGTAACCTCGCGGCCACGCGGGGTACGCATAATAAAGCCTTCCTGGATTAGGAAAGGTTCGTACACCTCTTCTATGGTCTCGCCGCTTTCAGATACCGCGGTAGCGAGTGTAGACAAACCTACCGGGCCACCTTTAAACTTATCTATAATAGTAGTAAGTATCTTATTGTCCATTTCGTCGAGGCCATGCGCGTCTACATGCAGCGCCTTAAGCGAATAACGGGCTATTTCTATATCAATCTTACCATTGCCCTTAATTTGGGCAAAGTCGCGCACACGTCGCAACAGCGCATTGGCAATACGCGGTGTACCGCGGCTACGGCCGGCAATTTCTATGGCGGCCTCCATAGTTATAGGCATTTTTAAGATGCCTGAGCTACGCTGCACAATAGTGGTTAACAATTCGGTTGTATAGTATTGAAGCCTACTGGCAATACCAAAACGGGCACGCATGGGTGCCGTTAGCAAACCGCTACGGGTTGTGGCCCCTACCAGCGTAAAGGGGTTTAACCCTATTTGTACCGACCGGGCATTGGGCCCGGACTCAATCATGATATCGATCTTAAAATCTTCCATAGCAGAGTACAGGTACTCTTCTACTATGGGGCTAAGGCGGTGAATTTCGTCTATAAACAAAATGTCGCGCTCCTCCAGGTTGGTAAGCAGTCCGGCAAGGTCGCCTGGCTTATCCAGCACCGGGCCCGATGTTATTTTAATGCCCACACCCAACTCACTCGCCAAAATATTGGCAAGCGTTGTTTTACCCAATCCCGGGGGCCCATGAAACAGCGTATGGTCTAACGCCTCGTTACGCATATTGGCCGCCTGCACAAATATCTGCAGGTTTTCGAGCACCTGTTCCTGGCCTGTAAAATCGTCGAAGGATAAGGGCCGCAGCTTTTTTTCGAGGTCGAGCTCTTCGGGGTTGTAACTATTGTTGGTAGGGTCTAAATTCTCATTCATGGCGCAAAGATAACTGAATTTCGGTTAGCTTATTACATTTGATAACCCGCAGACAGGATGTCGTTCCACTCAGGGTGCTCATTAACATAATGCGCCACATACGAGCACGACGGCACTACAGTTAAGCCGTTATCTTTAGCGCATTGCAGGGTTTGCTTTACCAGCTCTGCAGCGTAGCCTTTACCCCTAAGTTCATGGGGCGTTTCGGTATGGGTTAGGTATATTTTTTCGCCTTCGCGATGAAATTCCAAAAACGAGATGCCGCTTTTTGTGTGAAGTTCGAATTGTTTTTCGTCTTCGTTTACTTTAAAGGTTGTTTTTTCCATAGTGTGATGTTTTTATAAAGGTATTGCAAATTATTGTAATGGAACAATGATGACGGAGATTGAACGTGCAAATTTTCTTTTATCAGCCAGGATGCAATACAAAACCTTATTAGCCCTGATAGAGCCGGTATCCTGCCGACCAAAGGAGGCAGATAAAGGCGATAGCAGGAAATACGCTGGCTAAAATGCGCATGCCCTTCGCTTCAAAAGATTCTTTTTATAACCCGTTTACAGCATAACAACCCCAAATTTAGAGACGCGCCGCAACCAATCGCTTTTTTAAATATCTTTAGCAAAATTAACCAAACCAATTATGCAAGAACAACACGAAGACAAACACTTAAAGCGCGAACTGGGCCTGCTGGACGGCACCATGCTGGTGGTAGGATCTATGATAGGATCGGGTATTTTTATTGTAAGTGCCGGTATTATGCAGCAGGTGGGCAGCGCCGGATGGCTTACGCTGATCTGGGTTATATCCGGACTTATGACCATGATTGCCGCTGTTAGCTATGGCGAACTAAGTGCTATGTTCCCCAAGGCGGGCGGGCAGTACGTGTACCTTAAAGAAGCCTACAACGAACTGGTAGGCTTTTTATACGGATGGAGCTTTTTTGCCGTAATACAAACCGGCACCATTGCAGCCGTGGGCGTGGCTTTTGCTAAGTTTACCGCCTACCTGTACCCGCCTGTTAGCGACCAGAATATTTTGTATGAGATTGGTTCTTTCAAGCTCAATGCCGCACAATTATTATCGATCGTAACTATTATAATACTTACCTATATTAATAGCCGCGGGGTTAAGAACGCTAAATATATACAGACCATTTTTACGGTTGCCAAGATAGCATCGCTTTTTGGGCTTATTGTATTTGGGTTTATACTTGCTGCCAAGGCAGATATTTGGAACGCCAACTGGGCCGATGCATGGGGTGCCAAGCAGTACGTTAAAGAGAGCGATACCTGGGTGGCAATAGGTGGCAGTATGTTGTTTTCGGCAGTGGCAGCCTCTATGGTAGGGTCGTTGTTTTCGAGCGATGCCTGGAATGGGGTTACATTTATATCGGGCGAAATCAAGAACCCGCAACGCAATGTGGGGTTGAGCCTGTTTTTCGGCACATTAATAGTTACCGTAATTTACATATCGGCCAACCTTATGTATGTAGCCGTAATGCCACTTGATGCTATTGCCTACGCCCCATCTGAACGTGTGGCGGTAGAGGCTTCGCAATACATTTTTGGTACAACAGGCACCTATATTATTGCCGTTATGATTATGATTTCTACCTTTGGATGTAATAACGGACTGATATTAGCCGGTGCCCGCGTGTATTATACGATGGCAAAAGACGGACTTTTCTTTAAAAAAGCGGGTAGCCTGAACAAGGCGAGTGTACCCGGTTGGGGTTTATGGTTCCAGTGCTTTTGGGCATCGGCATTATGCCTTACCGGCAAATATGGCGACCTGTTGGATTACGTTATGATTATCGTAGTGATATTTTACATACTTACCATTTACGGCATCTTCATCCTAAGAAAAAAAATGCCTAACGCCGAAAGGCCCTACAAAGCGTTTGGCTACCCTGTGCTGCCACTAATTTATATTATCCTGGCATCGGCCTTTTGCTTTGCCTTACTTAAAGACAGGGCAAGTACCTGCGGTTGGGGTGTATTGATTATGCTGGCCGGAATACCGGTTTATTATTTAAGCAAGAAAAAAACACAAGCCTAATAGGTTCAATACTCAATATAATATTTAAAGACAGGTTTACGCCTGTCTTTTTTTATTGTATTAAAAGATGAGAGACATTGTTATTGAAATGGGTGTTGCTTATAGGATAATAGAACTTTTATGTGAGATTCTTCGACTCCGTTACACTACGCTCAGAATGACACATTCGTTAAATACAGATGCAAACAATCTATTGCTATCCTTCGACACCCCGGCTCTTCATTAAGAATGAGGACATGAGATACAATATAGAAAAACACTTCGACTCCGTTGCGCTTCGTTTACGATAATGCGGGCATTGGTCATAGGATAACATAATTTTTTACGTGAGATTCTTTGACTCCGTTGCACTTCGCTCAGAATGACACGATTGCTTTGATTATATATATCGTATTTAAAAAAGTCATACAGATGCCATTGAAAATATCATATAATAAAAGAGGCTACCCGTTTGGATAGCCTCTTTGTATATATTTTGAAAGATCTTAGTGATGTAGTTCTTCTTCGCCATCCTTCATCGGAACGGTTTGAGGAACAAAGTCATCATCATGACCCGGTTTACTGTAATCGTACGGCCACCTGTAAACTTCAGGTATTTCGCCCGGCCAGTTACCATGTATGTGCTCTACAGGAGTTGTCCACTCAAGAGTGTTAGACCTCCATGGGTTCTGAACCGCTCTTTTGCCTTTAAACATGCTGTAGAAGAAGTTCCAAAGGAATACTAACTGGAATGCTGCACCTACGATAGCAAATAGTGTAATAATTACGTTAACATCGGCAAGCTCATCAAATAATGGGAAAGCTGAGTTAGTATAGTAACGCCTTGGTAAACCGGCCATACCTATAAAGTGCATTGGGAAGAACACACCATAAGCACATACTGCTGTTACCCAGAAGTGAATGTAACCAAGGTTTTTGTTTAACATTCTGCCGTACATTTTAGGGTACCAGTGGTAGATACCGGCAAACATACCATATAGTGCAGATATACCCATTACTAAGTGGAAGTGGGCAATTACAAAATACGTATCGTGAACGTTAATATCCAGTGTACTATCTCCTAAGATGATACCTGTAAGACCACCGGTAATGAATGTAGATACAAAACCGATAGAGAATAGCATTGCAGGGTTCATTTGCAGGTTACCTCTCCAAAGAGTTGTAATCCAGTTGAACGCTTTTACTGCCGATGGTATTGCAATTAGCAACGTTGTAAAGGTAAACACAGATCCAAGGAACGGGTTCATACCTGAGATGAACATGTGGTGACCCCAAACAATTGTTGAAAGGAATGCAATAGCAAGTATAGATGCGATCATCGCCCTGTAACCAAAGATTGGTTTACGAGAGTTAGACGTCATAATTTCAGAAACAAGACCCATTGCAGGAAGGATTACGATGTAAACCTCCGGGTGGCCTAAGAACCAGAACAAGTGTTCGAACAATACCGGAGAACCTCCCTGGTAGTGTAGCACGTCGCCGGCAATAAAGATATCAGAAAGGAAGAATGAAGTACCAAAACTCCTGTCCATGATAAGTAATAATGCTGCAGAAAGTAGTACAGGGAATGAAAGTATACCAATAACAGCAGTAATAAATAATGCCCAGATTGTTAGTGGAAGCCTTGTCATCGACATACCTTTTGTTCTAAGGTTGATAACGGTAACCACATAGTTAAGCGATCCCATTAGCGATGATGCGATGAAGATTGCCATTGCAACCAGCCAAAGCGTCATACCTGTACCAGAACCCGGTATTGCCTGAGGCAGAGCACTTAGGGGTGGATATATCGTCCAACCGGCAGATGCAGGTCCTGCTTCAACAAAAAGAGAACAAACCATTATTATTGAAGAAAGGAAGAATAACCAGTAAGATACCATGTTCATGAATCCTGAGGCCATATCCCTTGCACCAATTTGTAACGGAATAAGTAAGTTGCTAAATGTACCACTTAAACCTGCGGTAAGTACAAAGAATACCATGATGGTACCGTGTATGGTAACCAGGGCAAGGTAAATATCGTTTTTCATTACACCATCCGGTGCAAATTTATCGCCTAAAAGTACTTTAAAGATAGTAAACGACTCTTCCGGCCATGCAATCTGCATACGGAATAACAAAGACATAATGATACCAATAATACCCATTAAGGTACCTGTAAGCAGGTACTGCTTGGCAATCATCTTGTGGTCTAAGCTAAAAATGTACTTTTCAATAAAAGTCTGCTTATGGTGATGATCGTGGGCATCATGTCCGTGTTCGTCGTGGGCGTGTACTTCGTGTCCTACTGCTGACATATCTCTTTAATTTGATATAATTTTTAAAAGAATTATTTTTTAATTACCTGTGCTACCATGGTAGAATCGGTTTTTACTGCGGCTGAATCAGCTGGCTTGGCAGCAGGAGCAGCTTCGCCTTCTGCAGGAGCAGCAGGTTTTTCTTTAGACTCCTTAACTGTAGCAGCAAGTGTTTTCTTTTCGCTTAACCATTTATTAAATGTAGCCTCATCTTCAACAACAATTTTCATTTGCATGTTGTAGTGAGAAGCACCACAAATTTTATTACATAGTAACAGGTAGTCAAATGTGTAAGGCTCAAGCGGGCTTTCGCCTTTAGCTACAAGCTCAGCACTTTTCTTAGACCTGATCTCGTTGATGTTTGCTACTTTTTTCATGATGGCAGCATCCTGGCGCATATCATCGGTAGTAACCGTTGGTACAAAGCCAAACTGAGTAACCATACCCGGCACAACATTCATCTGAGCCCTAAAGTGTGGCATGTAAGCAGAGTGCAATACATCCTGAGAACGGAATTTAAAGATAATTTGTTTACCTTTTGGTAAGTGTAGCTCGCCAGCCGGGATATCATCCTGAGCATTGGCATCGCCCATATCAACACCCATAGTGTTAACACCTTCTATATAACGTACGTTAGCTTTACCAAGCTTGCCATCTTTACCGGCATAACGAACCTCCCAGCTAAACTGTTTGGCGTATACCTCTACATAAATAGCATCTTCTTTAGCTTCTTCGTCTATAAACATAATGTTTGTCCAGGCGTACAATCCGTAAAGGATAAGGCCTGCAAGAACAATAACCGGTATAATAGTCCAGATAAACTCAAGTTTATCATTATCTGCATAGTAAAATGCAACTTTACCTTTTTTACCTCTGTATTTAAAAGCAAAATAGTGAAGCAGGAACTGGGTTATTGTCTGGGTAATAAATATAAGCCACATAGACGTAGCCATAAGGCTATCGTACTGAGGACCGTGAGCCGAAGCCGGAGTGCCCAGTGCAAAATGACCCCATTCTATTAAAGCATAAATAGTAAAAACGTAGATGAAGCCTAAGAAGCCAAACATCAGGTAACCATTAACACTATTATCCCTGTCGGTAGCAACCTCAGAATTTTCATTGTAAGTAGCCGCCCCTATTTGGGTAAGGTGGAATATTTTAGTTAACTGCCATATCGCAATGCCTAATAAAACTAAAACTGCAATTACCAATAAACTTGTCATTTGTTTATTTCTTTAAATATTAATATTGAAAATGCTTACTTTCTTCAATCAGCGGGTTGCGTTTAGCAAGTAGCGGCTGTTTGGTTAACGTGGTAAACACTACCAGTATAAACAAACCTAAGAAGAACAATACAGCACCTATTTCGCCAGCACCTATAAACCATTGGTCTCCTACGGTAGCAGGCATGATCATGTTATAGAAATCTACATAGTGTCCGCAAAGTATGATAGTTCCGGCTAAAACAACAATCCACGAAAGACGTTTAAAGTCGGTATTAATAAGTATCAGTATTGGCAGCACAAAGTTCATAACCACCATACCAAAGAACGGCAGGTTATAATTTTCTATACGCATTTTAAAATAAACAACCTCTTCTGGTATATCTGCATACCACATAAGCATAAATTGCGAGAACCAAAGATACGTCCAGAAAACGCTAATACCAAACATAAATTTAGCAAGGTCATGGATGTGGCTTGTGTTAACATATTCCAGGTAACCTCTTGATTTTAAGTAAAGGGTAATAAGCGCGATAGTAGTAATACCACTTACAAAGAAGCTGGCAAATACATACCATCCAAACAGGGTGCTGTACCAGTGCGGGTCTACCGACATGATCCAGTCCCACGACATAATGGATTCTGTAACTATAAAGAATACAAGGAATGCAGCAGCAGCTTTAAAGTTTTTCTTGTAGTAAGAATTGTCTGTAGCTTCGTCTTGTAGTAATGAATTTTTTCTTGAATACTGACGGTAAAAAATCCAGCCAGCCATAAATATTGCAGCCCTTATAAGGAAGAACGGACCGTTTAAGTAACCCGATTTACCCTGGATAAGGTGATCTTCGGCAACTACTGCAGGATCTAACCATATAAATAAGTGGTGAAAATGCAATACACCTGCAACAAGTAATATAAATACAATTATACAGCCCGGGATAAGGTAGCTTGTAATACCTTCCATAACCCTGAACAATACCGGAGACCAACCTGCCTGTGCTGCATTCTGGATACCGTAAAAAGCAAGGGCACCAAGCGAAATAAGCATAAAGAACAATGCAGCAACATATACAGCAGCCCAAGGCTTGTTTTGCAATTGGTGGAAAACGTGCTCTGCGTGCTCTTTGTGCGCATCATGATCGGCGTGAGCATCATGTCCTTCATGGGCAGCAGCAACTTCAGAGTGTGCTTCATGACCTTCGTGGCCAGCTTCGGCAGCATCTCCTGTAGGAGAAGCTTTATCGTGCTCTGCCTCAGCAGTAACAGCAATAGTATCCTGGTGCTCTTCGATAGCAACCGGAGATACGCTGTCTGGAGCTGTATGCGCTACTTCGCTTTCTGTGTGTTCTACCACTACAGAATCGGTAGCAGGCTCAGCGTGTGCATGAGCTTCTTCAGTACTATGCTCGTGTCCTTCAGCAGCAGCTTCGTGGTGAGCGGCTTCGCCGTGTCCACCATGATGCTGTGCAGCTACAATAGCCTCTGCTTCTTCAACAGTTGAGGGTGCAGTAAAAAAACTATAGCCAACCCCAAGGGCGCCTAACACCATCAGTATGAAGGCAAAAGTTTTTAATCTACTAGAAAATGTATACATATTTTATGCTTTCAGTGTTCTACAATTATAATTCACTCTTAAGTTTCATTACATAGTGGGCAACCTGCCAGCGCTCTTCCTGAGAAAGCTGGTTGGCATGAGAGCCCATCATGTTAAGGCCGTAGGTTACTACGTGAAAAATACTACCTTCGGTAATAACCCTGTCTTTATAGTTAGGTACACCGGCAAATTTTTCTCTTTTAGAAAGGTTACCTTTACCGTCTCCTTTATCGCCGTGGCAAATAGCGCAGTATATTGTAAACAACTGCTGCCCTTTAGCCTCGTCTACCTCCTCTGGAGCAAGTGGCGATTTTAGGTTAGCCTTGGCAAGATCATATCCTGCGGTAGAGTTTTCGTATTCGTAAGGAGTGAATCCTCTTGGTATTGAGCCCTTAGCCGGTAACTGGCCTTCTTTGCCATTAGCAAAAGAAGCCGACTCCGAATAAGTTTCATAACCAACAGACTCGTACATATTTGGGAAATACTGGTAGTTTGGCGCCGAGTTATCATGGCACGAAGTAAGCCCTGCAAATGCAGTTACCAATAATGCTATTTTATATAATGCTTTCATACTTCTTATTAATGCTTTTCAATTACTTTTACTTCTACAGCTCCGGTTTCCTGAAAAAATGCAATCAATTCGTTCTCGTTTCCATTAACAACAATTTCCATCAAAAAGTGGTCGTCTGTTGTTCTTACATCAGGGTTTTCTGCCTGTTTAAAAGGCCATAGTTTACTCCTCATGTAAAAGGTAATTACCATTAAG
>Ga0247814_10001732_pt1 | contig 12564 bp, 10 predicted proteins | sample UWRJL179409R1_FD_179947 | JGI IMG/M metagenome (GOLD analysis project Ga0247814, IMG submission 179947) | Plant litter microbial communities from Arlington Agricultural Research Station in Wisconsin, United States - UWRJ-L179-409R-1 | ecosystem: Environmental > Terrestrial > Plant litter >...
GCCAGGTTTCGGCGCGGGGATGGCGGTATCCAGCGGCCGGCCCAGCGCTTCCCAGGCCTGCATGCCGCCATCGAGCACGGCCACTGCCTGGTGCCCCACCCAGCGCAGCAGGAACCACAGGCGCGCCGCGTACATGCCGCCGTGCGCGTCGACGGCCACGACCTGGGTATCGTCATCGATGCCCCAGTTGCGCAGCGTGCCGGTCAGCGCGGTTTGTTCCGGCAGCGGATGGCGGCCTTTGAATAGACCATGTTCATCGTATTTCGCACCCGACAATTGCGTTTCCATGTCGGCGAACCGCGCGCCCGGCAAGTGGCCCGCGTTGTAGGCTGCGCGCCCGGCCGATAAATCCATCAAATCATGGCGGCAATCGACGATGACCCACTTGGGATCGGCGATGTGGGCGGCGAGGTCGGTGGCGGAAATCAGCGTGGCGTGCATGGGGAACTCCTAAAGTTCGGCGGCAATCGGGTCGGTCTTTTCGATGACGGCGCCGCGCGCCGTGCTGCGGGTATTGTAGAACGTCGCCGCGATGCCCGAGACCAGGATCACGCCCATGCCCAGCCAGACGATGGCGTCGAAGCGGTCGCCCCACAGGAACATGCCCCACAGGCTGGAAAAAATGATGCCCGTATATTGCAGGTTGGCCACCACCAGGACGGACCCGGTCCGGTACGCACGGGTCATGGCCATTTGTCCCAGCAGGCCGCAAAAGCCGACGGCGAAGACCAGGAGGCCGCTGTGCCAGGTGTGGGCGTGCAGGACGGGGAGGGCGCCGTCGGTAAAAGTGCCGGCCAGGCCGACCAGCGTCGTTGTCGATGAAAAGAAAAAGACCACCCGATATTCCGGTTCGCCCATCTGGCCGAGTTTGCGCACCTGCATATAGGCCATCGCCGAAATGACCGAGGAGACGATGCCGGCCAGTGCACCCACCCATTCATTCATTTCAAACGCCGGTTGCAGCGCCAGCGTCACGCCGACAAAGCTCATCAGGACGGCGACGATCAGCGGCCACTCGACGTGGTTCTTGCGGTGCCACCAGCCAGCGCAGAACAGCGCCGCGGCAATCCAGATCGGCGCCATGTAATTGAGAGTGACGGCGGTGGCCAGCGGGAGCTTGCCGATCGCGTAAAACCACAGCCACAGCGACGTGACGCCGACGATGCTGCGCACGATGTGTTCCTTGGGGAAGCGGGTGCGCAAGGTGAGGCCGCGCGCGGCAATCATCCCGGCCAGGATCACGGCGCCCACCAGGCCACGGTACATCACGATTTCCGACGTCGAATAGAACTCCGACGCCATTTTTACCGCCGCACCCATGGCGGCAAACGCAAAACTGGCAAACAACATCCACAATGAAGCCATTACTGCTTTCTAAGTAAAAACGGCGCAAAGGATAAATCCCATGCGCCGTCGATTTTAAATGTCGATATGACTGCGGTACCACTCGTGAAAATGCTGCATGCCGTCTTCCATCGGCGACTGGTACGGCCCCACTTCATTGACGCCACGCGCCAGTAAAATCTTGCGGCCGGCATCCATGCGCAGCGCGATTTCATCGTCCTCGACCGCCGTTTCCATATAGGCTGCGCGCTCGGCGTCGATGAAGTCGCGCTCGAACAGCACGATCTCTTCCGGATAATAAAACTCGACCACGTTGCGCGTCTTTTGCGGGCCTTCCGGCCACAGCGTCGAGACGACCAGCACATGGGGATACCATTCGACCATGATGTTCGGATACAGCGTGAACCAGATCGCACCTTTTTCCGGCGGCACGCCGCCGCGAAATTTCAGCACCTCCTGCTGCCACTTCTCGTAAATCGTCGAGCCGGCTTTACCGAGGCCGCGGTTCACGCCTACCGTCTGCACGCTGTAGTCGGTCCCGAAATCCCAGCGCAAATCGTCGCACGACACAAAGCCGCCCAGGCCGGCGTGGAACGGCTCGACGTGGTAATCCTCGAGGTAGACCTCGATGAACGTCTTCCAGTTGTAATCGAGCGTGTTCACTTCCACGTGGTCGAACATATAGCCGGAAAAGTCGAAGTCCTTTGCCACCGACAGCTGCGCCAGTTTTTCCATGACGTTGTAGCCGTTCTGTTCGAACAGCAGGCCATTCCAGCTTTGCAGCGGGGTTTTCGACAGGTTCAGGCACGGCGTTTCGGGGAAATGCGGCGCGCCGATCAGTTCGCCCTTGAGGTCGTAGGTCCAGCGGTGCAGCGGGCAGACGATGTTGTTCGCATTGCCGCGCCCGTTAAACATCAGCGCCTGGCGGTGGCGGCAGACGTTGGACAGGACTTCGATACCGGCGCCGTTGCGCACCAGCATGCGGCCTTCGTTTTCAGCTTTCAACGTGGCGAAATCGCCCACCTCGGGCACCATCAGTTCATGGCCGACGTAGCGCGGGCCAGCCTGGAACAATTGCTGCATTTCACGCTGCAACAGCGCTTCGTCAAAATAGACACTTACCGGAAGCTGCGCGCATGAGCGTGCCAGCTTGGCGTGGGTAGCCAGATCGGACATCCCAACCCCCCTTAATATGAGCAGTATGCAAGGAAGAGAAAGAATCCAAAGACCAGTATTTTGGGTGCCGCAATACGGTATTTCGGACAGAACCGGCGATTATATCCGGTAACGGGCTGGGCCGGTCAGCCAACTGCGCGATTGCAGTACACGTGTTGCACGTTCCTTATCAGCTTGATTCGTCGGTGGATGGCGGCGCATTTTCGTCACAGTTGGCCAGCTGCCCGTTCGCCACGGGTGAGAGTTGGTCCCCGTGGGGGGTGGTTTGGTCTAAAATACGCTATTAGACCGGGCCGGCGCAGATAAAGTGCCGGGCCATCGCTTTTTTTAATAAACATTTATGCCAAACACAATTTCCGCACCCGTTGCCCCGGCCAGCTTCGAGCATGCCATGGCCGAGCTCGCCGAACTGGTCACCCAGATGGAAGGCGGCCAGTTGCCGCTCGAAGCGTCGGTAGTGGCGTATGCGCGCGGCTCCGAGCTGGTCAAGTTCTGCGCCACGCAGCTGGAAAAAGTCGAGTCCCAGGTGAAGGTACTCGAAGGCGACATGCTCAAGCCGTTCACGGGCGAGGGCGGGGAATGACGGTGGCATTCGACGCATGGATGCAGGACATCCAGGCCCAGTCCGAGCGGGCCCTGGCCGCGCTGTTGCCGCCTGCGGAAACGGTGCCGCACAAGCTGCACGAAGCCATGCGCTACACGGTGCTGGGTGGCGGCAAGCGCATCCGTCCCCTGCTGGCCTATGCCAGCGGCGCGCTGTTCACGGCTGACCCGCAAACGCTGGCGCGCGCCGCTGCCGCCGTCGAAATGATCCACGCCTATTCGCTGGTGCACGACGACATGCCGTGCATGGACGACGACGCCCTGCGTCGCGGCAAGCCGACCGTGCACATTGCCTACGACGAAGCCACCGCACTGCTGGTGGGCGACGCGTTGCAGGCGCAGGCGTTCGAAGTGCTCGCATCGTCCCCATCGATGCCGGCCGAACGCCTGGTGCCGATGCTCAAACTGCTGGCGCAGGCAGCCGGTTCCGCCGGCATGTGCGGTGGCCAGGCCATCGACCTGGACAGCGTCGGCCTCTCGCTGACCTTGGCCCAGCTGGAGCGCATGCACCAATTGAAAACCGGCGCCTTGCTGCGCGCTGCCGTGCTGCTGGGCGCGATGTGCGGCAAGGAACTGTCAAGCCAGGAGCAGGAAGCGCTGGACACCTACGCCAATGCCATCGGCCTGGCGTTCCAGGTCGTCGACGACGTCCTCGACGCGACTGCGGACTCCATCACCCTGGGCAAGACTGCCGGCAAGGACGCGGCGGCCAACAAGCCGACCTACGTCTCGATCCTGGGGCTGGAGCCCTCGCGCGCGCTGGCGCAACAGTTGCGGGATACGGCGCATGCAGCGCTGGCCCCGTTCGGAGAACAAGCACGCAGGCTGCGCGAGTTGGCCGACCTGATCGTGCAGCGGAAGGCTTAAATGAACCTGCTGAATTTGCTTGAAAATATTAACGAACCGGCGGAACTGCGCAAACTGACGCGCGCCCAGCTGACGCCCCTGGCCGATGAACTGCGCAGCTACCTGCTCGACTCGGTCTCGAAAACGGGCGGCCATTTGTCGTCCAACCTGGGCACGGTCGAGCTGACCATCGCGCTGCATTACGTGTTCAACACGCCGTACGACCGCATCGTCTGGGACGTGGGCCACCAGACGTATTCGCACAAGATCCTCACCGGCCGGCGCGACCGCATGCATACGCTGCGCCAGTTCGGCGGCGTCTCCGGCTTTCCGAAGCGCGACGAAAGCGAATACGACACCTTCGGCACGGCGCACTCGTCGACGTCGATCTCCGCTGCGCTCGGCATGGCGACAGCGGCGAAAATCAAGGGCGAGCACCGCCACGCGATTGCCGTCATCGGCGACGGTTCCATGACCGCCGGCATGGCGTTCGAAGCGCTGAACAACGCCGGCGTGGAAGAAGACTGCAACCTGCTGGTGGTCCTGAACGACAACGACATGTCGATCTCGCCACCGGTCGGCGCACTGAACCGCTACCTGGCGCGCCTGATGAGCGGCCAGTTCTATGCTGCCGCCAAAAACGTCGGCAAGACCGTGTTGCCGGCGCCCGTGCTGCAACTGGCCAAGCGCCTGGAAGAGCACGCGAAGGGCATGGTCGTTCCGGCCACCATGTTCGAAGAATTCGGTTTCAACTACATCGGCCCGATCGACGGCCATGACCTGGAATCCCTGATTCCGACGCTGGAAAACATCAAGAAGCTCAAGGGCCCGCAGTTCCTGCACGTGGTCACCAAGAAGGGGCAAGGCTACAAGCTGGCCGAAGCCGAGCCGATTTTGTACCACGGCACCGGGAAGTTCAACCCGACCGAAGGCATCAAGCCGGCTACCGCGGCCGGCAAGATGACGTACACCGAGGTATTCGGCAACTGGCTGTGCGACATGGCCGCCGCCGACCAGCGCCTGGTCGGCATCACGCCCGCCATGCGCGAAGGCTCCGGTATGGTCCGGTTCCACCAGCAATTCAAGGACCGGTATTTCGACGTCGGCATCGCCGAGCAGCACGCGGTGACGTTCGCAGCGGGTCTCGCCGCCGAAAACATGAAGCCGGTCGTCGCGATCTACTCGACGTTCCTGCAACGCGGCTACGACCAGTTGATCCACGATGTGGCCCTGCAAAACCTGGACGTCACGTTCGCGCTGGACCGCGCGGGCCTCGTCGGCGCCGATGGCGCCACGCACGCCGGCAATTACGACATCCCGTTCCTGCGCTGTATCCCGAATATGGTCGTCATGGCCGCATCCGACGAAAACGAATGCCGCCAGATGCTGACCACGGCCTACCACTACGCCGGCCCGGCCGCCGTGCGCTACCCGCGCGGCGCCGGCATCGGCGCACTATGCGAGCAGGCGCTCACATCACTGCCGCTGGGCAAAGGCGAAATCAAGCGCGAAGGGAAAAGTGTCGCCATCCTCGCGTTCGGCTCGATGGTCGCACCAAGCGTGGCCGCCGGCACCGAACTGGGCGCCACGGTCGCCAACATGCGCTTCGTGAAACCGCTCGACGTGGAACTGGTAAAACGCCTGGCCGAGTCACATGATTACATCGTGACGGTGGAAGAGGGCGCTGTCATGGGCGGCGCCGGTTCGGCCGTCGCTGAAGCGCTGGCGAACATGGGCATCGTGAAACCGATCCTGATGCTGGGTTTGCCGGACGTGTTCATCGACCATGGCGATCCGGCGACCTTGCTGGCTGGTGTGGGGCTGGATGCTGCGGGGATCGCTGCATCGATCCGCCAGCGTTTCAATATCGGCGAGCCGCGGCTGGTGGTCAACAACAGCTGACTTTGTGCGGCTTCGTAGGGATCGCCGCACCAAAAACCGTCACCCCGGCGAAGGCCGGGGTCCATCACCCGCCTGCCGGAGTTGCACTGTCAGATTCGCTGAGGTTAAAAGGGGAGTGGGACAAATGAAACTCACCGTGGTGAACTACTGCCAAAAATGAAATCGGCGTCCCTGCATGTGTACGGCCACCCTCTGAAGCACACGGAGGCGCGATAGGCGATCCCACGCTCAAGCGCGAATGATCCGTGTGCGGGAATGTCGGTCTGGACCATGCCATATGATGGCTTCAGGCTGTCAATATTCGGCCCCGGCACCAATTCGAATCTTCCTTTCTCGACAATTTCAATGCGGTCAATGTCCGATGGGTATTCACCCAAGGTCGCAACATGCACCGTCACCCCCTGTGATGTTCGTGCTGCATAAACAGAGGGCGTGAACAAATATCCAAGTGTGGTCAGCAGGATCAAGGCCAGTATTACGACGACGATAATAAAAGTTTTCATCTGGTAGGCCTGCAAATTCAAGGCAGGAATCGTCCGTTCTTTGCCGAACCCTGCCGTCCAGTCAGCATAGCAGGTTGCCACACTGCAAAAACGTTGGTCGTTCTCGAAGGGCGGAACCCAACGCAAGCGGCGCCACCGGCCACCGGAGTCAATGCCCATAAATTACCTGAGCATCCTTGGGGCAAGGCTCGCATCGATTATCAATACGAGCTGATGTATCTTTGTGGGCACTGACCCCGCGCGATCCCATTATCAATACGAGCTGATGTATCTTTGTGGGCACTGACCCCGCGCGATCCCGAAGAATCCACGAAAAGCTGGTTCACACCGAAAACCATTTTGAGTCATAAATTATGGAGATACGTAATTATGACGTTCGCTTTTGGCCGAACTCGGGCATTCAGTCCAGCATAGCAGGTTGCTAAGGTGAAAATCCAGCGGTGGCCAAGACAGGCAGGAAACGACCCAAAGCAGCCGCTCAACCGTGGCGATGGGTCCAATTTCAGTTCGCCCACAATGCCTTTACTTTCAAATTCATTCCAAATCCGCCACCCGGCTTTGCTTGAGCTGTGCAGGGTCGCGGCCGGAGCCGGTCGGGTCGGTAATTAGCCGTTCATGTGGTTAAGGGCTTTGGAGAAGATCATCCACAGCGCGCCGAATCCGACAATTAACAGCGCCGCGCCCAGCAGGAGAACCCACAAGAAGACTCGGTCGTTATGAGACGACTGAGCGCTGGCTGCGGGCCCAAAGCGATTCTCGTTGGCGTCACCCCGCACAGCCAGGAAAACGAGCCACGCAATGAACTGGACGACGGGAATGGCGGTAACCAGGCCCCACCATCCGGACCAGCCCGCGTCCCGGGCGCGCTTGGCCGACTGGACGCAGCCAAAGAATGCCCACGCGAGACCGGACAACAGCACGAGCACTTCGTGCAGCGGACCGGTGTCACTTCCCGATAAAACTCCGATGCATGCGCCAGATATTGCCAGGATTCCCAACGACAAGGCGTATGAGCGGGAGCCGATTCTACCTTTGAATTCAAGCGGATTTTGCGACATAGACTTTCTTGGTACGGTTTAAAAGGCAGCAGGTTGGCATCGCGCCAAAGCGGACATTGAAGGGGTCAAAGAAATTCCATCGTAGCCGCAAGAGTCGGATACTGTTCGGACGTATCATCCGAACATTCTTTCATAAGTGCTGCGCTCTCGGGAAACCGATTTTGAAAAGCTCTCCAGCCATTTAACTGGAGATGCTCAGGCATTTCGACTAATCCTGTAATCGCGTCCCAAAATGCATTCCAGTTTTCGCCGCACCAACCTGGAAAATCTAAAGCATCAGATAGCACTGGAAATAGCTCATCTATACTGGAAATTTTCATGAGGTCAATGGTGACAAGTGATTTTCGCGTCATTTTTATCTTGCATTGAATATCTTGTTCTGGCCCGAATCCAGCCGGGTCAAGGCAGCATAGCATGTTGCCAGCGCGAATCCCTCTGGGGTGGCGACACGCCGGTACCGACCCATTGCAGCCAACCATTAAGCGGTAGCTGACTGGATTCCCGCCATTGCCTTAACGCGTTCAATAACGTCAAGAAGTTCCCTATCAAGTGGATCGCCTGTGAAAGCTGGCAGGCAGAGATGCCGCGTCGGTTGCCGTTGAATCTTTTCGGGCTGTCGTCGATCATAATGATTTCGTCTGCCGCATACCCATGCTTCAACGCTTTGCGCAGGTCCTTGATATACACATAACCGTTACTTTTTGCATCGACCTTCTGAACACACTTCGAAATCGCCCATGAAAATGTAACCGGAAACGAAGTCCCAAACAGCCCGGTTGTGACCGTCTCGACGTATCGTTCACTTGATGAGGACCAGACCGCGATCTCGAAGTGCGATGCGCAAAACCTGATCAGGTCGGCTGCAAACGGCCGTACGTACACAAAATACGGACCAATTTGAAAAGCGTGAGGGCAAGGCAAAGCGACGTCGGTTGCGTGTACCAGAGTTTCGTCTAAGTCAAAAACGATCAGTCGAACCTGCGCCATGTTCCTGTCTTTCATTGTCCGCTATTGGCCCGACAGCAGAGCGCTGTCGTGCCGATCGCAGGTAGGCACGTCGCAATCTCTCATGTGTGCACAGGAACATTACCGCTTCCGCTCATGCTCCCACAGCACATCGCTGCCACCCCCAAACCGGTTCAGCACCCGCGCCAGCACGAACATCAAATCCGACAGCCGGTTCACATACTGGCGTGGCTGGGCGTTGAGGGTTTCGCTGCGGCCCAGCGCGACGATGCTGCGTTCGGCGCGCCGGCACACGGTGCGGCAGACGTGCGCGAGGGATGCCGCGCGCGAACCGGCCGGCAGGATAAATTCCTTCAGCACCGGCAAATCCGCATTGTATTTTTCCAGCAGGGCGTCCAGGCGCGCCACGTGCGTGTCCTGGATCATCTGGTAGCCGGGGATGCACAGCTCGCCGCCCAGGTCGAACAGGTCGTGCTGGATGGTGACGAGTTCCTCGCGCAGCGGGTCCGGCATGGCTTCGCACAGCAACAGGCCCACGCAGGAATTGAGTTCATCCACGTCGCCCAGCGCCTGCACGCGTGCGCTGTCCTTGGCGGTGCGGCTGCCGTCGCCCAAACCCGTGCTGCCATCGTCGCCCGTGCGGGTCGCGATTTTCGAAAGTCGATTGCCCATGATGCTCTGCTTGTAAAAAAGATAGCCCGAGGATACGTCAAAACGCGCCATTAGTGCTTACAATCGAAGCATGACTGCCTCCCTGCCCATCGACGTGGAACGCCGTGCCCAAGTGGCTGCGGCCCTGCTTGCGCAGCTGCCCGCGCGTTGCGTGCTGTCCGATCCGGAAGACACCCGGCCCTACGAATGCGACGGGCTGGCAGCGTACCGGCAATTGCCGATGATCGTCACGCTGCCCGATTCGGAAGAGCAGGTGCTGGCCATTTTGAAGGTGTGCCGCGACCTGAATGTACCGATCGTGCCGCGCGGCGCCGGGACCGGCTTGTCGGGCGGCGCGCTGCCGATTGCCGACGGCGTGGTGCTGTCGACGGCGCGCCTGAACCGCATCGTGCGGCTCGAACCGTTTGCGCGCACCGCCGTCGTCCAGCCCGGCGTGCGCAATCTGGCCATCTCGGAAGCGGCCGCGCCGCACGGGCTGTATTACGCGCCCGATCCCTCGTCGCAGATCGCCTGCACCATCGGCGGCAACGTGGCCGAAAACTCCGGTGGCGTGCACTGCCTGAAATACGGCCTGACCGTCCACAACGTCCTGCGCGTGCGCGTGGCCACCATCGACGGCGACATCATCGAACTGGGCAGCGAAGCGCTGGACGCGCCGGGCCTCGATTTGCTGGCCGTGTTCATCGGCTCGGAGGGCATGCTCGGCATCGTCACCGAGGTGACCGTGAAACTGGTGCCCAAACCGGCGGCCGCCTGCGTCATCATGGCGTCGTTCGACGACGTCGTTACCGGTGGCAATGCGGTGGCCAGCGTCATCGCCGCCGGCATCATCCCGGCCGGCCTGGAAATGATGGACCGCACGTCGGCGCGCATGGTCGAGCCCTTCGTCAAGGCCGGCTACGACCTCGACGCCGCCGCCATTTTGCTGTGCGAAGCCGATGGCACGCCGCTTGAAGTGGCGGAAGAAATCGCCCACATGACGGCCGTCCTCGAAGGCGCCGGCGCCAGCGCGATTGCGGTGTCGACCACGGAAGCCGAACGCCTGAAATTCTGGTCGGGTCGCAAGAACGCTTTTCCGGCAGCGGGGCGCATCTCGCCCGATTACTACTGCATGGACGGCACCATCCCGCGCAAGCACCTGGCCCACGTGTTACTCGGGATCGAGCGCATGGAAGCGACCTACGGCCTGCGCTGCGCGAACGTGTTCCACGCCGGCGACGGCAATTTGCATCCGCTGATCCTGTTCGACGCCAACCGGCCCGGCGAGTTCGAACGCGCCGAGGCGTTTGGCGCCGAGATCCTGGCGCTGTGCGTGGAAGTGGGCGGCACCATCACCGGCGAGCATGGCGTGGGCATGGAGAAGATCAACTCGATGTGCGTGCAGTTTTCGCGCGCCGAACTCGATGCCTTCTTTGCCGTCAAGCGTGCATTCGACGTGCCGTTTTTGCTCAACCCCGATAAAGCGATTCCTACACTGAACCGCTGCGCCGAATTCGGCAAGATGCGCGTGACCGGCGGCTTGCTGCCGTTCGCGGATTTACCAAGATTTTAAAAAAAACCAGCGGAGACAACGCATGCAGCAAATTGAAACGTGGCGCGCCCAGGTGCTGGAAGCGGCTGCGGCACGCCGGCCGCTGCGCATCCGCGGCGGCGGCACCAAGGATTTTTACGGCCAGGCCTTCGATGGCGACGTTCTCGATACACGCGCGTACGCCGGCATCGTCGACTACGAGCCGACGGAACTGGTGATCACGGCGCGCTGCGGCACGCCGCTGGTCGACATCGAAGCGGCGCTGGCGCAGCACAACCAGATGCTGGCGTTCGAGCCGCCGCACTTCGGCGCTGGCGCGACATTCGGCGGCGCCGTGGCGAGCGGCTTGTCGGGGCCGCGGCGCGCCACCAGCGGCGCCGTACGTGATTTTGTCCTCGGCGCCGTGCTGATGGACGGCGCCGGCCAGGTGCTGACGTTCGGCGGCCAGGTCATGAAGAACGTGGCCGGTTACGATGTGTCGCGCCTCCTGGCCGGCTCGATGGGGACGCTGGGGCTGATGCTGCAGGTGTCCGTCAAGGTGCTGCCGCGTACGCGGGTGGAGGCCACGCTGCGCTTTGCCTGTTCCGAGATCGACGCCATCCGCCAGTTGAATAAATGGGCCGGCATGCCGCTGCCCATTTCCGCCAGTTGCTGGCACGACGGCGAACTGACGCTGCGCCTGTCCGGCGCGAGCGCCGCCGTGGCGGCCGCGGAGAACAGTTTCGGGGGCGCAGCGGTGCCCGGTTGCGCACCGTTCTGGGCCAGCGTGCGCGAGCAGCAGCATCCGTTTTTTGGCGGCGACGAACCGTTGTGGCGCCTGTCGGTGCCATTGACCACCAGCGCGCTGATCCTGCCGGGCCGCCAGCTGATCGAATGGGGCGGCGCGCTGCGCTGGCTGAAAAGCGGCGTCGATGCGGCCACGATCCGCCGCACCGTCAGCGCCGCCGGTGGCCATGCCACGCTGTTTCGCGGCAGTGACAAAAGCGCCGGTGTGTTCCAGCCGCTGGCGCCGGCGCTGGCGCGCATCCACCAGCGCCTGAAGGCATCGTTCGATCCTTCCCATATCTTCAATCCAGGCAGGGTCTACGCGTATGCAAACGAATCTCGCTGATTTCATCCGCGGCACGCATGACGGCGACGAAGCCGAAGCGATCCTGCGCGCCTGCGTGCACTGCGGCTTTTGCACGGCCACGTGCCCCACGTACCAGCTGCTGGGCGATGAACTCGATGGTCCGCGCGGGCGCATTTACCTGATCAAGCAGGTGCTGGAAGGCACGCTCCCCACCCGCAAGACCCAGCTGCACCTGGACCGCTGCCTGACCTGCCGCAACTGCGAATCGACCTGCCCGTCCGGCGTTAAATACGGCCGGCTGGTGGACATCGGCCGCAAGGTCGTCGATCAGCACGTGATGCGCACGCGGCGCGAAAAGTTCACGCGCATGACGCTGCGCCATCTGCTGCCCAACACCGCGCTGTTTGGCGCTGCATTCAAGGCCGGCCTGGCGGTGCGCCCGCTGCTGTCGAAAAATTTGCAGGACAAGCTGCAGGCGCCGCGTGCTGCCGGGCGCCTGCCGACGCGCGTCCATGCGCGCAAGATGCTGGTGCTGCGCGGCTGCGTGCAGCCGGCCATGGCGCCGGCAACCAACGCGGCCGCGGCGCGTGTGCTCGATGCGTTCGGTGTGCAGCTGATCGAGGCGCCGAACGCCGGCTGCTGCGGCGCCGTGCGCTACCACCTGAACCACCAGGAAGCGGGCCTGGACGACATGCGCCGCAATATCGATGCATGGTGGCCGCACGTCGAGCAGGTCGAGGCCATCGTCATGACCGCCTCCGGCTGCGGCGTCACCGTCAAGGAATACGGCCACCTGCTGGCGCACGACCCCGCGTATGCCGCCATGGCCGCGCGCATCTCGGCCATGACGCTGGACCTGTCCGAAGTGATGGTGCAGTTCGAAGGCGCGCT
>Ga0247814_10001733_pt1 | contig 12562 bp, 6 predicted proteins | sample UWRJL179409R1_FD_179947 | JGI IMG/M metagenome (GOLD analysis project Ga0247814, IMG submission 179947) | Plant litter microbial communities from Arlington Agricultural Research Station in Wisconsin, United States - UWRJ-L179-409R-1 | ecosystem: Environmental > Terrestrial > Plant litter >...
GCTTTGCTCACCGCGAGAGGAAACAGGTTGTCCCGAATCAGACTTAGGCGCAGACGTTGCCGCGCATGTCGCCTGACGCATTTTATCAAGCCAATCTTGAGCGGATGCAGAAAGCCTTGTCTTGTCAGCCCTTAAAAGCAGATCGTCCACATCGAGATCGTAGACATAAAAGAAATCCTTAGAGTGAATATCAGGAGCGACGGGCGAGCAGTAGCAGTCTTGCCATGGAAGTCGGATGATCTCAAAGCTTCGACGCTCCTCACGAACGGGAAGCTTTCTTGTGCGCGTTGGAAGCTGGGTGATGTCCGTTACACCTTCAAGCTTGACGTTTCGGTCACGTTTCAGAACCTTGAACCCCTGCATTTCTGCATCGTCTTCAAACTCGTCATCGTGGAAAACAGGGCGGCCAGAGGAATCACGAAGCTCGCGACTGCCAATCATGAGGATTTTCTTCTCCTGCAGATTCTCAATCTCAACGGTTTTAGGAATGATCTTAACGATTGATTCGCCGCGAACGCCAGCGCCTTCAATCGCCTGACGATATGCGCGCTTTGCCTCGGCTTCAGTCAGGCAATCTTGAAAATACTTGTCGGCGATGGAGATATTTTCCGCCTCGCCATCATCTGAATCCTCTTTTCCTTGTGGCCCAATGGACGTGAAGGGATCGGTATTCAGAAGTTTCTCACAAGCCTTCGCTTTAAATACGCGAATCGACTGCTGCGGAATGTTGTAAGAGGTGTTGAATTGCTCGTAAAGCGCGTCTTGCCCAGCTCGATGAGAGAAATCTCCCTCGTACATCCGCGAAAAGTTCCAGCGTTTACCGAGAAATGAGCCGTTATCGTAGCCAACGGTGCCGTTTACCGACTTTCCTTGCCATCCCATTTCCTTCCGAACATCCTTGAATCTCTGGAGCACATTATCCACAACCCATTTTTCACGTTCTGGCGTGAGCGTCATTGATCCTTGGATGATGCATTTCGGTGAGTTGGAAGGATCGGCGTTCTGCATGACAAGTTGTGCGTCACTTATGCTACAATCGCTCTAAAATGTAAATGTTTATTTGACATCTGTGCAGCGAAGTGAGATAAACAGGAACCATAAAGGTTTCTCGGCTGCAACTGAGTAATCCGTTCTCCTGAGAAACCTCACGAAGGCCGACTTGTTGCAGCAAGTCGGCTTTTTTGTGTCTGATTTTAAACTTCCTCAGTGTAAAAGAAGTTTTGCTTAGTCGAAAGGCTAGCGGGCGCAATAGAGATGGGTGTAATGAGCCTATTCGTGTTGGCGCTGTAATAAGTAAACAAACTCGGAAGCCATCAGGCGGGCATTTTCAGAAAGTAATTTCTGATCGTGTTGCAAAGCGAGGATAAACAAAGTTGCAGAGGGTTACTTCTCTAATCTCCGTACTTTGCCGTAGGGAGGAGGGAGGGTTTTTGCTAATATAAATAATACAGAGAAGGAGAAAGATATATGGAAGAGTTAAATATCGAATCGCTATCACCAAAGGTTCACGAAAAATATAGCGAGAACCTTTATAAGTTCTTGAAAAGAAGAGGTCTTAAAAGCCCACAAAAGGTTTTCATAGACGAAAACTCAGATTTTTGGATTGGATACTTTTACGATAATGACTTTATCGGGAGTCGATTAATGAATGTTTTAACCAACGATCAAACATCAACGTGGTGTTTTTCATCTAAAAACACTCCAAAATTAAATCTTTCTGAATTCTTCTGGCGTGACTACGAGAAAATTGGGCGTTGCGCAATTGATCGAAATCATCAGATTCACTTCCTTAAATCAGATTCTCGATACAAGGAGGAAGGTGACACGCGAGTGTGCCAATGGTGCGGACACAAGCAAAAGCTTCGCAAATGGACTGAGACGATTGAACGCTCGGAGTGGATTAACGCTTAACGAAGGAGGAAAGAGATTATGAAAGAAGAAATCATACCGATTACAGAAGTCGAAAACGGAAAGCGCTCAGTCAATGCTCGCGACTTGCATTCATTCCTTGAAGCGGGCAAAGACTTTTCCAACTGGATCAAAGACAGAATCTCACTTTACGGTTTTTCGGAAGGTGAAGACTTTGTGATTGTTGAAGTTTTGAGCTCGCCAATTTCGGGGAGCCCAAAATCAAGGCCTCAAAAGTTGATTGAATACCATCTTTCTCTCAATATGGCAAAGGAGCTTTCCATGGTTGAGCGCAACGAGAAAGGGAAGCAAGCTCGTCAATACTTCATTCGATGCGAAGAGGAGTTGCAGAAGCAGATGAATTCACCGCAAAACTTCGCGAACTCGTTACGCCTGCTCGCCGACAAGATCGAGGAAGCTGAAAAGCTAAAGGCTATCACAGAAGCTCAAGCTCCAGCCGTTGATTTCGTGAATCGCTACGTGAAATCAGAGGGATTATTCGGAATCCGCGAGACAGCAAAGATTCTCGGACTTCAACAACGCTTCTTTGTTGATATGTGCATCGAGCGCAAAGTTCTTTTCCGTGAGAATGGTAGCCTCCAATCGTTCGCTGGATGGATTGACGCAGGTTATTTTGAGGTAAAGACAGGTGAGGCTAACGATCATGCATTTAAGCAAACGCGCTTCACATCGAAGGGGCTTGAATGGGTTCGCCGATATTTGAAGATCGACGCTTTGCTGGCAACCTCGGAAAATACGATTCCAAAGGAGGGCAAATAAGATGAAAGAAGAAGAAAATCCAGCATACCTGAGACTTGAAAAGAAATTCAACCGCGCAAGAAAGAACTGGATGCGACTCACCAGACATGAAAAGCGCAATGATAAATGGTGGAACGAGCAGAAGAGAATTATTTTACGCTCTCAAAAACTTCATTTATCTCAAAACAAAACGCCAAAGCCTCGTTACCCAGCTAAACGCAAACGCACTTTAACGAAATGAATTCACACCTCACCGCTGCCGCAGCATTGGGCGCACTATCTACTCTTAACTCTCACGTTCCTTATTCGCTTTACGCTCCTAGGAATCTGCGAGAATTTCGGAGCCATAAAGAAGCTGTTAAACGAGCTAAAACCAACAAGCGAAACAAGGCCGCAGCCAAATCAAGACAGAGAAACCGAAAATGAACCCGATAGACATTTTCATCCTGCTTGTGATCTGCTTGGTCATCGTGGTGATTATTGTCAGAGGATAACCAAAAGAAAGAATATTATGGCAGACGTAAAACTAACACCGGAAATCACAGACATCCTATTTTACATCCTGTGCGGATTCAGCTTGGTGGCGATAGGATTCGCTTTTTACCTCGCCTACATTCTATGCAGTATCCTGATCGCGTTCACTCGCATGTGCGATAAAGAAAAAGACAACAACGACATAGAAGGAGGCTAAATGATCATCGACTTATCAAACCCAGCTCATTTGTTTATTTCCGCAGCCATGCTCACTGCATTAATAGTAATGGCAATAGGAGCAACAGATAGTTGTGGCAACATTCTCACCGCAGTGGCTGTGTTTCCAGTTATTGTACTTATCGCTTCAATTATTATATGCGTTTACTCACTAGTTCAACTCATCATCAAATCACTCTAAAAACACTATGACAACATTGGAAGAACTCATTCAAAACGTGCAAGCGTGGGGCGATGAGAAGAACATCACTGGCCCACACGGGAAAGCCACGATTCTTGGACAACTCAAGAAGACGCAGGAGGAGCTTACGGAAACACGCGATGAAGCGGTTATCATGCTGAACGCGAAACATCAAGAGGCTTACAATGAAGCCCGTGAACGGTTTAAGGTTGAACTTGGCGACCAGCTTGTGACGTTAATCCTACTCGCCAAGCTTTCCGGCGTGACTATAGCTGAATGTCTGAGCCTTGCGCATGAGAAGATTAAAGACCGCACAGGCGTCATGAAAGACGGCGTGTTCGTGAAGGATAAATAACTAGCGTCGATAAACTTTCGGTATAGAATTAAGCCTATGAAAACACCAGAAGCAAAGAGAGCACAGTTCCAAGTATGGAACAAAATCTTCAACCGTAACGTATTCTCAGGATACAGCTTTCCATTGAAGGGAAAGAACCGCGCTCAACGTGCGAGACTGCGCGCAGGGTTTGAATGTGTGAGAAGAAATTCTCAGGACGCAGCAGGCGGTTCTTACTTCGGAAGCCTTCCTTCCTTTTGAGTAGTCAAGGAATCCTTTACAACTCAACCGTCAAGAATTCCTTGACAGTTCACACGTCGATTTAAACCCCCGAAATCGACACGTTAGAGAAACGCATTTAGGAGATAAACATATGGAAAACAAAGAGCTAGCTGAACAACTAAGAATCGCCGCTGAAATCCTTGAAACAGGGAAGGAGTGGGAAATTAAAACAGCTACTGGAGATTGGGTTTGTGATTATGATGAATCACCGTTATTTTGGATCAATTCTAGCCGCCCCATCCGCATTAAACCGTGGAGCCTTCCAGCGCCTACAGAGGGGCAGGAGTGGCATCGTGCTTCCGAGTGGAAAGAGGGTATGCTGGATGAAGGGGAGAGGCCGTTGATCGAGGGTGAGGTGATTGAGCGATGTGATCTCTTCATGGAAGAGAATGGTGTATTCAGTAAATTTGGATCATATTCAAATGGTAGAACCGTTGACTTAACATATCACCTCATCAAAACATCTCGCCCACTCCCGCAAAAGAAAACGAAGAAGATTATTCCGCTTGGGCCGGAGGATGTGCCAATGGGTAGTTATTTGCGATTCAAAACGGCTCCCAATTGCTCTTGGAGAAGTGTTGGCGGCGTATCAAAAAACGGAGTAGCATCTGTAGAGATGATGTCTGACAATACGACTCATATTAAATTCTGTTTGTGGGAAGAATTAAAAGAGAGTTATCTCATAAAACGCCCAACGGACTCGGACTTCGTTCCAGCGCATAAGGAGGTCGAGGAGTGAGTGAGGAATTACAAAAAGAAAGACTTAAAGAGAGGATTGAGAGCGCTAAATATCTACAGAATTTATCCGATAAAGATTTTGTAATCGCTGCAAGAATCATTTTAATAGATCCAGCGATCGGACAATCAGATCAAAACTTTATCGACCGTGAAATCAGGCTTCGGATGCTGCTAAAAGGCGGCGTTTCTCTGTAACAAATTAGCCGTTATCGTGGTTGCGATAACGGCTTTTCCATGCCCATTTGACAAAGGTGATACTGTGTCTCATGCCACCGACAACACGAAGAATGAGAATCATCAGATGGACGCTTTCACTTATCCTGTTCCCGTTGTCGTGTTATTACCTGTATGAACGGCCAGCTTTTTTGATCTTTCTGGCCGTTCTCTACTGGTTCATATGGATGGTGACACTTCTAATTGACGCTGCTATTTCTTCTTTTTTGGAGCCTCGGAAAGCTCGACGTTAGACCAATCGGTCTGAGTGATGTTCTCAAGAATGTTCGCTGCGTCTTTCAAGAAGTTAGCTGTGATCGCCGAACCTGTCGCATTTGTGGCGCGCCCAGCCCATTTAGAGCCTGGTATCGCAGACAGAAGCGCAGACACACCGACGAGCGTATCAACAGCCTTACGCATTGCCCATTCATAAGGCTCTTTCTTCTGATTATTTGGCACGTTCCACGTCAGAAGATCCACTAGATTAAGCGGAGCCTTGCCAGCCTTAGTGAAAAGCCCGTCGCTCGACTGCCAGCCCGTCCATGCGTCTGAGATGGAGTTGATAAGCGGAACGCCGCCAAGGAATCCAGTCAGCGAGGCGATCATGAAGTCTTTTGCGTTCCATGCCTCAAGGTCAAAGATTTCATCGTCGTCATCGTTGCGGATGTCGCGCCATGCAGACGAAATAGCTTGCATCATCACCCCACCAATAAGGCTTGTGACAACAAGCGCTCTTGCTATTTCATCGGTCGTTCCTTCTCCTTTGATTTTATCAAGCACGGACATGCTAAGATTTGCAGCCATCTGACGAGGCGCAGAGCTGAACATGAAGAGAAGCTTGCCGATATTCTGAGCGCGAATTTCAAAAAGGCTCCTATCGATCATTTCCGCAGGCTGAGCCGTACGCGCAACATCGTCTTCCATCTGTTGAGTCGCCTGCGCTTTCGCTTCAGACGGATTTAAGCCAGCAGCGAGCGCCTGACGGTTGTGATAATCGTAGCTGATTGCAGCGCCAGCGGTCGTAAACACGGCATCAACCCAACCGATAAGATCCATGCCCTTTTCAATGAATTCATTGAAGCGAGAAGGCGCGGCTTTTGCGAGCTGATCCATGGCGATTCGAACCTCTGGGCTGTAGCCAGAGATCAAACGTCGCTGAATCACAGGCGAGTTGTAGACCTCTTTTAGTGAAAGTTGGCCTGTCGCGAGACGCGCAAATCCCTTAGCGTATTCCTTTGACGGAATGCGCTGCATGGTCGCAAACGCCGCTGCACTCTGCTTCATGAGTGTTGAAATCTTCCAAGCAAGCGCAATGCCAACTTGGTTTTTCATCACGCCGTTCAACCATTTATTGATCGCAGACGAAACGCCTTGATCGAATCCGCCGCGCTCCAAGGCTTCACCCCAGCGTCTCACGTTTTCAAATGTGCCGTCGCCAACCTTAGAAGTTAATGCCGCGCTCACGTTTTCATTACCGATCACGCCGCGATATTCGCGAGCAAGCTTTGCAAATCCAAGCCAATGCTGCGTCTGTGCGTAATGATTGAAAAACAAATCTGTCGCGTCACGCTTGATGTCAGGGCGAGATTGGTGGTTCTTGCGTTGCTTTAAGAAACCTGCGCGCATACCGCCTTCTGGCGCTAACCCGTTTCCGTAAGGGTCAGTTTGAGGATTCGCGTCATCGTGGTGAAATGTTCCTGGCGCGTAGTTCTCATTCTTCGGAAGAGTCACGCCGTACATATCTTCGTAAAGGGCGTTCAGCTCGTTGTAACCTTCGTCGTACTGATCGCGAAGCCATGAACGAATCGCTTTTGCTTCCGGTGTAAGTTGCGCCTCGATTGCTTGAATTGTCTCCGGCGTGTAACCAGCAGCATTCATAGCGTTTTCGTACGCTGGCTGAGCCGCCAGCATGGTGACGTGAACGGCTTGCATCTGAGTGAGAGGCGTATCAACGCGCTCGCCTTCAGACTTAACCTTCGTCACTTCGAACTTTTTCTTTCGCTTGTTCTGAACTTGCTCGCGCAGATCCATCACATCCAGTTCATCGAGTCCGACTGTCGCTGGATCGAGCGTTCCGTTCACAAGATCAAGCGCCGTCGATTCGTCGATTGGAATGGTTTCAGTAACGACGTTTTCAACCTTCGGAGCGATAACGCTTTGATCTGTCTTCAACGCATAAAGCTCACGCTTACGCTGAAGATTCTTCGTGCTAGGCCAAACACGCTCAAGCATGGACTCCCACTCTTTCGACTTTGCGTTGATTGCATCCGTCTTCTTCGCCGTAGCAGCGCGGGCCATCTTATTCCAACGATCAACAAGCGGATTCTTTCGACCAAACGCAAGCTCTTGAGTTTGCACAAAGGATAAAAGAGCGGACAGAATGCCAGCTTTCTTGCCTTCATGCATGTCCTTGCGAATCTTTTGAAGATCCTTGTCATTTCCAGCCTTATTCGTCGAAGCGATTGCCGTTTGCTGCAAAGCCTTCACGTATTTAAGGCGTTCCAACTCCTTCGCCTTCCATTGATTCTTGCCAAGCGCGAAAACGCCTTCAGCCCACTTTATTGCACGATCCATGTCAGCCGCAGATTTCTCGCTGAATCCGCCGAACATCTCAAGGATTTGAACATCCTCAGCAGCCTGAGCGCGGGCTTCAAGATCTGTTACGGGAATTGCTTCAAGAGCTGCAGCTTGCTTTGCAAGTTCTCCTGTTGTTTCAATGGAGCTTAAACTGATCGCAGCCTCGATCTTCTTGAATATTTCATGTGCTTCAACGCCGATTTTACCAGTGGCTTTTTCGCCACCTTTACCTTTTGGCTTGGCTTTCTCGATAAGACTTTCCAGCTTATCGGTGAGTTCACCTTTCAGCCATCTTTCAACCTCGCGATCAATCTTCGCAACGCGTTCTTCAAGGCGCTTCAACTTCGCCTTGGTTGATGTTACATCAGAAAGCCTTGTGTGACCGCCGATTCTGCCGCGTACTTCTGGTGGGAGTGCCGATGTGATTGCGTCAAGAGTGCGGAGTGCAGAGAGAAGTTCTTGCCGTGAACGAGTGTTGCCGATTGAGCTTCTGAATTCGCGAAGCTGACGAGCTTGCTTCTCTTTGAGATTGGAGATTCGATCACGCCATAACTCTTGTTTCGCTTGGATGGCATCGCGAGAAAGCTTGTCCTGACGTGCGCCGCCAATATCAAGATCGCGAGCCGCGCGCATTTCAGTCAGCTCAAGATTCTGCTCACCTTCTAGCGCGAGTAAGGCTTCTTCCTCGACTGGAGTTAAGGCTTTCACGGTGGCGTTTTGCCAATCCTTCGCCAGCTCAAGGGCGCGTCGTTGCATTTCAACACCAAGCTTTTGACGCGCTTCTGGTGACTTCGTGAACCGTGAGAACATATTGCCAACACGCTCGATCACGCTGTCAGATTCAGCGGGTTGAGCTGCTGCAGGTGAATTTCTAATGTCTGACGATTCAGAATTAAACCTTTCACTAAGTGGGATGATATTACCATTGTCGTCATATGTTATAACGTCAGCACTTTTAATTTGTGACGGTTTAAAAACGGCATAATGAGTCGCTGGGCGATTAGATAAATTGACTGCATCGTCTAAATTTCTATAGACAACTCCTGTTTTCTTAAGTTTTTTTGCTTTTCTGATTTCAGCAGAAATACCCGCATCAATATCTCCATCGTGAAGCTCTTGAGGTGTTTTCCCTTGTGCGTCGAAATCTATAAAGTCACCTTTAATATACGCATCCATGATGGTTGCATTTTGGCGAAGAAGCCTTCGCGAATCATACGTATCTAAAGATTCAGCCTCTTGTAAGTATTTGTCATAAGCATCCCAATCACCTCTAGCTTCTGCTTGATCCGCCTTTTCCATGGCGCGTTTCACTGGACCATCTTCAGCTGCGTATACCGCATAAGACATGGCGGTTTTTTCATCGTCTGTAAAAAAGAAAGCCATTTTTGCAGATTGTGCAGAAGTCATCTTGCCTCCTGCTTTACTGTCAAAATTAGTAAATTTTTCAGCCGTCCCATGTTTGGCGCGCACTGTGTATCCTGCTTTTTTAGCGGCTTTCTCAACCAGAGCTTCCGCCTTTGATAAATCGCCGTCATTTAAAGCTTTAAAATAATCGCTATCAATTGCAGACGTGCTAACCGCAGGCGCAGAATAACGAATATCGTTCGACTTCTCGTTGAAGCGTTGGCTCAATGGAATAACGTTGCCAGCCTGATCGTAAGTGACTGGATCGGCTGACTTGATTTGTGAGGGATAAAATGCGACGTACATTGCCCCCTTTGGATATTTCGCGATTACTCCATCAAAGCCACTAGATTGAATAGTGAAAACATTAGCTGAAAGATTATCATCATAATTTTCAATGGCTGAATATTTATCATAAGATGATGTTATTTTTGGATTTTTAATCGCAAGATAAGCTGAAATAATTCGCGCCTTACCTGGCTTATTCTCCGCTATCTTTGCGTAATTTTCAGCGGTTTTCTCATCAGTGATAAAAAAGAAAGCATCGCTTCCTTGATAATTTAATGATCCTGACTTATTTAAGTCGAAAGATTGGAATTCCTCACCTGTTCCATGGTAAACCTTTGGTGAATCATACCCCGCCTTCTTAGCCGCAGCATCCACCATCTTCTGCGCAACCTTCATGTCGCCACGCTCAACGGCATCGAGATAAGCCGCGTCTTGTTGATCGGAGGCGCTGACGGCAGCAGGTGACGCGCTGACATCGCTAGGCTCAATCAAATCCTCAAGATCACGCGCAATCTTCGCGGCTTCCGACTCCGTTTGCTGAGCCGCCGCTTCTTCTTCTGGTGTTAAAGTGGAAGGCGCTTGAGTTTCTTGGGTGAAGACAGGCTGATTTTTAGGCGCTTCGGGCTCTACTTTTGGCGTTTCAGCCTTTGGAATTGTGACGCGAGCAGGTTCTTTTAGTGCAAGCTCACGGTTAAGCGACACCTTGGAAGGTTGTTTTAAGTTGGTGAACTCAATAACAAGAGGTAACGCTGCCTCAATCGGAGCGTTAAATCTAATAACTCTCATTGGAGCTTTAGACGAATCCGTAAGCTTTGCCATCCATTGATGATGTCCATCAATCACATATCCATCACTCGAAACGAGGATGGCGCGATCTGAGGAGCCTTTTTCTTTCGCGATGTCACGCGCTTTATTCACCTTGGATTGCGAGTATTCTTCCTGAGTTGGTCGCAATGAGCCTGGCAAAACTTCCTCTTGAAAGTGGGTTAATCCTTTCGCCTTCAAGAACTGAGTTAATGCTCCTCTCGACTCCATTGGAATCTGAGGCATTTCAGAACGCGGAATTCCAAGGCTTTGAGATTCTTGCGAGAAAGCTGTCCATTCTCTTGAAAGCTTCTCACCTTTCACATCGCTCTTTGTGATGAGCGGTTGTTTGTCTGAAATAATCCCAAGCTCTTTTGCAAGCTTGATCGCCGCAGCTTTCGTCTCCTGCAACTCTTGACGTGCGCGAGGATTCGTTACAGCACGTTGAAGGTCTGACAATGCATTGATCAAGTCAGACATGATCTGACGCAGGAACGCCGCGAGATTCGGTTCATTATCTACAGCCTCAGTGACCTCGTTGAAAAGATCGTTCTGGAGTAGCTGGCGTAAGAACTCTTCCCCGCGCTCGGACGGATCAGCGTCTTTACGTGTGACAGAATCAATTTCATCGTGTGTAGGATTTCTTCCTAGGTTTGATGTGAGCTGTTGAAGCGCAGCCTTATCGTAAGCGGCTTCGCTTTGACGGCGTAACTTCTCTGGAAGCATTCCCCAAAGTTGCCCAGCTCTCTCAACTCCGACAGATTGACGGATGACACGGTGCAAAACCTCCTCACGGATTCGCGCACGAACACTTGCCTCACCGTTGGATGAACGGGAAACGGTTTCAGCGATCTTTACTGGATCAAGAATCAGCTCGTTAGTCCGATTATTGTACGCGATTCCGGCCCCGTTTTTATCACGTCCATATTCGATTTGAACGCCATCAAAAACGTTCTGATACTGGTTGAGATAGCGATTCACATACGCGCCTGCAAGCTTGATCGCTCCAGACGTTTTAACATCAGGAGCCTCAGAGGCGAGTCGGTTGAACTCGTTACGAACCGCAGCAGGATCGACGGCTACAGTTGAATTTGTTGGCGATGCGACGGGTTGGGCAACAGGTCTTCTGAATCGCTCATTTGGATCTGGAGCGGTAGGAGTTTCTTGAGTGTTGAGTGCTGACGATTGCTCTTGCACCACGGGCAACCCCCTCGACTGCGGCAACTCTTGTCGAACGCTCTGCTCTTGCGATACGGTTGTCGTCTTGTTCTGCTCATTTTCTTTCTTAGGTTGTGACGCTTTATTAAACGCGGTTCTTGCCTGCGCTTCATCCATCCCAATGATCTCACGGGCCGCAGGCATGTTCTGACCGATCCAATCAATAGCACGTTGCTGGATGATCGGTCTACCATTTTCCAGCTTCACAAGCGGAAGCTGCCCGTCAGGCATTGCCTTCACGTTTTGCAGTTTTCCAGATTGATCTCGGACAATTCCAACGGTTTCAAGCTGTCCATCCGTGAGATTATTCAACTCACCTTGGCTCACCGCAAGGATTGTCTTCGCCGCAGTCTTGTCGCGGGCGATCTGCGGAGCTGAGTTAACAACCGTGCCGCGTCCGTTAGCGCCGATGGAAACAGATTGAGGAGGATTATAAGCGTCGATTTCCGCTAATCCTGCCGCCCACTGCTCAGGTTCAAGGCTCGACCATGGAGTCGCATTGCCTCCTTGAACTACATCAGGAGGATTTGCGGCGAGTAAATCAGTGACAAATGCGCCAACATCTTCAATTTCTTGAGCTGAAGAGACTTGTTGTAAAGCCTCATCCATCGAGTTTTCCCATGCTTGCTTTGCTTCATCGCTAGCGAAGCCAACACCGTCAGTATCAAACACCTCTTGAAGCTTTGTCTTAGCAACATTTAGAACCGCTCTGCGCGTAATCGGATCAGCAAGATCACCATCAACAGCGCTGACAGCCGCGTCGATAGCGGTTGCAGTAACAGAAGGCACGTTCTTTTGAATCTCACGGGCAATCGTTTGATTCTGCGCGTCTGTTCTCGCCTCGGATAATTGCTGGACGCCGCCGAATGCACCGCCGAGAACACCGCCAATCAAGGCAGCTTCAACGGATTCTCCAAGCGCTTCTTCAATTGTCTTGTCTGGATTGTAGGAAAAAGATTCAATGAACCCTTGTCCAATCTGGTCAGTTCCTTCTTCCAAAGCTTCTTGCCCGATATCCACGCCAAGTTCTTTTGCACGGGCTTTGATCGTTTGCTTCACAAGTTCACGACCTGCCTTGTCTCGGAACAGAGCTTCAACACCCTTTGCACCGCCGCCGTACGTCAATGCAGCCGTGAGCGCGCCAG
>Ga0247814_10001734_pt1 | contig 12553 bp, 8 predicted proteins | sample UWRJL179409R1_FD_179947 | JGI IMG/M metagenome (GOLD analysis project Ga0247814, IMG submission 179947) | Plant litter microbial communities from Arlington Agricultural Research Station in Wisconsin, United States - UWRJ-L179-409R-1 | ecosystem: Environmental > Terrestrial > Plant litter >...
CACCGTCACCGTTACCGACAATTCCCGCCGCCGCCTGTTGCAAATGTTCGGCGCAGCGCCCCTGCTGCCGTTGTCCGGCCTGTCTGCCGGCGCCTTCCTGGCCGGTTGTGGCGGTGACAACGATACGCCGCTGACCCCGATCGCGCCCCCTACCGTCACCCTCGGCAACGTCACCTTCAACAGCATGGCTGCGCCGACGCTGGCCAGCCCTGCCGCCATGGCCACGACCTCCGTGACGGGCACGATGACCGCCACCTTCAGCGACACCTCGAAACTCGACTACAAGCTGGCGTATCAACCGTTCTTCATCACCGGCGACATGGTCCCGAACGGCAGCGGCGGCACCATCCTGTCGGGCGGCTACTACGACATCAACAACAAGCCGATCGTCGACACCACCGTCCCGGGCAAGGAACGCCAGTTCTTCTCGGACTCGCCCGACGGCACCTCGCTGCTGACGGTGGCGAACGCCAACGTGGCCGGCGTCAAGGGCAATGCCGTCTTCGCCGTGGTCCAGTTCGAATACACCAGCCTGGCCCAGGATGGCAAGACCAGCATGTACGGGCAGCTGCCGTCGCCGATCGCCGTGCTCACGCTGGACCAGGACAAGACCACCGGCAAATTGGCGCTGGTGAAGTACCACAACGTCGACACCTCCGGCGTGCATGGCCTGTGGATCACCTGCGGCGCCAGCCTGTCGCCATGGGGCACCCACCTGTCGAGCGAAGAGTACGAACCGGATGCCTTCACTGCCGCGACCGACGCCCAATTCAAGGGCTTCAGCAAGAACGTGTACGGCAACGAGACCACGGCCAACCCGTACAACTACGGCCACATGCCGGAAATTACCGTCAACGCGGACGGCACGTCGAGCATCAAGAAGCATTACTGCATGGGCCGCATCTCGCACGAACTGGTGCAGGTGCTGGGTGACAACAAGACCGTGCTGATGGGCGACGACGCCACCAACAGCGGCTATTTCGTGTTCGTCGCCGACAAGGAAAAAGACCTGTCGGCCGGCACGCTGTACGTGGCCAAGGTCGGCGCCGGCTTCTCGCTCGACCCGACCGCCGCTGCCGCGCCCCTCACCTGGATCAAGCTCGGCTCTGCCACCAGCGCCGAGATCCGTTCGCTGGCTGCCTCGATCAAGGCCACCGACATCATGGACGTCAAGACGGCCAACCCGCAGGACGCGACCTACACCCGCGTCGTCGCCAATGGCCGCATCGAGTGGATCAAGCTGAAGCCCGGCATGGAAAAGGCTGCTGCCTTCCTGGAAACCCACCGCTACGCCGCCCTGGTCGGCGCGTCGATGGGCTTCTCCAAGATGGAAGGCACCACCGTCAACCTGAAAGACAAGGTCGCGTACTCGGCACTGGCCAACTGCAATTCGTCGATGGTTGCCGGCAATACCTACAACGTGCCGGGCAACGGCATCTCGATCCCGAAGGCCCTGACGGCCGGCGCGGTGATGATGCTGAAACTGGCCGGCGGCCAGAAGGACACCGCCGGCGCCGCGATCAACAGCGAATGGATGCCGGTCGATACCAAGGCGCTGCTGGTGGGCGAAGACATCGCCGCGGATGCCCTGGGCAACACCGCCAACCCGAACAAGATTGCCAGCCCGGACAACATCAAGTTTTCGGAAAAAATGCGCACCCTGTTCATCGGCGAAGACAGCGGCAACCACGTCAACAACTTCCTGTGGGCCTACAACATCGACACCAAGGTGCTCGCGCGCGTCCTGTCGACGCCAGCCGGCGCCGAGTCGACCGGGTTGCACGCAGTCGACGACATCAATGGCTGGACCTACATCATGAGCAACTTCCAGCATCCGGGCGACTGGGGCGGGATCCACAACATCGTCAAGGGCACGCTCGATCCGCTGATCAAGGCCAACTACAAGGACAAGTTCGGCGCCGCGGTGGGCTATCTGACGGCCGAGCTGTCGCAAATTAAGTTGGCGAAGTAACAGCGATACGTCGCAGGCGCAATGCCCGCGACGTTCAGCGTCCTTCCGGAACACCGAACGCGGGCCTAGCCCGCGTTTGTCATTCCTGCTCTCAGGAATCATCTCCTGCCGACGCTTGTGGCGTTTTTCGGTTAATCTCTGCTCCACACCAACATAAGCAGTATAGAAAAGGAAACACCCGTGTCGAACCAATTGACCCGCCGCCTGGCACTGCTGGACGACGATGCGCACCGCGGCCTGATGAACCAGGGACTGCGCGGCATCGAACGTGAAACGCTGCGTATCGACCCACAGGGAAAGCTGGCGCGCACGCCGCATCCGGTGGCCCTGGGTTCCGCATTGACCAATCCGCAGATCACCACCGATTACGCCGAAGCACTGCTCGAATTCATTACCCCGACCGACAACGACATCGGCACCACGCTGGCCCGCCTGGACGCCATCCACCGCTTCGCCTACGCGAAACTGGGTGACGAGATGCTGTGGAGCGAATCCATGCCGTGCGAATTGCCGGCCGAAGAAGACATCGCCATCGCGTGGTACGGCAAATCGAACATGGGCATGCTGAAACATGTCTACCGGCGCGGCCTGGCGCTGCGCTACGGCAAAGCCATGCAATGCATCGCCGGCATCCATTACAACTACTCGCTGCCGGAAAAGCTGTGGCAAGTGTTGTCGACCGCCGAGGGCATTCCGGAAGAACGCCGCCATGCCCTGCGGGACTTCCAGTCCGAAAGCTATATTGCCACCATCCGCAACTTCCGCCGCTACAGCTGGCTGCTGATGTACCTGTTCGGTGCTTCTCCCGCCCTGTCGACCGGCTTCTTGCGCGGCCGCGCGCATGACCTGGAAACGTTGTCCGATGACACGTTGTACCTGCCGTTCGCGACCAGCCTGCGCATGAGCGACCTGGGTTACCAGAACGATGCCCAGTCCGGCCTGCGCCCGCACGAAAACAGCCTGGAAAGTTACGTCGTCACGCTGATGGATGCAGTCAACCGCCCTTACGCGCCATACCAGGAAATGGGCACCAAGAAAGATGGCGAGTGGATCCAGCTGTCGACCAATGTGTTGCAAATTGAAAACGAGTACTACTCGACGATCCGCCCGAAGCGCGTGATCCGTCCCGGCGAGCGGCCGGTGCAGGCGCTGTGCAACCGCGGCGTGCAATACATCGAAGTGCGCTGCCTGGACGTCGACCCGTTCGAGCCGGTCGGCATCAGCCTGGAAACGGGCCGCTTCCTCGACGCCTTCCTGCTGTTTTGCGCGCTGGAAGAAAGCCCGCACATTTCGGTTGCCGAAGGCCAGGTTCACGCCCGCAATTTCGCGCGCACCGTCAAGGAAGGCCGCCGCCCGGGCTTGAGCCTCACGCGCGATGGCGCCGAGGTGACGTTGCAAGCCTGGGCCGACGAGCTGATCGAACGCATCCGCCCGGTCGCCGCCCTGCTCGACGCGCAGCACAACGAAGAAGGCGTGTACGCGTCCTCGCTCGGCCTGCAAAAAGCGAAAATCGCCAACCCTGCCCTGACCCCGTCGGCCAAGGTGCTCGATGAAGTACGGGCCCTCGGTTCGTCGGCCGCCTTTGGCCTGCGCCAGAGCGAAGCGCATGCGGCATTCTTCCGCGCCGAACCGTTGATGCCGGCCGAAGAAGCGCTGTTCGACGAGATGGCGGCCACCTCACTGGCCGAACAGGCGGCGATGGAGGCGGTTAACACCGGCAGCTTCGACGACTTCGTCGCGGCCTACAACAGCAGCACGCTGTGCGGCAACGCGTAAAGCTGCTGCCTCGTGCTGACGTTCTATAACGAGCACCATGCCCAGCACGACGGGCGCTTTGCGTTCGTGCAGGGCGCCCAGGTGGCGTGTTGGGAACGTCCGGAACGCGCCGCCCTGGTGGCCGGCGAACTGCAGCGGCGGGGCCTGGGCAATATCGTCATTCCCCATGGCGTCTCGCTGGCGTCGCTCGAACGCATCCACACCCCGCGCTACCTGCATTTTTTACGGACCGCGTGGCAGGACTGGATCGCGTCGGACCCGGCCAACGCCGCGCGCGATGCGTTTGCGTCCAGCTGGCCGGTGCGCGCCATGCGCTGCGATATCGAACCGGACGACATCCACGCCCGCTTCGGCCTGTATTCGATGGACACGACGACACCCCTGACAGCAGGCACATGGATCGCGGCCAAGACCGGCGCCGATTGCGCCATCAACGCCGCGCACGCGCTGCGCCTGGGCGAGCATGGCACCTTTGCCCTGACGCGCCCGCCGGGCCACCAGGCCGGCGCCGACCATTTCGGTGGCGCCTGTTTTCTCAACAATGCCGCCCTGGCGGCCCAGCACCTGCTCGACGACGGCGTCCAGCGCGTCGCCATCCTCGACATCGGCGCGCAGCACGGCAGCGGCACCCAACGCATTTTTTATGCGCGCCGCGACGTGCTGGTGACGTCGCTGCACGCCGACCCGCGCGGCAGCGCGCCGTTCTATGCCGGACATGGGGACGAAACCGGCGCCGGCGACGGGCTCGGCTTCAATTTGAACGTGCCGCTGGCGCGCGACGCCACGCCGGCGCAATGGTTCGCCGCGCTGGAAACGGCCTGCCTGAAGATCACGATGTCCGGCGCCGAAGCGCTGGTCGTCTCGCTGGGCGTCGACACGTTCAGTGGCGACGCGGCCGCGTTTTCGCTGGCCAGCGCCGACTTCCTGCGCCTGGGCGAACGCATCGCCCACCTGGGTTTGCCTGCCGTGTTCGTATTCGAGGGCGGCAGCGTGGTGGCGGAACTGGGGATCAATGTGGTGAACGTGCTCGAAGGCTTCGAGACGGCCAATTAGTTAATTTATGGAATTGAAGATGATCGAGTGGCAGTGGCAGACGTTTGGCGAACTTTCCAACGCTGATTTGTACACCGTGCTGGCGGCGCGCCAGCAAGTGTTCATCGTTGAACAGACCTGTATTTTTCCCGATATCGATGGCCTCGATGCAGGCGCGCAGCACTTGCTGGGCTGGACGACGATCGCCGGCCAGCGCCAGCTGGCGGCGTACCTGCGCCTGCTGGCGCCGGGGGTAAAGTACGCGGAAGCGTCGATCGGGCGCGTGCTGACGACGCCCGCCGCCCGCGGCAGCGGCGCCGGCCGCGCCCTGCTGGCAGAAGGCACGGCCGGCGCCGACCGCCTGTATCCGGGCCACGCCAACCGCATTGGCGCCCAGCGCTACCTGGAAAAGTTTTACCAGCAGTTCGGCTACGTGACGATCACTGCGCCCTACGACGAAGACGGCATCATGCACGTCGACATGCTGCGGGCCGCAAGCTAACTGAACACCAGCGGGCGCGGCGCAACGTAGCGGCCGGCGCCCACGGTCAGCAGGCCAGCCACCAGTAGCAGCAGCGTTGGCGGTTCCGGCACCGGCGTGAGCAGCGCCGTGCGGCAGTCGCCGAACTCGGTGCAGGCATTGACGAGGATCTGGCGGGCGTCATTGATGGCCACCGCGTCGGTGAGCGTCCACAGGCCCTCCTGCGTGTCGACCAGGTTGTTCAGGTCATACACGACGCCATCCTGATACAGCGTTGCTTTGGAAAATACCACGCCCGGTTCGTCGCCGGGGTAGGTCGAGTAGCCCACCACCATGCCCAGGTTGTTCAACGCACGCGTGCCGGTCAGGGGGCCGCCCAGCGAGCCGATGTCCTGCATCACCCCGTCACTGTAGAGGAACATGTGTTCCAGATCGTCGTCGATAAAACTGGTGCCGGCCACCTGGCCGCGGTCGTTGACGGCAAACGCGAAACTGGCCGGGCCGCCCAGCGTGCCGAGGTCGCGCAGCACGCCGTCGCTGTAGAGAAAAGCATGGGCATAGTCGGACCCGATGAACTGGCCGCCGCCGGCCACCTGGCCGGCATCGTTGATGCCTTGTGCCTGGCCATAGACCAGGCTGGTGGCGCCGAGTTCCGTCAGCACGCCATTGGCGTAGACGAACGGATGGAAGGTGCCGTCGGGATCGTCCGCCTCGCCCACCACCACGCCGGACGCATTGACGCCGTAGCCAAAGCTGTTGCCGCCGGTGAGCGTGCCGATGTCCGTCAGCGTCCCGTTGTCGTACAAAAAACCGTGGATGAAGCCGGTGGTGAGCACGGAATAGCCGGCCACCAGGCCATTGTTGCTGATCGCTTGGGCGCTGCTGAATTCACCCAGCGAGCCCAGGTCGCGCGGCGCGTCCAGGCTGGTCCACAGCGCGGCGTGGCGCACGCCGGGCGGAAAGTCGGCTTCGCCGGCAAATTGCCCGGCCTGGTTGATGCTGTAGGCGAAGGTATTGGTTGGAAGGAAGCTGATCGAGAACGCGGGCGCAGCCCCGGTGGGGACGCTCGCGACCAGAAGGGGAGCACACAGCAGAGCGCACAGCAGCAATCGCGCGAACATGGCACACCCCGGACGAGTCGAAGAACCTCAAGAATGTGCCAGGCGGCCTGCCCGGAACCTGCGCCAGATCAGGCGTACGCGCCGGTTTTTATTGAACAGCGGTCAATTTAACGTCGAAAACCAGGCCCGAGTTCGGCGGGATGCCGGTGGTGCCGCTGGCGCCGTAGCCCATGGAGGACGGAACCAGGATGGTGCGCGAACCGCCCGCCTTCATGCCGAGCACGCCCTGGTCGAAACCGGAAATGAGGGAACCTGCGCCGAGCTTGAACGTCAAGGTGCCGGCATCGAACTGCTTGCCCTTGAAGTTGGCCGCGGTGGCGCTGTACAGCCAGCCGGTGTACGTGACGGTCGCGCTGGTGCCGGTGGCAGCGACGGCGCCGGTGCCGACGACGGTCTCGGTCAACGTCAGGGCAGCCGGGCTGCTGACCGCGACGGCAGGGGTATCGGACGAACCGCCGCCGCAGGCGGACAGGGACAGGGCAGCAACGAAAACAGCGATCAGGGGGGCGGACAATTTCATGAAAAAACCTCGGCAAGGGTAGAAAAACCAGTTACCCGACAATGTTGCCGGGCAGACTGGCGACCTTACCAAAGGCAACCATACATTGCTGTTATGTTTATGTCTCTATTTGTACCGCATTGTCAGATCTCGACCTGCGTGCCCAGTTCGATGACGCGGTTCGGCGGCACCTGGTAGTAGTCGGCCGCGCCGCGGGCATTGCGCGACATGGCCACGTACAGGTGCTCGCGCCACGGCATCATGCCGGCGCCCGGCGTCGAAATGATGGTCTGGCGCGCGATGAAGAACGACGTTTCCATCATCTCGAACGTCAGGCCCAGGTCGCTGCACTGGTCGAGGATGCCCGGGATGTTCGGTTCATCCTTGAAGCCATAGCTGACATTGACCTGGTAGCAGTTGTGGCCCAGCGCCGTGACCTTGGCCTGCTCGCTCGGCACGACATACGGTTCTTCCAGGATGTGCACGGTCAGGAACACCACGCGCTCGTGCAGCACCTTGTTGTGCGACAGGTTGTGCAGCAGCGCATGGGGCACGCCGTCGCTCTCGCCGCGCAGGAAAATGGCCGTGCCGTCGACGCGCTCCGGCGGCGCCACGAACAGCGACTGCAGGAAGTCGTCGAGCGGAATGGCGTGCTTTTGCAGGTTCTCGAAGACCAGCTCGCGGCCGCGCTTCCACGTCATCATCACGGTAAACAGCACTGCGCCTAGCAGCAGCGGGAACCAGCCGCCATGGAACAGTTTCAAGGTACTGGCCGAGAACAGCATCACGTCCATGATCAGGAAAAAGGCCGTCGCCAGGATGCACACGACCAGTGGCAGCTTCCAGCGGTAGCGGATGACGAAGAAGGTCAGGATGGTGGTGGCCAGCATGGTGGCGGTGACGGCAATACCGTAGGCGCCGGCCAGCTTGTCGGACGAACCGAAACCGACCACGGCGATCAGCACGACGATCAGCTGGATCCAGTTCACGGCCGGGATGTAGATCTGGCCGATTTCACTTTCCGAAGTGTGCAGGATGCGCATGCGCGGCAACATGCCCAGTGCAATTGCCTGCTTGGTCATCGAGAACGTGCCGGAGATCGTCGCCTGCGACGCAATCACGGTCGCCATGGTCGACAGCAACACCAGCGGGTACACGCTCCAGCTGCCCAGTTGCTGGAAGAACGGGTTCGACACGGCTTCCGGGTGCGTGATCAGCAGACCGCCCTGACCCAGGTAATTGAGGGCCAGCGCCGGGAACACGATCATGAACCAGGCCGCGCGGATCGGCTTCTTGCCGAAGTGGCCCATGTCCGCATACAGCGCTTCGGCGCCCGTAAAGGCCAGCACCACGGCGCCCAGGGCCACAAAGGCGATGAACTGGTTGGCGTACATGAACTGGAAGGCATGCCATGGATTCAAGGCTTGCAGGATCACCGGCGCCTTGACGATATTGATGACGCCCATGATGGCCAGCGCCGCGAACCAGACGATCATGATCGGGCCGAACCATTTGCCGATGCCGGCGGTGCCCCGCTTTTGCAGGCTGTACAGGCCGACCAGCACGACGATGGTCAACGGCACGACCCACTGCTCCAGGCCCGGCGCGGCCACTTCCAACCCTTCGATGGCACTGAGCACCGAGATGGCCGGCGTGATCACGCTGTCGCCATAAAACATGGTGGCGCCAAAGACGCCGATGACAGTGAGCACGTAATGCCAGCGCGAAAAGCGCGTCACGGAGTTCAGGGCCAGCGCCATCAGCGCCATGATCCCGCCCTCGCCGCGGTTGTCGGCGCGCAGCACCAGCGTGACGTATTTGAGGGAAACGATCATCGTCAGGCCCCAGAAGATCAGGGAGACGATGCCAAGCAGGTTGGCGGTAGTCAGCGCGAGGCCGTGTTCCGGGTCGAAGATGGTCTTGAGCGTGTACAGCGGGCTGGTGCCGATATCGCCGTAGACAATGCCCACGGCCGAGAGGGTCAGGGCCGCCAGGGTGCTCTTCTTATGCGTCGAGGTCAATATTGCACCATGCTGTTGTTATAGTGCATTGCACCATAGGTTATCAAAAATAAAATAGCAAGCGTATTCGACGGGAAATGATGCTCAGCAACAGCAGGGTATTTCACGGATAATGAGCGACCCGTTTCCACCACGATTGTCCTCATGCGCACCGGCATCCTGTCCGCCGCCCTGGCGTTTTTTTGCTGGGGCCTGTTTCCGCTGTATTTCCATGCACTGAACGACGTGCCGCCGCTGCAAATCCTGGCGCACCGCATGCTCTGGTCGCTGCTGTTCCTGCTGATCGTCCTGACGATCCGGCGCCAGTGGGCCTGGCTCGCGATTGTACGCAAGCCACGCGTCCTTGCCAGCTTTGTTGCCAGCGCGTTCTTACTTAGCGCCAACTGGCTAGTCTACATCTGGTCGGTCAACAACGGCCACGTGATTGAAGCGAGCCTCGGCTACTTTATCAATCCGCTGGTTAACATCATGTTCGGCTTCTTCCTGTTGAAAGAGCGCTTGCGGCCAGCCCAGTGGGGCGCGATCGCCGTCGCGGCGCTGGGCGTGGCCTGGCTGACGTGGCAGGCGGGCACGGCGCCGTGGATTGCCCTGATGCTGGCTGCCAGCTTCGGCGCCTACGGCCTGATGCGCAAAACAGCGGCCCTCGGTGCGCTCGAAGGCTTGTCGCTCGAGACCATGGTGCTGTTTCCCTTGGCAGCCGCCTATGTCGGCTGGCTGACGTGGCAGGGACAGAATACCTTCGTCAACAGCCCGTCCGATACCACGCGCCTGCTGCTGATCGCGGCCGGGCCCCTGACGGCGGTCCCGCTGCTGCTGTTCGCGTCGGGCGCACGCAAGATTCCATTGTCGGTACTGGGCTTGCTGCAATACATGTCGCCGACCTTGCAGTTTTTATTGGGGGTGTGGGTATTTCACGAAGCGTTCTCCAGCGCGCGGCTGGTGGGCTTCGCCGTGATCTGGGCCGCGCTGGCGCTGTATGCGGCCGAGGGTTTGCTCAACGCAAAGCGCCGACAATAACACTTAGTCATCGCCCTGCCCCGCGTTGTATCGTATCCTGTCTCCCTTTCGTCCCTTACCAAAAACATCAGATGGCTAATTACGTCTACACCATGAACCGCGTCGGCAAGATCGTGCCGCCGAAGCGCCAGATTTTGAAAGATATTTCGCTCTCGTTCTTTCCGGGCGCGAAAATCGGCGTGCTGGGCCTGAACGGCTCCGGCAAATCGACCCTGCTGAAAATTATGGCAGGCATCGACACCGACATCCAGGGCGAAGCCGTCCCGATGCCGGGCCTGAACATCGGCTACCTGCCGCAGGAACCGGAACTCGATCCGGACAAAACCGTCCGTGAAATCGTCGAGTCCGGTCTCGGCGAAGTGTTCGAAGCCCAAGCCAAGCTGGAAGCCGTCTACGCCGCCTACGCGGACGAAGACGCCGACTTCGACGCCCTCGCCACCGAGCAGGCGCGCCTGGAAGCCATCATCTCCACATCCGACGGCGGCAATTTGAACCTGCAACTGGAAATGGCCGCCGATGCGCTGCGCCTGCCGCCGTGGGAACAGAAAATCGGCGTGCTGTCCGGCGGTGAAAAGCGCCGCGTGGCGCTGTGCCGCCTGCTGCTGTCGAAACCCGACATGTTGCTGCTCGACGAACCAACCAACCACCTGGATGCGGAATCGGTCGACTGGCTCGAACAGTTCCTGCTGCGCTTCCCCGGCACCGTCGTCGGCATCACCCACGATCGCTACTTCCTCGACAACGCCGCCGAGTGGATCCTCGAGCTCGACCGCGGCCATGGCATTCCATGGAAGGGCAACTACAGCTCGTGGCTGGAGCAAAAGGGCAACCGCCTCAAGCAGGAAGAAGCCACCGAATCGTCGCGCCAGAAAACCATCGCGAAAGAACTCGAGTGGGTGCGCCAGAATCCGAAGGGCCGCCAGGCCAAGTCGAAAGCGCGCCTGGCCCGCTTTAACGAATTGTCCGAGCACGAATACCAGAAGCGCAACGAGACGTCCGAGATCTTCATTCCCGTGGCCGAGCGCCTGGGCAATGAAGTGATCGAATTCAAGAACGTCTCGAAAGCCTTCGGCGACCGCCTCCTGATCGACAACCTGTCGTTCACCGTGCCGCCAGGCGCCATCGTCGGCATCATCGGCCCGAACGGCGCCGGTAAGTCGACGCTGTTCAAGATGATCACCGGCAAAGAGCAGCCGGACAGCGGCGAAGTGGCCATCGGCCAGACCGCCCGCGTGTCGATCGTCGACCAGAACCGCGACGACCTGGCCAACAACAAGACGGTGTTCGACGACGTCGCCGGTGGCGCCGACATGCTGACGGTCGGCCGCTTCGACATGCCGTCGCGCGCCTACCTGGGCCGCTTCAATTTCAAGGGTTCGGACCAGCAAAAGATTGTCGGCAACCTGTCCGGCGGTGAACGCGGCCGTTTGCACCTGGCGAAAACGCTGCTGCAAGGCGGCAACGTGTTGCTGCTCGATGAACCGTCGAATGACCTGGACGTGGAAACGTTGCGGGCGCTGGAAGACGCGTTACTGGAGTTTGCCGGCAGCGTGATGGTGATTTCCCACGATCGCTGGTTCCTGGATCGGATCGCGACGCACATTCTTGCCTTCGAAGGCAATTCGCAGGTGACGTTCTTTGATGGTAACTATCAGGAATACGAAGCGGACAAGAAGAAGCGCCTGGGTGAAGAAGGCGCGAAGCCGAAGCGGATTCGTTACAAGCCGTTGACGGTGTAAGTGAAAAGAGGACCCGCGGGTCCTCTTTTTTATGTGCAAACCACACCGTTCTTTCCCGCCATCGCAATATGCACGTCATCCCGGTGAAAACCGGGACCCATGCTGAGTTGAAAGCACGGTACTGCTGATTCAGTATGGGTCCCGACTTCCGTCGGGATGACGACTCTGGCGTTATTGGGGCAGCGCCGGCGGCGTCACCTTGCCCGACAACCGCTTCAACCGGTCCAGCGCACTTTCGTTGCCGTTCTGCGGCTGGCTCACCGACTTGCGGATCGCATCGATCTCGGCTTGCTGGTCGAGCGGCTTTTGGCCGATGTCGGCGACGATGCGCATTCCGGCTGCTTCGTTCGACACCGACTGCGCACGCTTCGTCAACGCAGAGAGTGCCGTCGAATTGCCCTGCATGCCCGACAAGCCGGCCAGCTGCGCCTGGCGCTCCATGCGCATTTCCTGCAAGTCCTTTTGCGCCTTGGCGCTGGCCAGTGCCTGCAGCGCCTTCTTCGCTTGCGCGTCGAATTCGGACAGTTGCTTGGAGAGTGCATCGACGATCTTTTGCAGCTCGTCCATGTACGCCTTGGCGTCGGCTTCTTCCTGGATTTCCTGCGGCAAGCGCCCCTTGTTCGCTTCGAGCTCGTCGCAGAACAGCGTGACGGTCGCTTCGGAGATGGTGCCGGCGGCCAGTCGCTGGGCCAGCGTTTCGGTGGCGCGCTCGTCGTTGGCGATCAGGTTTTGCAGGGACACGACGTCGTTGCGTTCCTTGTCGAACGATGCGCGGCTCGAGGCGAGTAATTGCGCCGTTTCGCGCAGGGTATCGGCCAGGCGGTCGCGGTCCGCTTCGGTGGCGGTTTCAGGATCGAAGTTGGCGATGGCTTCCGAAATGCGGTTGCCCAGTACG
>Ga0247814_10001735_pt1 | contig 12553 bp, 9 predicted proteins | sample UWRJL179409R1_FD_179947 | JGI IMG/M metagenome (GOLD analysis project Ga0247814, IMG submission 179947) | Plant litter microbial communities from Arlington Agricultural Research Station in Wisconsin, United States - UWRJ-L179-409R-1 | ecosystem: Environmental > Terrestrial > Plant litter >...
CTTCAAGACCTTAGTAGAAGAGAATCAGACACTTTTACTACTATTTCAGACTCACTACCGTGATCCCTGATACATGTTTCCCTCCTCCTGCAAAGCTTGATAGGCCTACATGAATATATGAACTATAACTCTTGATCCTGCTCTATAACGGGATTTGGTCGAAACGCTGCAGTCATGGAGCTATAAAACAAGCTAACGTTATACTCGAACTAATACCGCAGTAAAAAATGTCATAAGAAACAACCCATTCTCTTCACAACTTAGAAAGGCCCGGGCCCAAACGTATTCAGAGGATACGGCTTTTAGTCAAAGCTTGCAATGTGAAACTTGTGCACCGTAGGGAATAGGTCAGGAGATAATCGACTCTCACGGTACCTAGGTAGCAGAAGATATACTGCAGTAAGATGACGTAGAATTCCTCAAGAGGAGAGTAGAATTTGCTAAGTCAATGAAAGTTCGTTAATGATATGCAAATCTTCTTGCACAATTTCGATACTTCGTCTTATTATCCGCACATTATAGAGTCTTATTTCTTCGGACATTCCGTGAAATCTTCCTACGCTAATGTCTGTGCTGACCGGGGCTTGGATTATTTGGATTGCCCATATTTATTGTATTAGCTCTACGCCTTCGTATCCAATGGGCTCCATCGCGGGGGCTTTCACACACAGACGAGTGAATCGGTCATTATATTGATCACAATTTAATTTTTATAGTAGGAAGCATATGTAGTTCGATCAACATTCTGTCCTTCATAAGTCCCCGAACCAATTGAAATTCTAAGGTAAAGACCTTGCAATGCAGCTTACTCCCGCCACTACGACATTTATCCTTGGTCAATTGCTTTGGTGCTTTCTCTACCAATATACAATTGTTAGTCATCTCAACACATTCAACAATAATTGGAACAACGTTGGCTTTCAGCCATTAGTCCTCCAATGAGAATAATCTCTTGTCTGTTATGAATATACGTGTCTAGTAGTTAAGAAGATTAGACTCAGCACAGAATAAGCTTGTTGGCATCTGTATCAATATACCTACAATATGTCTTTCTAAGCGATATACGCCAAAGTTCACCAAGAGATACTTACTAGTGTATTTCATGCATCAACATCCTTTACCGTCAGGGGTAGAGAACCCAATATGATGGGAGGTGTCTGTATGAATGTATAAGAAGACTGCTAGGGTCAGGAGGCAAATTCAAAACATAGAACATGGAACACCAACTTGACCAGCATTACTCACATTAATAATATGCTAACAATTTCCTCATTTTAAGGGATACGGAAAAACATGGTGGTGTTGAGCGCGCCTCCTAAGGATAGATGGGATTTGAGCAGTGAACGTGTGAAGGTTAGTTGGATCTAAAAGAAAATGAGATTGGGAGTCGAAATGCAATAGTGTTGTGATATCTAGCCAGCTGCTATTGAAACTCATCAAAATTCCTGCACCAATACGGCTAGCTTTGACTTCTTGCACTGTGTTTCAACATTTAGGTATGATGGGTTAGTTTTTGTCCGTTTGATGCACTGATAGGCTACACGTTTTTGGTTATTTTGAAGAAAATGCACAAGCATCACCGGTGAGCTTGGTTGCACTGGATGTAATTGTCGTGTAAATTACACCCAGATAAGTAGTGGCGTAAGTGATAAGCATGTCTAAACTTGTAAATATACTTAATAAAGACTGGGATTCACAATTCCAAACACAGATACTTTATTTCTCTGCTTCAATTTTGAAAAGAAAATACGGCATAGCCTGGGACCGGGCATGAATTCACAATCAGATAAGTCTCATGGCAACAAGACTGAATCACATAGCTTTAATAGAGTCGTAAACGCTGGGCCAAGTCCACAGCTCTAGATAAGACATTGGTATACGATATCACATTGAGGAAATATCTACCGGAGGTAGAGAAAAAGATTCAGCCTCTATTTCTTATAGAAATCAGTGGCTGTTGCCAAGACTTAAAGTCTCATATTTTATAAATATATATCACTTAGATTCCCTTTCGTAGAGATCAAGAAACTTAGCCAGTATCACTGTGTATATCTTTTAATATTTCTAGTTCTGAATTGCAGGTGGAGCACTAAATTCGGTGGTCAAAGCTCCTTTAAATCTAGTGAAAGCTCTGGATAAGATATCAAAGTATACATAAAGAGGTTTGGGTAGGCGTAAAAAATTCCCTATATCGAATCTTGGGCGTTAATGCCAAGCCTTGCCTACCCAAACGGATATGTTATCAGCCTCGAGGGCGGTAGTATACCAGTTCCAGACCTTCGCTTTAAAATTCAAAAAGAGTTTCCTTATTCATTATTCGTCTTTCTCGCTCTTTTTCTCTTCACCAGAGAGAAAAACTCAGGTTAGTTTGTCTTCCTGCGAAGCGGGGAGAGTGCGGCAGTTTTTTACCCTGGCAACGACTTGCTTTCACACGCGTTACACAGACCCACGACATCCACTTTAACGAAGCTGCCTCCCCACATCACCTGCATCTTTCCCTACTTCAAACTGACTTCAGTCTTCTTGACTACTGGACTCCCTCAATCACAGTGGCTAGGAAGCTATAACGCCAATCTAGGCCTCACTGGAGTACAAAAGTCGAGAAGCTATTTCTTACCTCCCTACTGAAGTAGTGGGAAAAGAACTCTAACTACCTGCATGGCAACGTCAGTGCAACAATGGAAGTTCATATCCGCAACGTTCCTGAGCGTGGGACAGAAAACGTATTGAGGAAGTTCTTGAAGCCCCATCTCTCTGCACTCTCAATACTCGATGTCCACACTGAGAAACCACGAGGGTCACGATTTGCCAATCTGACCTTTCTTAGCATCGATGACGCAAATAAGTTCCTTACAAATCACGGTATGCATGTGAACGCCTTTTTTAGGCTTTAATTTGTATTCTTATTAGTTCTAGCCCATATATGTTTGGCAACTGCTGACCTTGTCTATCTCAGGCCAAGTCAGACATAATGCCAAGGGTAAACCTACTCCCGCAAGCATACACGCAGTCAACCTGAAATTCCTCAGCCAGCCTATATACTGTGAGAGAAGCAATAGAGACGCAAATCCGTACCTTATTCGCGTTTTGCAAAAGGAGAAGGCTGACCGGGAGGCCAAAAACACTGAAATCAGGCTACGAAATGATATTCCAGCCAAGAACGGAAACATCCTCCCAGTCAATTTCAACTGCTTGTCCCTGTCATGCGGTATCTGGAGCTATAATTCAGTAGGCTCGGATGTGATTTACTCCCCTAAAGTGCACTGGAAAGTCGGTGGCAGTGCCCGTTTCGGAGACAGAGCGATTATACTTAGGTTAGATTCTAAGCAGCGCATTGAATTTCGTTACTCGAGCATAAATGAAATTACCACAGAGTCAGGAAGATCTCCGTCGCTTATTATCTCCATGATGGAGCCTCCAAGATTCTTCGAAGAAATAGATGCCGACCCTCTCGCAGAGCTTTTTGCGAAGCTGAATCTGTCTCATACCAGTCCACCTCAAGTTAAACGAAATGGTCCTTCTCGTTACAGACTTGCATATCTTACTGAAGAGCACGAAATGATTGCTGGCCATTGTCTCGTCTACAAAATAGACTTAGACAATGAATCTGAGCAACTGCAGAGTGTTGATGTCAACAGCGAGAAACTTCATTTATTGCGCCAAGCCCATGGAGTTCCTACTCTGATTAGTAGGCATATTGAGGTGGTGAGGAAGAGTGCGGCATATGAAGAGTATTTTAGAACGCTGCATAGAACGCTGGAAGGGATCGCTGATAGAATCCCATTCGCTTTGCAGTTTCAGATTCAAAAACTTGCACAAAATAACTATCTCTCACCTTCAAAGGTAATGCAGCTCTTACCGGAGATAATCGCTATAAGGAGACGCTCAAGTTTGTCTATCTGTATTAGTGCTGTAAGAAAGCTATCGAACCAAATTGGTTATCCGGGTCCAAATGCCGAAGGACAGAATTTTCTCCTCCAGACCTTAATCGGCCTTCTACGGGATAACGAGCAATATTACAAAGGATACGGTACCTCATTAGATGAGGCTATTACCGAGGAAAGGTCAGAAAACGTGGTTATAATTCACCGAGCAAAAATTACACCAACTTCTATTCTCTTGTCTGGCCCAGCACCTGAAACTACGAATCGTGTGCTTCGAAAATACCCAAATAATCACGATTCTTTCCTCAGAGTTACATTTTGCGACGAGGACGGACAGCCCATACGATTCAGCAGTAGGGTCTCTCAAGAGCGAATATTCAATGGAAGATTTAAACATGTCCTAAATCACGGAATTACGATTGGTAGTCAGGTCTTCACGTTTCTTGGTTTCTCTCATTCGTCTTTGAGATCCCAGACATGTTGGTTCATGGCTCCTTTCATTTACAACAATCAATTGTTGCATGATCGAATGGTAATTCGGGAACTAGGGGACTTCTCAACAATCTTTTCACCTGCCAAGTGTGCTGCGAGAATAGGTCAGGTATTTTCAGACACACCAACTACGGTGAAGATTGATCCACATTTTGTCTTTACTGTCGATGATGTTGAACGTGAAGGCAGAGTCTTTAGTGATGGTGTGGGTTCGATGAGCAAAAGCGTAATGGAGAAAATATGGGAAAATCTTTCCAATAATCGAGGTCCAAAGCCGACTTGCTATCAAATACGTATTGCCGGTAAGTTACTGACCATCAGACCTCGTAAAACGGCGTCTAAGAAACATTTTCACATTCGTGGTTTAGTTAGACTCTAACTAGTCTTCCTTGATAGGAGCCAAAGGGATGATATCTCTCGATTCGTCACTCCAGGGTGATGTATTGAGACTCCGCCAATCGATGGTCAAGTTTGAAGGAACAAATAAAACTGATATAGAAATTTGCGAGGCTGCTTGGAAGCCACTTCCACTGTTTCTCAACCGACAATTTATCAAAATTCTAGAAGATATGGGCACAGAACCAAGCTTCTTTCTCGATCTCCAAGCTAAGGAAGTTGAGAGACTTCGATCCATAACCGACAGCCCATACAATGCATTCACTTTCCTTAGACGTCAAAGTGTTGGTGATGTCTTTCATCTACCGTGGTTCATCAATAAGTTATCAGCTTTGGACATAGATTTCCGAGACGACAGCTTCTTGCGAAATGTTCTAGAAATGTCCTTGCTCCATGAATTACGACAACTGAAGCATAAAACCAAAATTCCAGTTCCCAATGGTCGCCACCTTCATGGAATAATGGATGAATTCGGCTTTCTGGAGGAGAACCAGATATTCTGCACCTATACAGAAGAAGGAAGAACGAAAGTCCTAGCAGGAACCGATGTTATAATTTCGAGAGCTCCTGGATTACACCCAGGAGACGTTCAAGTTGTTGACGCAATTTCTCCCCCTCTGGGCTCCCCATTATTAAAGCTTCGCAACTGCGTAGCCTTTAGTCAAAAGGGAAACCGTGATTTACCAAGCCAATTAAGTGGTGGAGACCTGGATGGAGATCGCTACTATGTTATTTGGGATGAAGCTGCGCGACCAAAAATGACATTCACACCAGCCGACTATTCTCGCAAAGCTCCGATTAACATTGGACGTCCAGTGACACGGGAGGATATGACAGACTTTTTTATCAAGTTCATGGAGACTGATCAATTAGGCAGAATTGCTGTAATGCATAGAATCCTAGCGGATCAAAAGATGGATGGAACATTGGATACTGATTGCATTACACTAGCTGAGATGCACTCCACGGCTGTGGATTTCAGCAAGACCGGAATACCTGTAAGTACTAAGTTCGTGCAAGCCATTTCGCTACGTTAACCTGAAATAGGTTGATATGTCCAGGCTACCTCGCTACACACCGTTTCGGCCAGATTTTGAAGCTCCCGGACCACATGTTACAATTGAGTCAAGATCAGGTGTCTCTTTTGAACTTACACCTGAACAAGACGCAGACTATGCTGACGATGACGATGATTTTGTAAAATATAGATATTACGAGAGTCACAAAGTTCTAGGAAAACTATACCGTAACATTGATGAAAGAGCAATATTTGCCGAAATCCAAGAGCGTTCTCAAGCATATAAGACCGATGATGCATACATGCCAGAGATTATTCATCGCGTATGGTACCTTGTCAAACAAACTTGTCAAAACATTCAGTGGGAACATCTTAGAACTTGGGCTAAAAATATTATGGAGAAGTAAGCTTTCCGTCAGTACTTTCTGAAATATTCACTAACACCACGTTGTACTAGCTATGAAGACTGTGTTCAAGACTCGATGAAAGAGTATACTGAGCACTCGTCTCGTCCTCTCACCGAACTTGAAGTCTTCGTTGGCAACGTTCTTGGTCGGACTGGTGCGCAAAGCAAGCGCCAAAGAGAGCTCTCCACTTCACTAAAGGAGCACTTCGATGATAATGCTAAGTGGATTGTGAACTGCATATTGAAAAACGATGGAGAATTGTCTGATGAGTCTCTAGAGCGGAGCATGGCGTGTTTGGCTGTTAGTCTGGAGGAACCCGAGCAGCGCAAAGGATGGAAGCGCAGGGAGCAATTGATCAGCTTCAAGTATGTGGCTGCTGCAGTTTGCCTGAAAGAAGTTGATAGAACATTTCCTGGTGCTTGATTCTGTAACCCAAATATCCTATCTTTTGTTGCGACGACAGCTTTAGCTCTTCGATAGCGTTATCTAGCGTAGGATGCGACCGTGGGTATTTTGCTAGTTAATTATGATATTTTCATAAAACGAGGGCAAACGAAAGCAATGACTTCATAACGAAACGAACATTTTCCCTGTGCTGGTATCCATAAATTGAGCGTGCTTCTCGTTTAATTTCTAATATTGATTATTCTTACTCCAATACAATAGCAGAAAATTAAGCGAGAACCCCTATTGTGGTGGATACCTATTGTGAGCGATAAGGACTCCTCATGGCCATGATATATCTACCAAGATTTTCAACTTCTGCTTTTTTGTGTTCGATCCTGGACACTTTCTTGACCATATATACTCATTTTCAACCGATTCCACTTCCATATCGCCCTAAATACCATCAGAATGTCTGCCTCAGCTTCCGCTTCCACACCGTCCTCCAGCACCAACATCCAGGAAATTGCCGGGAATGGGGAGAAGGCTAAACTCACCATAGCAAACAAACCAAAACATAACGAATTTACGAGCAAAGGGCTAGGTGAATTCTGTGGTTGCAACCATAGCCGCTGTTATACCACTGTCGATTGTTGTCCCGTAAGTAGAGCACATGTTCAATTACCCTGGAGATTCTTGTTATGTTTCTCGCACCTGCCATGTCACTTTTGTTTTTTTGTATGACAAAGTCAGTTTGAAGATCTTTGACAAGTGAAAGCGTCTTTCAATTCATGAATCTAGTGCTCTAATATGGATGAGACAAAATTCGTGGTTTGGTTTTGGTTTTTGGTTTTTTAATTTTTTAAAAAGTTCCTTTTTGAGGTTATCCTATTGTTTCATTATCAGCTTCTAAAAATTTATACTTCAATATTCAAGACAGAGTACTTCAATTCCCTAAATTTGTCCATGTTGTCGTCTAAGGAGTTGACAAATTTGACAATTCGGAGACTCGTACTTTCAAAAAACTTCCTGCATATAGCTCGAAAGACAGGAATCTTTAAAATGCTTTCAAGTTTTCTAAGTTTATATTGTATACAAAGCATAGTGCCTCAAGCGATAATATTTTTTATAATAGCTCTAGCTAAAAATCAAAGTTGCAAAGTTCTATGTTTCATAACCTATCTAGCATTTGACAGTGCTATCATGTTTATCGATTATTGTATAAGCTCAAGAAATTTAGTATTTATACGACAACTGATATCTCATTTCCAGCTTGCTCAAGTAGGCAGAGACGAAATACGCTTGCACGTTACATTATGGTTGCACTTGTTGGTTCTGCTTCTAGGAAGTCCGAAAAACTTGAAAGTGTCTTTTAGGAGTAATCTGAAGTCTAGGATCCGAGACAGATCTTATGTTAACGCCTCAAAAGTCTATAGCTAAAGTTGCAGTACTTCGTAGAAATCCATTATTTCTCGAATCATGACACTTGAAAACAGCAGAGTGCCACCCATTACTTGGAGTCTAGTATATATCATTTTATTGAGTGGCTCTGACAAACTATTACTTAGAACTACCGGCCATCACCCACCAACCAACCAGAAGAACCCAGGCCCGCCCCTACCCTGGGAGGGATTAGAAAGGAGGAGCCAGGTAAAAGTATCGACGAACAGAACTACGCTATTTGGGCGGACGTCAAATGGAATAACAGGGTAAGTGTTGAATTCGGAACACTTACACCGAGGGTTAACATGTGTCAGTTGAAGAGGTTTATGAGAGAACTCTGGGAGCGCCAAAGAATGAGGGTGCTAGAAGATGATATGGACTGGATATTGGACACCGAAGTTTACTTTGACATGCAGCAGGTTGAGGCTTGCCTCATGGACTCGCGGGAATGTAAGTTATCAACATGGTAGTTACTCTTCAATTTAGCACCAGGCTAATCTTTGAACATTTAGGGTAGCATTGGTCACGTGAAGCTGACATCGCGCTCTTGGTTTTCTGGCTTCACCAAAACGCGACAAAGTCTCCAAAACAAAAGAAGTTTTGTCACCGCCATCCCATAACCCTCCTAATTGCTTCTCAAAATGCAGCAGCCTAGCGACGGGATCGCTAGAGATCTTCTTCCCCACATACATCTTGTTTCAACATACCGATTCCCCGTCCTTCCATCACTTCATCACGATAAGGCTGCAGAATGGCTCTTTGGCGCACCAAAAATCGCAAGCAATACAGCTCCCTTTTACTGGACATATCTCGACCGACCCGCGATTGGCACGATTCTTCTTGTATGGCAGTCTCCCTCTTTGGGTATTGAATTACCTAGTGATGGATATATCTGGTCCCCTGGAGAGGTGCGGTATCAGGTCGCAGCAAGTGGAGGAGGCACTCTTGAAATGTACCAGCAGAAAGTTGGTTATAGTCCGGGCGAACCTATCGCAACTCTCACCCGTCGTCGTTATCGTCTTCTTCCATCCCAAGGCTCTCCTCAGGTCGACCCAAGCATGTGGCTCATTCATTACTCTCAATGCGACCCGAGTGAGCGTGTCTCTTCTCAGGCGATCCCAATCACTCCACAGATACAAAACATAATGCAGACGCGTCAATACCTTCATCAACAAGGCCAGATTGTTCAGAAGGAGTTTATGCTTCATGATCGTCACAATTGGCCCCAAATACAGTTTCCACGAGCTCCTACCCGTCAGCAGTTCGCCCCAAGTATGCCATCTGCACGAGTCCCTATTCAAGTAGCCTACCCAACACAGCACTCTCCAGCTGGTCCTCCCGCGAAACGAGTTCGACGTCCGGAACCTTCCAGTGCGGCTACTGGCGGATCCGTAATTCCAGATGGTGATGATGAAGAAGATACCTCCCGTGGAGATTTCTTCGACTTCACCACGCCTCGGGAAATTAGCATGAATAGATACAAACAGAATCATGAGTGGATGGAAGAGATCTTGTCATCGCCTTATGCTATCAATCAAATTATTCCAGCGGATCTTGGACTTGGTTTGACTGGAGAATTAGCACCCCTTACCAACGAATTCTTCGACGCACCAGGTGCCAAAGGTTCGGCTCTATCGAAGCATACCTACGTTGGACACCTTGAATCTGAGAAAGCCGATGAGTTCCGTCAAAAGGCCGCTGAGCACGTTAAGGAAACTAACAGGGAGATGGAGAAGATGAAGGCAAAGCATGCGAAGCGCTTGGCCAAATTCCAAAGAGGTTCTTTACTATCTACTGCAGAAAAGGACCTTCGTACTGCCGTTGCAAACCCCTCTGATGTTGGACCAGAATACTGGCGGCTCGAAGGCAGAGTCGATGAGGATGAGGATACAGAAAGCAATCCTGTCAACCAGATTCCTCTTAAGGTTGATGATATTGTTGCTCAGGTTGAAGCATCGCTTGGTCGGCATGTCGTTGCTATTCAAGAGCTTCGTCGTATCCAAGATGGAGGTTTTGAGGAAGCTGTGGCTGCTCCACCTAGCCCACAGAAGTCTGCCCCGCAATCTCTCGATGGCGGAACTCCTCACAGCGGTGTTTTGGGTAATGATGTAGATATGGATATGGGAAACTCGGCAGCTGGTCTGATGGATCAATACCATACCGGACTCTCATCAAACCCAACTCCTGGCAGTGGCTTTCCTACACCCCAGCCTCACTTGCAAGCTCATTCCGCATCTGGCACTCCTGGAGTGCAGGTTCCTTCACCTCTCCCTACGACACGCACGTCGCCTCAGCCTCAGGCGCCAGTGCAAGCAGAGGTTCATATGACTGGAACTGGCGAGCAGGGTGCTTCTGCTGAGGTTACTAGTGGAGACTGGGTTGTTGTTCCACCAGGTGGTGTCTCGCCTGATCCAGCAAATACTTCCTTAGTTCCTCCCACCACAAGTGCTCCGGCAACTTCCATCTCACCGCACCCCACTACAGCTAGTAATACACCTCTTCCTGAATTTGGCACTAGTCCCAATGCCTTTGGTGGTTTGGGAGACCTGGATACCGCTGGTGATGCTTTAGCAGGATATGGCGATACTGGAGGTGATATGGGTGATGACCTTGGACTTGATATGGATGTTGGTATGGATGATTCAGCTTTTGGAGAGGCGTTTCACGGAGTCGAGCCTAGGGATCAAGGTGACGATAGCCATGGCGATGGGCTATAAGTGAGGTCATTACTAGGAGATTCTTCCTATACATGAATAGGTTGTACCATAGTAGTTACTTTCTTCACGGTCAAAACGCTGTTTCATGACCATGAGATTACTTTTCTGATATTAATACTGCTCAATGAAGTTATTTTGATCTGATTACAACTAATTCTTCATTCCTGTTCTTAGTTTTATATTCTGCCACTTCAGATCATCAACGTGACTACAATTCAACTCACTTTCGGTACTTCAGCAGATTTCCTACAGCCTAGATTTCCAAGCTCAACTTGAGGTGGAACTAAGTCTCTAGCTTTTATTAATATGTTCACCTATTTGCCTACCTAATGATGAGGTATCTCAGGTGATTGAAAATTGGATGAAGGGGTACGTGTATTGTCAAGAAGTAATAAAGCAAAGCTAGGGATTTCGTCTATTGAACCTGAAAATACAACCTTTAAACCATTTCTTCATCCGTATGCCCTATATAAGAAATTTCGTAGGTTGCGACTTCGTTGGGCAAACCCGATTGATAATTTAGAGTATATATCACTGTTGGATTTGATGGCAGTCCACACAAATTCTTGGCAGCGAGTACTGATTCATCCAGCTTTTTCTTATTTATATAAAAAAATTGAGAGAATGTACTCATCAGATGTCTGGATCTGGTAAAGCCGAAGTTTTCTTTGCCCATAGGGCTACGGTGGATGCATTAATCTGGCACTCTTTACATCTCGTTACTATAAAGTTACTATATCACGTGGATGAGGCTGGCGTATCGCGCTTAGGCTGTCTTGCCTCGCGTCTGAGCTGCCTGTAGCTGTTAACACATTCAACTGCAACCTTTTGAAAACACTCTATCATCTGGGTCCTTTGCACACATTATACCAACTTCTACCACAGAAAATACATATCGGAATCTCAGTATGGAGTTTGGCACTTCAGGGATGTTGAACGAAGGTACTTACTGTCCCAGACAGAGCTCCCATTGAGCTCCCTTTGAGCACCAGTGGCTAACCATAGCTTTCTAAGATGGCATTCATGTCGATATGGATCGCCTCAAGAAGGGTGAAGTCAAGTAAGAACCCTGATTCATGCAAAAAACCCCTTTACTAACATACTCTAGCCTCGGAACTTCCATGTAAGAACTCCTCGACGATACCCCATGGAAGTGATACTAATGATATATTAGCATGGCTATCAATTTCAAGGATGGTGTTATTCTAGGTTGGCTTCCTCCATAACTCTCTACTCAAAGGTCTGCGTACTAAATATCTCTACAAGGTGCGGATAGCAGAACCACAACCGGCGCATACATTGCCAATCGAGTCACGGACAAGCTTACCCAAGTTCACGATACTATCTGGTGTTGCCGGTCAGGCTCCGCCGCAGATACACAAGCAGTTGCAGATATTGTTCATTACCAGTTGGGAATGTACGGTATTCAAAATGGCAGACAACCAACAACGCAAACCGCCGCAGCCATGTTCCAGGAATTGTGTTATGAGAACAAGGATAGGTTAAGGTAAGGCATTAACATCAATACGGTTTAGCGGAAGCTAATTAAAGTAGTGCTGGATTGATTATTGCTGGTTGGGATGAGCGACACGGAGGTCAGGTCTACTCAATACCCCTGGGAGGTTCTTTACACAAGCAGTCCTATGCTATCGGGGGGTCGGGGTCAACGTACATCTACGGATATTGTGATGCCAACTGGAAGGAGGGAATGGATGAGGAGGCGGCCGTCAACTTTGTAAAGGGTGCATTGCAAGAGGCAATCAAGTGGGATGGAAGTTCTGGTGGAGTGATTAGAATGGTGGTGTTGACGAA
>Ga0247814_10001737_pt1 | contig 12548 bp, 9 predicted proteins | sample UWRJL179409R1_FD_179947 | JGI IMG/M metagenome (GOLD analysis project Ga0247814, IMG submission 179947) | Plant litter microbial communities from Arlington Agricultural Research Station in Wisconsin, United States - UWRJ-L179-409R-1 | ecosystem: Environmental > Terrestrial > Plant litter >...
CAAGATAGTTGAGCAGTGTAATTTTGAATATGATTTCTTTACCCCAAAAAATAAGAAACACTACACCAACAGTAAAGAAGAAGATATAAAGCTGCTTACTAAATTGGCAGCAGAAGGTTTTGTAAAACGTTACGCCCATGATAACCAAGAAGCCCATAAACGTGTGGAACGGGAACTGAAGGTTATTCATGAGCTTAATTTTTGTGGCTACTTTCTTATTACTTGGGATATTGTAAATTATAGTTTTAGCAGGGGCTTTATGCACATAGGCAGGGGCAGCGGTGCCAACAGTATTATTGCGTATTGCCTGGGCATAACCGACATTTGCCCGTTAGAACTCGATTTGTATTTTGAGCGTTTCCTTAATCTTAACCGTAAAAGCCCGCCTGATTTTGATATTGACTGGTCATGGACTGACCGCGACGAAATACTGGAATACATTTTTAACCGCTTCGGCAGGGAGCATGTAGCTTTTTGTGGCACTATTGCCGAGTTTAAGTACCGTTCTATATTTCGTGAAGTAGGTAAAGTGTTTGGCTTGCCCAAAGAAGAACTTGACCTGCTTGCCAAAAATCCAATGCACACCCACGACAAAAACCATGTTGTGAAGCTGGTACAGGAGTATGGCCTCATGCTTGAAAAATACCCAAACCAGCGAAGTATGCATTCCTGCGGCATAATAATATCGGAAGATCCTATTACCGACTATACAGCGCTTTTAATGCCCCCTAAAGGATTCCCTATTGTACAGTTCGATATGCACATAGCTGAAGATATAGGGTTCGAAAAGTTTGATATCCTTAGCCAGCGAGGTATTGGCCATATAAACGATGCCGCTAAACTTATAAAACAAAATAGGGGTATAACTGTAGATATCAGGAATACAGCCCTATCGAAGGATGAAGCTAAAGCCAACGAGTTTCTAAGTAAAGGCAATACAATTGGCTGCTTCTATATTGAAAGCCCCGCAATGAGGGGTTTGTTACGCCGACTTAAATGTAATGATTACAAAACCCTTGTAGCGGCATCATCAATTATACGTCCTGGCGTTGCACAAAGTGGTATGATGAAAGAATACATTTTCAGGCATAATTTCCCTAACCAGTTTGAGTATTTTCATGATGTATTTAAAGAGCAGCTTGGCGAAACCTATGGCATCATGGTGTATCAGGAAGACGTAATTAAAATAGCATTACATTTTGGAGGGCTTGCAGCTGCCGATGGAGATATTTTGCGTAGGGCTATGAGTGGCAAAGGAAGGTCTAAGGCTGCGCTACAAAAAGTAAAAGACAATTATTTTGAATCTTGTGACAAAAAAGGGCATCCCCGCCAGCTAAGCCAGGAAGTGTACAGGCAGATAGAATCCTTTGCCGGCTATTCTTTTTGTAAAGCACATTCAGCTTCTTACGCTGTAGAAAGTTACCAAAGCCTTTACCTGAAAGTATATTACCCTGTAGAATTTATGGTTGCTGTAATAAATAATCAGGGCGGCTTCTACAGGACTGAGGTGTATGTGCATGAGGCAAGAATGTCAGGCGGTATTATACACCCGCCCTGTGTTAATAAAAGCGAGTACCAAACTACGCTGTATGGTACTGATGTATACCTTGGCTTTATGCATATACAGGGCTTGGAAGCGAAAATAACCATATTGATTCCCGAAGAGAGGGAAAAGAATGGCGACTTTCTTTCTTTAGAGGATTTTATTAATAGAGTGCCTGTAGGTATTGAAGGGGTACAAACTTTAATTTTTATTGGTGCATTTCGTTTTACAGGCAAAACAAAAAACCAGTTGTTAGTGGCTGCAAGACTTATCATGGTAAATTTTAAACCTGAAAACAGGGACTTGCTATTGCTCAAAGAGCCTGTAAAGGATTATAAGCTGCCCGTGTTAGAACGTTCTAAATTTGAAGATGCTTTTGATGAAATTGAATTATTGAGCTTTCCTGTTTCCTGCACCCCTTTTGATCTTTTGCAAACAAGCTATAGGGGCAGTGTAATGGCTAAAGACCTAACGATATACCACAAACGAACAGTAAAAATGTTAGCCTATTTAATTTCAAGAAAGCACGTACCAACAAAAAAAGGAGATATGTATTTTGGTACTTGGATTGATGTTGAAGGTACTTACTTTGATACCGCACATTTTCCCGATTGCTTACAAGCATACCCTTTTCAGGGTGGTGGGTGTTATTTGTTACTGGGTACTGTTGAAGTCGATTATCATTTCCCTACGGTTACAATACATAAAATGGCTAAGATGCCATTTATACCAGACCCGCGTTATTCTAACAGCAAAGAACGGCAGTATGATGCCCACAGGCAAATACGTGAAGATGTTAGTATGACTAACCGTGTGCCATATCCGCAGGCGCATGAGATTGGCTTGCCAAGGTTTAAGATGAAAGTGTGATATAATATTTATCAGTGTTGATGTATCTGTCGAATGTGAATATAAAGGCAATAACGACTTTGTTTAACCCAAGCTAAGATTTGAAAAGAAACGGCATCTCATTTCTCACTTCATTATCAAAATTATACATTTGGTCTTCCTCCTCAAACGGAATATAATAAATTGTTGCGTGTTCTGTCTCTATGGTTGTAAATATCGGTTCTGATTCACCTTGTATGTGCATAATGGTTAAATGAACTCCTAAATGAAATGCTTCAAATTCATGCGGTACTGTTAATTGATAATTGTGCATAGTATTGTTTTTAAATAATTTAAATCCACCCTACAGGAATTGCATCATAAAATGCATCTTCTTTTTTTCTTCCCCATCCTTAAAATTGAACACAAATTGAGTTCCATTGGCTACATTTTTTCGCAATAATACTTAACACTGTGCTCGTTTACTAAACTAAGTACATCATTGATATATACACATAATTTTTTATTACAACACAGACTGCTAACATAACTACATTTTTTCAAATTTACAAAAAAGTTAATCCATGATTAACTCAAATCTTACGAAAGAGCGATTTAGTTCAAATTAATGACGCATACTATATATATAGAAACAAGGATGAAGAAATGCATGTGAACTGTAGGCAATTAATTATTTAATGCACTTTTAAGTGAGTTTTTTTGCGAGGGAATATTTTATCTAATTTCGTCAATGCATGAGACTGTCTTGCCCCGTTTTAAGATGAAAATCTGACGTGTACGCCGAAATTAATGGCTGGGTAGGTATTTGTCTCTTTTCGATTTTGATTTCGGCGCTACAGTTCCATAATAAAATTTAGCCGAAGCCGAATCAGCCTCTCTAACGAATTAAAGCTGACCAGACCACACAAATCACATCGAGCATTAGATCTTGTTTTTTTGAAGGGCAAACCTGTGCTTTTAAGAGCAACACTACAAGTGGACGCAGCTACGGTTATATTTGTTTTGTATATGTTAATTGCCGCCGTCTTTAATATGTGTTACTATGTTATAGAAGGTATAGAATGTAGTAGGCTTACATGTTAGTAAGCCTACCACTCATACATGGGATAAACCTACGGTTTACCCATTATTCATTCTACATTAAAGGATATATTATGCAATTATTCGTAATGATATAACCCTTATTACACGGGCGGTAAAATACTATTTCATGATTTCATTTTTTTTCTTTTTCAATTTATCAAAGTATATCCGCCTATAAGTTGGATTTTGTAGCTGCCTAAACTTAGTTTCTATTGCGCCATATTTATTAATTGTTGATGATGATTTATTTGTAAAGATCTTGCACATTTCCCTAAGCTTTGGCCAGCCTATATACTCCACGCCTAAGAAACGAATAAGATCATGGAACTCGCTGTTTTTATTTTTGTTGTCTTTGTTTAATTTTTGTGACAATAAAACGTGTTCTGCAACGCGAGGCGAAATACAATCAATAAATTTAATATACTGAAGCTGGCGAATCATAAAGTCATAGGCTCTTTCATGATTATTGAGCAGGTCTCCAATAGTACGTAAATTGTCTAACGCAAACTTTACACCGCTTACCTTATGAATTTTAATTTCAGATCTCAAATAATATACATCTTCTGGAAGATTTAATTTCTTTTTTAATTTCTGATTATTTTTCACTTCTTCACCTTTGTTGTAGCAGGAAACAGTAAGGTTATCACCCATGTGGCTTACTGTATCACTATTTACCCGCAGTTGGTCTTTTAAATATTTGTGGTCTATAACTGAAAGCATAAACATGTTAAAATTTCGCTCATGTTCATTCGTAACCCCAATTTCAATTTTGTAATTTATAAAGTCTTTGATACATTCTTTAGAAATCCATAGCTTATCAGCTAATATATCTAATACGTCTTCTAAATCTGTTTTACTTAAATCTTGCATGCTGTCTGCTCCAAAGTAGAACTTCCGTATACTATTCCTAATTTTTATCTCCATTATGTCTTCTTTTGGCAGATACAAGATTCTTAGCTGGATATATGGAACGCCTTTAGTTTTTGATTTATCCAAAGCATCTACAGCATCTAATTCTTTGTAGATTCTTCCCATATAAACCTCCTGTCGATCACCCGACATGGTTTTTTTAATATTAACATTATTCCTTAATTCGCGCAGGTAAAAATTAAAAGCTTCTTTATCTGCGCCTGCAACAATTGCACTTTTTATATTATCGTACATAACACTTATTTTTTATTATTAAATGCCCCCGCACTTATGCGAGGGCTTACTATATTTTACTCAGCTTACCTTCAGCCTCATTACTAATAAAAAGCTGTGATAGTAATGCTAAAAATTCAAATCAAATTTGTAAATTTCATCCTCTTTACTAATTTGACATTTCTCTAATGCGACCATACTCAAAACATAGTTGATTTTCTCCCTATACGCATTATTTAATGCTTCCGAAGCTTGTTTGATTTTTTCATCATGATATCTTGTATCCATAATAATTAATTTATGTTAAAAAATTTCTTACAATCACCAAGTTTAAATAATCTGTTACCTTTTCTAACAGCTTGGCTGTATTTAAGCCCTTCTCTTATTCGCCTTTCTAAAGTTGTTGCACTTATCTGGAAGTATTGACATACTTCAGAGAATGTTAAAATTTTATTATTTATAACATCTTGCTTTTCCTCTATCTTATCTCCTTTAGGAGCATTTGATAAAACTGCGTCTAAAAATTCTTCAAAAGCTCTTAATGCTTTTCTTTTTTCCTGTTGCATGATTTCAATATTTTAATGAATATTTTGTTGAGGTAAAAATAAATTATGAATATGAAATAAAAAAAACAGTAAAATCACCAAAACGGGATTTTTGATATTATTCGCAATGCTCTAAGCTTGAACAGCATGCACAATTCTTGTTTTTTTAACACTGCTTCAAGCTTGAGTGCTATAGATATTTAACTAAATAATTATCAATTCCTGATTTTACATTAGAACGGTTAGGTGCCTGATATTCAGAAGTGTAAATAAAAAATGGGAAAATATTAAAATTTCACTTTACGAAAAAAACTTACTTTATGTGTTCGTTTCGTCGAGTTCAAACTAATTTTGAGTTCTGACCCTTATATGTTCATGCTTTTCTTTACAGCATAATACAAGACTTAAACTTCAATCTACACCTTTAATGTCCGTAGGTAAGCTTCCTTCGGCATATGTAAATTAAACCATAGAACAGTTCAGTTTGTAAACCGCCTTTTGATACTTAGTTGTCATGTATCTGCGTAAATATGGCGGATAAAATTATTTATTGCTATAACCTATATAGTTTTTACATTAGAATTAGTTTATATAAAAAACGAGGCAAAAGCCCCGTCCAAAATTGATGTTTATAATACGATTAATGATTTCCCTCCAGCTGTAAATAGTTTAATAACCCAAATGCTTTTTCAGCCTGCCGCTTTTTTTCTTTTTCTACATCGGGAAGCGTCAATTTTTCTTCATTTAATGCTAACAAATCGTAACCCCATGCCCCGTAACAATTTTTTCCCTCGGCATCTGCAAACTGAAACCATAGTATAGTTTTTATTTTGTAAACTACTTTTTTACCATTTGTGCTGGAGGTTGTAATTACAGTTTGCTTAATGGCGGTTTTGCCAGAACCACATTCACTCATCATTTGCTGTTGCGAACCTTTTAGTATTTCGGTTTTAGCGGGTGTGCTTGTTGGTACATGGGTTTGTGCAACGGCAGTACTAATGTTTAGAAATAATATTGAAAGTAATACACTTTTCATGCTATTAAGATTTATAAAAATTAATAGTGAACACATTATAAAGTTGACCAATTATGCTTATTAAAACGAGGTATATTCCGAAAGTAGTACTATTTAGAATCTGAGTAGGCAAATCCAATATAAACTTCATGGTTATGCCCACAATAAGCATATTAAAAACTGTCCCGATGCCTATCAAAAAGTAAGATTTTGTTGCGGCACCTAAAACAATAATTACATAAGTGACAGGAATTAAATATAAAAATTCTACATAATCCTGTATGTTTGTAAGTTCTTCGTTTCGGTTAACAAAGAAATTGAACATCTGTACCATCTCATGCCCTGATATTGATATCCTAAGTATAGGGATAGAAAACCAAGGGCAGAAGTATCCGATAAATCCTATACTGCATACAATAGCAGATGTAATTAGGGTTTGATGTGTTGGTGTTTTAGATGTTGATACTGTCGTAATGGCATCAAATCTTGTTTCTCTTTTTACTGGAAACTTTCTGTAATAATCGTTGATTGATTGTCCGGGATTGGCTTCAATCCATTCAGGTAATGTTGGCGGTTCCATATATATTATGGGGCTTTTTTCTGCTTTTGTCCAATTACAGTGGGTTATAAATAGCAGCGCGGACAAAGAATACCCAGTTTCGAGGTTAACCGCCAAGCCAACCCAATCCCACAGATAAACTAAGCCCACGCCAAAGCATGAAGCTGTAGTCTATCAATTTGTGGGATTTCTTTTTATACTTGGCGGTTTTTCGAAATCACAACTGATAGCTATTCGCTACTCTAATATTTTCAGCTATAAAATTAATAAAATTACAGTAAGTAAAAAGACTTATCTGCTTTAATTAAAAAAGGCAAGGATTACTCCTTGCCTTGCATGATTATTTTGTTTACAATTTACGAAATATTTTCGCAGCTGCCATTTGTTCACGTACATTGTCAATATTATTATTTACATAAATCATGGTAGTTTTCATATTACTATGCCCCATCAGTTTGCTAAGGGCAAAAGCGTTAACTCCTGAACTTGCCATTACGTTTCCAAAAGAGTGCCTCGAAATATGATAGTGAACATTTACATCAATACCACACATTTTAGCTATGCGTTTCAAACCTCGATTACATACTTGATTACTTTTATAAGGAAATAACGTATCTCTATCAGGCGAATGATACTTATTAATAATATCTAAAGTTTCAGGATGTAATGGGATATTAACTGGAGAACCTGTTTTCTCCTGAATGACAGATATGTATGCATTATTTATAAGATTTTTTTTAGTTAATAATGTAACATCTCCAAAGCGAAGAGCAGTGTAGCAACTAAATAAAAACATATCACGTATTAATTCAAGTCCGCTATTTTTTCTTTTTTTTTCTATTAAAATAATAAGATCTTGTAAAGCCATTATTTGCTCAGCGGTTAAAGTTTCAGTTCTTGGTTCTCCTCTTTTAACTTTAAAATCTAAATATGGGTTATCCTTAATTGCTTTGCGTTTTAGGCCATAGTTAATTACTACCTTAACAATTTTGTGGTGCTGCCATATACCATCTATTCCAATACCTTTTTTAATTAAGAAATTTTCAAAGCGTAATGGAAATCTGTGGTCGAGGTCATTTAGACTAAGATTTGGATTAAATTCTTTTAGCCTTCTTTGCACTAATAAGTAATGTGTTTTTGTGCTGTCTACAATCGTTCTAAATTGGTGTTGATAGCATTCATCAAGCAATACATAAAAAGAGGAATTTTTCTGTTTTGTAAAATTATTTTTTACAAGTTCAATTGTTATTTCATTCTCAGCACCAATTTGCTTTAATATAAAATCATTAATCTCGTTAACCCTCTTTTTTAAAGCACTGTTTCTTACACTCGATTTAGCTTCTTTAAATATACCTTCTTTAGTGTTCCAATTATTTGGTTCAACTTCTAATGGAGTAGGCAGCTTTAATTGTTGCTTTTCAATCGTTACCCTGATGTATATAGGGCATCTACCGTTTTGTTTTTGTTTGTCAGCCCTTATAATGGCTTTTACAGAAAAATGTTTCATGTGAATAGTATTTCTCTATCTTATAGCTGTCGTTCATCAATTACAGAACAAATAAAATAAGAAAAAACTTACAATAAAAGAATAATCGACAAATAAAAAGAATAAATGCCTGATAATTAGATATTATCTTTTTTAAAATTTTTAATTTTTTTTCTTAATCGGCAAGATGCCGAACTTGTATCGGGTGAGGTGTAAAGATAAATAACACCAAATGGTACTATAATAGGTAGGCAGATAGGCTACTTTAGCCATTTTTCTCCAAATCATGTTATTTCTATTTTAAACTCTATGAATTTATGGTGGGTTTGAAACTTTATTAACCCTATTTTAATGTAGAAATAGGGGCTACAATAGGTGTTATTTTATGGACAAAAAGGCACAGGGGTTAAAATAGGGGTTACTTTTTCGGCAATAAATGGTACGATTTAGCAATGTCATATAAAGAAAAAGCCCAGCAAGTGCTGAGCTTTTCATGTAGTTTAATGTTTTTAACTACTAAAAAATGTGACCACGGAGGGGTTCGAACCCCCAACCCTCAGAGCCGAAATCTGATATTCTATCCAGTTGAACTACGCGGCCATTTATTTAGATTGTTGGATTTTTAGAGTATTGTACAGCATTACAGCACGCAATCTTTAACTATCTAAAAATCCAACAATCTAATAATCTAAATTATACTAATAATTTCTTTACCACATTGCTAATGGTTTTGCCATCGGCGCTGCCGGCAAGTTCTTTGCTGGCTATGCCCATAACCTTACCCATATCGGCCATGCCGGCAAAGCCGTTATCGGCTATAATTTTTTTAATTACAGCCTCTACTTCTTCCTCTGTTAATTGTGCAGGCAGGAATTTTTCAATTACTGCAGCCTGTGCAATTTCCGGATCGGCAAGGTCCTGGCGGCCTTGTTGTATGTATATGGCGGCACTGTCTTTACGCTGTTTTACCAATTTTTGAAGCAGCTTTATTTCTTCTTCCTGAGAAATCTCTTCTTTAGCACCTGTTTCGGTCTGCGCTAATAATATGGCCGATTTCACTGCCCTTAGCGACTCCAGCGCTACTGTATCTTTTGCTCTCATGGCGGTTTTAATGCCTTCCATGATATCGTTCTGTAAACTCATAGTTCCGTTTATTGTGGATGCGAAGATAAAAAAAATAACCCGAAAATACTATGGTATTTTCGGGTTAAGGTTCACATTTGGGTTAGTTAATCTACGTTGTCATGAAGGAACGAGTTGTTAGAACGCAACTGTAAGTCGTCGTTGCTGTCTGTTCCTAAAGACAAGCGCGATTTGCTATTGTCTATACGCGAATCATGAAGGTCTATCCCCATCCTTTTATAGGCCGGTTCTTTCTCATACTCATCTATTCGTGCCGTATTATTATGGAATTTATAGTTAAACTCCTTGATTTTTTTCCTGCGCTCCTCTGCCCTTTGGCGAAGCGTTTCCTCTATGGTCATTTCCATAGGAGAAAGTTCTGAGGCAGCCTCGGCCTGGTTAACCACAGGCTTTTCGGTTTGCTTAAGTGTAAACTGCAGCTCTCTTGCTATAGGCTCTTCTGCTTTAACAGCAGGCTTAGAGCTTAAAAGCTCATTTTCTTTTTCAAGATATTCTTCAAGCGAGTAACGAATTACACCTGTTTCATTAAGTTCTGTAACGGGTACAACCTGTACCGGCTCCTGCACGTTAATATTACGGGTTTCGTCGTTAAGGCTAAACATTAGTTTCTCCTCGCTTTTAGCATTGTTTATAGAAAGGTCGAAAGAAAAAGTATACTGGTCTTCCGGTGCTTTATCTACAATTACAAACTCGGCATCAACTACTTCTATTTCCCTTACATCCTTAAAAACCGGTGCCTGGTAAACAGGCTGGGCCGGCTGCTGGGCAACAGGTTGCGGCGCTGCAGGAGCCTGCTGCTGTACGGCAGGGGCAACTTCAAATACCGGAGGTGCTACAGGCGCAACAGGCGCCTGTACTACGGGTACCGGCTGTGGTGCTGGCGCAACCCTTTCGGTAACCGGGTTTACGATCTCGAAAAACACATCAAGGTTGTTTACCGATTCCGAAGCAGTAACATTGTCTGCTTCAGCTATGGGCTTTTTTTCCTCAACTTCCTCCTCAAGCGCGTACACTATTTTTTCTTCAACAACTGGAGTATCATTTTTGCGTGGCTCTATTGCAGCCGAAAAGTCAAAAGAAGAAACTGTTTTTTGTGTTAGGTCGCGCACCATAGTCTGGTGGTCTTCCAGCGCATGTACTATCTTTTTAGGCTCTGTATTTACAATTTCGTTTTGCTGCTCTACATTAAAGCCGGTAGCTATAATAGTAACGGCAACACCATCGCCAAGGGCTTCATCTTCGCCCACACCCATAATAATGTTAGCGTTGTGGCCTGCCTCGTTTTGTATGTGGTCGTTAATTTCGCCTATCTCATCTATCGTTATCTCTGTAGTACCCGATACAATTAGTAACAGTACGTTTTTAGCGCCTGTAATTTTGTTATCGTTTAACAACGGAGAGTCAAGAGCATCTACAATTGCATTCTTAGCACGCGAATCGCCTGCTGCTATAGCCGATCCCATTATGGCCGTACCGCTGTTAGAAAGTACGGTCTTGGCATCCTTAAGGTCGATATTTTGTGTATAGTGGTGCGTAATAACTTCGGCAATACCTTTAGAGGCTGTTGCCAAAACTTCGTCTGCCTTAGAGAACCCTGCCTTAAAGCCAAGGTTACCATACACTTCCCTAAGTTTATTATTATTAATAACAATAAGCGAGTCTACCTGCCTCCTTAGCCTGTCTACACCGGCTAAAGCCTGCTCCTGGCGTACCTTACCTTCAAACTGGAAAGGTATGGTAACAATGCCCACTGTTAATATGTCGCGTTCTTTTGCAAGCTGTGCTATAACCGGGGCCGCACCGGTACCGGTACCGCCGCCCATACCCGCAGTGATAAATATCATCTTGGTATTAACGTCAAGCATTTTTTCAATTTCATCTATACTCTCCAGGGCTGCCTGCTGTCCCACTTCAGGGTTTGCACCTGCGCCAAGACCTTCAGTAAGGCCAAGGCCCAGCTGTATTTTATTAGGTACAGGGCTGCTTTGCAATGCTTGCGAATCGGTATTACAAACTATAAAGTCAACACCTTTTATTCCCTGTTTAAACATGTGGTTTATCGCGTTGCTTCCGCCGCCGCCAACACCTATCACCTTTATTACGTTTGATTGGTTTTTAGGCAAGTCGAACGAAATACTTCCAAATTCTGAGTTGCTCATCATATCTATCGGGTTTTTATTCTGCGTTATCTAAAAAATCTTTAATCTTATCTATATACTTGTCAAAAAACGAACGTTTTACCCTTTTCTCGGTACTTTCTTCGCTTATTGGCTCCGGTTTCCTTACCGCGGCCACTGTTTCCAGTTCGCGCTCCGGTTCCGGTTCCGGCTCTGGCGCTGCCTGCACAACGGGCTGCTGCCTTGGTACATATTGTGGCACTACCGGTTTTTGTAATTCTACAAGTGGCGTAGCGCTTTGGGTATTGTTGCGAAGGCTGTTCATTACAAGGCCTACTGCGGTGGCATAAAGCGGACTCGAAATTTCTTCGTTGCTGTTGCCTGCAAGGTGCTCGTTAGGGTATCCTATACGCGTATCCATACCGGTTATGTATTCTACCAGCTGCTTAATATGTTGCAATTGTGCACCACCACCGGTAAGCACTATACCGGCTATAAGTTTTTTGCGTGGGTCTTCATGGCCGTACGCTTTAATTTCGGCAAATACCTGCTCTATGATCTCTACCACACGGGCATGGATAATTTTAGACAGGTTTTTAAGCGATATTTCTTTAGGCTCACGGCCGCGTAAACCGGGGATAGAAACAATTTCGTTATCCTTGTTCTCTCCCGGCCATGCCGATCCAAATTTAACCTTAAGCAATTCGGCCTGCTTTTCTATAATAGAGCATCCTTCTTTAATATCTTCCGTAATAACATTGCCACCAAAAGGTATTACTGCAGTATGGCGAATAATGCCGTCTTTAAATATGGCAAGGTCTGTAGTACCGCCACCAATATCTATAAGGGCAACACCGGCTTCTTTTTCTTCCTGGCTCAACACTGCATCAGCAGATGCCAATGGCTCCAGCGTAAGGCCGGAAAGATCTAAGCCCGAACTTTTTATGCAACGCCCTACATTACGTATAGACGATGCCTGCCCAACAACTATATGAAAGCTGCTTTCCAGCCTGCCGCCATACATGCCTATAGGTTCTTTTATTTCGTTTTGCCCGTCTATTTTAA
>Ga0247814_10001738_pt1 | contig 12546 bp, 13 predicted proteins | sample UWRJL179409R1_FD_179947 | JGI IMG/M metagenome (GOLD analysis project Ga0247814, IMG submission 179947) | Plant litter microbial communities from Arlington Agricultural Research Station in Wisconsin, United States - UWRJ-L179-409R-1 | ecosystem: Environmental > Terrestrial > Plant litter >...
CGTATCTTTTCGATTGGGGTGCGCACGTCGCGCGGGGCACCCTCGTCATCGGTACGGCACTGGTTCGTCACGCGACCGCGGACGAGTTCAGCGAGCTCGGTTTCCCCCGGGGTTGATGCACCAAACGAGAGACCGCGAGCCGCGGCATCCTGAACCGCAGCTACCACCTCGGGGTGGGCGTGACCGAGGATCGCGGGACCCCAGGACGAGACGAGGTCGACGTACTCAATGCCGTCGACATCGGTGACGTACGCGCCCTTGGCCTTCACGAGGAAACGGGGAGTTCCACCCACGGAACCGAACGCCCGGACCGGGGAGTTCACGCCGCCGGGGATCGAGCGGCGAGCCCGGGTGAACTGCTGCTCGTTGGTGTCTGTGCTGATGGCGTTCACTTGGCTCTCCGCCCTACCCGGCGCGCGGCCGGTCGAAGGGAGTTCGCGAGCTCGACCGCGAAGTAGGTGAGGACCACGTCGGCACCGGCACGCTTGATGCTGACGATGCTCTCGGCAATAGTGCGCTCCCGGTCGATCCACCCGTTGGCGGCAGCGGCCTCGATCATCGAGTACTCGCCGCTGACCTGGTACGCCCAGACCGGCACCTCGCTGAACGCAGCGGTGTCAGAAAGCACGTCGAGGTAGCTGCCGGCGGGCTTCACCATAACGATGTCCGCACCCTCAGCGATGTCGAGCGCAACCTCGCGCAGACCCTCTCGACGGTTGGCAGGATCGAGCTGGTACGTCCGGCGGTCGCCAACCAGCGACGACTGCACGGCCTCGCGGAACGGACCATAGAAAGCGGAGGCGTACTTCGCGGAGTAAGCCAGAACGGCAACGTGGCCGAAGCCACCCTCGTCGAGAGCGTCGCGCACGGCAGCGACCTGGCCATCCATCATGCCGCTCAGCGCGATGAGCTGCGATCCAGCTTCGGCCTGCGCGATCGCCATGTCGCGGTACACCAGAAGCGTGGCGTCGTTGTCCACAGCACCGTTTTCGTCGAGTACTCCACAGTGTCCGTGGTCGGTGAACTCGTCCAGGCACAGGTCGGTCTGGATAACGAGCCGGTCGCCCACGGTCTCGACCGCGAGACGCGTGGCCACATTCAGAATGCCGTCGGGGTCGACGGCACCAGAACCAACCGCGTCCTTGTGTTCGGGCACGCCGAACAGCATCACTCCGCCAATACCGGCCTCCGCGGCATCCAGCAACGCCTGGGGAAAACTGGCGAGCGAATGCTGCACAACCCCGGGCATCGACGCGATCGGCACCGGCTCTTCGACGCCCTCGCGAATGAACATCGGGAGCACCAGATCGGCGGCATTCAGCCGCGTTTCTGACACCAGGCGGCGCATGGCGGGGGTTGCGCGCAGCCGACGGGGGCGGATGCTGGGGTGAAGCGGGTCGGACACGTTAGCCTTCCGGGGCGGAATCGTTCGGGGTGGAGTCAGTCGGATGAATGGCGTGCTCGACGAGAGCCTCAACCAGCGATGTTGCCGAACGGTTCTCGGCAATGACGTGAACGGCGAGGCCAGCGGCGCGGGCGTCAAATGCGGTGCGGGGGCCGATGCATGCGACGACGGTGGCGTCAGGCAGGGGCGCAAGCTGTGCTGCGATTTGCCGGGCGACGCTGCCCGAGGTAACGAGAATGGCGCGGATGCGGCCGGTGGCCACGTCCGTGCGGATGTGGTCAGCGACCGGCACCCCAACGGTGCGGTACGCGGCGACGAAGTGCGCGTCCAGGCCAAGGGCTGCGAGCCCGGTGACGAGGGTGGGCTCGGCAATGTCGGACTGCGGCACGAGGACACGACCGTTGATCTCGGACTTCGGCCACTCCTTGACCAGTCCTCGGGCGGAGTTGTCTGCCTCGGGGACGTAGTCGACCCGGTAGCCGGCGAGCGTCAGTGCGGCGCCGGTGGTCTCCCCCACGGCGGCGATCTTCGTCGCATCGGGGATCGCAACCCGCTGGCTCATCAGCACGTCGACCGTGGTCGCACTGGTGATGACCACCCAGTCGAAGGCACCGGCCTGCAGGTCATCGAGGGCGGAGGTGAGGGCGGGGCCGTCATCACTCGACGCGAAGTTGATCATGGGTGCGATCACCGGCAGCGCGCCGTAGCCACGCAGCGTTGCGGCGACACTGTCGCCCCACTTTCCACCGCGGGGAACGAGCACTCTCCAGCCGGCCAGCGGCTTGACAACCGGCGTCACGAAGTGGATCCAAGCGGGGCAAGGGTGGCCGCGCCACCATCGAGCAGTTCCTTGGCGACGCGCGCCGCTACCTCAGCTGATGGATTGCTCACGTCTGAAAGATACAGGGCATGAGAGCTTGTGATGCGTTCTGATCCGTCCGGGCTGTAGACCCGGGCCGACAGAAAGATCAGTCCATCGTCCACAATCGCGTTCGCACCGATCGGAGCGGCGCAGCCAGCCTCGAGGATCGCGAGCACATCGCGCTCCGCCTCCACCACAACACGGGTGGTGTGGTGGTCCAGCGCGGAGACCAGTTTCTCCTCGCCAGCGCGCACCTCGATGGCGAGCGCACCCTGTCCGGGAGCGGTCGGCCAGCCGTCGATTCCGAGGTACTCGGTGATGGCGCCGAGGCGCCCAAGGCGACCGAGGCCCGCTGCGGCGAGAATAACGGCGTCGAGGTCAACTCCGACCCGGCCGAGGCGGGTGTCCACGTTGCCGCGGATGTCGACGACCTCGAGGTCGGGCCGACGGGCGCGCAGCTGGGCCTGGCGACGAGGCGAGCCCGTGCCCACCCGGGCGCCCTCGGGGAGCGTGTCAAGCGTGAGACCGTCGCGGGCACAGAGTGCGTCGCGGGCGTCCTCGCGCTTGGGGATCGCGGCGATTGACAGTCCGGGGTGATCGCCGGTCGGCAGGTCCTTGAGGCTGTGCACAATTGCGTCGCACTCACCACGGAGCAGGGCCTCGCGCAGCGCACTGGCGAACACCCCGGTGCCACCGAGGCTCGCGAGCGACTCCTTCGAACGGTCGCCCTCGGTGCTGATGGTGATCAGCTCGACGGGCACGCCCGCGCGCGCCGACAGCGCCTTCGCGACAGTGCCGGTCTGGGCAACCGCGAGCGCACTGCCGCGGGTGCCAATACGGATCGTTCCGACGGGACCGTCGGTGAGCGAACTGGTGGGGGTCACGGAGCGAGTCCCGCCAGCGCCGGCTTGAAGCCGAGACGCACGTTCTCGCAGCACCCGGGACGACACACGTCGTACCAGGGGCCGAGGTCGGTCATCGACGGACGCTCGGCGGTCGGCGTTCCGTTCACACGCTCCAGCACGAGGTCAATCAGACCGGCAACATAGTCGGGGTGCACCCCGGGCGTGGGCACGCGCACCGCAAAGATGCCGACCTCTTTACTCGTCTCCATCGCCTCGGTGTCGAGGTCCCACTTGACCTCCATGTGGTCGCTGACAAATCCGAGCGGCACAATGATGACGGCCTTGGTGCCGGTGGCAGCCAGGTCGCGGATCGCGTCGTTAATGTCGGGCTCAAGCCACGGCATGCTCGGCGGGCCGGAGCGCGACTGGTACACGAGATCCCAGGCGGGCTCGACGATCTCGACGGCAGCAGTACCGGGCTCCTCGTCAGCACGGTTCGCGAGCGCCGCGGCCATAACAACCTCGGCGACGGCAAGGTGCTGCGCCGCGTACGCGCCGTCCGGGCCGAAACCGCGCGACGCGGGGCCGCTCTTGGCAGCGTCCGTCGACGGGATGCTGTGGGTCGCAAAGAGAACGTGGGTGTCTTCGATGCGGATGCCGCGGGCCGCGACATCCCGCAGGCCCTGGGTAACTCCGTCGATAAACGGCTGCACAAAGCCCGGGTGATCGAAGAACTGGCGCACCTTGTCGATCTGGATGACGTCGTTCAGGCCGGTCTCGTCGAGGGCAATCGCGTAGTCCTCGCGGTACTGGCGGCAGCTCGAGTAGGAGCTGTACGCGCTGGTGCCGATAGCGATGAGCTTGGTGAACCCCTGCTCGTTCGCCTCGGTAAGAGCGTCGCGGATGTAGGGCTCCCAGTTACGGTTACCCCACAGCACGGGCAGGTCGATGCCCCGTGCCGCAAGCTCAGCTTCCAGCGCCGCCTTCAGCTCGCGGTTCTGCCCGTTGATGGGGCTGATGCCACCAAACGCACGGTAGTGGTGGGCCACCTCTTCGAGGCGCTCCTCGGGGATACCGCGGCCACGGGTGACGTTACGCAAAAAGGGAATGACGTCGTCCTGGCCCTCCGGGCCACCAAAACTTGCGAGCAGGATCGCGTCGTACGCCACGGGCACCTCAACGTGCTCGGGGCCACTCTGCGCCGCGGGGGTTGCCCCTCGGACGAGTTTGTCGACGCCGCCGTTATCGATGGTCATCGCAAAACCTCGGCGATCTCCGATGCCGGAATACGGCGACCGGTGTAGAACGGAACTTCTTCGCGCACGTGGCGACGCGCCTCGGTCTGGCGGAGGTGACGCATCAGGTCAACGAGATCGACCAGCTCCGGCGCCTCGAGTCCGAGGATCCACTCGTAGTCACCGAGCGCGAAGGACGCGACGGTGTTGGCCAGTACCTGCGGGTACTCGGAGCCCTTGCGACCGTGGTCGCGCAGCATCCCGCTCCGCTCCTCCTCGGGGAGGATGTACCACTCGTAGCTGCGCACGAAGGGGTAGACCGTGATCCACGCCTCCGGGGCCTTGTCGCGCATAAACGCGGGCAGGTGGTTGCGCGTGAACTCGGCGTCACGGTGAACGCCCATGGCGTTCCACGTCGGGAGCAGGTTGGACAGCACCTCGTTGCGACGCAGCTCGCGCAGCGCCCACTGAAGCACCTCCGGCTCTTCGCCGTGGATCCAGATCATGATGTCGGCGTCCGCGCGCATGGCGGAGACGTCGTAGAAGCCTCGGATCGTCACGCCGGCGGCTTCAACAGCCGCGATGGTGGGTTCGAGGTCGCCGCCGGTGAAGGGGCGGTTGGGGTCACGTCGAAGTACGGCCCAGAGGGTATAACCCAGGCGGACGGTCTCGGGAGCTTCGGCGCGCGTTTCAGCGCTGGTGGTCATGACTTCTATCCTCTCCCACCCCCGCCGTTCACGTCTAATTCACGCCTTCAGAACGACGTTTGTCGTACGACTCACAGCGCAGATTCAGGGTTTCGAACACAACGGTGGCTATATGAGTCAGAACGCCGACCATCCCGCGCTCGCGTGGCGCCGGACGGCGGCCGGGTGCAGAGTGAATGTATGAGAGCAATCCAGTACACGAAGAACGGTGGCCCGGAAGTATTAGAGCTCGTCGACCGTCCCATCCCGGCGGCCGGCGCGGGCGAGGTGCGCGTCCGCATCGTCGTTTCCGGCCTCAACCCCACTGACTGGAAGTCGCGGGCTGGCTCCGCCGCGGGCACCCCCGTCGACCCATCGCAGGTACCCGGCCAGGACGGCGCCGGCATCGTCGACGCGGTCGGTGACGGTGTCGACAGCCTCACGGTCGGCCAGCGCGTCTGGATCTGGGACTCCGCCTTCAAGCGTCCCAACGGCACCTCGCAGGAATTCGTCACACTTCCCGCCCGCCAGGTGGTGGGGCTTCCGGATGCCGCCTCGCTCGACCTCGGCGCATCGCTCGGCATTCCCGCCCTCACCGCGCACCGGGCGCTCACCGCCAACGAACACGGGCCAGCCCAGCTCTCGCCGGGAGCCCTCTCGGGCCACACCGTCCTCGTGGCAGGAGGCGCCGGTGCCGTGGGGCACGCCGCCATCGAGCTCGCCCGCTGGGCCGGTGCCGTGGTCATCACCACCGTCAGCAGCGCCGACAAGGCCGACCTGGCCTCCGCCGCGGGTGCCCACCACGTGCTCAACTACCGCGAGGACAACGTGTCCGCGCGCGTGTTCGAGATCTCTCCCACAGGCGTCGACACGATCGTTGAGGTGAACCCGCGCGCCAACATGGCGCTCGACGAGGACATCATCAAGCCGGGCGGCACCGTCTCGATCTACGTGTCAGACGACGAAGACACCCTGCCGATCAGCGCCCGCCTCAGCATGACCAAAAACATTCGGTACCAGTTCATCCTCACCTACACGGTGACGGCCGAGCAGAAGCAGCACGCGGTCGATGCCGTGTCGGCGGCGGTCGCCGACGGTGCACTGAAGGTCGGGGCGGATGCCGGGCTGCCGCTCACACGGTTCCCGCTCGAGCAGACGGCCGATGCGCACCGCGCCGTTGAGGCGAACGTGGTGGGCAAGGTGCTCATCGAAGTCAGCCAGGAAGCCGCGCGCTAAATACGCGCGGCGGTACCGCCCGCCCCGCACGCACAAGCGCCCGCGCGGAACATGGGCGGCCCGGCGAACCCGGGCCCACGTTCCGTGCGGGCGCCCACACCCCGAGGGGCGTGAAATCAGTGCTGGTTAGTCGTCGCTGGAGAGAGCCCAGGCGACAAGAGCAACCACACCAACGGCAACGGTCGCAGCACCGGCAATCCACGGCACGGGGTTCTTCTCGTACGACGCCTCGGCACGCTTGGTCAGTTTCTCGACCTGCTTCGGCACGTTCAGCTTGTCCTCGATCGCGTCGAGGGTGTTCTCCAGTTCGGCGCGGGTTTCCGCTACCCGGGCCTGGATGTCGTCTTCTGCACTCACGGGTTCGCTCGCTTTCCCACGCCCTTGATGACGTTGATATCGCGCTTAACACTCTTGATAGTTGCCTCCGGAACGGGAGGCATGGCTTTCTTGACGCTCTTGTAACCGAGCCAGGCGAGAATCGCAGCGCCCACGAGCAGCACAAACGCCACAATCAGGGCAGCGAGCCACCCGGGCATCACCAGGGACAGCGCGAGGATCGCCGCCGTCAGCAGAACGCCGATGAAGAACAGCAGCACTACGGCCGCGCCGGCGATAAGGCCAACACCGATACCGGCGGCCTTCAGCTTGCGGAGCAGCTCCGTCTTGAGCAGCTCGATCTCGCCCTTGACCAGGGTCTTGACGAGGTTTGGCACGTCCCCCAGCAGCGTGAAGAGCGACTTCTGCTTTTTGCGCTCGGTCTCAGCCATCGGCTAGTCCTTCGCGGGAGTAGCCCTCGTGGTGGGCGACTTGCGCGCCACGGGCTTCTTGGCGGGAGTCGGCTTGGTGCTGCTGCCGGAAACCTGCGAGACAACCTTCTTCGCACCGTCGGCGAGGAACTCAACGACCTCGGGAGCCTTCGCCTTCGCGTAGTCCTCCGCGTGGTGAACCTGCTTTTGTACACCCTTGCTGTGCCAGAACTTGTCCGTTGCACGCTTGATCTGCTCGTAGCGTTCGCGGCCCGCACGAGCACCCAGTACGTAGCCGACCCCTAGACCGACCACCAAAAGGATCTTGCCTTTCATGGTGTTCTCCGTTCTGATTCTCGAATGTAGCTTCAACAGTAGTCCCGGCTAGGCCGGTGTTCCCGACAGTATTGCGTCGGCTTGCGCTTGTGCATGCGCCACGATATTGGCCAGCCCAGTGCCCGCGGCCGTCTCGCCGACCACTGATATGCCTTCGGAGGTATGAGTTCGGCGGTTTGGTCTGCGCCACTGCACCCGCGCGAAGTCGATAACACTCCCCGCTGGGAGCGGCACACCCATCAGCAGCTCGGCGTCCGCCCTCGCTACCTCGGCGAGGTCCGCCCTGTCCGCCGCGGCCTCCGGGTACGACAGCCGGAGAACGTGCTTGCCCGCAGCGCGCTCCGCCAGCCACGGCCACTTCGCCGTCGCGTGCGTGATCGCGCGGGCGCTCACTCCGGGAGCACCCTCGGCGACGAGAACTCCGGTGCCCCGGGGGGCAGCGTCGAGCAGCGGCTGGTCGACTACCAGCGTCGCGAGCACCGTCAGCGGACCAACGTCGTTCGGGTCACCGAGCACACCGGGCGCCGCGACAAGCACGTTTCCCTCCAGCGTCTCGCCGTCAACGGTCACGCGACCGGCCTCCACCGCGGTCACCCGGGCGTTCAGCCTGACGTCGACACCGAAACGATCGAGGTCGGCGGCGAGCTCCTCGACGAGACGGCTGATTCCACCCCGGATGCCCGCCACCGCCGATCCCGCCTTGGCGTTCGAACGGATCTCCAGCACCGCGCGCGCCAGCGAACCCGTACGACGCAGGGCCGGCCGCAGCCCCGGGGCCACCCGGTCGAGCTCGAGGTGGTCGGGGTCGCTGGAGTGGACACCCCGCACAATGGGCGCGACGAGCTTCTCGGCGACGACGTTGCCCATCCGGCGACGGACGACCTCGCCCAGGGTCACCGACTTTGCGGCGTAGGTTCCCGGCAGCAACGCCTCGAGGAACGCGCGAAACGCGGCCGGCAGACCGATCACGGCGATAACGTCGGCGGCGAGGGGCGAACCGGGTACTCCCAGCAGGCTCACCTTCGGCAGCGGCACGGCCGACCCCGCTGCCGGCTGCAGCCACGCGCCGGTGGGATTCGGCTCGACGATAGCGTCACCCAGCCCGAGCGAAGTGGCCAGCGCCGCGACAACACCCCCGCGGGTGGCAAAGCTTTCCGCGCCAGCGTCGAGGTCGATGCCCCCAACGGTGTGCCGCGAGACACTGCCACCGAGGCGATCGCTCGCCTCCAGCAGCGTGACCGTCCGACCGCCGAGCGCCAGGCGCCGGGCGGCGACGAGTCCGCCCATTCCGCCACCCACCACGATCACGTGGGTGACGGGTTCGGCGTCCTCCGGAAGCTCTGGGTCAGCCACGTCGGTCATCTCAGCGGATGCTGTGGACGAGCTGCACGATACGCGTCAGCACTGCGGGGTCGGTGTCCGGCGGCACACCGTGGCCGAGGTTTACCACGTGCGACGGCGCGGCGCGGCCGCGGTCGACAACGTCGCGCACGTGCGCCTCGAGGATGTGCCACGGAGCTCCCAGCAGCGCGGGGTCGATGTTGCCCTGCAGCGGCACGCCACCACCGAGGCGACGGTCCGCCTCGTCCAGCGGAATGCGCCAGTCGACACCCATCACGTCCGCACCGATACCGTGCATGGCGTGCAGCACCTCGCCCGAGCCCACACCGAAGTGCACCTTGGGCACGTCGAGGCCCCGCAGGTGCGACAGCGCGCGCTTGGAGTGCGGCGCAACGCGACGCAGGTAGTTGACCTCGCTGAGCGACCCGACCCACGAATCGAACAGCTGGGCGGCGGATGCTCCGGCCAGAATCTGGGCCTTGAGAAACTCGCCCGTGATGTCAGCGCACCAGTTGAGCAGGGCCGCCCAGGCGTGCGGCTCGGAGTACATCATCGTGCGGGCGCGAAGCTGATCCTTCGACGGACCGCCCTCCACCAAATAGGACGCCAGCGTGAACGGCGCACCGGCGAACCCGATCAGCGGGGTGTTCCCGAGCTGGGCCACCGTGGCCTGCACACCCTCGATGATAGGCGCCAGCGACGCGGGATCGATCGGTCGCAGCGCTGCGACCTGGGCGGGCGTGCGGATCGGGGTTTCGAGAACCGGGCCCCGACCGGGCACTATTTCGACGTTGATTCCTGCGAGTTTCACGGGAATTACGATGTCGCTGAAGAAGATCGCGGCGTCAACGCCGTGACGGCGAACGGGCTGCAGCGTGATTTCGCTGGACAGCTCGGGGGTGAGGCAGGCGTCCAACATGGCCGTACCTACGCGGAGTTCGCGGTATTCCGGCAGCGATCGGCCGGCCTGGCGCATAAACCAGACGGGGAGCTGTTCGGGTCGGTCACCGCGGTAGGCCCGGATAAGGGAGGAATTTGCGGTGCGACCGTCGACGAGTGGGTGATTCAGAGGGAGAGACACGCGGTTAACATTAGAAGGTGCTCCTGTGCTTGACCGCCAACCATCGAAATACCAGCTTTGACCTTCTCGAGAAGCTGTCCTTCGGAGCACCCACCGCGGCGCAAACGCTCGTCTCTGACAGTTCGATTGTCGAGGGCGCTGTTGTGCTCGCCACCTGCAACCGCTTTGAGGCCTACCTCGAGGTCGACGATGTCTTCCACGCCGGCGAGACCGCTGCCGCCGACACCATCGAGACCATGAGCGCCGCGAGCGGTGTTGACGCCGATGCGCTCCGCGAGGCACTGACCGTGCTCAAGGGCGACGATGTTGTCGAGCACCTCTTCGCCGTCTCGAGCGGACTCGAGTCCGTTGTTGTTGGAGAAGACGAGATTTCCGGCCAGGTGCGCCGGTCTCTGGAGCGTGCCCGCGAGGTGGGCACCACGTCCTCCGGCCTCGAGCGCCTCTTCCAGAAGGCCACCCAGACCAGCCGCGGCGTGAAGTCGCAGACCGCGATCGGTGGAGCGGGCCGCTCACTCGTCCGCCTCGCGCTCGAACTGGCCACCAGCCGCGTCACCGACTGGTCGAAGACGCGTGTGCTGCTCGTCGGAACCGGCCAGTACGCCGCCACCACCGTCGTCGCCCTGCGCGACCGCGGCGTCACCGACCTCAGCGTTTTCTCCCCGTCCGGTCGCGCCGCCGCCTTTGGCCTCAAGCACGACCTGCGCGTCGAGACGGTTCTCTCGGACGCCATCGGCCGCAGTGACATTGTGATCACCTGCACCGCCTACGCGGCCGTTGATGTCAGCAGCATCCCGAACACCGATCGCCGGCTCATCATCGACCTGGGCCTGCCCCGCAACGTCGACCCGGCCGTCGCCCAGTGTGAGGGTGTTGAGCTGCTCGACCTCGAGACCATCAGCATCCACGCGCCGATCGCCGAGCTCACCGCCGCGGAAGACGCCCGCGCGCTCATCGGTCTCGCTGCCGCCGACTTCACCGCCGACCGCAGCGTTGAGCCGGCCATCGTCGCGATGCGCACCCACGTGTTTGACCTGCTCGACGCCGAGATCGCCCGCGCCCGTTCGCGCGGCGCCGGTGACGACACGGTCGCCGCGCTCCGCCACCTCGCCGGTGTGCTGCTGCACGCGCCGTCGGTTCGCGCCCGCGAGCTCGCGAAGGAGGGCCGCGCGAACGAGTTCATCGACGGCCTCGACGCGGTCTACAACGTGCGCGCCGATTTGGTTCGGGATGCCGCGGCCGACGTGCTCCAGGCCGACGACACCCCGGGCCTGGCCTCGGCGTAACCGAGCCCGCTACAGGCTCACCACCACTTTTCGCGCCGAGACACCGCGCGAGTGGGTGTCCATCGCGGCCTGGATACTCTCCAGCCCCGACCCCACGACCTCCGCGGCGGGCGCCGGCACAAACCGCCCATCGGCGAGCGCCGCGGGCAGAAAGTCCGCCCACAGCATCGGTCCGACCTCGTTCGTCATCAGGCTGCTGCCCCACACGTACTTCGCGCGAATCCCGTGCCGCCGCGCCCGCACCTGAAGCGCCACGTTGCCGGTGACCATGCCGAGCCCCAGTTGCACAAGGGCCAGGCTCGGCCCCGTGCGCCGCGGCAGCTTCGCAAACGAGACCGAGGGGCTCGCCAGGCTCACCCGCTTCGCCCCGGTCGCGATCGCCACGGCCACCGCGGGCTCGGCCGATCCGGTGCCGACCGCAAACACACCCGCAACGCGCACGCCCGACAGCGCCGCGGCGATGTCGTCCACCACTGTCGCGCTCCGGTAGTCAAAAACGTCGCTCGCCCCCAGGCTCCGCAGGTAGCCGTGGTTGTGCGGCGACGCCGTGGCAACCACCCGGTATCCCGCGGCCGCCGCCAGCTGGATCGCGTTGATTCCCACGCTCGTCGACCCACCCCAGACCACAACCGCCTCGCGGCCGTGCCCCGGCGCTGACCCCGGGTGCCGCAGCCCGATCTGGTCCTTTTGAAAGAGGGCGGATGCCGCGGTGGACACCCCGAGCGGAATCACCACGGCCTCCTCGAACGTCATGGTGTCCGGCAGCGGCGCCGCAAGGTCAGACTGCACCACCGTGTGCAGCTGGAATCCACCCTCCGCGGCGTGGTCGCGCCCCTTCTCCATCCCCACCGCAAAGGCAACAACCCGGTCGCCGACGGCGAAGCGCGTGACAGCAGTGCCGACCTCGACGACCTCCCCGGCGACGTCCTCGCCCAGCACCGACGGGTACGGCAACCAGCCGTACATCATGTTCCCGGTCGACTGTTTGATGGTGTCGAGCGGGTTGATCGCCACCGCACGGTTACGAATGACGATCTGGTCGGCCCCCGGTGACGTGTAGGGCGCCGGCCCGACCATGAGCCTGGCGAACGGCGATCCGAGTGTCGCGGCTGAGTTAATGGGCATGGGTCTGTTCTCCGATGGTTGCTGGTGTGACGGTGATCTGTGCGCCGACCGATTCAGCGAGCTCTGCCCCAAACAGGGCCGCGGGTGTGTACGCACCGGGGGCTCCCTCACCGACATAGAGCCGACGCGCGACCTCCGCCATTACGTCGGCCGTGAAGTCACTTCCGTCCCCCGCGCGCAGCCACCCCTCGCGAATTCTCCCGTCTGCCCACTCCACGCGGGCGTGCCCCCACGAGGCCGACCGGGCCATGGGGCCTTCCTTCAGCGTGATCCGTGCGATCGCTGCGCCCAGCAGCCGGGCCACACCGGGAATCCTGATCAGAACCGAGAGGGCGGGCAGCGCGACCCTGCGCATCAGCGGACTC
>Ga0247814_10001742_pt1 | contig 12513 bp, 10 predicted proteins | sample UWRJL179409R1_FD_179947 | JGI IMG/M metagenome (GOLD analysis project Ga0247814, IMG submission 179947) | Plant litter microbial communities from Arlington Agricultural Research Station in Wisconsin, United States - UWRJ-L179-409R-1 | ecosystem: Environmental > Terrestrial > Plant litter >...
AGCTAATAATCATTTTGTTTCTCAGATGTTTGAAAATGTTGGATTAAAAACTTTTAATTACGGTATGAGTGGAGGCCATTTGTTTGAATCGTCATTACTTTTGAAATTAATGATCGAAAGAAAATATGAAATAAAAAATATAATTCTTGAAGCTGATTTAAATCTTTCAAGTGATAAGAAATCTGATGGAGTTTCTGCAAAGTTTCTGCCTTATATTCATAATTCAGATATTATTAAAAAGCATTTTTCAAATGAAGAAAACTTTAATGAATTATATTATATACCGTTTTACAGATATATAAAATACGATTCTAAAATTGGTTTTAGGGAAATCTTTAAAATTGAAAGTAAAGAAACAACTAATGCTTTAGATAATTTAGGGTTTTATCCATTAAAAAAACATAAAAATGGTAATATGAAAAACAATATTATCAATCTAAATCCTCTAAAACAAAACAAATATTACGAAGAAATTAAAGAGATTTGTAAAGCAAATAAAATTAACTTTATTCCTGTAATGACGCCAATGTGTGAAAATGTAGTTGGAATGAATTATTTTAATAAAGTAAAAAAGGCATATCCGGAAATTCATAATTATGAGAATGTTGTTGTAGAGAATAAATATTTTTCTTCTTGTGGGCACATGACAGATGAAGGAGCGAAACTTTTTACAGCACGAATCCTGAAAGATTTTTTTGCAAAGTAATTTTTAGAAATTGACAATATAAGAATGATAACTTTTTCAAAGCTTGAAAAAAAAGGACATTTAGGAAATCAATTATTTCAAATTGCATCTACTGTAGGTATTGCAATTCAAAACAATCAGGATTTCGGTTTTCCCAGATGGAGTTATAATGCTTCTTTCAGAAAGCCTTTGCCTTTATTACAAAATTCAGAATGGATTGTTTTTAAGGAGAGAGAGTTTTATTATGATGCAATAGAGCTTGATTCTAAAAATTATGACTTAGAAGGGTGGTTTCAGTCAGAGAAATATTTTGATATTAATTCAGTAAAAAGTTACTTTCAGTTTGAAAACGGTTTAATTTCTAATTTAAAAAGTAGATACGAAAAAGCTTTTGCTAGAAAAACTATTTTAATATCGATTCGCCGAGGAGATTTTGTCGATCATCCGGATTATTTTCAATTGCCGATACAATATTATATTCAGGCTTTGATTTCAAATTTTCCAGATTGGATTAATTCGAATTTAATCGTACTCAGTGATGATATTGAATATTGTAAATTCCACTTTTCCTTTCTTGATAATGTTTTTTTTGGAGATCAGTTGTCAGCAATCGAGCAGCTGGCTTTAGGGAGTATATGTGATGATTTTATTATCAGTAATTCTACATTTTCATGGTGGTCTGCCTGGTTGGGTGAAAAAGAAGGCAGCAAGATAGTTCGGCCATTGCATTATTTTACAGAATCAAAAAGGAAAATAGATAATGATAAGGACTATTTTCCTGAGAGATGGCAAATCTTTAATCATTTAAATTTGAAATTAGATTTAAAACATGTACAGTTTGCATTAACAAGAGAAAATCTAATTTTAGAAAGATATTTACAGCACAATTTTAATTTTAAGAATGAAAAAGCAATTGTTCAATTAAATAAAAAACATAGTTTAGATTTTCAAGAAAGTGAGACGACTATAATAATTAATGATTGTATTTTGCCTCCTTTTCTTATTTATACAAGGAGAAGGGATTTGAACAATTCTGTTGGTTACATAAAAGGTGGCTTTTTGAGTATTTCAAAATACCTTGATCAAAAACTTTTCGAAAAACAATTTGATTATGGTTTATTTGTCAAGGTTTTAAATAAAAAAAGCAATCAAAAAAACACAAAAGAAATAGGTTTTGTTTTGATCCAGAAGAGTCAGGCAGAGATGAATGGATTGACCTTTAATGACAATTTTAAAAAAATAGATTTTGATAAATTAGGATTTACAATTTTTTATTCTTTTGCCGGAAAAATTAAAGGATGGGCAGAATGCGAATATTATTTTAAGACTCAGACCCACAAAGCAAAGGTTTTTATCAAAACCAAAATTAAGAATAGCATAAGACCTAAAAAATATTAATAAGATGCACATTAGTTTTATAACATCGCACTTTCCTTTTCACGATTCAAAAAGTGTGGGAGGAATTGGGACAAGTATAAAAAATTTAAGTGATGAGTTAGTTTCTCTGGGACATTCTATAACTGTTTTTGTTTATGGACAGGACAATGATAAAAAAGCTACTGAAGAAGGAATTAATATAATTAGAATTAAAAATATCAAATTTAAAGGGCTTTCATGGTTTTTCACCAGAAAGAAAATTCAGGAGGTAATTTTATCAGAACATAAAGTTTTTAAAATAGATATAATAGAAACACCAGATTGGGAAGGAATAACATCATTTATAAATCTCCCATTTCCGGTAGTAATAAGATTACATGGTTCTGATACTTATTTTTGCCATTTGGACAAACGAAAAGTAAAAAGGATCAATAAATTTCATGAAAGAAGAGCCATAAAAAAAGCAGATGGTTATTTGTCTGTAAGTCAGTATACAGCAGATTTAACTAATTTTCTTTTTGCTTTAAATAATAAATATACCATAATTCCTAATGGAATTAATATTGAGATTTTTAAAAAGACTAGAGATTTCGATTTAAGTAAAGAGAATAAAGTAAAAGAAAAATCAATATTGTATTTTGGAGGAATTATTAGAAAAAAAGGACTACTAGAGATTCCCCACTATTTTAATAAAGTCAATCAAGTAATGCCAAATGTTCAATTACTTTTAATAGGACGTGATATGGAAGATAAACTTACAGGAAATCCTTCAACTTTTGATATGATGAAATCAGTTTTTTCTAATGAAGCAAATCTTAAAGTCAATTTTTTAGGAAGTGTGCCTTATCAGGAAATAAAAGCCCATATTGAAAATGCAACAATTTGTATTTTTCCTTCGTATGCAGAAGCTTTACCTGTTTCGTGGATCGAAGCCATGGCTCTTGAGAAAGCAATAGTAGTTTCTGATATAGGATGGAGCAATGAAATAATTGAAGATGGTATTGATGGATTTAAAGTAAATCCGAAAGAACACGATGCTTTTGCAGATAGAATCAATCTTTTGCTTGAAGATGATGAGGTAAGGCAAAAAATGCAAATAAATGCTAGGCAAAAAATAGTTAAAAAGTTTTCGACAAAAGTTATTGCATTAAAAGCGGTACAATTTTATAATGAAACAATTTATAAAAATGATTGATTTAAAAGGGTTTATAAATAGTAAGGGAGAAGAAATTTTATATAGCGGGGTTCCTGATTTACATAAATTAGAACTTTTATCTTGTGGTGTTGGAGATATATGGCATAGTTCTTTTGAACAAGGTTATAAAAATGCTTTTCCGGAATTGGTTTATCAAACTGCTACTTTTTTTCCTTATATTAATGATTTTGATAATTTAGAAGAATGTGTCAGCTGGAGAATAAATCCAAATGCTTTTGCTATTCGTAAAGCTGTCTGGGAAATTTTAGGAGGATTTGATTTAGAATATATAAACCAACAAATCCAAGCCCTGGATTTTGGATATAATGCTTTAGCAAACTCCGGAGCAATTACTCTTTATGTTAAGGGGCTTTTTGATAATTCTACGAAGGAAATAATTAATGTTACAGTAAAAGACAGGTATGTTTTTTATAAGAAAAACTTCAAGATCGCTCACTCTATTTTTATGCTGTATAGAAGAGGATTCTGGAGATGGAGTGAGTGGAATGCTTTTTTTTATGCCAATAAAAATTTTAGAAAAGGCAGTGAAAGACCTGTAGTACCACCACGAAAATTATATAACATTGAAGGCAGGCCTTCGGTTAGTTATATTATTCCTACAATGATGCGACAAAATTTTGCATTACAACTTTTAAATGATTTGGCAAATCAAACTTACACAGTTTCTCAGGTTATATTGATAGATGCAACGCCACAGGATCAAAGAATTGAAAATATATATCAGGAAAGACAATATCCATTTGAGTTAATTGTAAAATGGCAGGAAACAAAAGGAAGTTGCCGTGCAAGAAATCAGGCTATTGAGTTATGTACTGGTGAGTATATTGTTTTTGGCGATGATGACATTCGTATACAGCCAAATTTTATAGAAAATCATATTAGAATATTACAAACCTATAAAGCGAATGCTTCAGACGGATTGGATATTACTGCAGACAATCAAAAACAGGGATTTGAAGATTTAGAACTTAAACTTAAAAAGATAGATCACAAAAGATGGAAAGTAGGAATTTCTGAAACTTTTAATAATGCAAACACATGTGTTAAAGCAGAATTTGTTAGAAAATTGGTGGGTAATGATATTAATTTTGATGGAGGGTATGGCGAAGATAGCGATTTTGGAATGTCCTTAATGAAAATAGGAGTTGCTATAGTTTCAAATCCATTTTCAGTTAACTTACATTTAAAACCTCAAGTTGGAGGATATCGTTTTTGGGGTAATGAGGCGAAGATTATGGGAAAAAAAAGAAAAAGTCAACCTTGGGAATTGGATTCTCCGGTTAAGATGATTCGTCCAGTGCCTAGTCCGACAATTATGTATGGGATTGTAAAACATTTTACATCACAACAAGTAACAGAATATAAGTATAAGCATTTTTTTCTTTACCTTTTTAAAGGTTCTAAAGGAGGTTTTTTATACCGATTTTTGAGATTACCTTATAAAAATTTGCAATTCAAAAGATCTATGTTTTATGCAAAAAAATTGAATGAATTAGGGACCCGTTATCAATAGAATGTCAATTTTACATCAGACTAAATATTAATTAATTGAAACAAATTTTGATACAATCTATAACTATTATTAAAGCTCTGGAAAATCATTCAATTGTATTTGATAAACAATATCATAAAGTTGTAATTGATTTATCTCAAGTAATACTTGTAGATTGTAATTCATTTGATATAGAAATTGTTTTCTCAAAAAATATTACTCAATTTCGTAATCATGATTATATGTGGCGAAAATGTAACTCAAATTTTGTTGCCAATGAGTTTAGTCCGAAAATTGTAAAATTACAAAATAATCAAATTGTTCAGGCCAATATAACTGCTGGTATATGGGAAATAGATAAAAATAACCCAAAAGTTTTATTGTGGAGATTTAATTCGGAATTAGCATCACCTATTACTAATTATTTAGGTAATGAAAATAAAAAAAGCATTTCAACAGCCAAACAAAAATTTGATTTTGTTGAAAATCTTTCTTTGCTATTTCCTGAAAATGAGGCAATTGAAATAAGTAGGTCAAAATATCCATTTACTGCAATTGCATGTTTTACAGATCATTGTGATTTTGATACTCCTGAAAATTTAAAGATTCAGAGAAACTTTTTTAAAGAGAATCAGATCAAAATTACTAAAGGTTTTTTCTTAAATCATTTCTCAAAAAGACAGGATAATGCATCATTTCAAAATCAAAAAGAAGAATTATTAAAATGGGTAAATGATGGACACGAATTGTGTTATCATTCACTTTCACAGTCTATAAAAACAAATAAGGAAAGTTATGAAAATTTCAGGGAATTTGTACCACCGTTAAACGATATAAAAATTTGGATTGATCATGGATATCAGCCTTATAATTTTTCTCTTTTTAAAAATAATAATATTTCAGAAAAGGATTTTAGCACAATTTTAAATGAGAAAAAAATTAATGTGTTATGGAATTATATTGATTCAGGAACGGCGACAAATGGAGTAATAAACCAGTTTAATAAAGAACACTTTACACTATCAAGTTTTTTAAACGGTAATAAAGATCTTAGTTTGATTAAGAAAATGCAACTATTGATAAAAAATACTATTTTTCATTATTATAATGATGAGAATATGATTTTACAATATAAAAATGCAGCATCAAACTTTAAAAAAGTGGTTTTTCAGAAGAAATTAAAATCACTTTTACCATTAAGTAAAGACTTTTTAAAACTTAGTACTTCTATGTTTTTTGTTTTTTTATCTTGGAAAACTAATAAAAATAAGCCTTATACACTGGCTAAATATTCTCCGATTTTATTTAAACATAATATTTCAGAAAAAAACTTTTATATTTTCCAGACTTTAGAAATGCTGGATTTTAAAAAATCATTATCAGAACAAAACATCGAATTGTTAATAAGTGAAAAAGGTGTTTTTATTGCACACACCTATTTTTCAGTTCCAATGGAATATCATACAGGTAAATTATTTTTTTCGCCAACAAAAATAGATGAACTGGTGGCAGAAAGATTTAAATTTCTTTCGAATAAAATTAAAAGTAATGAAATTTGGAACCCAACATTAACAGAATTGATAGAGTATTGGCAAGGTTTTGAAAAAGTAATATTAGATGTTGATACTAATGGTTGTGTTTTTTTTAAAAAGAATTCAGATTTAACCTTTAGAAGATTTACCTGATGGAGATATTTTATACTAAAGAGATATTTTGGCTTAATAAGTGGGATGAATTTGTTAGTAAAAATAATAACGGAAGCCATTTAGTACTTTCAGATTGGTTAAATTCTTATCAATCATATGGTTTTGATTTTGAATTAGGGTTATACGTTGAAAATGAAAAAATAATAGGAGGTTTTGGTGCAGTAATTCCGAAATTTTTGCTGTTTAAATTTTATATTATTCCTTATCGACCTTTAGTTCTAAACGAGAATAACCTAGTTTTACAACAACTTATAGATGCTATATCGACGAGAGGAAAAAAACTTAAAACATGTTATCTGCAATTAGCATTTCCCTCTTTTTTGGAAATGCAGAAAGAATTAAGCCGGGATAAATATTTAGAAAATAATAATTTTAAAAAAGGAAATCACTTTAAATATGTTTTTTCTTTTACAGGTTTAAATTGGTTAGACTTAAGAAAGTATGACACAATCGAACACCTTCTATTAGATTTTAAATCATCAGTTCGGCGTGATATTAGAAGTGCAGAAAGAAAACAAATCACAATTAGTTACGCTTTAACTCCTAATGAAATACAACTAGCATATGAAGTATGCTTAGAGAACGCACGGAAAGCAAATTATGGACTTAGGGATTGGAAGGATATAAAAGAAACTATAATTGCCTTAGTTGAAAAAGGGAGTGCGAGGTTTATCACAGGAACTAAGGATAATGAATTAAAGGGTGCTATTTTGATAATAAAAGCAGGAGGTCATTATAGCTATATTTTAGGAGGTACTAAAAAAGAAAAACCCGATTTGCTTGTTGGACATTTGTTGCAATGGGAAGCCATAAAACTATCTTTTTTGGAGAAGTGCGAAGGTTATAATTTGTCATTAGGAGGTTCTAAAGGAGTGCAAGAATTTAAAAATGGTTTTAACACAATACAAATGTCAGCTGAAAATTCAAATTATTATTTAGTGAATAACAGTTTGTTGTTTTCATTATATGTTTTTTTTGAAAAATATATGAAACCATACAAAAGAAGAGTAGCAAAAATTTTGGCATCAATTAAAAGATTAAAAAATGAAAGTAGAAAATAAATCTTTTTGGGAAAACCAAGTTGTAATTGCAACACAAGATCGATCTGTTTCTTCTTCTTCAAATTATGAAGTATTTCTATATGAAAAAGTTGTATCATACTTAAATAATAAGAAAAAAATTTGCGCAAAGATATTTGGTTGTGGTACAGGAAGAGAAATTCCTGAAGTAATTAAATATATTGGAGCAGAGCGTGTTCTTGCTTCAGATATTGCTGAAAATATGATTAAAAAATGCAATGAGAATTTAATTAATTGGGGGCTTTCAGATGTAGTAATTACAGAAGTAGTGGATGCGGCAAAATTTGAAAACAAAGATTACTCTTTTGATGTTGTCACTATCATGAATAATATGCTAACATATGTTATAGAAAAACAGCAAAGAAATGAGATTTTTAAAAAATCGTATGAAATTTTAAATGATACTGGCTGTATAATTGGTGTTGTTCATAATCAGGTAGGAACTCCTCAAAAAACAGGTTATTTTTTTATAAGGAAAATTTTAAAACCATTTTTAAAAAAAGAAGTAGGTTATAGATTAACTGGTTTTAAAGGATTAAGATTTGGAGGATATTATTTTACCAAGAAAGATTTATACAAGCATTTGAATGATAATAATTTTAAAAATATTGAGATTATTTCATTAGAAGAGTTTTCTGAAATAAAGAAAATATCCTATGATCGTTTGAGAGGCTATAATAATTTACTTTTTTTTGCAACAAAACATTAAAGAATGAACTTTTCGTTAATTATTTGCACTTATATGCGCCCTGAATCTTTGCTGGCTTTGATGCAATCGGTTCAAAAGCAATTATTATATCCAGATCAAATTCTTATAATTGATGGTTCGATTGACAATGAAACTAATACTGTTTTAGAAAAGAATCAGTTTCTGAATTTAGAATATTTTCTGGTTTCAAATGAAAATCGAGGTTTAACAAGACAAAGAAATTATGGAATTTCCAAATTGAATTCTGATTGTGATATTGTTTGCTTTTTAGACGACGATACCATTTTACAACAAAATTATTTTAGAGAAGTAATAGATACATTTAAAACAAATTTGGCTATTATTGGCGTTGGAGGAGTAGCTGTTAATGAATATAAATGGAAAATTCAGGTTCCAAATGCTTTTTACGGTTCTAAAAAATACTACTTGTTTGAAGGGTATTTTTATAAAGAAGGTTTAAGAAATATAGTCAGAAATTATCTTGGACTTGCATCTAATTTAGGTTCTGGAAAAATGCCGAATTATTCGCATGGCAGAACTTCTGGATTTCCTATTACAGGAAAAATTTATAACGTAGATTTATTGATCGGTATGTCGATGTCATTCAGAAAAAAGGTTGTGGATCATATTAAATTTTCTAGTTTTTTTGAAGGATATGGTTTGTATGAGGACGCTGATTTTAGTTTAAGGGCTCTGCAATTTGGTGAGAATGTAATAAATACAAATGCTCATTTATCTCATTTTCACGCAGAATCAGGACGGCCAAATCAATATAAATATGGAAAAATGGTTGTTAGAAATGGTTGGTACGTTTGGAGAATTAAAAATCCGAATCCAAATTTTAAAGATCGTTTTAAATGGAATGCAATTACATTACTTTTAACACTAATTAAATTTAGTAATACATTTACTTCGAAGAATAAAAGAGCTGCTTTTACGGAAAGTATCGGAAGAACTTTGGGATGGTGCAGCTTAGTTTTTAGTAAACCAAAAGAATAAAATGTAAAAATGAATCTATTTCAACTTATAAGATCTGATTATAGAAAATACCAAAAGTATGGTGGTTATTTCTTTACAATTATATTTTTTACTCAGGGTTTTTGGGCTATTTTTCAACATAGGATAGCACATTTTATCTATAGAAAAATTAAATGGAAGTTATTTAGAATTCCTTTTTTGTTTTTAATTTTAATTTGGCAAAAAATTATTGAAATTATTACAGGAATTTCAATAGGATACTCTGTGAAAATTGGACATTCTTTTTACATTGGCCATTTTGGAGGTATTATTATTAATGCGAATGTAATTATAGGAGATAATTGCAACATTTCTCAGGGAGTTACAATTGGAGTGTCAGGGTATAATGAAAAAAGGGGAACGCCAATTTTAGGTAATGAAGTCTATATTGGGGCAAATGCCGTAATAGCAGGTAAAATAAATATTGGGAATAATGTACTAATCGGAGCCTGCTCAATGGTTAAAGATTCTTTGCCGGAAAATTCTGTTGTAATGGGTGTTCCAGCAAAAATAATCTCTCAAAGAGGTTCAAAAGGATATATTTGATGAAATTATTAATTGTTTCAACTGCACCATTAATTTATAAAGATGGAATTGCTTTTGCTTATAGTCCTTATGTAAACGAACTGGCTGTTTTAGAAAAATTTTCAGATGAATTTCTTTTTTGTTGTCCCGTTTGGGAAAAGGAAAATGGACTTTTAATAGCAAAAATTCCATTTCCTGTTAAAAATCATTTTAAACTTTTAGACTTTAATTTAGGTTCTTTTTTAAATTTTATAAAATCATTTTTTTCTTGTTTTTATAATATAGCAGTTCTATTTAAAGCGATGAAATATGCAGAACATATTCATTTACGTTGCCCCGGCAATATCGGATTATTAGGTTGTTTGGTTCAGGTTTTATTTCCTAACAAAATAAAAACAGCAAAATATGCCGGTAATTGGGATCCGGAAAGTAAACAAGCCTATACATACAAATTACAAAAATGGATTTTAAGCAATACTTTTTTGACTCGAAACATGACTGTTTTGGTATATGGAGAATGGAAAAATCAATCTAAAAATATTAAACCATTTTTTACCGCTACTTATTCAGATTCAGAAAAAGAAATCATATCAAAAACAGGGTTAAATAGTACAATAGAATTTATTTTTGTTGGTAGTTTGGTTTCAGGTAAAAATCCTTTACATGCAATAAAAATAATACAGCATTTAGTAGAAAAAGGATACAATGTAACTCTTAATTTATACGGAGAAGGTTCTGAAAGAAATAATTTAGAAAACTATATTCAAATAAATAATCTGGAAGAATTTATTCTTTTACATGGAAATCAGAACAAGGAAATCATAAAAAAAGCCTATCAAAAAAGCCATTTTGTGATCTTGCCCTCTAAAAGCGAAGGTTGGCCAAAAGCGATTGCCGAAGGAATGTTTTGGGGTTGCGTTCCTGTGGCGACTAAAGTTTCTTGTTTACCATCTATGCTAGATTATGGTAATAGAGGTATTTTGTTAGAAATGGATTTAGATAAAGATGTAAATATGATAAAGGAAATCATCAGCGACGAAAAAACATTTTTAACTAAAAGCAGGCTAGCTATGCAATGGTCACAAAATTATACCACAGATCTTTTTGAAAATGAAATTAAAAAGCTATTGACCTCATGAGAATTGTACAAATTATAGATTCTTTAGAACCAGGCGGAGCAGAACGTATGGCAGTAAATTATGCTACTGTATTATCTAAAAAAATAGAGTTTTCTGGTTTAGTTACATCTCGTAAAGAAGGATTATTAGTCAATCAAATTGATAAAAGCGTTTCTTATTTGTTTTTGAAAAAAAAGAAGAAAATAGATCTTCGAGCAGTTTTTAGATTACGTAAATATTTAAAAGAGAATAAAGTTGATCTTATTCATGCGCATAGCTCTTCTTTTTTTAGTGCAGTTTTAGTAAAATTGATTTTGCCAAAAATTAAAATCATTTGGCATGATCATTACGGAATTTCACAGGATTTGCTTGCAAGAAAAAATATAATTTTAAAATTTGGATCTCTCTTTTTTACCGGAATTATTTCGGTAAATTCAGCATTGAGAGATTGGGCCAAATCTTATCTATGGTGTTCAAATATAATTTACTTTCCTAATTTTATTCTTGATTCTTCTATCTCAAATGAAAAGATTAATCTAAACGGATCTGAAGGAAAAAGAATTATTTGTGTAGCTAATCTGCGTCCTCAAAAAAATCATATATTATTAATTAATGCCGCTAAAGTAATAAAAGATAAATTCCCGGATTGGACTTTTCATTTATTTGGAAAAGATTTTAATGATTCCTATTCTGATCAGTTAAAGAAAAAAGTTAACGATTTACAACTTCAAAACACGGTATATTTTTACGGCACTACAAATAATGTGAATGCTTCATTATTACAATGTCAGATCGCTGTTTTGCCTTCTCTTTCAGAAGGGCTCCCGCTTGCAATTCTAGAATATGGATTGAATAGATTGCCTGTAATTGCTACAAATGTAGGGGAAATTTCAAAGATTATTAGTTCTGAAAAAGAAGGGGTAATAATAGAATCCAACAACCTTAATGCGCTTGTAACAGCGATTGAAAAATTGATTGAGTCAGAAAAATTCAGAAATGATCTAGGTTTGAATTTATTTAATAAAGTTCAAAAGGATTTTAGTGCAGAGACTATTCTGTCAAATTATATTTTATGGTTGAAATCTTTAAGTACTTTTACAGTTTAAAATAATAGATGAAGATGAAAAAAACAAAATTGTCCTATAGCTTTCTGCTTCTAATTCATGCAGTAATTGCTTTGGCTGTTTTTGCGATCCCTTTTTTGTCAAAATTATACGCGCTTTTTATTCCAATTGCTGGTTTTTTTATTGTTTATCGCACTAAAAACGCAAACAATGAAGTGCTTTATATTGCAGCTTATTTAGTTGGTGTAGAGGTCTTTTTACGAATGACAGGGGGTAATTTTAATAACGAATTCGTAAAAGTTAATGTGATTTTTTTCATGTTGTTAGGCATGATTTACAGTAATTTTTCATCAAATGCATTTTTATACTGGTTTTTCCTTATTTTATTAATTCCCGGAATTTTAATTACTGCTACAGTTTTTAATCCTTCTATAGATATTAAAAAATCTTTGGTATTTAATTTATCAGGTCCTGTATGTTTGGCAATATCCTCGATCTATATGTTCAAAAGAAGAATTTTATTTT
>Ga0247814_10001743_pt1 | contig 12512 bp, 10 predicted proteins | sample UWRJL179409R1_FD_179947 | JGI IMG/M metagenome (GOLD analysis project Ga0247814, IMG submission 179947) | Plant litter microbial communities from Arlington Agricultural Research Station in Wisconsin, United States - UWRJ-L179-409R-1 | ecosystem: Environmental > Terrestrial > Plant litter >...
TACTTGTTCGTGTTCTGATTTTAATTCGATAAATTTCTCTTTTGCCTGAAGAATTTTGTCTTTTTTTATGTTTTCAGCCTCTAGATTAGCATCTTTTAAGATAGAAGCGGCTTCTTTTTTAGCGTTTTTGATAAGATTAGAGATGTTGCTTTTTTCTATGATTTTAGCGATGGCAAAACCTACTGCAATACCTATAATTCCCGAAATAATAATCGTTAATATGTCCATGTTTGTTTAAAAATTTATATATAAAAAAAAGCCTACATTAAGTTGTTTGTATAAACTCGTAAAGACAAGTTTTGAGCTAACTCGCTGTTCAAGCTTCCAAACTGAATTGGCTTGCTATAGTAACGATGATTTGCTCATTCTAAATTGTTAGTGTTGAGTTTACCAAATTATGAACTAATGTAGGCAGTATCTTAGTTGTTAAAGAACGTCGTTTTTTTTAGAGATTTTCGTCTAAAAGTGCATTAATTTTTTGAATTCTATCAATGGTTTCGTCTCCATTTATAGCGTTATCAATCTGTTTTTGCTCTACTTGCGATGCAAATTGCAAAGCACACATGGCTAAAACGTCTTGTTTATCGCGAACAGCATAATTTTCTTCAAATTGCTTTATCATAGTATCAATTTTTTTAGAAGCACTTCTAAGTCCTTCTTCCTGAGAGGGATCCACTGTTAATGGATATACTCTGTCTGCAATTGATATTTTAATTTTAAGCTTTTCGTCCATTGTTTATACTTAATCAGATAACTGTGCAATACAGTAATCAATTTCCCGAATTAATGAATTTATTTTAAGCTTTGTATCTCTTTTGTTTTCTTCACTGCCTAATAATGAACTGGCAATTTTAAGCGTCTCATACTGCGCTTTTAACGCCTCAATCTCAGTGGATTGTTTCAATATGATTTGAGCAGATTTATTTAATTCGATAGTTAAATCCTGATTGTTTTTTTCTAAATTTCTTAGTTTTAGAATAAGCTTTTCAACTTTATTTTCAAGAGTATCAATTATTTCTGCAATTACACTCATTATTAATCCTATTCATTACTTAATATTACAAATTTAGTATTAGTTTTTATTATTACAATATTTTATTGCTTTTTTTATTATAAAATAATCAAAATGTTGTACTGTAATTGGTTACAAAAAAACTTTTTTTATAAAGTATTCCAAATTACTTTTTTTATATTAGCAAAAACGATACGCATGAGATTTTTCCTTTTTTTTCTATTGATTTCTAGAGCAGTGATGGCTCAGACTACTTATCCAAAAGATTATTTTCAAGCTCCATTAGACATCCAGATGCAATTATCGGGGAATTTTGGAGAATTAAGACCCAATCATTTTCATGCGGGTTTTGATTTTAAAACTTTACAAAGAGAAGGTTTAGAAGTTCGTGCTGCTGCCGATGGTTATATTTCACGTATTAAAATTTCCCCTTTTGGAAATGGAAAAGCTATTTATATCAATCATCCTAACGGATTTACAACGGTATATTGTCATTTGCAAACGGGAACTGGCGAAATTGAAAATTACATCAAAAAAACGCATTATAAAGATCAGAGTTTTGAAATTGAAATGTTTCCAAAACCCAACGAATTAGTCGTTAAAAAAGGACAGGTTATTGCGCTTTCTGGAAATACTGGTTCTTCGGAAGGACCTCATTTGCATTTTGAATTCAGAGACACGAAGACGGAGAAAATTATTAATCCGATGCTTTTTGGGTTTGATAAAAATTTCAAAGATACCAAGACACCGATTATAGCTGCGGTTTATGTTTATCCGTTGGCGGGAGCTACAGCTAATAAATCCAAACGACCTTTACTACTGAATTTAAGTTTGCAAAAAGATGGAACGTATTTGGCTAATAAAGTTTTAGCAAATGGAAGCATTGGTTTTGGAATCACTGCTGATGATTATGATAACAATTCGTTCAATAAAAATGGAGTTTACAAAGTACAGTCGTATTCGAATGGTAAAGCTACTTTTGGTTATCAATTTGATACTTATGCATTCGACGAAATGCGTTATGTAAATGCTTTGATTGATTATTCCCGCTATAAAAAAACGTCTCAAAGAGTGCAGAAACTTTTTATGAGTACACCTTATAATTTGAGTATCATTAAAACCGATGCTACTAACGGAATTGTCAATGTGATTCCAAACATAAACTTAGTATACCGAATTGAAGTAGCAGATTTTTTTGGAAACACAACTACAGTAAATATCCCAATTGCTTATGATGCTTCCAGTCCAGTTGTTGAGCAAGAAGCTGTTGTTTCTAATTATTTTGTAAAAGCTCAAAAAGACAATATTTTTTCTAAAGATAATATGACGGCAACCTTCCCTGCGAAAACATTTTACGATGATTTTGCTATGAATTTTGCTGTAAATGGAAATATAGTAACGCTTCATGATGATACTGTGCCTGCACATTCTAATTTTGAAATTGCCATAGAAAGTGATAAATATACCGAAGAGCAAAAAAGCAAAGTATACATTGCTAATTTAAGTGCTAATGGAAGATTGGGTTACAATTCGACTAACGTAAAAGGAAATGTTTTTACTACCAGAGTGCGAAATTTAGGGAAATATACCTTGGCTATTGATAATTCAGCGCCTGTAATTAGTGTGGTAAAACCAATTGAAGGCCGCTGGTTGAGTAATGATAAAACACTTCAGCTTTCAATAAGTGATACTGGATCTGGGATAAAAACATACAATGGATATTTGAATGGAAACTGGATTTTATTCGAATACAATTCTAAAACCAGAAAAATTACACATTATTTTAGTGACGGAATTGTTGCCGAGGGAGCTAACACTTTAAAAGTAATAGTTACAGATCAGGTAGGAAATTCAAAAACATTTGAGACTCAATTTTTTAGAAGTCAAAAATAATAACAAACAAATTGAATAGCAATAAACTAAGCTGGGTTTTCATCTTATTTTTGATTAGTTTTTCTTCTCTGGCACAATTAGTTAGGGTAAAGGGAACGGTGCTTGATGCGCAAAATCGTCCTGTGAGTAATGTTAATATTTCATTTTTAGGACATACCACAGCATCTAATGCTAAAGGTTTTTATGCGATTAAGGTTCCTGTAAATAAAAAAGTAAATCTTGTTTTTAGTCACCTAACATTTAAAAAAGCTACCGTTTCATTATTATTGAAAAGTACTTCGGACTACGAATTGAATTTGGTAATGAATGAGAACGAAGAACAAATGGGAGAGATTGTGATTTCAAAAGACAAGAGAATTCAAATTGAAGGAATTACAACTATTTCAGCTGATGTTATCAAGAAATTACCAGGAGCTAATGCTGGAATCGAAAATGTTTTGAAAACATTAGCTGGCGTCAATTCGAATAATGAATTGAGTACGCAATATTCCGTTAGAGGAGGAAGTTATGATGAGAATTTGGTCTATGTTAATGATATTGAAATTTACCGTCCTTTTTTAATTCGTTCCGGGCAACAGGAAGGTTTGAGTTTTACCAATACGGATTTAGTACAAAATGTCAATTTTTCGGCAGGAGGATTTCAGGCTAAATATGGCGATAAATTAGCATCGGTTTTGGATATTACTTATCGAAATCCTACTCAGTTTGCTGCTGCTTTTGAAGCGAGTTTTCTTGGAGGAAGCCTGGCTGTAGATGCTGTTTCAAAAAATAAAAAATGGTCTTCGGTTACGGGAGTTCGTTATAGAAACAACAGCCTTTTAGTTAATAGTCAGGATACTGAAACCAATTATACCCCAACTTTTATTGATGTTCAAACCAATGTAAATTATAAAGCTTCCGCCAAATGGCAATGGAGTTTTTTAGGGAATATTTCTCAGAACAACTACAATTATCAGCCTTTAACCAGAAAGACGAGATTTGGAACCATAGACAATCCAATGGAATTAAATGTGGTCTATGAAGGACAGGAAAAAGATCAATACAGTACTTATTTTGGAGCTTTAAAAACCACTTATCAGGTTTCTGATCAATTAAAGTTCAAATTTATCACTTCTGTTTTTCATACAATTGAGCAGGAGTATTTTGATATTTTGGCGCAATATCTTTTAACGAACAATAATTCCGCAATTGGTTCTGATTCCTATGATGCGTCTTATGCAAACGGAATTGGAACTCAGTTGAATCATGCCAGAAATGATTTGGATGCATTAATTGTAAATTCCGAAATCAAAGGTTTTTATGATTGGAAACAAAATAATTTAGAATTTGGAATCAAATACACTCGTGAATCCATTCGAGACCGATTAATAGAATGGCAGGTGATCGATTCGGCTGGATTTTCAATCAATCCGCCAATCATTGATTTTTCCAGAAAAGATCAGCCCAATACTTCTTTTACAGGACCATTGGCTCCATATCAAAGCGTTTTTGCAACTAATTTTAATACAATCAATCGTTTTTCGGCTTATCTTCAATGGAATTCTAAAGTGAATTTAGAGAACACTGAACTTTGGTATACAGCAGGAATCAGAATACAAAACTGGGGAATAACGGGAACAAATGCTTCGGGAAATTCACAAACGGTTTTTAGTCCCAGAGCACAATTGGCACTAAAACCCAATTGGGAAAAAGAAATGATTTTTAGAATTTCGGGAGGTTATTATTACCAGCCTCCATTTTATAGAGAATTGAGAGCGGCTTCAGGAGCGGTTCAGGATAATGTAAAAGCACAGCAGTCCATTCAGGTGGTTTTAGGAAATGAATACAGTTTTGAAATGTGGAAACGTCCGTTTAAATTGGTTTCGGAGTTCTACTATAAATCGCTGAGCGATGTTAATACTTATACAATAGATAATGTTAGAATGCGTTATGCAGCTAACAATGATGCTAAAGCGTACGCTCAGGGATTGGATTTTCGGCTGAATGGGGAATTTGTTCCTGGTATGGAATCCTGGTTTAGTTTTGGTTATCTTAAAACAGAAGAAAATAGTAATAATCGAGGATATATTGCAAGACCAACGGATCAACGACTGAAGTTTGCTGTTTTATTTCAGGATTATATGCCTACAATACCGAGTATGAAATTGTATTTGAATTTGGTTTACAATACTGGTTTACCAGGAGGTTCGCCTTCTTATGCCGATGCGTATCAGTATCAAAATCGGTTGAATGATTACCGTCGTGTGGATGTGGGTTTTTCTAAAGTTATAATTGATGCCAATTCGATAAAGGCAAAAAAGAATTGGTTAGGGAATTTTAAAGAATTAGCCATTGGTCTGGAAATATTTAATTTGTTTAACAATCAAAATGCAATTACGAATACCTGGGTACGAGATGTGTATTCTAAAAACGAATATGCAATCCCTAATTATATGACTACAAGAATATTCAATGTGAAATTGAATGCTAAATTGTAGCAAAGCTTTGCCAGCGGGCATTTTAATTTTGTTTTAGGATGTCATAAATTAAGTTTAAAAAAACAAAACCATTTTTAAAAATCATTACATTTGAAAATATTTAAATATCGCGTTCGTATGAAAACAGTACATATAGTTTTAGTAAATATTGCAATCTTACTTTTAGTTAGTTGTAAACAAGAAGTAGAAAAACCTAAAGTAATTTATGATTCTTCTGCCAGAAAACAATTAACAAAGGTAGATTCAACTCAAATTGCGATTGCTGATTTGCCAATTCAAATGGAAGGTACCGATTATTTAATTCACCCAGTGGGCGATTTAAGAGTGTATGAGCGTGGAACAAAGGCTAAATATGGTTCTTCAAGTGTTATCGATTTAAGTTTTACCATTTCAAATTTAGGAGATGACGAATTAACGGGATATTTGCAAAATTTGAAATTCCAGAAAATAGATTCTGATTCTATAAAGCCACTGACAGATAAACCAGTTTTAATTTTAACAGCTACGTATTTAAAAGCACTTGCCAGTAAAACTCAAAAACAAATTTTAGTGTACACGATGTATGATGTGGATACGAATAAAGACGGAAAATTAGATACCAGCGATATTAAATCATTGTATTTAAGTGATATTAGCGGGAATCATTTTACTAAGATTTCAGCTGATTTAGAAGAGTTAATCGACTGGAGTTTGATTGAATCTAAAAATCGTTTGTATTTTAGAACCGTTGAGGATACAAATAAAAATGGACAATTTGATAAAAATGATGTGTTGCATTACAACTATATCAATCTATTAGATAAAGATTGGGAAGTTAAAAGTTATAAGCCAATCTAAGTACTGATATTCTAAGGTTTTAAAAAACTTTGCAATAAAAAAGACATTTGAAAATTAACTGAAATAATTTTTAAATGTCTTTTTTATTATAATCAATTATAAAGAAGCGCTCTTTGTTTTTTATGTAGCAAGAAAAAAAACTCAGCATCTTCTTAGAATCTTAGCAGATTAGAAAAAAATCTAAATCAAGATATCACTTTCTAAATCGGATTTTTCAATTGTAAAATCAAAACCCAATTGCTTTACTAATTCGATTACTAAGTTTTTATACCAGTTTTCAGATTTTGGATGGATGTAAATTTTCTCAATCAATTGGTTGATGTCAACGCTAATTTTTAATCCTTCGTTTAGTTTGGTGTTGTTTTCAGAAACGTCAGTTATAATACGGACTTCACGTTCGTATTGAAAACTTTTTCGTTTGAATAAAAATGGAAAGAATAAATCGTCAAAAGGAATGTATTCTTTCTTATAATCGATATAATTGACCTCGCCAATATATTGTTTGAAGTTGTTTTCAGGATTCAAGGCTTTTTGTAATCTTCCAATGGTGGATTGGATAGCTAAACCTTCGCTATTTTGCGTAAAAATTTGCCACATAGCAAAAGATTCGTATTCGTTAATGTGCCAACTGCTAATAGCTACTTTTTCCCGATGTGTTTTGTAATAATTGATAAAATCAGGATTGTCGATGGCTAGTTTCTTGATTTCTTCGTAAGTGGGTTCACTAAAAGTACCTTCGTACTGATCTTCAAATTTGTCTGAACGGGACATGAATAATTTTTGCGAAAGCAGTAAATCTAAAAATTTTGACAAGTCCAGGTATTTCCAAACAACAGTATCTAGATCTTCCGGGAGCTTGATATTTGAATTATTGTGATACATTACTTTTAGATTTAAAATGGTTTTATAAAGGTATTATTCGTTTTTGAATCTAAAATAAAGCGATGTTAAATTATAATTATTTATTCGAAAGATTGCATCATGACTAACTTGTTGTAAGCGCCATCCAGAGCAATTAGTTCATCATGAGTACCTTGTTCTACAATTTTTCCTTTTTTCATTACGATAATTGTATCTGCTTTTTGAATTGTAGAAAGACGGTGCGCAATAACAATCGAAGTTCGGTTTTGCATCATGTTTTCTAAGGCTACCTGTACAAATTTTTCGCTTTCAGTATCCAAAGCAGAAGTCGCCTCATCCAGAATCATAATTGGCGGATTTTTCAATACGGCACGAGCAATAGACAATCGTTGTTTTTGCCCTCCTGAAAGTTTGTTACCGCTATCGCCAATGTTAGTATAAATTCCTTTTGGCAAATCTTTTACAAATTCGTAAGCATTAGCAATTTTCAAAGCTTCAATAATTTCTTCGTCGCTGGCATTTGGTTTTCCTAAAGAAATATTTGCTTTTATAGTATCGTTAAATAAGATACTGTCTTGAGTCACTAATCCCATTAATCCACGCAAAGACTGTAAATTCATGTCTTTAATGTTCACTCCGTCAATAGCGATATTACCTTCGTTTACATCATAAAAACGAGTCAATAAATTAGCAATAGTACTTTTTCCACTTCCGGATTGTCCCACTAAAGCAACAGTTTGCCCTTTTTTGATATGAAGAGAAAAGCTCTTTAAGACGTTTTCTTTTTCATATTTAAAATTAATGTTTTCGATATCAATATTAGATTCGAAACTATTTTTCTCAATTGCATTTACTTTGTTGGTAATAGGGTTTTCCTGAGTTAAAATTTCAAGAATACGTTCGGCTGCAGCATTTCCTTTTTTTACACTATAAGAAGCTTTAGAAATGGATTTTGCCGGAGTAAGAATGTTATAAGCTAATCCCATGTATGCAATAAACGAAGCTCCATTTAAAGTTTTTTCAATCAAAACCATATTTCCTCCGTACCAAAGCAAGATAGCAATAACCATAATTCCCATGAATTCACTCATTGGCGAAGCCAGATTTTGACGATTACCAATACTATTTGATAATGTAAAAAAGCGTTGCGTAGATTCTTTAAAAACCTGACCAAAATAATTTTCGGCATTATACCCTTTAACAACTTTTAATCCACCTAAGGTTTCTTCAATTGTCGATAAAAATATTCCTTGTTCTTGTTGGGCTCTAGTCGATTTTCTCTTTAATTGTTTTCCAATAATAGAAATGATATACCCTGAAATAGGAATGAAAATGAATACAAATAATGTTAGCTTAGGACTAATGGCAAGCATGGCTATTATAGTAAAAATAATAGTTAGCGGTTCTTTTACAATGAGCTCTAATATGGATAAAAATGAAGTTTGAACTTCGTTAACATCAGCCGAAATTCTAGAAATAACATCTCCTTTTCTTTTTTCTGAGAAAAATGATAATGGCAGTTCTAATGTTTTTTGATACATGGCGTTACGCATATCTTTCAATATTCCGTTTCTTAAAAAAGTAATGAAAAACATAGCCATATAATCGCAGAAGTTTTTCAGTAAAAAAATGGAAATAATTACAGCGACCATGATGGATAAAGTGTAACCTACGCCGTAAGTATCTGTAATATTCGTGATATAGTAACTAAGATAATCTTCTCCAAATTTTTTAATTTCCCAAATTCCAGTATACGTTGGCATTACTGTATTTCTTTTGGTTTGGTCAAATAATACTTGCATCATCGGTATTAATGACATAAATGATAATGTGCTAAAAAGAGCATACAGCACATTAAAAAAGATGTTCAGGTAAGCGTATCTTTTATACGGAAATATAAAAGGAAGTATTTTTTTGAAATTATCCATTCTGTTGTTTTTTACCAGTAAAACCCGATAGTTACTGAAAACATATCGGGTCTCTTATTGGGAAATTATCGAATAATATTTATTTCAATTGCATTGCAGCAATAATATTTTTTATTTTTTCGTCTAATATGTTTTCTACTTCGTTGAAGTTTTCTACAGCATCTAATTCCGTATTTACGCTAATGTAGAATTTTATCTTTGGTTCGGTTCCACTAGGTCTGGCGCAAATTTTAGAACCATCTTCAGTGTAATAAATCAAAACGTTTGATTTTGGCATATCCATTGTAGATTCTTCTCCGTCAAGTAAGTTTTTAGCAACCGATGATTGGTAATCTTCTACCATAATTACACGTTTTCCATCGATTTCTTTTAATGGATTTTCTCTCAGGTCAATCATCATTTGGTTGATTTCCTGTAAGCCTTCTATTCCTTTTTTAGTCAATGAAACTAAATATTCTTTGTAAAATCCGTGCTCTACGTATAATTTTAATAATTCTTTGTAAACCGTACTTCCGTTAGCTTTGGCCTGAGCTGCTACTTCGCAAATTAATAGGGTTGCAGCAACTGCATCTTTATCACGAACTGCATCGCCCACCATGTATCCAAAACTTTCTTCTCCACCACCAATGAATTCCAACTCAGGGAAATCCTTAATCATTTTGGCAATCCATTTGAAACCAGTTAAACCAACTTTGAAATTAACATCATAAGCTGAAGCTAATTCCATAATCATAGGAGTAGAAACAATCGTTGAACCCACGAACTGTTTCCCGTTGATTTTGCCTGCTTTTTTCCATTTTTCTAATAAAAAAGCAGTCATTAAAATCATGGTTTGGTTTCCGTTCAATAAGGTCATTTCACCTTCATTATTTCGAACAGCAATCCCTAAACGATCACAATCAGGATCAGTACCAATAACAATATCGGCATTTGTTTTATCGGATAAAGCCAATGCTAAAGTTAAAGCTTCTGGTTCTTCAGGATTTGGAGATTTTACCGTAGGGAAATCACCATTAGGAACCGCTTGTTCTTCAACAATATGTACATTTTTGTATCCTGCTTGTGCAAAAGTTTCAGGAACTACAGTAATAGAAGTTCCGTGCAAAGAAGTGAAAACAATGTTTAAGTTGTCTTTTGCTTCAGCAGGAGTGTTAAAACTAGCATTTTCAATAGTTGATTTGATGAATGCCTGATCTACTTCTTCGTCAATATATTGAATCAAATCTTCGTTAGCATCAAATTTGATTTCGTTGTAATTCAGTTTTTCGATAGCATTAATAATGGCTTCATCTTCTGGAGGGACAATTTGTCCACCATCTTCCCAGTATACTTTGTAACCATTGTATTCTGGCGGATTATGAGAAGCAGTTAAAACAATTCCGCATTGGCAACCTAAATGTTTCAATGCAAAAGACAATTCTGGTGTTGGTCTTAAATCAGAAAAAAGATAAACCTGAATTCCATTAGCAGAAAAAACATCGGCTACAGTTTTAGCTAAAGATTTACTGTTATGACGACAATCGAAAGCAATAACAGCTTTTATAGGTTGATTAGGAAAAACGGATTTCAAATAATTAGAAAGTCCTTGTGTGCTTTTTCCAAGTGTGTATTTGTTTATTCGGTTGTTTCCAACACCCATGATGCCTCGCATTCCTCCAGTTCCAAATTCCAGATTTTTATAGAAACTTTCTTCTAAATCTTTAGGAGAAGTTGCTATCAGTTTATTAAGAGCTTCTTGAGTTGCGGTGTCAAATGTTGGGCTTTGCCATTCTTTAACTGCATCTAAAATGTTTTGTTTGATTTCCATTTTTGTCGCGTTTTATGTTTGGTTGTTTTTAGTCTTTTTAAAATAGTTCTTTATGAGAAATTAATTTCATTCGAAATTTTATAGCGTTCTTCGTTATTTTTAGTGCGTAAAATAATTTCGCCTAAAAATCCCGCTAAAAATAATTGTGTTCCTAGTATCATTGTAGTTAATGCGATGAAAAACCAAGGATTGTTAGTCACTAAGCTGTAACGCATGTTATTATACATGTGATACAATTTAGAAATTCCAATATATCCGGCTAGTAAAAAACCGATGATAAACATGAAGGATCCAATGGCGCCAAATAAGTGCATGGGTCTTTTTCCAAATCGGGATAAAAACCAAATGGTAATTAAATCTAAGAATCCGTTAATGAAACGTTCCATTCCGAATTTAGTTTCCCCGTATTTTCTAGCCTGATGTTGAACTACTTTTTCACCAATTTTTCCAAATCCGGCATTTTTTGCTAAAACAGGAATGTATCGGTGCATTTCGCCTGAAACTTCAATATTTTTTACGACAATATTTCGGTACGCTTTTAAACCACAATTAAAATCATTCAATTCTACTCCCGAAGTTTTTCTGGCAGCCCAATTGAATAATTTAGAGGGAATGTTTTTTGCTACAACAGAGTCGTAACGTTTCTTTTTCCATCCTGATACCAAATCAAAATTTTGATTGGTAATCATTTCGAACAATCCAGGGATTTCTTCTGGACTGTCTTGTAAATCAGCATCCATCGTTATGATAACATCGCCTTGAGCTTTAGCAAATCCAGCATGTAAAGCCTGTGATTTTCCGAAATTTTTCATGAATCGGATTCCTTTTACATGTGTATTTTCGGCAGCAAAACCTTGAATGATAGACCAGGATTTATCAGAACTTCCATCATCCAGAAATATAATTTCATAAGAATAGCGGTGTTCCTGCATTACTTTTATAATCCAGGCGTAGAGTTCTTTAAGAGATTCTTCTTCGTTAAGAAGTGGTATTAATATGGATAGATTCATTGATTTTATTCTTGTGATGGAGATTTGCTTTTAAAGAAAGCGGCTAAAATTAAACCAAAAATAGTACAGAAAACAATATTAGACAGAGAGCCTTTTAATAATCCTGCAATAGAAAATTGATCGTTTTCTTGTAAATCTTTAACAGCTGTGTTAATGGTTGATGCAGGAGCATTAAACTTCTCCATTGCAGAAATCATGTATTTTATGGTCAATTCTTTGATAGTATCTTTGGCAGCTGGATCAACAAAATTGAATAATATGATATTGAAAACAACTGATATTGCAATTCCAATTAAAGCCGAAATAAAATAAGTAGTAAAGGCATCTTTAAAAGTGAAGATACCTGGAAATTCTTTTTTTGTCTTAGTCAATAATACTATAGCTATAATAAGGTATAAAGCTAAATTGGCGAAACCAATAAAAGAAGAGGTAAATAAATTTAAATCGATGGAATAGATCAAAGTGGTGATTAAAACAGAAGTTAAGCCAGTTATAATTCCAAAAGTAATTCCGTTTTTTTTAATGGTTTCATGAATCATTGTTCGATACTTTCAATTAAGCAACAAATATAGTAATTCCCTCTATATTGAAGAGCAAAAAACTGTTTTTAGCGCTTTATATAAAAAAAAGAAATAAACATTTGTTTATTGAAAAATAATTGTATTTTTGCATCCTCAAAATAATATT
>Ga0247814_10001745_pt1 | contig 12507 bp, 10 predicted proteins | sample UWRJL179409R1_FD_179947 | JGI IMG/M metagenome (GOLD analysis project Ga0247814, IMG submission 179947) | Plant litter microbial communities from Arlington Agricultural Research Station in Wisconsin, United States - UWRJ-L179-409R-1 | ecosystem: Environmental > Terrestrial > Plant litter >...
CAGAAAAGAAGTAATATTAAGTTAACCTCTCATGATCTACAGATCGAAGGGTGTGAGTTCGATAGACCGTGTTTTACTTCAAAACTATCATTTACTACGATATAAATCAATTGCTGATAATGAGCGTGATAGACATATACAAGCATTATCTTTCTACAAAAGAAACCCCCCATGACGATGCACTATACAGGCCCATCCGATTGTCTGCCAAAAGGTCAGTGAGGTAATACTAGATTATGCTTTTCTTAAAAGTTTCCCGTACCTACTTGGTCGACGTAGTTGTACTACTTGACGGAGATGAGATGATAAATTGCTGAAGAAGATTGCTGGAGAAGATTGGTGCAGAGAAAATGCGGTTGATAAAGTTGAATGCGAGTCTCAGCTGGAGGGTTAATGTGTGGTGTGATTGCTGTTGCTCTGAGGGTATTCTATTCGGAAAACCTTGAGTTCTTATACTCATTCCCCAAAGAAAGCTGGATTTGCAAAGGTAACAACCCCCTGTCTATTATCCTCTCTTGATTATTGCCGCCTTAAATTAACGCCGCCAATAGTTTTGTCCGAGACTGAGGGTTGGCTCAGTATTGTTGGATAGACCACATAGGTTGTTTGAGAAACTGGATTGTGTCATGGTGGTAACCAACTGACCGATTTCGAATGTTGGAATTTCACAACAGATTCTCAAGATTTGTTGCTGATGCGACTGTCTGTTACGTGATACAATTTCGTGGATCAAGCCTGAAGGTTGAAAGAACCACGCTATATCTAAAGTCATCAGGTCGGTCCATTTTTAGTTCAATTGGTCTAATCAATGGAAATAAATCCAACGATTCTCATGAGTCTGGACTCGCGATACTAAATGTGAAATTCTAAACCAACAGCGAGTATTGCTAACTTTTCACAATAAACAAATCTGTTCACCTCTAGGTAACAGTTGTCACTCTGGGCTACGTTCACTCACACTCAGCTATGAATCACATGACCTACCTATATTGGGAGGTAACATTAGAGCTTCTATTAATAGTCGCGGCCCCCGATTATAGAGCCAAAGTTGAGTATTTAACCAAGAACTGATACACCAACTGTTTTTAAACGCTATCAGTCACGTTGTGAGTACCTGTGTACTGTTCCTTCACTCACCCAGCAAAGTGAAAGGTGGGTCCTTCGTCTCTTCCGGCAAATCCTAGCGCTAACTTCCGTATCTATCCAACTCACGGTTTCCTGAACCTATCAAAGCTTAACGAATTGTGACCATCTTCATTTCTCACATATATTTAACGTCAAGATTGACTTGACGCACGCCAAAGTGCGCTTGGTAGAAGTGTGCATGATACATTGACCAATCATCGTTCCTATTACATAACTTGAGGCTACAGCTATCATCGCAGGAAGACATCGAAACACCAACACTAGGGTAAGACGGTGTTTCAATCATAGCATGCTTTATTTATCGCTATAAACTATGGACAGTAAGTCCTACGTTGGTTATGATAAACATCAATATCTGTGAAGCTCATCATTTCAAGTATTTATTTAAAAGTCCACCTGCCAAGAAATCATCCGTTCCCATCTAAGACGACAACCAAATTCGAGAATGGTGGAAGATGATAGAGCAGATTTCGACAATCTTGTCTGGGATAAAAACGATGAAGCCTGGGAAAAATCACAAAGGCGCCTTCGATACACCCAAACCTGTCTACTTGCAGCATCTTTGGCAGAACAGAAGTTTGGGCAACCTGCGAAATTTGTGTTCCCAGTGCATATTGGTGGATATAATGTTCTATACAAAATCCATCTAGAAGAAACTTCCTTAGACGTCATGGTTCGATTGCCCTGTCCAGAGCTTTGTCAGTTTCCACATGAGAAAGTCGTCGCAGAGGCTGCAATCATGAAGTATGTGGCAAATAGGACAAATATTCCAATCCCTCAACTATTTCATCATGGCTTTGATTCCGAATTAGGGCCATTTCTTATTATACAACATATCACGAACAGTCTGACATTGTCACACGAGCTGAGACTCCCTAACAAAGACCCTGATGCGGCTTATTGTTTGGACCCAGGTATCTCTGAAGAAGTGCACATGAAGTACGATGTCAAAGTGGCAACATATTTACTCCAGCTTTCTAAATTGAACTTCCCCCGGATTGGTTCTCTGGCTGAAGTTGAAGGGAGTGGGGTTGATGAACCAACTTACGCTATCAAAGGACGACCTCTTAGCATGAATATGAGCAATATGATCCAACTTGCCAACATCCCTCGTGCAATTCTTCCCCCACAAGACAAAACGTATGACTCTGCCGACGATTGGTACATTGCTCTAGCCGAAATGCATTGGGCACAACTTGTTTTCCAACACAACGATCTTGTGTCTTCGGAAGACGATTGTCGCAATAGATACGTGGCCCGTTACCTTTTCCACAAACTAGCGAAACAGGGCCGTCTCTCGACTTTTGGATTTGCAGATGACAGCTGGTCTTCGCAAGCCAGTAACTACTCCTCAACGCTTTTGGCAGCTCCTCCTGGTTCAGATTCTTTCCGGCTTTGGTGCGATGACTTTCGTGCAGGCAACATTCTGATAGATGATTCGAAGGACATCATTTCGGTTATTGATTGGGAATTCTCCTACTTTGGTCCTTCACAGTTCATACTCGACCCCCCTTGGTGGCTCCTGTTTGAAGTGCCTGAAATGTGGGAATTCGGCATCGAAGATTGGGCTAAAGTCTACGAACTGCGTCTGAAAACTTGGCTAGCGGCGATGAAGCAAGTTGAAGGTAGAATGGAGTCTGGCTCAGTCCCTTTTTGTCTGTCTACTCATATGAAAGAGAGTTGGGAGACCGGTCGGTTTTGGCTTAATTATGCAGCCAAAAAAAGCTGGGCTTTTGATAACATATTTTGGACATTCCTAGATGAGAGGTTTTTTGGTGCTAGATCCGAGACAGCTAAGGATGACCTTTGGAAAACAAGGATACATTTGCTGAGCAAGAAAGAGAGAGATGCTATGGAGGTGTTTGTCGAGAGGAAGATGGAGGAGTCTAAAGAGCGGATTGTGGTTGACTGGGAACCGCAAGATGCCCAAATATGGCTGGCTGAAGTTATGTCTAGTTTATATGAGCCTAGTTAGATAACTTTATGGGCATGTATTCCGTTTCCTTTAAAAGCTATTGCATTCTTTGCCTCTCTTGTGAACTTAGAATGTGTGATTTAAGATGGAACGCAGTGAATCGAACAGAGTGGATAAAATATGTCAAAGTCACAAGTTTTTGATAACCCTTGGTTACCCCCAGATTTAACTCTGCTCTGAATGAGGCAAGAATTCCTTCAAGTTTCTGTCTTTGAGGACTGTTCAACCTTTGTTTGCAGACAGTAGCAGTAGCACGGACTCAAAGTAGATTTTGACGAAAAGCATTCAAAATTTAATACATATGGACCAAAGATGTAATAGTCGAGAAAGAAACATGGCAAGTTGCGAAGTACAAAGATAGGCATTTATAGATAGTTGAGAAGCACAGAATCGTAAGGAGCTATCCAACTACTCAATATTTCCTTAATCGCTTTTTGATGCTTCGACTTCGTAAGCTTCGGCTACTGTTGAATGACTGTCGAGCAAAACCAACTTCTTCATCTTCGGTGCTTGGTTCGGTATCACTCCCGCTATCCTGCTTCAGAAAGTCAGCGCCACTGGGATTGATCACCCGGCAGAAAGCTGTGGCCTACCTGAAGGCATGATGTTTGAGTTTCAGAGCATGGAGATCCTATACTTCTCTTCCGTTTTGATGCAGAAGATATAAAACTTAAATTTGGCATGTCTTGAGACTCATCCGGTCCACAGTAATTTGCTTCAGCATTGGGCATGCTAAGACTGCTCACATGATGAGTGGCGAGCTTCTCAGTGAGGAGCGTAGGATAACTCCAGCCAAGTTTGTGGTTATTTCCGGCAAGAATGTGGACAAACCAGAGCGCTAGGTTCATCGTTAATTCCTTGATCTCGCCTTGGTGCTCTTTATTGTGCTTCTCCCATGGAATAGAAACGAATTCCATGACTCCATTCTGGGCCAAGTGGTTTTTCAACTTGGAAGTTTTGCCTCGAAGTAATTAGCTTTTATAACTAAATCTTTTGGTTTCCATCATGTTGTCTCACCTGGTCTAGTCTCTAGTGGCTTGATTCTGAAGATAAAAGCTTCACTAGTAGATACAATGCAACCGTAACGGCATCCCGAAGTAAGACAATAAGTATATACCTGTGCTATGGGCATTGTATAGTTGTCCTTTGTGGCACCTTCTTTCCAATCGCCATTTTCGTCTAGGAATTCCACTCTTAAATGCTCGCTATTCCACTTACTCGCTGTTTTGTAATCTTTCGGTAGCCTTTCCACAGACTGCGATTTGTCGCACGCAGCTACTGCACCAGCATCAGGCTTCAACCGAGATTGAGATTTTGAAGCCCATCCTCCACTCATTTTGGTACCACCTCTCTTTGCTATCCAGATGGACGGATGAAGGGTATGTTCAACAGCGCGGAGAGCTCTCGTAACGATAGTATTGGTCCATTTAATCAAAACGTTCAATGTTCCAGATTCGTCGCTCACCATACAGTCAAACGGGTCGAGGATTGGGAAGAACAGATTGTTACAATCCTTCTTCCGAGCCTCTTCCATGAGCTTTCCGTTGTATATCTCTTCCATGGTTTTGATATTGAATTCATCCCATTTTTTGAGCTTTTTTGGATGGTAATAGGTTCGTTTGGAGGTTAGGCTTTTACTGTTTGGCGTTTGATTTTCGATTTGGCAGTTTTCTGTGGTGAGAAATTCCAGAATCGATTTAGCTGGTGCTTTGGCTAGTATTGGTCTTTCCATCGTAACTAGTGAATCTTGTCTAGTTGAAAAAAAAGGAGCCTCAAAGACTCAGCTGTAGTATAGTTTATCACTTTTGTTCTTCTCTGCGCAGGCGCCGGCGTGTATTTGGACCATCACAAATATGGCCACACCTTGACCCTCCATTGTGATGCAGCCCCATGAAAACAGGCCAAATAAATTGAATTTAATTACCCAACTCATAGTAATATCAGCATGTGGGTTAAGATATCCAACAATTGCTGCGCCAATTTACAACTTTCCCCATCGATGGTTGGCAGCAACCCCGCTTTCGACAGGCACACGGGGGTCGCATCGCATGATGGTTGCAATCTTCACCACCTACTCTGAAATTCAATAAGACATAAGTAGATAACGATGGAGGCACTTAGACTGGTGCCTTGAAGTGACTCATCTCTGCTGCCCAAGCACGCACACCGACTTATCGATTAACAAAAGACCCCAATTCTCAGGATTGAATATGGCTGGACGTAGACGCCAAGCCAAGTCGCTACTGCCATCTTGTCCAGGACCCAAGCTGGGTGCATTCAAACATAAAAATTCTGCAATAGAGTGGGGTCGAAGATTGGACGTAGACAGAACAGATTTGTCGGGTACTCAAGCCTCTGTCTTTGAAGTAAAGATCGAATCTAAAGTTTATGCTCTCAAGGTGGTAAGTAATCATCACTTGGAAGCCAATATATCCATCATTGACCTGTCACTATCTAGTTCAAATTCTTCAACCCTACTGAGTTGAAGTACTATTGGGGTCCGCTACTGGGAGACTCATATGCGCTGAAAAAGATCCTATTTTACACGGATCCGTTCTTCGCGGAGTGCCGCGCATATGGTCGGATACAGGAATGCCAAAAAGAGCTAAGAAGCAGGACAAAGTTAGTAGTGAAGTGCCATGGATATATCTTCTTGAGCAAAAAGGATGAAAGGCATCTCCAAGAACAAGGTGTTGATATGGGAAGTAACCTTCTCGGCAAAAAACTACGGCGAGCAACTGGGGGGCGAGGCCGAATTCGTGCAATTGTCAAAGACCTAGCGCCTGAGAATAAACCGATCAATAAAGGCAATTTTAAGGCAGCACTGAGAAACGTGAAGGATCTCAATGGTTTTAAGATTTACAATAGGGACATCCGAGCAGAGAACTTCAAGGGGCCCCATATTGTCGACTTCGGCTCATCGTGGACCGAGCCTCATTGCCTTCTTGATGCCTTGGAAGATTGGACGGCTAGAGAATCTAGATTAGAGGATCTGGTGATGTTTGACAACATGGTAACTGAAGAGGGAATAACGGAAAGCAGGGTGGCTTTGCCAAACTTGGTTTATCTCCGGAAGCTAAGGTCCAGCTCGAAGAAAGAAAAGGAGACTTGAGCAACAACGCAGTCGTTTGCCATCCAGTCACCCTTTTGACGATATCAGCAGACGAGTAAATATGTAATTTACAGTGTGGTTTCAGGTTTAGGGCTATATATCATCTGTGTTAAATTCTACAGGACACTCAAGCATATTTGAATGGTTGGGGGGGGGGGATTCATAATTTGCCGAAATAAGGTGTTCTATTTACTGTATCCAAACAAATCCAAATTCGATCAACCATTTAAACATAGGGAGTTGTGAAGCTTAGGAGTACAAACCCCCCAGATCATCCTTTTCTTCGCTCGCTAAAAAATCAGGGGCAGTTCATGTCACGTGCAACACCCTCATTCTTTTGCTCAAATACAGACATTCTTGCTCGTAGATGAGATGTCGAGCTTCCACCACCCTTTATCAACATATTTAAAAGCTTAATTATTTGTGTGCTATTAGATTCTACTCTGATGATTCTTCCTAGGTGTCACTTTGGTAGGACGAGGGAGGCTGGAGAACATTCGTTTGGGAAACGAGGCTAGAGGAGATAGAATTTAGAAGGTTTAGCGACAGCTGATTTTGGCAAGAGGTAATAAGGGAGGGTAAAAGCGTGAGTGAAAAAGGTCTGTTATTTAGGAGGATGCATATTTGGGGTTAGTGGGGGAGGAATGTTTTGTTAACGATGTTGTTATTTGAGGAGAACCTCAACTACTATCACTAGTAGAAACAAGAGGTTACTCTTTTTCTTAGACTTAGGGATACTTCAATTCTGCTTTGTAGCTGAAGAATCCGTCTTTTATCCGCTTAAAAGGGGGGCTTATTTATATATGCAAAAGTCATTTTTGACCTGTGGAGTATTTTCTTGGCCAAGCTGCCTTTCAAGAAGGCAGATATCCATACAAACACCAGGTAGTAGCTTCCACAAACTACTATGACATGCTCAAAAAAAGATCAGGACGCTTCATTTTGTACTAGGTAGCCGCCCCATATGTCTTACGCCTCATGTACTTTACATAAAAGACCGAGCGCTATGCTACCCATTCCCAACAGTTGCCATGCATGCTTAACTCCATTTCCATGGAAACCGGAAAAAGAAACCCTTTCCCTTCATAGTACAAGTAAGTCATTATCATCGTCTCTGCTTAGCTCGTAGCTGAGAATCGTAGAGTTGTAATAGTGAAGTAACAGTCGCCATCGTCTACGGCGATGCGGAGTATGGCACTCTCCCTGAACAGGGGCAACAGCGATGCCCTGTCATTATCGTTAGCTCGGTTGTGCGGGCTGGGATTTAGTTTTGACGGAACTTACTAGAAGAGGGCAAATCGGTCTATGTCCTTGTTTCTCATGTTCATGCTGTGCGAGGGGCAGGAAGCACTCTATTCGAAAAGTCACGACGGGGCCGATTCTAGAGAAGCTGTCTTCGGGTCTAGTGATCTGAAGGGAAAGAAAGATAGAATAAGTATATCGGTGGTCTAGTATAGAAAACATATATATGTGCTTACCGTGAGGACGGCGGCACGACCGATTTGCGATGCTACAACAACAATCGAGAGTTCTGGTATGGAAACATTGAAACAGAGTCGTTCGTAGGGCATTAACAAATGCCTCAGTCCGTCTGGCAACTGCTGTTTCACGATTTGTTTGCCTGTAAAATGTATTAGTTAGAACGTCAAGAAAAGATCATAGAAATAAATTTAAATATTATCGTGGCCAAAGGAAATTTCAGAAGCCAGATCTAAAAGTGACTTTCAATTTGGTCCAATTGATCAGATCTCGAATGTATAATGATTTGAGAAACAAAACATGTCTAGTTGACCAGCCAGGTCCATTGAAAGGGAATACTAGTCTCATGGTACTCACAAAGTGTACGAGGCATAACATCAGCTGGTGGTATAAGCTCGATATCCAAAGCATGGATTCTAAGAATTGCGCAATAGTCAGGCAGGAAATATTCCGGTTCCTTCTTATGCTCCATATATTTTGGCACGCGACCCATTTTATGGTCCAAGAATGCTTGTAAGAGCTCTTGGTTGTCCCCAGTTTGACCCGGTATAAGCCACTGAGGCATGAAGTTGACTATATATTGAAATCGAAGTAGATCTCTTTCGATCTCTTCTTTTTGTTGTGTTTCCGTTCTGGTATTTATTAACTAGTGGCTTTTTGCTAATTTTGAGCACGCAATGGTACCTTTGTCTTAGCTCATCAAGTGATAAGCCTGTTGGATTGCGTATCACTAGCTTTTGTACAACTGCGAGATGTTATTTTCCACCGGGTCAAGTGATATAATTCAGCGAAAAGTAGCGGAAAGATGCTTACCTCTACTGTCATCCTCTGGAACAAGCACCGAATCTTGGGGCTCCGGACTTACGGATGACGAATCCTCTGACTGAGTCATTGTTGGGTGGTATATGGACGAATCTTTTACCGATCGTATAGTATTCGAGTTATCAAAGTATGTCTCAACCTTCTCTCCCAAAAATCCTGCATACAAATTCTCCCCTGGGTTGGTGTGAGTACATGCTACACTGTGTTTGATTGTCCGGTAACTTACTTAGCTCAGATTTACGTATACCAAGTGCATCTTCAGGCCTCTTCGTTTTCTTGCACATACTCAGCGGTATAGCGAGTACGCCCCAGCCCCTAGGATGGTTTAATAAGCGTAAGGACAATCACAACAATAGAAATCGGGACACGTTGCATTGCCCCAATTTTGGAGAGCTTACGTGCGCCCACTTCGTAGCGGAGCGGGTTCCGCCGTTTTGTAAATGCTAGGAATTCTGTGCTGGTAGGTGTCCCAGAGTCCAAGAATGTACAAAGTACCACGTATGTCGACAGCAAGAATTGCGTGAGCTTCGCCGTCTTTCCCGCTAGCAAAATCTACTGAGGGTACATTATCACCATCAAGTGGAATGACTATACGACAGCTATACATGTTTTCTCGTTCAAATCGGTCAAAGTTTAGATGTTTTCGAGGATACTTCCTACGTAATTAATCAGCACTAACTAGGAAAATCGAGAAATTATCATAGGTTCATGATTCCCAACGCAATTAGAGTCAATAGCAAGTTGCGTACAGGTGGACTTACAGTTGATATGGCATGACTGGATTCTCACTACCAACAACACCGAACGCAAAAACCGATACTTGTTTGAGGTTCGAGGAAACTGCCATTAGTCTAGACCGAGAGTGAATCGCCAAACCCCAAGCACTGCTGCCCACATTTTCATGAAATAGCCTTTTGAAATTAGTATAGGAGTCTCCGAATGAAGAAGAAAACTTACGGCTTGACCGAAGGCATGGAAGAATCCTCGCGATGCATAACCTCCCTATGTAGGAGATGTGTATAGTACACAAGTACATCTCCATCACTATTTAAACTTAGCAATATGTACTTGAAGGACTGAAAATGACCAAGGAACGGGCTTATTGAGTTCAGAAATGGTAGTCGAAGATACAGAGTATCCTAGAAACAACCCAAAACTTTTTTCTGAAGCAAAAGGCGCTGGTATAAGATCACAACTAACTCGCAAGCCATCAACAGCACTTCAAAAGTCCCCAAGTCGCCAACCACCATATTATTTACACAGTGCGGCCATATCTCATCGATGTACCCGCCAACCGCATGTGCAGCAAAACTTCGAGGGAGGTTAAGAATCAGATCTGGCTGTCCAGGTATGAATTGCTTCAGGTTCCGCGGGATGGTAACATGAAGCTTGTCTTTCACGGCAACAAAGTAGAGCTGAGCATAAGTTAGCATCGATTTGTCTGCCCCAACTCAAACTGCCTACGTTGAATTTCCTGGATAAAGCAGTCAAGTTGCAGCGCCAGCGAGAGTAGCGTGGAGGACTACCGGGGAGCTCCAGATTGTCATCTTCGACATCGTCCTGGTTGTCGTTTGCTTCACCGTTGCCCATATCCGGATACTGTTTTGTGTCAGTCTCGTACTTCCAGCGATATTCAAGAAGCTCTAGGGAGGGTGTGGAAATGATAGCTGTTGAAAAGCCGGGCAGGGCAGGAATAGCTTACCCGGTCGATTGGCTGCTGGCTTGAGAAATTTGCTACATTGATCTCCTTGAACTCCCTTCCCCCGGAGCGAGGCATTTTGATAAAATGCGCAAACTCGACATTAAGCAAATGGAGATTTTTGTATTCGCTGTCCCGAAAGAATGAAGTGATTAATTGCTGATGTCAAATGACAGCAAGGCTACGAGGCTGAACAGTTCGGTTAATGACCTTGACAAAGTGGGGCTAATAAGGTTGTGTGTTGTGTTACCTGACAAGTGAGTGACGGATTTCTTTCCCAAACTTTGCAGATATTTAAATGAAACAAGGACTTGAGACAGCTTAGCTTGATATTGGATTGGAAGCATCCATATAGTAAAATTATAGTGAGGGTTCATAAGCCATCTTTGTTTCCTTGAAAGTGAATAGTTGAACATTCCATGGTGAGCTACTGGTGTCACTTTAATGTGTTTTACGTGCTCGTATACCTGAGAGTCATATAGAGTTAGCTCCCTTATCTTTTAAATTTGAAATTTAGCACTTAACAGTGTCTTGTTAAAGTTATGCAAAGCAAAGATATACCTGAGACCAGAGACATGGTCCATTTCTTATGTTTTAGTATCAATGCATGAGATCTGAATCTTTGTACTGTACTGTACATGCTTTTGAATTTGTTGTACGTATACTAGAGCGTGACCCCCAAAAAGAGAAACAAATCAAGATATAAAAGGATATCCTAGTCACAAAATACTGCCTCTACCAACGAAAATCTCTCCTTTCCACTTTATAAAGAAATGAGAATCCTATGCACCAAATCATGCATGATAACATACTGCGCCAAATAACAAATGTCCCACTCAAAAAAAAAGCAAAGAAAACTGCCTTTTAACCTACCAACCATTGCAAACGCATGAAAACATCTGAGACAAGATATCCGCTTGGAAATTCAGGCCCAACGATACAAACCATAGAACTAGGTATAACTATATTATAACTTAAAAAAAGGGCAACATAGTATAGTAGAGGTATGTGGTATAGTTTCAATATGTAAGGGGGGCAATACTGGGAAGACCCTAGCTCAGGATAAATTATCTTTTCTTTTTTGCTAATCATGCAGCTCTGACTGACATCGGGTATGTACAGTGCATATGTCGGGTACCGATGAGATGGGTTGTGGGCTTTCTGAAGCTTTGCATGTGCTGTTACAATACGCAGGCTCTTCTTATAGGCAAGCTAGAAAGTATATAAAAAGACTATGACAAATACAAGGGGGGACTAAAAAGAAAAAGAAGAAAAAAAGAAGAAACAATATATATCAAAGTTTAGAGAACGTTACAGATTGGAAGTAAAGGTTTTGCTCACTTGACTTCTCTTTTTGGTCCTACTGAAGTTCTACCTCTGCTGGCTCTTCTGATTTGTACTGATATAAGGGTGTCTTTGAAGATTGGAAAGGGAAGCAGAAGTTCATAGAGCATAAAATGAATAATAAAATAAAATCATAGATAGTAGAACACTGCTCACCACTTCCTGCTTCGTAGTTTTACTCGTTTATTTTCAATCATTCACTCACTCAGTCACTCGGTCACTTTCGCATACACACAAACTGTTTCTCTCTTATCACTTTCCCCTTCTCCAGTCACTTCACTCTCTCACACTCTTACACTCTTGCACTCTTACACTCTTGCGAATAATGTTGGACCCCCCGACTACGACTTCCACCGCATATCTTCTCCACACATATATAAATCCAAAATGAAAGTAGAAAAGATGAAAAGATGAAACCGCCATCCATCCCCGGCCCATCCATCTCGCCACGACATATCACGCGCCCTGTTTCAAAACCCAGCCTCAATCGAAAGAATGAAGAAAGAAATGAAGAAAGAGAGGAAGAAAAAAAGATAGTCGGCATGGCCGGTGAGATATGTATGGCCCTGCATCCATACTGCAAGCCATCCGCAATCCTATAAACCCTGGATTCTTCTCTGAAATTTTTGTTACCGGGACTGTAATTCCCACGGTTACTTTAAACTGCAAACTACACTATCCTGTATGTGACCATATTTCCATTAATTGGCACATGCCGCGCATCCCTCTCTGTGGAAGAAGAATCAGTCCATCATTATCTATCGCTCTGGCCGCCACCACCACCACCACCACCACACCATCAAGCAACTACTTCTTCCGATCGCAATGGGACGCTATGAAATAAAAACTATATGTATATATATATATATATGTATTTTCCAAACTATACCTACCATACAAGCAGCAAAGTTTCCCTCTCATACAAAAAAC
>Ga0247814_10001750_pt1 | contig 12466 bp, 13 predicted proteins | sample UWRJL179409R1_FD_179947 | JGI IMG/M metagenome (GOLD analysis project Ga0247814, IMG submission 179947) | Plant litter microbial communities from Arlington Agricultural Research Station in Wisconsin, United States - UWRJ-L179-409R-1 | ecosystem: Environmental > Terrestrial > Plant litter >...
ATTGGTTTACAATTCTTTATTATATTTGCTGTCATTAACTGAAAAAAATGCTATCAAAAAAAACCAAATATGCCATTAAGGCATTAGTTATTCTAGGCAAGAATATGGATCAGCCGCCTATGCAGATCTCTAAAATAGCAGAGCTTGAAAAGATCCCTAAAAAGTTTCTTGAACAGATTCTGCTTGATATGCGCAACGCCGGTTTTTTATACAGCAAAAAGGGTGCAGGTGGTGGTTATGCGCTAAACAAAGATCCTAAAGACATTTACCTCGTTAGCATTATGCGCATTACTGATGGCCCTATTGCCATGGTACCATGTGCCAGCCTTAACTTCTACCACCGTTGTGATGAATGCCACCAGGAAGTAAGCTGTGGCATACGTGATGTATTTATTGAGGTACGTGACGCTACACTTAAAATACTTACCGAAACAAGCATTGCCGATGTGATAGCCCGCGAAAGCCATCTTATAATTTAAATCTCATTTTTAAGTAACAAAATAGCTTTTTTAACGTAAATTCTACTTATTCCGTATACTATATCTATCTTTGGATAACAAAAAGGTATAGAAACTGTAGCTTAATTAACTGATTAAAGCTATATTTAGTTACTACAATGACATACACCCTCCGATACTACTAAGGAGATTTTACTAAATAAAATAACGCCATATGCAAAGCTTCAGAACAGAACTGGAGAATCCAATTGTCGAAAAGGACATTATCGATCTTGAAAAGAAAATAAGGGCTTTTCGGGAAGGTACAATAAATGATGAAAAGTTCAGAAGCCTGCGCCTGGCCAGAGGTATCTACGGTCAGCGCCAGCCGGGCGTTCAGATGATACGCATTAAACTCCCTTTCGGAAAGGTAACTTTTAAACAATTACTGCGCATAGCCGATGTGTCTGACGAGTATGCAAGCAGCAATTTGCATATAACAACCCGTCAGGATATACAAATACATTACGTTAGTTTAGACAGAACCCCGCAACTTTGGGCCGACCTTGAAAGGGATGATGTTACTTTGCGCGAAGCCTGTGGCAATACAGTACGTAATGTTACCGCCTCTCCTACTGCCGGTATTGATCCGAATGAGTTGTTTGATGTTTCGCCATATGCACAAGGGGTTTTTGAGTATTTATTGCGTAACCCGGTAAACCAGGACATGCCGCGCAAATTTAAAATTGCGTTTTCATCCACAGATGAAGACACAGCGTTTTCCTTTGCGCATGATTTGGGTTTTATTCCGAAGATAAACAGCAACGGCGAGCGGGGTTTTAAAGTAATGCTTGGCGGTGGCTTAGGCGCGCAGCCAATTTTAGCTTTTATTGTAGATGAGTTTTTGCCCGAAGATCAACTGGTGCCTTATATTGAATCTACTTTACGCGTATTTGATCGTTACGGCGAGCGCAACAACCGCAACAAGGCCCGGTTTAAGTACATCATTCAAAAATTTGGCATCGATGAGGTTCTGGAACTTATCAAAACAGAAAGAACCGCTAACAAAGTAAAATCATATAAAATTGATATCAATAATGTACCGGTGCCTGCCCTGCCTCAGCCAATTGAGTTTGGCGATGTAACTATTAGTAATCCGCTGGGTTATGAGCAGTGGCTGGCAACAAACATATTTGAGCAAAAGCAAAAAGGGTATTATGGTGTGTACATTAAAGTATTAACCGGTGATATCCCGACAGATCAGGCCCGTAAACTGGTTGCCTTATTACAACCACTGGTAGCGGATGAAATACGATTTACGCAAAACCAGGGATTGATGTTGAAATATGTGCGCAGGGAAGCATTCCCAACGCTATACAATGGCCTGGCCGAATTAGGTTTAGCAGCGCCGGGTTTTGACAGCGTTGCCGATGTTACAACTTGCCCCGGTACTGATACATGTAATCTGGGCATATCAAACAGCATGACTTTTGCACGTGTATTGGAAGACCTTATATATAACGAATATGAGGATCTGATCTATAATCGTGATATTAAAATAAAGATAAGCGGCTGCATGAATTCATGCGGACAACATAGCATGGCGCACATTGGCTTTCACGGCAGTTCGTTAAAAGCGGGTGCAAAAGTGTTACCGTCAATGCAGGTTATGCTGGGCGGTGGTGTAGTTGGCGATGGCGTTGGCCGTGCCGGCGACAGGGTGATAAAGATACCCGCTAAACGTGCTACCAACGTTTTAAGAATGTTATTAGACGATTACAAAACCAATTCAATAGAGAACGAGGTTTTTCATAACTATTATGACAGGCAGGGTAAAGACTATTTTTACCAGATGCTAAAACCGCTGGCTGATCTGACCACTTTAACCGACGAAGATTTTGTTGACTGGGGCCATGTAGAAAACTACGAAAAAGCAATTGGTGTTGGCGAATGTGCCGGGGTGGTGATTGATTTGGTGGCTACTCTGCTGTTTGAGTCTGACGAGAAATTAGGTTGGGCAAATGAATCATATAATGCAGGTGCATGGGCTGACGCAATTTATCACTCTTACAATGTATTTATAAATTCAGCTAAAGCTTTGCTTTTAGATAAAGGCATCAATAGCAGTACACAAACGGGCATTATAAAAGAGTTTGATGCACAATACATAAATACAAGCGAAATGGAACTGCCCGGTACTTTTAACGATCTGGTTTTGCAGATCAACAAAAACGAGCCGTCTGAGGAGTTTGCTACTGCCTATAAGTCGCAGGCAACAGCATTCCTTGAAGCAGTTAAAACCAAACGCGAGGCGGTGCTTCAATCGTAATAAAAACAATGGCGTCAACTAACACCACGGGTCAAAGCGAAGAAAATACAGGCAACCAGTTGTTCCCGGTGTTTCTTAAACTGAACGAGTTGCATACGGTGTTAATTGGTGCCGGAAATGTGGGTTTAGAAAAGCTGACAGCTATCCTTAACAACAGTAACAATGCTAAGGTTACAGTAGTTGCCAGGGAGGTTTTGCAGGAAGTATATCTGTTAAGTGAGCACTTTGTCGGCATAACCATCCTTCAAAAAACATTTGAACCCACTGACCTGGACATTGCTGATATTGTAGTAGCTGCTACTGATGACAGCGAATTAAACAAGCAGATAAGGCAGGCCGCAAAGCAACGCAAATTGCTTATAAACGTTGCCGACAAACCTGATTTGTGCGATTTCTATTTAGGATCAGTAGTTAAAAAAGGCGATTTGAAATTGGGCATATCAACCAACGGAAAATCGCCAACGGTAGCAAAGCGCATTAAAGAGGTGCTAAACACGGCACTACCCGATGATTTGGATATTACCTTGCAGCAGTTAAATGATCTGCGCAACACCCTGACGGGAGATTTTGCATATAAGGTAAAAGAATTAAACAGAATAACAGCGATGTTATCAATAAGCAATGACGACAAGGAGCAAGACACTCCCCTCTCCGAAACGCTTAATAAAGATTAATATAGAGAGATTTACAAAAGATGGATCTGTTTAGCGAAGAAATAAAATTATTAACATCGGGCATGGGTCCGGTTGAAGCATTAACGGCGTTGGCCAACCGCTTTGCGGGTAAGGTTATTTTTTCCAGTAGTTTTGGTTGGGAAGATCAGGCAATCTCTCATATGATATTTGAAAACAACCTGGATATAAAGGTTTTTACTTTAGAAACCGGCAGGCTGTTCCCTGAGACTTACTATGTATGGAACCGCACTATGGAAAGATATGGCAAAACCATACACGCTTACTATCCGCAGCACCAATTGGTTGAAGAAATGGTGACCGCAAAAGGCCCGAGCAGTTTTTATGAATCGGTTGAGAACCGTAAAGAGTGCTGTTATATACGCAAAATAGAACCCCTTAAACGTGCTTTACAAGGCAATGATGTTTGGATAACTGGCATAAGAGCTGAGCAATCTGCAAACCGCCAGTTTATGGATGATGTGGAATGGGATGAGTCCAACGACATAGTTAAGTTTCACCCCATATTTAGCTGGACCTTAGACGAAGTTAAAGCCTACATCAAAGCCAACAACATCCCTTACAATCCGCTACACGATAAAGGTTTCCCGAGCATAGGCTGCATGCCGTGCACACGTGCCGTAGCAGAGGGTGAAGATTTCCGCGCCGGACGCTGGTGGTGGGAAGATCAATCTAAAAAAGAATGTGGCCTGCATGATGTTAGTGCAGGTAGTGCCGATGATGTGCTAACACAGAAATAAGTCTTAAATTGCTTCTCTTCCTGATACAGGTTGATGAAGCAATTTCCTTTCCAGCTCCCTTCTTCTTCAATTTCTTGTAACAAAATTGTTGTTGTTAATTGCATGGCTAATATCTACTTTTAGCATAACCGATTATACAACATCATGGATAAAAACAAATTTAACCTATCCGGCAGGCGCGAATTTCTTGCTGGTGTCGGTGTGCTGGCGGGCGCGTCAATCGTTACGGGTTTGCCTGGTGTCAGCTTCGCCAAAAAATTTGGGGCTGCCCCCGCTACCTTTACCGTAAAGCAGGTTATTGACATTGCCCTAAGCGAAACGCCCGGTGCACCCTTAGCCAAAACTGTAGACCAGATACGGGCGGGCAGTTTAGACCAACAGGTTACGGGCATAGTTACCACCACCTTCCCTACTATTGATGTTATTAACAAGGCCATTAAGGCGGGTGCCAACATGATCATCAGTCATGAGGCTGCGTTTTATAATAACGACGATAACCTGTCCCGCGTCAAAGACGATGATATCATCAAATACAAAACAGAATTACTGGAGAAGAACAAGATAGCCATTTGGCGCTTTCACGACAGCTGGCACGCCCACCAGCCCGACGGCATAACCTGGGGAACTCTGGTTAAGTTAGGTTGGGAGAAATATTACAATCCTGCTAAGCCGCGTATTATCAGCCTGCCCGCTCCTATTACTTTACAGCAGGCCGTGGCGCTTACCAAAACAAAGTTGGGTGCCCCACAAGTGCGTGTTATCGGCGATTTAAAAAAGCCTGTTAAAACCATCTACTTTACCCTTGGCTCTATGCCTAGCGCGGAGGTGATCCCTGTTATCCAGTCGGAGAAGCCTGATTTGATTATTAGTGGCGAATCGCGGGAGTGGGAAGTTGGGTTGCGGGTGCAGGATGGCGTGATGATGGGCCTTAACACCAAGCTGATTGTGCTGGGCCATGCCATTAGCGAGGAAGCCGGCATGGAGTACGCCGCCAACTGGCTGGCGCCCAAGGTGCAGGGCCTTAAAGTAACGCACATCGCGGCCGGCACCCCGTTTAAATACGTTTAACACCTCATCAGCCCAAAATGGAAATTACAACTTACTATACAGAACCTACCGCGCCTGCTACTTTTACCGTACAGGACGTGATAAAACTTGCCCTGAGCGAGAACGAAACCATAAGGACACAAACCGTTGATAAGCTGCGCTCGGGTAGCCCTGAGCAGCAGGTTACCGGTATTGTTACCACCATGTTCCCCACCATTGAGGTGATCAATAAAACCATTAAAGCGGGTGCCAACATGATAATTGCCCACGAAACGCCCTTTTTTAATAATAACGACGATACCGAATGGCTGAAGGACGACGACGTGTATAAATACAAACGCGACCTGCTCGAGAAGAACAAAATTGCCATCTGGCGCTTTCACGACCATTGGCATGGCCATCGCCCCGATGGCATTATTTATGGCTGCCTGCTAAAAATGGGCTGGGAGAAGTTCTATAAGAACGAGGACCGCCAGCTGCTTACCCTGCCGCAGCCCGAAAAGCTAAGCTCCATTGTGGCGCGGCTGAAAAAGGCGCTGGATATCCCCTCAATACGCCTGGTGGGTAACATGGATGCGCAAATAACCACCGTATTTTTTTGCCTGGGCTTTACCGGCATTGGCAACATATCAAAACTAAAGCCCGACCTGGTTATAAATGGCGAAACCCGCGAAACCGAGAACACCGAGCAGATACGTGATGGCCTTAGCATTGGCGAAAAAACCAACCTGCTCACCCTGAGCCACTCGGTAAGCGAGGAACCGGGCATGGTGTATTGCGCCCAATGGTTAGCGCCAAAAGTACCGGGCGTTAAAGTAACCAGCATACCCAGCGGCACGCCTTTTCAGTATTTGTAAGCTGCGTAATGCGGGCACGGCGGGCTTGGCTAACCATGTCCCTATGGAGGCGGGAGGGCATTTGTGCGCGCCCTTTCCACAGTATGGCAGCCCGCGCTTTTTATAATGGTTTTTTCTTCTTTGTATGCGTCAAAAATTGGCGTGTGCTGTTGCAGAAAAATATGGCAACACTTGCAACGCTTTACAACACCATTTTCTGCATGTATTTGATTATCAATTTTTTGTGTAAAGTAAATGTTTACACATGCAACACTTTGCAACACCAATATCTTCACATTTTGTAATACTATATTCACATGCCTTGAATAAGTATTTGTAAATAAGATAGTTACATCGCGTAATAAAAAAGTTCGAATTTTTGCAGCTGCAACAGCCCGGAAGCACATGCATACCACACAAGGCTTGAGCTGCCTACGCGCCCCCCGAACGGGCGATTAAACCTCACATAGGCTTGAGTCGGTTCCGAACGATAATGCATCAGCCACAGCAGCGTGCTGACTAAAAAAAAATGCAGGCCTGTAGCCTAAAATAGCCGTTACGTTGCCATTTTAATAGTAAAAACACCTTTGCTATGCAAATGGCATACTTTTAGCAAACCATTTTGTATACACACATACCGCTATGGAAAACTTAGACTTAACTACCGCCATTTTATTAAAGGCCAACGATATGGATTTAAAAGAACTGTTGTTAGCTGAATTACAAAACTTACGTTCAAAAATAGCCGCCTGATGAAAACATATAAAGCCAACGCTTCCGTAATATACACCGATGCCAAAGGACGCAAGATAGATACCTTCGTAATATTTGACACCGACACACATACCGGGCTTACCCATATTAATCACGAAAACCTGAAAGTATCGGCCGGGCAATTGGAAATACATCCAAAAACAGTTTGCGATTATCATATGCCGTTAAACGACGCCTTCAGCTTTGAAATGCTAAAAAAACTGCGCGAAAAATATGCCCTAATTGACAGCGCGAAAACAGCCACTGTAAGCGCGTTGCCGCAGGCAACCCGCTTGGCAAAAGCATCATAAGGGTTCTTAACTATCTCTTTATACAAAACAAAAGCCCTGTCGCGCCAAATTCGACAGGGCTTTATTGTTATCCCCACTATTTAACCGCCTATTTTACTCAGCGATCTCTGTGTAACTCTTAGCGGTCTCTGTGTTAAAAAATTAACCACAGCGGCCACTGAGAGTTACGCAAAGGTACTGAGGAATTATAATAGTAAATTACATCGGCTTCAAACCGCAATCCTCAAATTGCCGATATAAGGCATTACAAACTTAGTACTATCAAACGCCCTGAAGTGGACAATGATGTGGGTATGGTCGTCAAAAAAAACTTCCACATAAAACTGGTGCAGATTGTACAGCCTAACGTAATACATGTCCGTTAGCCTGTCGGCCAAAAATGTGCCCTCCAAAATAAGTTCGGTTTTTTGCTTAAAGCTGCAGGCATTAAAAATATCCGAAGTCATAGTACCAATTTTTTTTGCGTTGATACCTAATTTGATACAAATGATGTGCCTGTGTTATTTTTCAGCTGTTGTGTGTATGAATGTTAGTTATTTGCGACTGAAATTTTGTACAGAGCGTATGTAAATTGGGTATGAATTAAGACCAGGAACAAGAACGTCATTCTAGCTTTGTGTAATTTCGATAGAGCACGAGAGGGCTAATACGCTAAGTGTTAAACCATCTTTAATTTTATAAAACAAAAAATACTAAAATTATTAGCATTTTCAATGCTTATTCTTTTAATTTGCGACGAAATATTTTGAAAGCGATGGCAGATTTAAACCCCAAACAACCAACTTATGAGCAGCTTTTAACCGAAGCACTTAATCTATTGGGCGATGTGCAGACGCGATTAGGTATGTTTGAGAAACAGGATTATTGGAAGATAAAACTGAAAGCCGAAAGCTTAAAGAAAACTGTTGAGGAGGAAATCAATGGCAAAGCGTAAGTTCAGGAAAGTGTATTTAATATGCAAGGACAACAAAATATTTGGCGACCTGAATTTTACTATGGTTAACATGTACCGGGAGCGCAGAAGCGCAGAAAGTGTTTGCAAAAGCCAAAACGAATTAGCCATAAGCGATGCCCTCAAAATGTACAATAAAGGCAATAAAGTAACAGAAAACAAAGTACACGCCTTTTACCTGGTACACGAAAGCTATTTTGAAGAGAAGGAATAGAAATACTTTAACTTTATAATTAGATGCCTTACGAAGGTCTGTATAAGATCGATTATGATGGTTACGTTTTATCTGTAACCGAAGCCGTTATTGAAGGTACGCGGGTTTTTCATGTGGAGTTTTCAATTAAAGTAAAACCTGTTAACTTAGTAGTGGTTGATAATGGTAAGGGGTTCAGGTTCTGGACGACCATACCCGAGGGCAGGCAGGCCGTGGCCGATGAGATTGGCCCTGTTATTGGCAGATATTACTACGATAAAAAGAAGAAATGATATGTGTTACTACAACGGACAAAAAGTATCAAGAACTGATCTCATAATGCTGCAACAGTTAGAAAAAGCTGTAAAGGATTACGACTTTTTAAACAACGGCGTTGTTAATGGGTTTAGCGGTATGCCTATAGCTGTGCTTAAACCTAATGCCGATAAAAGCAACTTTGATATTGTGCAAATGGAATGGGGCATAATTGCGCCCTTTATCCCTAACAGGCAAGAGGCGGATATTTTTAAACGGAAGTTTACCACGCTTAACGCCAAAGTAGAAAACCTGTTTACCAACGAAGCCGGTAAACGTTCTATGTGGGCCGATGCTGCACGAAAAAGGCGCTGCTTGGTGTTATCTACCGGGATTTTTGAATGGCGGCACGTATACCGCAACCACGCTAAAACAGGGCTGCCGCTTAAAACACCCGACAAATACCCATACTATATAAACGTTGCCGATGCGCCATACTTCTTTATGGCAGCTATCAGCCAGGAATGGACGGACCGCGAAACGGGCGAAATTGTACATACCGTTGCGGTAACTACCACCAAAGCCAACCATTTAATGCAGCAGGTACACAACTCAAAAATGCGGATGCCTACTATTTTAACCGATGAACTGGCGTGGGAATGGATGATGACCGACCTAACCGATGAGCGCATTACCGAAATAGCATCAACACAACACCCAACTGAGCAAATGACGGCCTGCACCATAACAAAAGAGTTTCAGGCTTTGCTGGACCCAACAGAGCCATTTGAATATGCTGATCTGCCTGCGTTAGAGTTAAACTTGTAGCGTTCGTTCGGTAAGGGAATGCGACAGTTTGCAACAGGCGAACACTTTATTAACCACAAGCGGGATGATTGCGGGAGCGGGGAAATTTTGTACAGAGCGTATGGAATGTTGTTTTAAATTGCGGATAGTAGTTAGGATATTTCATATTATTTGGCGCGAGTATGCAGCGAGTGGTAAAAAAGGTGGCGTACTCGCGACTTTAAAAAATTGACAGGTATTATCCTTTACTTATCGCGTGGGTACACGAGTACGCAACGCCCTTGGCTTGTGCTGCATACTCGCGCTAGATTAAGAGTAAACGAACCCCAGTGATGTACTTTCATTAGCTTCACTTTACAATCTATCAACTATATTACATTTTAGGAGCAATGAGATAGACTTAGTTTCAACTAAGCTATATATCTTAGATAAGCCAATTATAATCCTAATTTAAAATATCATTCATGAACAAGAAAAAAAACTTTCAACCCATCGCCTTAGCGATAGGACTCTTTTTCAACAGTGCAGTTCTCATGGCCCAGACGCCCCAGCCGCCCCAGACTTCGTCTCCAGCCAAGTCTTCGCCCCAAACTGCCCAGACTTATCCCGAGCCGTTTGACCGAGAAGGCGCAACCAAAGTGTTTGAGAACGATCGTGTTAAAGTTTGGGACGTTTCCTGGCTGCAACGCGCCTATCCAACACACAAACATCTATACGATTATGCCGGCGTTTATTACACCAGCGGCGACCGGGTAATTGTGTCTCCGCAAGGCCAGCGTTCGCCAACCCACACCAACGCCTGGGATACTTTTTTCTTCCGCACGGGCGTTACGCACAGTGAAGAAGGGGTAGGCACGGATGTGCTGCGGGCAATATTCTTGGAGTTTAAGGAACCCGCGGCAGTGGGCGGCGCAAACACCGCTTCCACAGGGCTGGGCAAGCAGGTAGGCCGCGAAAGCAACCGCCTGATCACTTGGGCGGACATTGCCGAGCCGGGTACTCAGCTACAGGCACAGGCGCGCAACTATGAAAATGATGCTGTGGTCGTAGCCTTCACAGGCCTCAAGCCAAAGATCACGTTTGTTAAGCGTGGCACCGCGAACCAAGGTAAGGAAACCGCCGGCGCGGACCGGGTGTATACTTTCGAGTTGAAGTAAAAACCTCAAATCCGTAGAGTTCCGCAGGGCTCTACGGATTCCCAGATAAAAAACAGTCTCCATCGCTGGCGAACGCGCAATGTCATTAAGTTAAGAAATTTTGTCATCTCGATAGAGCAAGCGCAGGACTGCGTTTCGAGGCGAAAGAGAGATCCTTTCGAAGCGATAGTCCGACAAGTATGTTTGTATGTAAATTCGAAAGGATTTCTCTATCGCGCCCTTGCGCACTGCCCCCTACTTCGCTCTATCGAAATGACATTTTTTTATTAAAATCCTTAACTTAATGGCACTGCGCTTGCGGGAGCGAGCGACCGGACCTAATCACTAATCAACCGGTCAACTAATCAACTAATACTGTTCGTTCGGTACCTGTGCGCAACAGTTTGCAACAACCGACTCATTATCCACAAGCGGGACGCTTGCGGCAGCGAGGGAGTAAATGCTGGAATATATTAAATCAACAATACGGGAGATGTAATTGTCGATTTTAATAAATAGAAATGCCGCATTCAATTATAAATGCGGCATTTCTATTAAGAGACTAAGTCTTAAAAGAGACTGTTTCTACCGTGTTAGCGGCATATTTTTATCTTCTATTTAGGCCGTTGCCCTCCCTTATACTGTGGAGTCGCAGTCATGCTAAATACTGCCTTGTCCTTATCTGCATCCAACAACAAAAATTGCGGGTTTTGAGCGGTATAAGGTTTCCAGGTACTTCCCGGTTTACCATTAGGGTTCCCTGACTTAGCAAAATCGGTCCAGAAGTCAACCATTTTCTTACTTAATTCTTCGTCGCCGGCTGTAGACGGACGCCAGCTGTGGCGTAGCGAGTGGAAAATGTACCATAGGTCGGCAGAGTGGAAAGCGCCACTTGCATCGCCCGGAAGCTGACGCTGAAACATATAAGCATATGTTGGATTTGTGCTCTGGCCCGCACGCAATGCAGCGAAATCGCTGATTGGCTTGGTCATGTCACTTAGGTCATTAGATGTAAAACCAATCATATATGGGATATCTGGTATCTCTCTGGCCATTGCAGCTTCTGAAAAAGTTTTCTTTAAGAAGTAGTTGTCGATAACAGGGCTCCAAGCCAAACGCATTTTTGTAGCTTCAGTGTATTTTTGAGACATTTGAAGCAGTTCGTCGAAAGATAGGGATCTCATTTCGGCTAGCGTATTCTTACCGAAGTGATCCATCATTCTTTTGTTTTGTAATTGCGCAGTGTCTAAAGAAAGTCCTGGCCTGCCATTTGTATTAAGTCCGCCACCGCTCATGCTAATGGCTTTACTTATCATGCTTTTAGAGACAGGAGAAGCACATAAAGATTGTACGCTACCGGCACCGGCGCTCTGTCCGAAAATGGTGATATTTTTAGGATCACCACCAAATTGTTCAATGTTTTTGTACACCCATTTCACGGCTGCTGCCTGATCCATCAAGCCATAATTGCCTGATACTTTGTTCGGGCTTTCAGCCGACAAAAGCGGGTGAGAGAAAAAGCCCATCACTCCAAGACGGTAAGTAACAGATACCAGAATTACGCCGCGAGAAGCCCAATCTTCACCTCCGTCCATTTCAGGTTCGAAAGCAAATCCTTCGCGGTAGCCGCCACCGTGAATCCACACAGCAACCGGAAGTTTTTTAGTTTTTTCGCCAGCTGCTGGTGTCCATACATTCAGATAAAGGCAATCTTCTTTAAACGGAACACTGCCGCTAGCACGCCATTCTTTACCATAAAAACTGTTCGGATCCCAGGTAACCTGCATAGCTGCTGCTCCGTATTTGTCAGCTGTTTTTACGCCTTTCCAGGGCAATACAGGCTGAGGTTCTCTCCAACGCAGGTTGCCTACAGGCGGAGCTGCAAATGGAATTCCTTTGTAGGCAATAATTCCTTTAGTGGGGGTCGGAACTCCTTTAATTTGCCCTCCCTCAACGGTAAGTACCGGATTGGTGTCTT
>Ga0247814_10001752_pt1 | contig 12459 bp, 8 predicted proteins | sample UWRJL179409R1_FD_179947 | JGI IMG/M metagenome (GOLD analysis project Ga0247814, IMG submission 179947) | Plant litter microbial communities from Arlington Agricultural Research Station in Wisconsin, United States - UWRJ-L179-409R-1 | ecosystem: Environmental > Terrestrial > Plant litter >...
TTACAGTTGAAAGCGATGCGGGTTTAACTTATACACTGCCAGAATTGTCATTAAAGCCAGGCACCTACGCGGTACCTGCATTAAACCTCGATCAAACAAAAAAATACAGGTTAAGAATACGGACCAAAAACAATAAGGAATATTTGTCTGATTTTGTTGAAAGCAAGGTGTCGCCTCCAGTTGAATTAACATACGATTTTAGGCATGGGAATTTAAACATTTACTCAAACACGCATGATGCTACAGGTAAAAGCCGCTATTATAATTATAATTATGTAGAGACCTGGCAATACCGGGCACCATTACAGTCTTTTCTGAAAATTGAAAACCGGCAATTGAAAAAACGGTTTTTTCCGCAGGATGATATATGGAATTGTTATCATCATGTACCGTCCGGAAAAATTTCAATTGCCAGCACGGCCAGTCTTAGCGAAGATAGGTTAAAAGATAATCTGCTGATTGATATATTGCCAACGTCTTTAAAAGTAAGAATTGAATACAGCGTATTGGTTAAACAAATGGTGCTTACCAAAGCAGGTTTTGATTTTTTAGAGATACTAAAAAAGAACACTGAGCAAGTGGGCAGCATATTTGATTCGCAGCCCTCGCAGCTTTTTGGCAACATCCGCTGCACTACCAATGCTGCCGAGACGGTTGTTGGCTTTATAAGCGCCGGGACGGTTACCGAAAAACGGATCTTATTATTAGCAAAAGATTTCCCTTTTCCTTTTTTGGGCCCGCTTCCTGATCCTTATTGCCTTTCACAAGCAGATACAATTAATACTCAGGAAGAATACGATCTAATATACGCTGCGGGGGTATCGCCATATATTCCGATTAGTAATGATCCACCACCTTTTTTGGCTACTAAACTTTGGGAATGTGTGGATTGCCGAATGCAAGGTGGAACAAATATAGTGCCGCCTTATTGGATATATTAAGCAATATGGATAAGCATAATTCTAAATATAAGGCAATTTAAGAGTGCTGTTTAAAGGGTAGAGCCAACATTACATTCTTTATAGATTTAATGGTTATTTTATAACATGAAAGATTTAAAACACATAAAAAACGCTAGAATAGCCGTTGCGGTTGTTTTTACCATATGTGTATTGCTTTACGCCTGTAAGGAAAAATATGTGCCTCAAATTAAGGATGTAAACCCTAATTATCTGGTAGTTGATGGCTTTATAAATACCGGTGCCGACTCAACCATATTCAGGCTTAGCCGCACTTTTAAATTGGAGAGTAAGGCTTTAATGGCCGCCGAAAGAGCGGCAATTGTTACTGTTGAAAGCGATGCGGGTGGGAGCTACTTATTGCCGGAGTTGCCTGCAAAGCCGGGTTTATACGCAGTGCCTGCACTCAATCTTGATCAAACGAAAAAGTACAGAGTAAGAATACGAACTAAAGATAACAGAGAATATTTATCTGACTTTGTTGAGAGCAAAACATCGCCGCCGCTTGATCTAACTTACGATTTCAGGCACGGTAATTTAAATATTTATTCAAACACACAAGATGCCACCGGCAAAAGCCGCTATTATAATTATACCTATACTGAAACATGGCAGTACAGAGCCCCGCAACGTTCGTTATATAAGGTTGAAAACCATAAACTTTTAGAAAGACGTTATCCGGAGGATGATATATTCGACTGCTACCACGAAACAAAATCTACAAAAATTACCATTGCTAACACATCTACGCTTACAGAAGACCGTTTAGCTGATAATTTAATTATTGATATACTTCCAACGTCAGAAAAAGTAAGAATAGAATATAGCGCGCTGGTTAAGCAGAGCGTGCTCACCAAAGCCGGTTTTGAATTTTATGAAACCTTGGGCAAAAATACAGAAAGAGTAGGCAGCATATTTGATTCGCAGCCATCGCTGTTACCGGGTAACATAAGGTGTACCACTAACGCCGCAGAGGTAGTTATTGGATTTGTGAGCGCCGGTACAACTACAGAAAAACGCATACTGCTGATAGCAAATCAATTTCCGTTTGAGTTTATTGGGCCGTTTGCAGGGGCATACTGCCTTGAGCATCAGGATTCAATAGCCAACATAGGTGCATTATTATTAGATCCGGTACAATCAGAATATATACCAATTGATTGGCTGCATCCAGAGGCACCAGGGGATACCCTTTTAGCCACAAAATTTCATGAGTGTGTGGATTGCCGTTTACAGGGGGGGACTACTAAAATGCCTTCATATTGGATAAGATAAATAATAAATAATGATAGCATATAATACAAAGCATGTAAAACTGATAGGCAACGTAAGCTTGCTGGTAATGGTTTGCATATTATTGTATGCTTGCAAAGAAAAATATACACCTGAAATTAAGGATGTTAATCCTAATTATTTGGTAGTTGATGGCTTTATAAACACGGGGGCCGACTCAACCATATTCAAACTTAGTCGCACTTTTAAACTGGAGAGTAAAGCTATAATGATGTCAGAAAGAGCGGCAATTGTTGCTGTAGAAAGTGATGCAGGAGGAAGTTATATTTTACCTGAAATAGCATCAAAACCTGGTACTTATGCCGTGCCGGCCCTTAACCTTGATCAGACAAAAAAGTACCGGTTAAGAATACGAACCAAAGACAATAAAGAATATTTATCTGATTTTGTAGAAAGCAAACAGTCAACCGCGCTTGCGTTAACGTATGATTTTAGGCATGGCAACTTAAATATATATTCCAATACGTATGATGCCACGGGTAAAAGCCGTTATTATAGTTACACATATACCGAGACGTGGCAGTACAGGGCACCGCAACACTCCATTTTAAAAGTTGAAAACCACGAGCTAATTGAAAGGCGCTATCCCGAAGATGATATTTATGATTGTTATCATCAAACATCTTCTACCAAAATACCTATAGCCACTACCGCCACACTTGCGGAAGATCGTCTGGCTGATAATTTAATTATAGATCTGCTTCCAAGTTCGCCAAAAGTTAGGATTGAATACAGTGTATTGGTAAAACAAACAGTGCTAACCAAAGCCGGGTTTGAATTTTTTGAAACGCTAAATAAAAATACTGAAAAAGTTGGCAATATATTCGATTCACAGCCCTCATTGTTGCCAGGTAATATTAAGTGTACCACTAATGCTAGCGAGGGTGTTATTGGTTTTGTGAGCGCCGGTACAACAACAGATAAACGTATATTGCTGATAGCTAATAACTTTCCATTTGATTTTATTGGCCCGGTGCCCGATCCTTATTGTGTACTGCATACAGATACGCTACCCGTTGGTAAGGTAAAACCTTTGATATTAGATCCCGTTCAATCAGAATATATACCGATTCAATGGTTAAACCCGAATGTTCAACCAGATTCGCTTTTAGCCACAAAGTTTCACGAGTGTGTAGATTGCCGGTTACAGGGGGGGACAACTAAAATGCCGTCTTATTGGATACGTTAGTGTAAGAAATAATGAGTACAAGAAATATAACATGTGTAAAATTTAACACAGGCAACTGCTTGCTATTAGTGATTTGCATACTGCTTTATAGTTGCAGAGAAAAATACCTTCCAGAAATTAAGGATATAAACCCCAATTATCTGGTGGTTGATGGCTTTATAAACACTGGGGCAGATTCTACCATTTTTAACCTTAGCCGCACCTTTAAGCTGGAAAGCAAAGCGGTTACAGCCCCAGAAAAAGCAGCAATAGTTACTGTTGAAAGCGATGCGGGAACTAGCTACGTGCTGCCCGAATCAGCACTAAAACCAGGCGTATACGCGGTACCGGCGCTTAATCTTGATCAAACTAAAAAATACCGGGTAAGAATACGCACTAAAGATAACAGGGAGTATTTATCTGATTTTGTAGAGAACAAAGTTTCGCCACCGCTTGACCTGACTTTTGATTTCAGACACGATAATTTGAATATATATTCAAAAACGTATGACGCAACCGGAAAAAGCCGCTACTATAATTATACCTATGTAGAAACATGGCAATACAGAGCGCCATTACACTCCATTTATAAAATTGGGGGCGGCAAAATAGTAGATAGGGTATATCCGCAGGATGAAATTTTTGATTGTTATCATCAAAGACCCTCCAGCAAAATAACTATTGCTAATACAACTACCCTTACAGAAGACCGCCTGGCTGATAATTTATTACTAAACGTTAGTTCCACAGACGAAAGAGTAAAAATAGCGTACAGTATTTTAGTTAAACAACATGTGCTAACCAAAGCTGGTTTTGAATTTTACGAAACCATGAATAAAAACACCGAGAAAGTAGGCAGTATATTTGATGCCCAGCCATCGTTACTACGTGGTAATATTATTTGCACAACCAATATGAACGAAGTGGTTATAGGTTTTGTAAATGCCGGTACAACTACCGAAAAACGTATATTCTTAACGGCGGCAAACGATTTTCCGTTCAATTTTACAGGCCCGCTGCCTGATGAGTATTGTAATAAAAGGATAGATACCTTAAATCTCTCGCAGGTTAGAATTTTGTTGTTAAATCCCCCAAAATCAGATTACACCCCGATAGATTGGGTAAATTACCTGGAACCAGATAAGCTTTTGGCTACAACAGCCCTTGAATGTGTGGATTGCCGCAAACAGGGCGGTACATTAACAATGCCGTCTTATTGGAAACGCTAGTAATAAATGATCATTGGATTAACCCTTATAACAAATGCAAAAGTAAACATAGCCAAAGGCTTGCTGTTACTGCTTTGTGTGCTGTTTTATGGTTGCAAGGAAAAGTTTCTGCCCCAAATAAAAGATGTTAACGTTAACTACCTGGTTGTTGAGGGTTTTATTGATGCAGGCACCGATTCTACCCTATTTAATTTGAGCCGTACATTTAAGCTAAACAATAAGCCAATTGAAGCGCCCGAAAAAGGCGCGATTGTACAGGTTGAAAGCGACGCGGGCGCAACTTACGTTTTACCCGCATTACTTAAGGCCGGAAGGTACGGAAGGCCATCACTAGGTTTGGACCCAACAAAAAAATACAGGCTCAGGATACGCACCACTGATAAGAGAGAATACCTTTCTGATTTTGTAGAGAGCAAAACGTCGCCGCCAATTGATGAGTTAAAATTCGATCTCAATAATAACCATGTAAACGTTTACGCATACAGCCATGACCCTTCAGGAAATAGCCGATATTACCGGTATAGCTACGTTGAAACGATAGAGTACACATCAAGTTTAGTATCCTACTATACGGTTAAAAACAACAAAGTAGTAGAACGTGATTTTCCTGATGAAATGATCTGGAGGTGCTACAAGCCTCTTCCTTCCAATGACATAGTTTTAGCCTCTACAGTTAATCTAAGCCAGGACGAAGTGTCAGACAAGCCTGTTGTTTCAGTACCCTGGGGTTCATTTAAAATAAGGCTGGGATATAGTGTGCAGGTTAAACAAACCGTTCTTACAAAAGAAGGTTTCGATTTTTTTGAATCGCTAAAAAAGAATACCGAGAGTGTTGGAAGCATCTTCGATGCACAGCCGTCACAACTGTTTGGTAATATACACTCCACTACTGATCCTTCAGAAATTGTGATTGGCTTTATAAGTGCCGGCACCATTACCGATAAGCGAATAACCATAATGTCCAGCGAATTGCCACAAGACTGGTTTTTGCCGCGCGAGATAGATTCATTATGCTTGAAAACAATTAAGAGTATGAGTGAACCAGAGATAGTTGCACTACACCCCGTTTGGATACCATTGCAGCTGACGCCCCGCCCACCAGGCGCAACTACTGATGGCTATACGGTTACTAATGATTATTACTGTGTTGATTGCCGCAGGCAGGGCGGAACAAATGTTAAACCCCCTTATTGGAAATAGCATGAAAGTATGCAAACATATATTTTTTTTAACCGCAATTTTATTTGCGGTTTGCCTGTATGGGTGCAAGGAGAAGTACTTGCCGGAGATAAAAGATGCTAATATTAACTACTTGGTTATTGAGGGCTTTATCAACACGGGGGCCGACTCTACCATATACAATTTGAGCAGAACATTTAAACTAAATAATAAACCGATTGAGGCACCCGAAAAAGGCGCGATTGTACAGGTTGAAAGCGAGGCGGGCACAACTTATATGCTGCCCGCGTTAATTAAGGCGGGAAGGTATGGAAGGCCATCTTTAGGTTTGGACCCCACAAAAAGACACAGGTTACGTATACGAACTAAGGATAACAGGGAATATCTATCTGATTTTGTTGAAAGCAAAACATCGGCAACGTTTGATCTGAAATATGTTATTAAGGATAATGCGCTGAATTTTTATATAGACACGTATGACCCAACGGGAAAAAGTATTTATTATCAACATAGCTATGAAGAAACGTGGGAGTATGAAAGTCAGTTAAGGTCCTTTCACAAAATAGTGAACGGTGCACCGGTTCTAAGGACATTGCCTGAAGAGGATATTACCACATGCTGGCGTACTTTGCCATCTTCTGAGATTGTGCTCACATCAGCAGCCAATCTTTCAGAATCACGTTTGGCTGACAGACTAATAGTTTCCATACCAGGCACATCCAGAAAATTAAACATTCAATATAGTATTTTAGTTAAACAAACCATACTTACAAAAGAAGGGTTTGAGTTTTATGAGACATTGAAAAAAAATACAGAAAGCGTAGGGAGCATATTTGATGCACAACCCTCACAATTGTTCGGGAATATCAGATCAACTACAGACCCGGCAGAGGCTGTTATAGGTTATATAAGCGCAGGTTCGGTAGTAGAAAAGCGTTTAACACTTCAAATGAGGCAGGACCTACCCCTTGAATGGTTTGGTTTAGAAGATAAATCAATATGTGAAGAATCGGTCTACTATGCAAGATTTCCGGGCGAACCATTTATTTATGTTTTCCCAGACGCCCGCAGTACAACCCTTCTTTATTGTGCAGATTGCAGGCTGCAAGGCGGAACTAAACAAAAACCGCCTTATTGGAAATAGAATGAAAGTGAGTAAGTATATATTTTTGATAGTCCTGGCTACCTTTTTGGTTTGCCTGCTTGGCTGTAAAGAAAAGTATTTACCCGAAATAAAGGAAGCCAATATCAACTACCTTGTAATTGAAGGTTTTATAAACACAGGCGTTGATTCTACTGTATTTAATGTGAGCAGAACATTTAAACTAAACAATAAACCAATTGACGCGCCCGAAAAGGGGGCAATTGTACAGGTAGAAAGTGAAACTGGTGCTACTTATGTGTTGCCTGCCTTAGTTAAAGCGGGCAGGTATGGAAGGCCTTCTTTAGGGCTTGATCCAACTAAGCCATACCGGTTAAGGATACGTACCACGGATAAGAGGGAGTATTTATCGGACTTTGTGGAAAGCAAAACATCTCCGCCATTTGATTTAAAATATATTGTTGGCGATACTACACTTAATTTATATGTGAGTACACATGACGCAGCTGGAAAAAGTGTTTATTACCGCTACAGTTATGATGAAACCTGGGAATATCAAACGGATTTGATTTCTTATTTCAAGATAGTAAATGGCAGAAGGGTACCCAGGGAAATGCCGCAAGATGATATCAGCACGTGTTGGCGTTCACGGCCATCAAATGAAATTATTTTAAATACAACTGCTAATTTATCAGAAGATAGATTGGCCGACAGACTTGTACTTTCTATTCCTAACACCGATAAAAAAATAAATATTGAATATAGTATTTTACTTAAACAAACCGTACTTACCCGGCAAGGGTTTGAGTTTTACGAAAGCTTACGAAAAAACACAGAAAGTGTAGGGACAATATTTGATCCACAACCTTCGCAGCTTTTTGGTAACATTAAATCAACAACAAATCCTTCAGAAACGGTTATAGGTTTTATAAGTGCAGGTACAACAGTTGAAAAGCGCTTTATAATTCAACTGAAGGAGTTCCCAACTGGTTGGTTTGCGGAAGAAGATAAATCGATATGCGAAGAGTCGCTTAGAATACCACTAATTCCGGGCCAGCCATTTATACCGGTTGGACTTACCACTACTACGGGTTATCTTTATTGTGCAGATTGCCTATATTCAGGCGGAACCAGGGTTAAGCCCTCATATTGGAAATAACATGATGATGAGAAAAAATACATATCATCTAATACTGGCACTGTTACTTAACTGTATGCTTAACGCATGCAAGGAAAAGTACTCGCCTGAGTTACCAGACGTAAACCCCAACTATTTTGTTGTGGAAGGATTAATAAATGTAGGGGCTGATTCTACTATATTCACTTTAAGCCGTACGTATAAACTGGATAAAAAAGCTGTTGTTGTAGCCGAAAAGGGAGCTATTGTACAAGTGGAAAGTGATGCCGGCGACACTTATGTTCTTCCTGAACTTATAAAAAGCGGAAGCTATGGAAGGCCGCCTTTAAATTTGGATATAACAAGAAAGTACCGGCTACGTGTGCGCACAAAAGACAACAGAGAGTATCTGTCTGACTTTGTTGAAAGCAAACCTTCGCCACCCATTGATGCAGTTACTTACGATTTTAGAAACGGTCAGTTGAATGTTTATGCCAACACACATGATCCCTCTGGTAAAAGCCGCTACTATGTTTACAATTACATTGAAACATCACAGTATATGGTCCCTCTAAGGTCTTATTTTAAAATAGTGAATCATGAAATTTTGCTTAGACGGTTTCCAGAGGATGACATATACAATTGCTGGCGTAACTACTCATCTACCAACATTTCATTAGGTTCAACAACAAGCCTCACGGAGGACAGGCTGGCAGATAAACTTATAACTTCCGTAACAGCAACATCTCCTAAACGATCATACGGTTACAGTATCTTGGTAGAGCAAAGAGTCCTTACTAAGCAAGGGTTTGAATTTTGGGAGGCATTGTATAAAAATACCGAACAAGTGGGTAGCATATTTGATGCCCAGCCTTCACAATTGCCCGGAAATATTCACAACACAGTTAACGTGGACGAAGTAGTGATAGGTTTTGTTACTGCAAGCACTGTAACATCAAAAAGGCTGACCTTGTCTGTCCCGGAAATGCCGGACGCATGGCGCCCGGTTCCAGTAGATTCCATGAATTGTGGTCAAGACAAAAAGTACTTCAGATTCGGCGCCGAAGTACAACGAAACTTATTAACTCCGGATAAACCCGATTTTGTTCCCTTGGACTTCTATCCTGATAATGGGCCAGCGTTAGGATACGCAGCTATAAATCGTTTAGAATGTGTAGATTGTAGGGTTTTAGGAGGCACGAACGTGCGGCCGCCTTATTGGAAATAGGGGTTTTTAGATGAAAAGTTAACAAGCAGCCAACAAACGGACATCTCATAGAAGCTAAAGAAATGGAACAATATAAGAAACGATACGGACGATAGCCATTAATATAACCACGAGGAAATATGCCTTAGCACTATTAAATACATTTAATATACTCTTGTCAAAATAAAATAAAATGAAACCAACTAACCCATACAACCTATCAAAGAAGGTGCTGGTAACTGCATTTTCAATTATGTTGAGCCTTGCAGCCGGAGCCCAAAGCTTAACAGATCTTAAAACCAATGTTGAAAATTATAAAAAACAGGTTTTAAAAGAAAAATTATATGTGCATGTAAACAAAGACTTTTTCCTGACGGGCGAGATTCTTTGGTTTAAGGTATATAATGTGGAGGGGGCGTCGCACGTTCCGCTTAACTTAAGTAAAATTGCTTACGTAGAAATTTTAGACAGTAAACACAAGCCTGTATTGCAAACAAAGGTTGAGTTAAAAAATGGGCAGGGGGGTGGTTCGCTTTATTTACCTGCCTCTATATCAAACGGAAATTATTTGGTTAGGGCTTATACCGCCTGGATGAAAAACTTTGATGCCGACAGCTTTTTCGAGAAAGCCATAACTGTAGTAAACCTGTCTCAGCAACCTGAAAACACGCAGGCCACTGCCGCTGAAGTTAACGTTCAGTTTATGCCTGAGGGTGGTAATTTGGTAGAAAATTTAAACAGCAAAGTGGCGGTAAAGGTGAGCGATAATAATGGAAAGGGTGTTGCTTATACCGGAGCCATTGTTGATCAAAGTAACGATACAGTGGCACGGTTCAGGCCCGCAAAAATGGGTATAGGTACATTTTTATTTACGCCTGCCGCCGGAAAAACTTATAAAGCTGTAGTAAAAGTGGGTAACAGATCGGTAACTAAAACATTGCCCGCAATAAACGCTAATGGGTACGTAATACAGGCGGAAGACAAAGGCGCAACATGGGATGTAATGGTTAGTAGTAAAGGAAGGGATGCGGCAGAGCATCTATATCTTTTAGTACACAGCAGCGGGAGCGTGCAGGCTGCTGCGGAGTTAACAATGGCTAACAATGCCGGGCACTATAGTATTGAAAAAAGCAAACTTACCGATGGCGTTAATCAGATCACACTATTCAATACACAGCGCCAGCCGGTTTGTGAGCGACTGGTGTTTAAACGCCCCGTTAAGCAATTAAAAATTGACGCAAAAGCAGACGCAGCGGTGTATGATAAGCGTCAAAAGGTAAACTTTGACGTGAACACACTCAATGAAAATTCAAAGGCCGAAGCGTCCTCGCTTTCAGTTTCAGTGTATCGGGTTGACTCATTACAACGAACAGACGAAGCTGGTATAAATAGTTTTGTATGGTTAACTGCTGATGTAAAAGGTATAGTTGAATCACCCGATTATTATTTTAAAGATGACAGCCGGGAAACCAACCAGGCGCTTGACAATTTGTTGCTGGCACAAGGATGGAGAACCTTTAACTGGGCCGATGCCACATCAACCAACACACCAACCATTCAATTCCCTCCGGAGTATGATGGTCAAATCGTTTCAGGCACGGTGGCTAACCGTGTGTCTGGGCGCCCTGCACCTAATACGTTAATTTACACAGCGTTTCCTGGAACAAAAGCAAGGCTGTTTTCAGCGCGTTCTGATGCCGCTGGGCGTTTCTTCTTTAACTCCGGATTTATTTACGGGGCCAACGAAGTTGTTTTGCAAGCCAATCATTTTATTGACAGTACCACCTATAAAATTGATCTAGCAAGCCCGTTTGCAGATAAGTATTCAACAACTACACTACCTGCCTTTAGTATATCAAACGCGCGGAAGCCTTTTTTAACAGAACTAAGTTTAAGCACCCAGGTTCAAAACACCTACCAATCTGTTGGTATGAAGCGTTTTGCCAGTACCGACAATGATTCTACATCGTTTTATGGCCAGCCTGCAAAGGCGTTTGTATTAGATCAGTTTACCCGTTTCACAACGATGGAGGAAGTGATGCGAGAGTTTGTTTCGTACATATTTTTGGTAAGGAAAGACAAAAAACTGTACCTGAAAGCATTTAACCAACGCGGCGTATTTACTGATGAGCCAATGGTTATGGTTGACGGGGTGCCCGTGTTTGACAATAATAAAATTTTTGAAGTTGATCCGTTAAAGATAAAAAGGGTGGATGTGTTACCGGAACGTGTATTTAATGGTGCCACTGTTTTTGAAGGATTGGTTAACCTTACCACATACAAAGGAGACATGAGTAGCTTTGAGTTAAACCCCAAAGCGGTTTTGCTTGATTATGATGGCTTGCAGTTACAACGTCAATTCTATTCGCCGGTATATGATAGCGGGGAAGAAAGATCTTCGCGTTTACCTGATTTTAGAAACGCGCTATATTGGAATCCTGATTTAACCACCGCAGCTGATGGGAAAGCAAGCGCTGGCTATTTTACGTCAGACATGCCTGGAAAATATATCGGCGTACTGCAAGGCATCAGTAATAACGGTCGCACAGGGTCGGCTTATTTTTCGTTCGAGGTAAAATAAAAGTAGGTTTTTCCTGATGAGCATCTTTTTTTTTGCAACCCGACCGGGCATAACTTTTACTAATAAATAGTTATGCCCGGTTTTGCGCTTATAGGTTTTTAACAGCAATTTCTACTGATATTTTCAATATGAGTTATAAATCCGTGGCCTACAAGTGTGGATTGACAAGCAATCGGGCTGACATGGGCTCACGGTGGCTCACCGGGTTCTGCGCCACCCTAAACTAACATTTATGTCATAGGTAACTATGGGCACGCAGCGAGTCAGAACAATTTAAAATTTGATGCCGTTATTATATAAAAGGATTTATTCCTTTGCGTTTTTCCCAAATTCGGATGTTAAATATTAAAAAAATCGTATTTTTATATCACTTGAAAAGATACTGTTAACGGCATTCTTTTTTAAATGTGTGAAAATATGGCTGTTACCTACAATAAAGACCTCGGAACGAAACAAAAAGCACTCGCTATAAATTTAGACCCGCAGATATATGGCTCTTTTGCAGAAATAGGAGCGGGCCAAGACGTTGCTGCCAATTTTTTTAAAGCCGGCGCTTCATCGGGCACAATTGCTAAAACTATGTCGGCCTATGACATGGTTGTTTCTGATGCGATTTACGGAACT
>Ga0247814_10001753_pt1 | contig 12456 bp, 10 predicted proteins | sample UWRJL179409R1_FD_179947 | JGI IMG/M metagenome (GOLD analysis project Ga0247814, IMG submission 179947) | Plant litter microbial communities from Arlington Agricultural Research Station in Wisconsin, United States - UWRJ-L179-409R-1 | ecosystem: Environmental > Terrestrial > Plant litter >...
TTTCGTAAGAGACATAAGGAACAATAGCAATTCCATTCGTATTCAGTGTTTTATTTGCATTGTTTTCCTCCGATGTATATCCTTTTATTGATAAGGCATGCTTCAAAATTTTGCCAGAGATCGTTACCTCTTCATTATGCCTTTCAATATCCTTTGTGCTTGGTTGTCCGTTGCCAAAAAAGATATCACTAGGCGATTCTACATTATTGGCAACAAAGCGTTCGCCCCTAACATCTATCCTCCAGTTATCATTTAACTGATAACCTAATCGCAGACTTCCGGTATTATAATTTAGTTTTGTATAAGTACGTCTCAAGCCATCAGAACGTGCATCATCGACCTGTATTGCGCCATCAGTATAGTTTTTAGTCGCCATGTCTCCGTCAAACCACTTTCTGAAAACATTCCCCTTACCTAACTTCATATCCTTTCCCCTATCGAACGACAAATAAGAGATATCAAAATCAAGTTTATCAGTGATATTTCCCCCGGCAGCGGCGCCAAGCTTAACTGTTTCGTAGGAGCCATATTCAGCATAAACATTCCCATGAATTGCTCCCCGTGATTTTTTCGTAATGATGTTGATTACGCCACCCATTGCAGATGAGCCATATTGTGCGGATGCTGGTCCTTTCAGAACTTCTATGCGTTCGATATCTGCCGGATTGATTGTCGCAATGTTTGCAGTTCCGGCCGGGCGACCGTCCACCAGCAACAAAGAACGTTGATTTAAACCATTAAACTGCGGTCTGAATCCTCTTATTCCTACTCCAGCAGATAATCCCGGGTATTGAATAATATTTACACTCGCGTTTTTCTTTAACAGGTCTGTTACTTCCTGAGCAGGTGTCAGTTCAATCGCAGATTTTCCAATTACCGTCATGCTTTGTGGAACATTGCGCCGCTTCGTGTCTGTGCGCAAAGAAGTTACGACCACTTCCTCCAGCGAGTTATTTTTTAAGGAATCAGGTCTTTTCTTTTGTGCTAATGCGGGACTGCTGAATAAAACAGTTCCGATCAGCAAGTGCTGAAAAGATAAAAATTGTAGCTTTTTCTTCATGTATTGTATTAAATTATATAATATTCGTATGATTTGAGTTGATAAAAGAAAAGCGTCTCACAATTCTCTAGGTAGGTTCTATAAGGTTTACATTTTTCAGAAAGTCACGCAAAGTATGATAAGTAGTTATTTTCCTATCTTTTTCCAATGTCCATCTTGGCTGACCTGCATTCTCCAGCACAGTAACTGCCAGCGACTCTTTTTGTGCCCCTGAAATATGGAAGCCTTTCCTTAACAAAGCTTTTCTGGTCCAGAACGCAGCGGTACCATCGCCATTTACAGCAATACTTTTTACACCAGAGGCGTGCATATTAAAACTGCCCGTAGCCGGATCGAACATTATCCCATCCTTATTGAAAGCCTCCGCAAAAGATCCGTTCAGCACCAATTCTTCAGGCAAGCCAGTGGCCATATGTCCGCCTGCCTGCATCAGCCAGATTTGATCAGCTACCTGAAGTGCGAGATCCAGCTCATGTGTAGAAATCAAAATCGCTTTTTTTGTATCCTTTGCTAAACGGTGTAATAAACGCATCAGCTGAATTCTGCTCGGCAGGTCAAGATGTGCCGTTGGCTCATCCAAAATGATTATCGGCGTATCCTGTGCAATCGCTCTTGCCAGCATCACTTTCTGGCTTTCTCCATCACTTAAGGTAGCCAGTTTACGGTCAACAAATTCGCCGGTAGCTGTAGATAGAATAGCCTGATCGATCACCGACTTGTCCTCCGTAGTCAGTCTTCCCAGCCAGCCGGAATGCGGATACCTGCCCAGAGCGATCAGCGAATATACATCCAGATCGCCGGAACGCACATTATCTGTTAACACCATGCTGATCTTTTTCGCCAGCAGTGCCGGTTTCAGTTGCCCAAGTTCAGTTCCCTCAATCTCCACCGTCCCGAGGACAGTTTCCTGCAAACCGGCAATGGTACGCAATAAAGTTGATTTACCACAACCATTGGGCCCCAACAGGCAGATCACTTCACCCGCAAACATTTCCAGATTTAGTCCTGTTGCTACTTCCTTCAAGTTATTTCTGCCTTGTTTGTAGCCTATACTTAGTCCTGTAGTCTGTAATAAAAGTTTTCGCTCCGCTTCAGCGGTCGTTTTTAACTGTTCCATCAGAATCCCTTTAATTTATTACGACCCACTATGATCCAGATGACTACAGGAGAACCTACCAGAGCAGTAATTACATTAATAGGTAATACTGTCTGACTCCCCGGAAGTTGTGCTACTATATCACAAACCAGCATCAGCAATGTACCTACCAGACAACAGCCCGGAATGAGTATTCTATGATTGGACGTATTAAACAATGCCCGTGTTAAATGCGGAACTGCAATGCCAATAAAACCAATCGGGCCGCAGAATGCTGTGATACCGCCTGCGAGGATACTGGTACTGCCGATAATCAGCAGTCTTGCACGTTTCACGGTGACCCCCATACTGCGTGCATAGTTATCTCCCAGCAACAATGCATCTAATAGTTTTGAGGATACAAAAGAGATCGCGGTACCTATGATTACCACAATAGTAAGAATCAGGAGCTGGTCGCCCGTCACTCCTCCCAGTGACCCGAAAGTCCAGATCAGGTAATCCTTGATCAGCTCCGGCGCACTAAAATACTGCCAGATACTAATAATTGAAAAAGTAATATTTCCTATCATTACGCCTACAATCAGTACAATCACATTATCTTTTAGTGAGGAAGATATCGTTACAACCAGTAACATGACCATCGCTGCACCAATTGACGACGCAAGGATAATCAGCCAGCTTCCGGAGATCCCCAGCTCCTTAATCGAATATAAGCTTGTAATTGTTCCTGCTGAAAGCATGACCAGCGCTACGCCTAAACTTGCACCTGCAGTAATTCCTAAAACAGAAGGGCCAGCCAGCGGATTGCGGAAAAGGGTCTGCATCTGCAGACCACTTACTGAAAGACCGCATCCAACTACAACAGCTGTCAATGCTTTAGGCAATCTGATTTGCTGAATGATATATAACCAGGTCGTATCTGCCGTATCGGGAGAGATCAGTATTCCCAATACCGCTTTAAATGGGATATGAATGGATCCCAGGGCAACATCCAGCAAGAATGCAAACACTAAAAGCGCAAGCAATACCGAAACTTTTATCTTGTTCAAGTCTTTTAAATTAGTTTAACTGTTTATAGTAAACCAGCTGATGATCAGGCAATAATTCCGGATGTAATATCCTGATTAAATCAGCCAAAATCACATGCGGACTAACAGCGCCTGATTCCCAGTAGTCATTTGAGCCAATATTATTAACCCGCTTATTATAATTGTATAGTTTTCCTGTTTTGAAAGGCTTAAAGGCAGCATACCTGGCATCCTGCGCCTTAATATCTTTTTTTGAGTCCACATAACCTATATTTAACCAAAAGTCAGCTTTCAGTGCCTCCGGTGCCACAGTTTCGAAATTCAGTGCCAAACTTCCTGTTCCATGCACATTCCCCCATTTATAAGTAGTACCTGCGTCTTTCAAAAAGGCCACCATATAACTATCGCCGTCAGGCACATACCAGGTACCTTTATAGGGCATTCCGGAAATCACAACAGGTTTATTCACTGCCTTGCGTCCAACTTCCGCCAAGTTGTTATAATCTTTTTCTACAGCAGCAAACTTAGCGTTGACCTGTGATTCTTTGTTCATCAGCGCAGCCATCAACTTCACCCACTCTGCTCTTCCCAAAGGTGTAGTTTCCAGCCACTCCGAATTGAGCATTACCGGAACTCCTGCTCCGCTCAGGGTTTCATATTTACTGAATTTAGCATCAGGATTTCCCATCACCATCAGCAGGTCAGGCTTCATGCTGATCAGCACCTCATCATTCATGGTTCCGTCTATCCCCACCTCTTTAACTTTACCAGCTTTAATATTTGCCCGCACAATAGGTGAAGAAACGTATTTGAGACTGCCCAATCCAACGATTGCATCCGCGGAACCGGCAAAATCTGCCAGGGCAACATGCATGGATGACATTGCTACCAGTTTTTTAAGCGGAATATGGATAAGCTGCGATTTTTTGTATCCGGATGGAGGAGTCTTCCCTTCCCCCAGCAATACATATTGAATAGTGTCCTTTTTTGTACCGGAGCCCGAATAAATACTGACCAGCTTATATCCATTATAATAATCGATATTAAAACCTTTGGCATATTTTATTTCAGCACTACCTGTTTTCAGGTCATGCTGTTTTTTCTCGGCTGTACGCTGCCCGCAGGAAGCAATGAGCAAACCGAAAATTAACAAACAGGGCATTAACCTTGTTGCTGAACGGCGTTTTTTTGTTTTCATCATAGAGTCAGCCTTTCTTCCGAAAGCATTAGCAATATTTTTGCAGGCAGGTATTCTGACTTCCTCAAGCTGCAGCCTTCCCATCCTTTCGGAAAGTGGCGTAAAAAGAGCAGCTTTTTCAAAGAGGTTTACAGCAGCGGAGACTGTTCCGGATTTTCACCGGTATTCCCTATTAAAGTATTTCCTTAGAAATACGACCTTGCAGGTGCAAACCTAACAGAAAAAAATAAAGAATGACCTATTAGAAATTATTTTTTATTTACAATTATCGAGTACGAAGGCCATCCGACCGGCAAGAGCCCCCTCCGGCACCTCAATCAGCTCAAATCCGAAACTGCTATATGATTCCCGGATACCGTGATAAATAGTTGTAGCTTCCGCAAAAGATTGCCAGCGCTCAGGATCATTAATATAGATAGCATTCCATGGAGGCAGAATAAATACCCGTGGCTGGTAGGGATTTTTTTTCATCGCTTCTATAAATTTATCATGTACAGGCAATCCCGCAATGCGGAGATAAGCGATGATATCAGGAATGCCACGATCAAAAAAAGTAAGGGGTGAAGAAACCGATAGCTCAAGTGCATCCTGCATACCAGCCAGCACTTTATCAGAAAAACAGACAATATCTTTCCATGGTAAACAGTCAGACCCCCCGACTACTTCCTCCATGATAACCCTTCGCGACACTTCAGGTGAGCAGTCATAACCTGACTGTTTCAATGCATCAATAAGTGTTGTTTTCCCCGAACCCGGACCACCCGAAATAATATATCTTACAGGATCAGTCATATAAAAATTCCTTTAAAATCAACCAGAAATAAAGAGCTGATCAACAGTACCATCACCAGACAGGTCAGCTGATTGATACGGCTGATGGTTGCAAATTCGTGATGAGCAATATCTCTGTCATTTATTCCGATAAAAGGTTTATCTACCACTATGCCATGATAGGTATTCGGACCGCCAAACCTAACGTTGATAATACCTGCAAGGGCCGCCTCCGGGTAACCTGAATTTGGACTTTTATGCAAATGACCGTAAAGAAATATAAATTTAAGACCTTTATAGCTTAAAGTCACGATCACCATCAGCAATGCCGTTAAACGTGATGGAATGAAATTAACAATATCATCCAGCCGCGCAGCACATTTGCCAAACCATTCGTACCTGTCATTTCTGTAACCGACCATAGAATCCATTGTATTGATCATCTTGTAGGTCATCATTCCGGGCAATCCAGCAATCAGATAATAAAACAAGGGGGCTACTACCCCATCACTTAAGTTTTCTGACATGGTTTCAAAAACAGCCTTGCGAATCTGCTGATGGTTTAAAGCCGAAGTATCACGGCCAACAATCCAGGATAGCCGGTCCCGCCCTGCTTCCAGCCCCTCAGCATTCAACACATCAAAAACCTTTTTACCTTCGGTAATCAAACTCTTGTTCGCCAGTCCGTAACAAACGAAAACACTGCAAAAGATCAGATAAACTGGTAAGCTGGTCTTTAACAGCAAATGGAGTGCAGCGGCAAAAAAAACATAGGTAGCGGCACATAAAACTAACACCATCAATCCGCCTTTCCATAAACGATAAGGCTCCTTATTCAGCGTTTTTTCTGCTTTACCTATCAATGTTCCAAAAAACCTGACCGGATGGGGCATCTTCTGTGGATCTCCAATAATCAGATCCAACAGATAACCTGCAAGCAAAGGGATCAACAGGATATACTTTATTTCCATTGCAACAAAGCTTTGATCAGTAATTCATTTTTCACCTTATCCAAAGTCGCTAAACGTATGCATCCGGTGCCCAATCCCCGGAAATTACTTGCATCCCTGATCAGTATATTGAATTCTTTCAATAAAAACAGTTTGAGCATAGGAGCATTCCTGATCGTGGTTTCAGCGATAAAAAAATGGGTCTTACTTGCTGTAATCTTTAAAGTGTCTACAGCCGACAGGCCTTTGATGAACGCTTCTTTATCCTGCAATAAGCTTTCTATAGGGAGCTGAAGTTTATCATAGTGATCAAAGATAAAATGTCCCGCTTCAAGTGCCGGCACATTCACTGTCCAGGGTAATTTCAATCTTTTTAAATGCTGAATGAGCTCTGTTGAGGAAACGATATACCCCAATCTCAACCCTGGAATGGCATAAGCTTTGGTCATGGAACGCATCACGATCAGGTTGTTATAATTTTTCGTGAGCCTTACAACCGATTCAACCAGCACAGTAAACTCGATAAAAGCTTCATCTACCACGAAAACCGTCTCCGGATTCCCAATGATCAAATCAGGAAGCCAGTCGATCGCAGCCCCTGTTGGATTATTAGGGTTACAAATAAAGAGCACATCGGTCTCCAACGCCATATCGGGTCTCAAATCTTCCCATGCGATATAACTGACCTGATGCTCATGCATCACACAGGCATCTTCGTATTCAGCAAATGCGGGAATCACAATAGCAGATTTTTTTCCCTTAAAAGTCTGTGCTATTAAATAAATACTCTCCGTACTTCCATTCGCAACCAGAAACTGATCGCTGTTCATGCCATAATGTGCAGCAATCTTATCAGTAAGGGATTCTCCTGTTACCTCAGGATATTTATGAATTTTATCCCAATTAGCAAAAAGATGACTCTTCAATCCGTCTGGAGAACCACCATACCAAACATTCGTACTAAAATCGGCCACAATTTGCTTATTGTGCCTGTATCCATCATCTCCGTGCCCGTTCAACATGACCTTAATATTTTATAGATTGATATACCTGGTCAATATCCAGATTGGCCCGCAATAATGCGGCGAGCTGATCGTATTGATGCGCTTTAAATTCCTGGTAATCGGTTGCTTCTATTCGCACATCCGTATAGGGCGCAATGAGGTCGTCAATAACCAGCTGATTATCTAAAATACCATGTAAATAAGTTCCCCAGCATTTATCAGACAGCAAATAGCCATCGGTTTTACCATCTTCAAAATAATTAAGCGGCTGCATAACGGTGAGTGCTGTGCTCTCTCCCATATGTATTTCATAACCTTTGCAGCATTCCTCACGGTTACGATAGCTAAAGCTGCACTGTCTTGTAATTTTTTCCGCTAATAATACAGTCTTAACGGGCAGGATCCCCAATCCGGCTACCTCGGTAATAGCAGATTCTATCTGTAGCGGATCACTGACTGACTCGCCTAACATCTGGTAGCCGCCACAAATACCTATTACCGTTTTCCCCTTTTTAAAAGCGCTGGTAATAGCTGCCGCTAATCCATTATTCTTTAGTGTAATCAGATCTTCTATCGTATTTTTGCTGCCTGGTAAAATAATGATATCCGCATTTTTCAGTCCTTCGCTGGTAGCAGTATAATATAAATTCACCCTGGGATCTTTTTCCAAACGATCAAAATCCGTGAAGTTAGACATCCGCCCCAGCAGAACCACGGCAATATTAACCTTGCCATCAACTGAATTACGCTGCTTTTGCTGTAAAGCAACAGCATCTTCTTCCTCAATAAAAATGTCCCTGAAATATGGAACCACTCCAATCACCGGTACTCCGCACAGTTCTTCAATTATTCTTCTGCCATCATCAAACAAACGTGCATCTCCTCTGAATTTATTAATGATAATGCCTTTTATACAAGCTCTTTCTTCGGGTTCAAGCAATAATAGCGTACCATACAGACTGCCGAAAACTCCCCCTTTATCAATATCAGCAATTAAATAGGTCGCAGCACCCGCAGCTATGGCCATCCGCATATTGGTAATATCCCTTTTTTTTAAATTCAGTTCCGAAATACTGCCGGCCCCCTCCATTACTATAGGTGAGTAACGTGAAGAAAGCCGATTGAACGCAAGCTTCACCTCTTCAAATAAAATAGCACGGTCGTCCGACATAAAATAGGCTGCGGCCGACTGGTTACCGATCGACTTACCATTGAGTATCACCTGGGAAGATTGATCAGTGGTTGGTTTTAACAGTACCGGGTTCATATCTGTATGACAGGGAATCCCGGCCGCTTCTGCCTGTACGGCCTGGGCCCTTCCTATTTCGAGTCCCTCTGGCGTTGCATAACTATTGAGCGACATGTTCTGCGCTTTAAATGGTGCCGGAGCATAGCCATCCTGTTTAAAAATTCTGCAGAAGCCGGCTGTGATTACACTTTTGCCTACATCAGAAGAGGTGCCTACAAACATCACCGGCCGCATTTGTTGCTGATTTTCCATCTTGTGCAATCATACGTTTTTATCTTAAAGCAGACAAGAGCTGAATCCAGCATTTCATTATTTTTTTCAGCATAGAGGGTTGCAGTTACAGATATCTGTAAACGATAGCTCATATGTACCTGTCATCAATTTGAAGATTAACAGGACCGTCAGGTAAAATATCAATCAAACTATCGTCGATATCATTTATATATGAATGTTTCCGCCTCAGTGGATGGGAAGTTGTTTCCAATACGGATTAACCGGGCTTCGTTGTAATAAGGGAATAAATTTAATGCGGTTCGTATTGGTATACAATACGGTAAGGTATATTTTTCAATTGAGCTGAAATTTGACCTATGCCCAGATCTTCCAGTTCGGGCGTAGGTTCACATAGTGAATAAACCTTTCCTTTGTATACAATCGGCTCACCTACCGGTTTACTGAACTCCACTGCCATTGTGATATGTGTTGGGTATAAAAGAGCGATCATAGGAAGATTATAGATTTCTTTTACGAGATAAAAAAATAGTGCTGCACGGTCATCACAATCACTATAAGCTGACATTAACGTTTCCTGGGGTGACATGCGCCTTTCTTTTCCGAAATTCTCCTGGTCGTTCTCATATAAAAATGCATAGCGTGTAAAACGCATCAGGTAATCCACCCCTTTTTTCTCACTCATCCGGGCTACATTTTTTTTAAGTAGCGGAATCAAAGAGCTATAAGTTTCTCTCGTCATCGGGATGTTAAAGTAACTTTCGAAGTCCACGCCGGGATAATTTGCAAATACCGCCCGAATATTTGTATTCAGCTTGATACTAAAATGATAAGCTTTACGGTCGTAGACAAATTCAAGTTTCTTTTCAATATCCTGCGCAGGTTTAAAATCAGGCATGCGGGTAACTTTGTAGGAGAAAGCCTGATCTGCATTTGCTACGTTCATGTTAACAGGAACAGGAGGATCATCATTCAAATCTACCCTGGCATAGTCGTGGTAATTCAAACACATGTATTTTTTATCCCCGATCATAAAAAACGGAATATCTTCTATATCCTCGTCATTAAAAACATAAAAAATAATCTTCTGGTGCGATAAGGCCAGTCGCGCGTCGTAACCTGATTTAACCAGTATAAACCACTTGTAAAGTGTATATGCCGCATAATTCACTTCTTTAGGACAAAGTTCCTGTGCTACCCTTCGCACCAGCTGATAATATAACCAGTCATTGAGTTCATGCTGCTTTTTATAAAACAATAAAGAATCTAGCAAGGGATGAAAGTTAGCAGTGTTCAATTGCTCATAGCCATCGTGCAAAGCAACATCACTTACCTGTGATGGAAAGCGGATCAATAGTGTTGAATCCACTTGGATCTCAAAAATAGCTGTAAAAAAATCTACCCGCAGCTCTTTGGACTGTGTTTTAGCCGAAAGAAATGGAAATAAAAATACTAATGATAAAAGTAGATGTTTTAGCCTGCTCATGGCCTGATAATTTGGTTACATTAAATATACGTTTTTTTAACATCAAAATCATATAGAATATCAAGGGAACAGCCATATCACCTTTCCGATATGTACTAAAATCTATACAACTATAGGGAATAATTTTGAGGAAAATCCGGATGCTTTAACAGCAGGATAACACACTGGCAATCTATTACATAAGCATATATGATGTTCAAATATTGATTTTTTGCTGCTGCAATGGTTTAGTTATTGTAAAAAGACATTGTACGATAACATCATCGCACATACCTATAAAAAAAAATCATTACCATGAAAACAAAATCAATTTTTAAAACACTTTTAACGGGAACGGCAATTTTAACATTTGCAACGCTTATTTCTTCATGTAAAAAGAATGACGTGGATGAATCGGGCTCAGCTAATTTAAAAGTAGTGAATGCAGCACCGAATTCTTCAGCACAAAGTTTTTTTCTGGCTAACAATACGGTGGTAGATGGTGGTCTTGATTTCGGAGATGCGACTGCTTATATTGCAGCGAACTCAGGAAATAACCTTGAAGCACAATTCAGAAACGCAGGAACAACAACAGCCTATGGAACAGGAAAATTTGACTTAGACAATGGACATTATTACACGGTATATTTAGCAGGAGACGGACAAAATTCGAGAGTTAAACTTTTTGAAGATGACCTTTCAGCTCCGCCAAGCGGACAGGCAAAAGTGAAATTCATTCACCTGAGCGACGCAGCACCAGCCAATATTGATATCAAAAACGGTGCTGGTGAGAACCTTGCTGTTAATCTTGCCCGTGATAATTCAAGTGCTTACTTAAATGTTGCACCTGGTATTCTCAGATTACAAGTTACCGCAACAGGAAGTCCTACCAGCATTGCTAACTTCGATCTTTCTGCTTTTACGGCTGGAAAAATTTACACTGTTTATGTCACAGGTTCTACCACTGCCAACATCAACGTAACACAGATCGTACATAACTAATAGCTCATATACAACAAAAAGGGTCGGCTTCTTCGGAAGAGCGGCCCTTTTTTTATTCGGAAATATATGGTATCTTCAATAAGCCAAATATTTCATTATGAAAACAGTACAACAAATTATCGCTTCAAAATCAGCAGAAATATATGCTGTAGCCTCAATAACATCTGTCTTTGATGCACTCACAATGATGATGGATAAAAACATCAGTGCATTACTCATTATAGACAATGAAGAACTGACCGGAATTTTTACAGAGAGGGATTACGCGAGAAAAGTAATTCTTCAGGGTAAGTCTTCCAAATCAGCGTTAATCCGGGAGGTAATGACTCCAGATCCTATCACTATAACGGCCGCTGATTCTATTGATTATTGCATGACGCTGATGACCAACAAACATATCAGGCACCTGCCGGTTGTCGAAGGAAAGAAAATAATTGCCATGGTATCTATCGGAGATATTGTAAAATTCATCATTGAAGACCAAAAGCAAATTATTTCCCAGCTGGAAAGTTATATTCATCAATAAAATCATAGCGCCTTTACCACAGTAGAAGCGCTATGATTTATTTGATTACGTCTTATTAAAATAGATACTTAAAACCAAAACCAGCATAACCATTGCGCTTTGGTGAGGGATTGAAATAGGCTGGTTGTGCACCAGCAAATCCCACCGCATTTAATGAGACTATGGAACTATAAGCTTCATTAAAAATATTGTCTATCCCCCCATAGATATTCAGTTCGAAAGACTTACCCAGCCTTTTCTTGTAGCCTAGCTTTGAATTAAGCAACTGGTATGAAGGGTTATATGCTGTGTTTCCATCATTTAGCGGCATTTTATCATTGAAATAATAATTCATATAGATATATATGCCATATTGCGTTTCAAAATCGATCCCGCCGTTAAACACCCATGGCGATACACCGGTCAGCTCATTACCATCAAAATTTGCGGTTACCTCATTATTGGCATTCAATATTTTATAATCTTTGAACTTGAAATCCGAGTAAGTTAGCGCAACAAAAGGTCTTAAACTTAAAACCTGGTTATTGTCTTCCGGTCTCAAAATCTGCCATGACACTGCCAGTTCTGCACCATCATGTGTAGTTTTACCTGCATTATTGTAGATGGTAATCCCCTGCTGAACCGACTGTCCGATCAGTTCTCCCTTCATGTCCATTTTAAATACTGCCAGATCATAACTCAACCTTGAGCCAGGAACATTCCCTTTGGCATTGATCTCATAATTAATTCCTTTCTCCGCCTGTAATAAGGGGTTGATCGAACCGTCCACATTTTTCACTTCCGAACTGGAGGGCGGAGAGAAACCAGAACTTACACTTGCATGTAAAGTCAATGCCTCCGCGAAGTTATGACTAATCGCAACTCTGGGCGTTGCCT
>Ga0247814_10001757_pt1 | contig 12452 bp, 11 predicted proteins | sample UWRJL179409R1_FD_179947 | JGI IMG/M metagenome (GOLD analysis project Ga0247814, IMG submission 179947) | Plant litter microbial communities from Arlington Agricultural Research Station in Wisconsin, United States - UWRJ-L179-409R-1 | ecosystem: Environmental > Terrestrial > Plant litter >...
CACCAAGAAGTACGGCACCACGAGAATCGCGATGTAGATGAACTGGCTGCCGCTCATACCAAGCGAGTTGAGGATGAGGAGGCTCAGAACGAGCTGGATAACCGGAACCAGAGCGATGATCCATGCCGGGCCGGTGCTCGATACCTTCGGCGCGCCAGCAGTGGCGGTCGAGGCAACGTGGTCGACCGTGACGATCGGGGTCTTGACGCGGGTTCCTGCACGACGGGTCTCGCGCTCACCGAACAGGGCATCGAGCGCCTCGGCCGGCGCGGAGGCTGGCTTGGCGTCGAAGATCGTGTCGAGCGACGGCCCAGAGTGACCGGCGGCTGGGGTCTCGACGATCGGGTCGGGCTGGTACAGCGACTCAACGCGCGGCGCGGAGGGCTGCGAGAACAGGTCGGCGATCGGCTGCGAGGCAGCGGCAGCTGGTGCAGCGGCCGGTGCGGCAGGGGCTTCAGCGGGAGCGGAGGGAGCGCCCTGGCTTACCTGAGTGAACGCGCGGGGCGGCTCGAGCTCGCGCAGCGACTCTGCGGTCGCAGGAGTGCTCTCGGCGGGCCGACGGGTGTCGCCGGTGCGCTCGCGAAGACGCTCATCGCGGCGGGTGGGCAGCTCGTCGTCAGCCCAAGCGAACTTGGTGTCCTGAACGACCATGGGCTGGCGCGCGGCAGAGGTCTGCTCGGTCCAGGCGTGGTTGTTCCACCAGCGGAGCTGCGGAAGTCCCAGCGGGTCCGGATACCATCCGGCCGGGGCTCCAAAAAGTTCGTCTGACACAGTTGCTCTTCCCTCCCCGAAAGCCAAGTATGTTTCGAGTCTTCGCAATTATATTGACGGGGGTGGGTGAAAAGCACCCCTTGAGGCCGAGCAGACACACCCCCAATGCCGGGGGTGCCTTACACGGCCGCTCGCGCGAAAAGTGCGGGTTAGCCCTGGTTTTCGCGCTCGGCCTGCTCGCGGGCGAGACGGCGCAGCTCTGCCGGGCTTGAGCCGGACCAGAACTTGAGGTCTTCGGGAAGCACCGATGGCTGCGGCTGGGCCTCGTAGTCATCCCAGAAGGCGGGCGGCGGCGGGGTCTGCGCGACCGGCGCTGCGACCGGTTCGGCAACGGGTGCGGCGATGGCCGGCGCAACAGGAGCGGCGGGCATGGAGAGCGCTGCCGGCGCGGGAGCCGCGGGCATGGCGAGCGCGGCCGGTGCTGCCGCGGGGGCTGCCGGAGTAGCCGGGGCGTCTTGCAGGGCCTGCCACTTCTCAATGGTGAAGCTGCTGGGCTCTTCGACACGAGCCTGGGCGCGAGGCGCTTCGATTTCGTGCAGGGTCGTTGAGACGGGAGCGCGCGGGGGAGTCGGGGCGTAGGTCGCGTGCGTCTGCACGGGGATGACCACTGGCTCGTCTTCCTTCCACGCGTAGCGCGGCTGCTGCGGAATCACGACGGTCTCGGGGGCGGCGGAGGTCTGCTCGGTCCAGCCGAAGGCGTTCCACCAGCGCAGCTGCGGGTGACCAAGCGGGTCTGGATACCAACCGGCTGGTGCTCGGAACTCGTCCTGCGACACGATGAACCCCCGAAGAGAAGAAAAATGAATATGGCACGCTCTTCATCGAGTCGCTTGCTGCATTCTATTTGCGCGGTCCCTCGCTGCGCACCTGCATTTCACGAACAGGTCCACCCCCGTTCACGGGGCGCTACTCTGACGGGGTGAAGCGATTGATCGCGTGGGCGGCTCTGCCGCTGGTGGTTGCCCTGATCGTGATTCCGGCATCCGCCACCTCAGCGTCCTCTCTGGTGAGGTCCGACACGAGCGACTTCACCTTTGAGTCCTTTCACGCGGATTACACACTGACGCGTGACGCCGAGGGGCTCGCCGAGCTCAAGGTCGTCGAGACTCTGGTCGCCGTTTTTCCAGACTTCGACCAGAATCGCGGAATCCTGCGCACGATTCCGAAGTTCTACGGCAACTCGCCCCTCAATCTCAGCGACTTCGCTGTGCACGATGAGAACGGCGCCCCCGTCTATTTCGAGCAGGCGGATGTCGACACCAGTTACGACGGATCTAACGCCTACGAGTTCCGCTCCGTCGAGCTCGCACTCGGCACCGATGAGTACGTGCACGGCCGCACCACCTACGTGATCTCGTACACGGCGCACAACGTGATCCGCAATTTCGACGACTCGGGCGAAGACGAGTTCTACTGGGACGTCAACGGCACCGAGTGGGCACAGCCCTTCGGCGAGGTCAGCGTCGACCTGCACGTCGACGACGGCCTGGTCGACGCTCTCACCGGCAACGCCGCCTGCTACTGGGGCTTCTACGAGGCCGAAAGTAGCTGCGAGATCACCCGCCCCGAACCCGGTGAACTCTCTGCGAGCGTTCCTGACCTCGGGCCGTACTCGAACGTGACCATCGCCGTCGGCTTCGACGGGGGCACCTTCGTGCAGCCCGACGTTCCGCAAGAGAGCTGGATTATTACCAAGGCCCCCTTCTGGCTGTTGCTCGCCGCGATCGCTTTGCTCATCGGTGCCATGGTGGTGCGGTTCGGTATCTGGCGCGATGCCGCAGGTCGGGGCATCGTGATACCGCAGTACACGACGCCAGAGAACCGCGACCTGCTCGAGGCGGGCGACCTCATCGCCCACGAGTCAACCGCGATGGCCGCCCAGTTCGTCGACCTTGCCGTTCGCGGCTTCGTGCGGGTTGTCGATCTCTACCCCGACGGCGCCGCATACGGGGTCGACAACCGCTACGAGCTCGACTTCGTCACCAAGGAGGGTGCGACCCCGGCCGAGCTCAAGATTCTCAATATCCTCTTCGACAACCTCGACGAGCCGGGAGAGAGCAAGAATCTGGGCTCGCTCGACGCCTCGGTCGGCGCCTCGCTGTACGAGCAGACCGCCCGCGCCCACCGAGACAGCATCAAGCACGGTCTGCGCCAGCAGCCCGCTGGGCGCATCGACACGTGGTTGCGCCGCGTCGGCCTTCTCATCGCCGGGGGCTACGTGGCCATCTTCGTCTGGACCGTCGTCGTCGATATCGACGCAGGCCCGATGTTCGGCTTCGCCATCGGCTCTGTCGTGGTGCTGCTCATCGCGTCCGGCATTCTCACCAAGCCGTATCTGCTCTCGAGAACCGGCGCGGAGGCGTGGGAGTACCTCGTGGGCATGCGCGACTACCTTCAGCTTGCCGAGGAGGACCGCCTCCGGGTGCTGCAGAGCCCCGAGGGCGCCGAGCGCATAGAGACTGCCGACAAGCGGGCCGTCGTGAAGCTGCACGAGAAGCTGCTGCCCTACGCCGTGCTGTGGGGCGTTGAGAAGGAGTGGTCACGCCAGCTCGAGGTCGAGTACCAAGCCGTGGCCGAGAATCCGAGCTGGATCGGCAACGACCTGTCGAGAATCAACCTTGGCAATCTGCTCTCCGACTTCTCGCAGAGCAGCACGTCATCCGTGCGCCCGCTGGTGACTACCTCGTCGGGCGGCGGCGGGGGCGGTGGAAGCTCCTGGTCGAGCGGCGGTGGCTCGAGCTTCTCGAGCGGTTCTAGCGGCGGAGGGTTTTCCGGTGGCGGCGGTGGTGGCGGTGGCGGCGGAGGCCGTTAGGCTTTCGTTCAGTGGACGTTCACCTGATGGTCGCGCTAGTCATCGTGCTGGCTCTCCTTTTCGACTTCACCAACGGCTTTCACGACACGGCCAACGCCATGGCGACTCCGATCGCCACGGGAGCGCTCAAGCCGAGAACCGCTGTTCTGCTCGCGGCGATTCTCAACTTTGTCGGCGCCTTCCTCAGCACCGAGGTGGCTAAGACCATCTCTGGCGGCCTCATCAACGAGGGCGAGGCCGGGGTTGTCTTCGGGCCAGAGCTCATCTTCGCCGGCTTGGTTGGTGCGATTCTCTGGAATCTATTCACCTGGCTGCTTGGCCTTCCGAGCTCGTCGAGCCACGCGCTGTTCGGCGGCCTCATCGGCGCGGCCATCGTTGGTGCGAGCCTCAACGCCGGATCCCTCGACTTCGCCATCATCAACGGCGGCGTCTTTCTCACCAAGATTCTCATTCCCGCGGCCCTCGCCCCGCTTACCGCAGGTCTCGTGGCCTTCATCGCGACGAAGATCGCCTTCGCGATCACCCGCAAGCGTGAGCGGGACGGATTCAAGCGCGGCCAGATCTTCACCTCGTCTCTCGTCTCGCTCGCCCACGGCACCAATGACGCGCAGAAGACCATGGGTGTCATCACCCTCGCTCTCATCGCTGCCAACATGCAGGACGCCGGTACCGGCCCCGCCTTCTGGGTGATCGCCGCCTGTGCGCTGGCGATCGCCGCGGGCACCTACTCGGGTGGCTGGCGCATCATCAAGACGCTCGGCAAGGGCATCACCGATGTCGAGCCGGCGCAGGGCTTCGCGGCCGAGGCTGCGACCACGGCGACGATCCTCGCCTCGTCGACCGTTGGATTCGCCCTCTCGACCACCCAGGTGGCCTCCGGCTCGGTCATCGGCACCGGGCTCGGTCGCAAGGGGGCCTCGGTGCGCTGGCGCACGGCTGGCCGCATTGCCGCGGGCTGGGTCGTCACGATTCCCGCTGCCGCGATTGTCAGCGGTGTCGCGGCGTTTGCCGTCAGCGCGGGCTTCTGGGGTGTCGTGGGCGTTGCTGTTGCCGCTGCCGCGGCCATCCTCGGCATCTTTCTCTACTCACGCCGCAACAAGGTCGACCACCGGCACTTTCACCAGCCCGAACCGGGCGTCTTCGTGGCCCCCAAGCCGCGCCGCGTCAAGAAGCCGAAGCGCGCCCCGAAGCCGCTGCAGGTCAAGGCCAAGCAGCAGCCGAAGAAGTCGTCGAAGAAGAAGAAGCGGAGCAAGAAGTGATCATCGCCTGGGGTGACTTCCTCACGGTCATCGTTGCCTCACTCGTTGCGGCGAGCCTGCTCGTGACCCTGTTCTCTCTGGGTCTGCGCTTCGGTGATGGTGCGGCACCGTGGCGCAAGCCCGTGTCGATCGCCATGTTCGTGCTGTGCGGACTGCTCGTCGCCGTTGGCATCTTCCTCATCGTGCCCGCGCTGCATTCCGCCGTCCTTGGCTGATATTCAGCGATTTCCTGTCTGCGTTTGCTAGAGCGTGCGCGGTAGCCGCGCCTACGCTGGAGGCGTGACCACCACGCGCACAGAAACCGACTCCCTTGGCTCACTGGAGATCCCGGCGGAGGCCTACTGGGGCATCCACACGGCACGGGCCCTCGAGAACTTTCCGATCACCCGCCGAGCTATCCACGTCTACCCAGACCTGATCATCGCGCTAGTGCGGGTCAAGCAGGCGGCAGCGCGTGCGAACCTCGAGCTCGGCGCGCTCGACGCAGAGAAGGCTCGCATCATCGACCAGGTGTGCGAAGAGATCGCGGGTGGGGCGCTGCACCGCGAGTTCTGCGTTGGTGTGATTCAGGGCGGTGCAGGCACCAGCACCAACATGAACACCAACGAGGTGATTGCCAACCGCGGTCTTGAGCTGATGGGGCACCAGCGAGGCGAATACCAACACCTGCACCCGATCGACGACGTCAATCGCAGCCAGAGCACCAACGACGTGTACCCGACGGCGATCAAGCTGGCCATGGTGCTCGGCACCCAGCGCCTGCTCGTCGAGCACCGACTGCTGACGAAGTCGTTTCGGGCAAAGGGGCACGAGTTCAACGACGTGCTCAAGATCGGACGCACGCAGCTGCAGGACGCCGTGCCGATGACCCTCGGCCAGGAGTTTCGCGGCTTCGCGGTCACCCTCGCCGAAGACAACGACCGCCTCAGTGAGGTGATTCCCCTCCTCAATGAGATCAACATGGGGGCCACGGCCATCGGCACGGGCATCACGGCCGACCCCCGCTATGCGGAGGCCGTGCGACGTCAGCTGGTCGACGTGACCGGTATCGAGATGGAGACCGCTCCCGATCTGATCGAGGCGACATCTGACGCTGGCGTCTTCATGACCCTCAGCGGAACGCTCAAGCGTGCCGCCGTCAAGCTCTCGAAGATCTGCAACGACCTGCGGCTTACCTCTAGCGGCCCACAGGCGGGCCTCGGCGAGATCATGCTTCCGCCGCGCCAGGCCGGGTCGAGCATTATGCCCGGCAAGGTGAATCCGGTGATTCCAGAGGTGGTCAACCAGGTCGCCTTCTCGATCATCGGCGCGGATGCGACGGTCACCGCCGCGGCAGAAGCCGGCCAACTGCAACTGAACGCCTTCGAGCCCGTCATCACGCACAGCATCCTGCAGTCCATCATGTGGCTGACGAACGCCTGCTACACCCTGCGGGTGAACTGCGTCGACGGCATCACGGCGAACTACTCACGGCTTGCCGCCCAGGTGGAGTCGTCGGTCGGCGTCGTCACCGCGCTCACGCCGTACATCGGCTACGCCGCCTCGGCGAAACTCGCCCACGAGGCCCTCACGACGAATGCCTCCATCGCCGAGCTGGTCGTCGCTGCGGGGCTCATGGAGGCCGATGACGTGGCTCGCGTGCTTGCCCCCGAGCGCCTCAGCGGCATGGTGCCGGCGACGGGCGCCCTCATCATCCCCGGCTAGCTCGCCTACGCTGGAGGGGTGACCGACGTTGAATCCCGAACTGATGTGCTCACCCTGCTCGCCGCGGAGCTCGGTGACATCGTCTCGATCGACCCCGCAGAGCTCAACGCGGCCCGCGCCGACAAGTCAGGGCACGTAGCCACGGGAACCCCGCTCGCCATTGTGCACCCGACGACCGTCGAGCAGGTGCAGGCGGTCATGCGTATCGCGACCGCGACGAGAACCCCCGTGGTCACGCGCGGCGCGGGCACCGGCCTCGCCGGATCGGCCAACGCTGGCGAGGGCGAGATCGTGCTATCTACCGCCCGCATGACCCGAATTCTCGAGGTGCTGCCCGACGATGAACTCGCCGTCGTTCAGCCGGGCATCATCAACGCTGACCTCAATGCCGCGCTCGCTGACTATGGACTCTGGTGGGCTCCCGACCCGGCCAGCCGCGCCATTTCCACCGTGGGCGGCAACATCGCCACCAATGCGGGCGGGTTGCTCTGCGTGAAGTACGGCGTGACGCGGGAGGCGGTGCTCGGTCTCACGGTTGTGCTTGCGGATGGCCGGCTGCTGAACCTCGGACACCGCACCGTCAAGGGCGTCACCGGCTTCGATCTCACCGCGCTGATGATCGGAAGCGAGGGCCTGCTCGGCGTCATCGTCGAGGCGACGCTCAAGCTGCGGCGTGTTGACACGCACCCGATCTCGACCATCGGCGCCTACTTCGACACGGTCGAGCAGGCGGCGCGCGCTGCGGCGGTCATCTCGTCGTCGGGACTGCGGCCCGCGATCATGGAGGTGCTCGACAAGCCCGCCATGACCGCAATCGCGGCGCACCTCGGGCTGCAGGTGCGCGAGCAGTCCTACCTGCTGGTGCAGACGGATGGCGTTTCGGCGCCGGCGGAGGCGGAGGCGGCGCTCGCGGTCATCCGCACCCTCGGAGGGGATGCCGAGCTCTCGACCGACCCGGAGCACGGTGCGCGCCTGCTCGCTATTCGCCGCAGTTTTCACCCCTCGATGGAGACCATGGGCACCGTTCTCATCGAAGACGTCTGTGTTCCGCGCAGCGCGCTGCCGTCGATGTTCGCTGCGATCGAGCAGATCGGCGAGAAGTACGGCATCAGCATTCCGACGGTCGCGCACGCGGGCGATGGCAACCTGCACCCGAACTTCGTGTTCACGCCCGACCCGACGCAGGAGGGCGGCGTGCCGGCGATCGTCTGGCAGGCGGCCGATGAGATGTTTCTCACCGCCATCCGCCTCGGCGGAACGCTGACGGGGGAGCACGGCATCGGCATCCTCAAGAGGCGCTGGCTGCGCGACGAGCTCGGCGATGACCAGTTCCAGCTGCAGCAGCAGCTCAAGGCCGTGTTCGATCCACTGGGAATCCTCAACCCGGGCAAGGTGTATTAACAGGAATAGTGCAGGTCTGTGCGGTGTTTTTAACCTCGGTTGGGAGTTTCATCCAGATCCCCCGGCCAGAAGGAACACCATGACTGACGTAGCCCGACCCCGTCGTTCCCGAAGCACCCTCGCTCGCCCCCGCACCGGTGAGGTGCGCGTGCGCGTTGGTGCTCTCGGCCTGAGCACCCTCGGCGTGCAGGCCATTGGCCGCATTGAGGCCGTCGGCCCCGAGGCTGGCGGCTTCGCCCCCGGCGACCGCGTTGCCTACCGATTCACGTCAGAGACGCCCGGTCTTAGCCACATCATCGAGGAGCGCGACCTCATCGGGTTCCCGAAGGATGTCGCCATCGAGAAGGCCGCCGCGCTGCTGCCCATGGGCCTCGTCGCCCGCACCATCGTCAAGCAGCTGCACTCCATCGGGCGCGGCAACCGCGTATCGGTCGCCCCCGACCTCGGCGGCGCCGACGCTTTCGTCACCGCGTGGGTGCAGCACCTCGGCGCGACCGTCGTCGAAGGGGAGGCCGACGTGGCGATCACCGCGGCGGACTACCGAGCCGCGCGCATGTTCCCCAACGGGCACGGGCTGGCACAGCTGGCGGCATCCGACGTCTTTCAGGCGGTGCGTCTTGGAGTCTTCGACGGCCTCGAGATCGCCAGCTACCCGCTCAGCGACGCCGCCAAGGCGAAGCTCGCGGTTGAGACGCGCGAGGCCAGCGGCCCTGTCGTGCTACTTGCGGCGTAACGCGGCAGATCCAGTCTTAAACTGGCCGCATGACGTTCCTGCCGATCACAAGCTACGACCAGCTGGATGACGCGGCCAAGGCCGCAAGCGACCACCAGATCGAAGCCCACGGCGGCCGCATCACCAACATGAAGGCCACCCTGCTTGGCCACGTGCCGAGCTTCACGGCCTACATGGAGTGGTACACGCTGAAAGACGAGCTCGTGCCATACATCGGCGAGCGCGCCGTGTCTCTGTTCTCCTACGCAATCTCAGAGCAGAACGACTGCCTCATCTGCTCGGTCTTCTTTCGCAAGATCCTCATCGACTCCGGCGAGGACGTCGACAACCCGCAGGTGACCGAGACAGAGCAGCTGCTCATGGACTGGGGGCGCCTTATCGCGCGCGACCCGCACGGCATTCCCGACGAGATGTATACGCGACTCGAGGCCTCGTTCAATCCCAAGCTGCGGCTCATTCTCATCGCCTTCGCCGGCCAGATGGTCGCGACCAACCTCATCAACACCGTCGGCCGCATTCCGCTCGACGAGGTTCTGTACGACTACCGCAAGCCCGGCGATGACCGCACCGTTTGACGGTCGCGTTGCCTTCATCACCGGTGCAGCCCACGGGCAGGGCCGCGCTGTCGCCCTCGCCCTAGCCCGCGAGGGCGCCGACATCGTCGGCTTCGACGTCGCGGCCAAGATCGAGTACCCGGCCTACGCGCAGGGGTCGTCAGACGAGCTGCTTTCGCTGAAGTCCGAGGTGGAGGCGCTCGGTCGTCGCGCGCTGGTGTTCGCCGGCGACGTGCGCGACGCATCCGCCGTCGACGCCGCCGTGGCTGCCACGATCGCCGAGTTCGGACGCATCGATGTTCTCTTCAACAACGCCGGCATCGTCGCTTACGCGGCCATCGACGAGATGACGGAACTCGAGTGGGACTCCATGCTCGACATCAACCTCAAAGGCCCCTTTCTTGTCACTCGCGCGGTTGTGCCGCACCTCAAGGCGGCCAAGCGCGGCGTCATCATCAACAACTCGAGCGTCATGGGTCTGCGCGGCGGCAACCGCCTCTCGCACTATGTCGCGTCAAAGCACGGCCTCACCGGGCTGACGAAGGCGTGGGCGATCGAGTTGGCGCCCTTCGGAATCCGCGTGGTCAGCATCCACCCGACGGGGGTCAACACTCCGATGAACGACGGCCTGGCCGAGCTCGAGGGTGCGACCGCCATCGAGATCGCCGAGCGCAGCGCCGGCAACCTGTTGCCCGGCGTTCCGTGGATCGAGACGGATGACGTAGCCGAGCTGGTGCTCTACCTCGCCAGCGACCGCGCTCGCTACGCCACCGGCGCCCAGTTCACGCTCGATGCGGGACTGCTCACCCGCTGAATCTGAGATTGGCAGGACTTCGTGCACGCGTGACATTGCGACCCGCAATACTCGAAATGTGAGCACCCCCGCCGTGAGAACCCGCCGCTTCCACCCCGCGTGGATCGTTGCCGCCGTCGCGTTTCTCGCGCTCGTCGGGGCCGCCGGGTTCCGCGCCGCGCCGAGCGTGCTCATGCTGCCGCTCGAGCACGAGTTCGGCTGGACCCGCACCCAGGTCTCGCTCGCCGTCACGGTCAACCTGCTGCTGTTCGGCCTGACGGCTCCGTTCGCGGCGGCGCTGATGGCGCGTTTCGGTCTGCGCAAGGTGACGAGTGTCGCGCTCGTGCTTGTCGCATCCGGTGCCGCACTGAGCATTTTCGCGACCGAGCCGTGGATGCTCGTGCTCACCTGGGGCGTGCTCATCGGGCTCGGCACCGGGTCGATGGCCCTCGTCTTCGCGGCGACCGTCGCCGACCAGTGGTTCGTGAAGAGCCGCGGACTCGTCGTCGGAATCCTGACGGCGGGCAGCGCCACCGGGCAGCTGGCCTTCCTACCCTTCATCGCGCTGCTCGTAGAGAACGCCGGCTGGCGGCAGGCCTCCCTGCTGGTCGCCGGGGGAGCCCTGCTGGTGGTCCCGCTCGTTCTCATCTTTCTTCGCAACCACCCGGTGGAGATTGGACTCACCCCCTACGGCGCCCCCGAGACCTACCTTTACGAGAAGCCGGCCCGCACCAACGCGGTGAAGACCGCGCTGGGCACTCTTGCCCGGGCAAGCCGGGTGCGCACCTTCTGGGCGCTCGTGGCCGGCTTTGCGATCTGCGGGGCCACGACGAACGGCTTGATCGGCACCCACTTCATCCCGAGCGCCCACGACCACGGCATGGCAGAGACGACCGCCGCGGGGCTGCTCGCCGTCGTGGGCATCTTCGACATCATCGGCACGATCGCGTCGGGGTGGCTGACCGATCGCATCAACCCGCGCATCCTGCTCGCCGCCTACTACGCGGGGCGCGGCCTCGGCCTGCTCGTGCTGCCCTTCCTGCTCAGCGCGACGGTGCAACCGCCGATCATCATCTTCGTCGTCATTTACGGGCTGGACTGGGTGGCCACCGTGCCGCCCACCGTCGCCCTCTGCCGCGAGGTCTTCGGCAAAGACGGCCCCATCGTCTTCGGCTGGGTGTTCGCCGCCCACCAGATCGGCGCGGCGATCGCCGCAGTCACGGCGGGCGCGCTGCGGGATGCGACGGGGGAGTACACCCTCGCCTGGTTCGGAGCTGCGGCCCTCTGCCTCGTCGCCGCTGCAGTCAGCGCGACCATTACGCGCAAGAAGATGCTGCTGACGACCGCCTAGTAGTCTCGGCAGAGTGGAAAGCCTGCTGCTGATCGCGTCTACCGTTGTGCTCTATGCGTTCGTGGTGTGGGTGCTGCTGTTCGCCCTGCAGCTGTCTGACCTCTTCGCGAGCCTTGTCGATCTGCGTGGGGCTCACGACTACCGCCTCAAGAACCGCGCCGCGCGACGTCGAGTGACCGAGTACTTCTGGTCGATTCCCGTGGTCTTCACCCTCGGTCTCGGCTTCGCGCTGGGGATCGACCTCGCGGGCCGCCTGCTGTTCGACGAGAGCAGAACACGCGACGGCCTGATTCTCATTGCCGTGCTGCTCTTCATCGCCTTCTTCGCCGGCATCGGTATCGTATTTGCCCTCAGCCGCGGTGAATCCAACAGCTATGCGGCCCTGCGTGAGAACCTGCAAGAGGATTCCGCGGTGCGCCTGACCGCCACCCAGCTGGAGTCCTTCCGCTCGCAGTTGGATGACGTCGACAAGAAGCAGCGCTACATCCGCTTCGGCGTCGGCGACCGTGCAAGCATGCCGCGCACGCGCAGCGCGCTGAACGACCTTGCCGACGAGTTTCGCGCTGTTCCGCCGTCGGGGCTCACGGCCATGTCGGCTATCGGTTGGCGCTACGCGTGGGCCTATCTCTGGCGTGGCAACTTTCTACGGGTGATCCCGCCGCTGCTCTCGCTGTTCGCTTTCTTGCTTTCGCTCTTCATCGCTATCGTCAGCCCGATCAACTGGTGGCTGCCGGTTGCTTTGCTCGCCGCATTCGCCGTCAGCGCGCTGCTCGCCCTTGCGAGCGCCCGCGCCTCGCTCGCGTCGAAGACCGCGTGGCACGCCGTGTACCTCAAGCAGCGCACCGAGGTTGAAGACCTTCTCATCGAGCTCGAGAAGGCGTCGCGCAAGGGGGTCGCGGGCCTAGGCGACCGCGTAACCCGGGCTTTGCAGATCCTGCGCGAGCAGCAGCAGTAGGGAACGACATGACTGACCAGTACTCTCCGTCACAGGCACCTGTTGAGGTCACCCAGGGCGCCAACGCCCACCACGGGCCCGCCCAAGAAGCCGCGCTTGCCGGCCACAAGAGCAGCCTC
>Ga0247814_10001758_pt1 | contig 12448 bp, 10 predicted proteins | sample UWRJL179409R1_FD_179947 | JGI IMG/M metagenome (GOLD analysis project Ga0247814, IMG submission 179947) | Plant litter microbial communities from Arlington Agricultural Research Station in Wisconsin, United States - UWRJ-L179-409R-1 | ecosystem: Environmental > Terrestrial > Plant litter >...
TGCCCACCGTGACATTTTTCTCGGCGTCGATATTGCCAGCTACCCTCATGTCCCGCCGGACCGTCATGTCCCGCCCCACCGTCATGTCGGTAGCGGCACTGATGGTGCCATCGGACTGGACCTCTTGGGTTGCCCGCACGACGCCAGCGAAAACCGTGCCGGGCACCTTGAGATTATTGCTCTCGTCAACTGCCAGCGCCACCCAGCCGTTGTTCCCGTAGGTGAACGCGCGATCCAGGTCAGTCACCATACGAACGTCGCCCACTGCGTTGCCGTCCTGCGCAGCCAGGTCGGCGTAACGCACAACCGGTGCCTTCCAGCTGGACGGCGACGACCATACGCCAGTGTCGGAGCACGTCAGCAAGGCGCGCGTCGTGCGGTCGACCGCGATGCCTGGCTGAGCGGCATTGCCCTCGTCACGACATGACTCGCCTGGTCCTGCAAGTGCCTGCCCCGCAAAGCGCAGCGGCGTCCTCATCTGGTTCAATTCGGGCCGCCCCGGCACCCGGTCGCGATAGAGGTAGTCCGCACCCAGCTGCGCGGCGCCGTCGTAGAACACGTTCGACACCAGGTGCCCGACATCGGCCGCATTGCCGAGCAGCGCTGCTGCGCCGCCGGAGCACGATACGCCCCGAAACGGATCGGTATCGATCTGCCAGGAGGCGCCGCGCGCAATGCCCGGCGTGGCGCCGACGATGTGGCCGCCGCCGTCGCCCACCTGCATGGCGATTGCCGGCAGATCCTTGGCGGGAATCACCTGCGCCCCCGTGGTGACGACCAGGGCGTCGAAACGGTGCCGTGGATTGGCCGGGTTAATTGGCGCGGGCCGGCGCACCAGCACGCAGCTACCCTGGCCGTACGGGTTGAGATCGCTGAACCCGGCCGGCAGCAATCCTGCGGCGCGCAGCTGGGCCAGGGTCACGGGCAGCACGGTGGCCGCCGTCGGCGTCTGGCTGGTCACCAGCGCGGCATTGGCCGCCAGGTAGCTGCGCGTGGCCTCCACAATCTGTGCCTGATGATGTGCGCTCTGCTGGCCTTTCAGGTCGTCCAGCGACTGCTGTACCAGGCCAGCCAGGCCAGCCATGAGCAGCGCGCCGATGGCCAGCGCTCCCAGCACTTCCAGCAGGGCGATGCCGCGCGCGCGCCGCGGCACGCCGGGGGTCCAGCGCGCGCTCATTCGGGCACCGCCAGCCATACCGGCGCACCCGTTGGCAGCGTGCGCTGCTGCGTCTGCAGTCCTTCCAGCAGCTGGGCCAGCGGAATGCGGGTATCGCCGTTCAGTGGCGAGATCAGGTTGGCCGATCCGGCCCGGTAATGGCCCGCCAACAGCGAACCGTGCGAGGCCGTCAACAGGGCGGCACCCAGGTCCACCGGAGGCAGTACCCGCGCGTAGATGTAGATCGTGCCGTCCGGGGCGCGGTAGTTGTCCCAGCGCCCGGCGTCCAGCGTGGACCAGGCGCGCAGGTGGCCCTGGTCGCGCAGGGTCGCCATGGCCACGCTGCCGCGCGCGTTGTCGTTTGCCCCGAAGTAGCGCGCCACCGCCGCCCGGTAGACCGCCATCTCGGCCGCCCCGGCGCGCGCCACTTCCTGCTGGCGCCGACTGTCGCCGCGCTCCGCAGGCGCCGCATACGCCATCATCAGCGCCAGCATCCCGGTCAACAAGGCCAGACTCCACATCGTTCCCCTCCTCCACTATCATTGTTTGGCGCTACCCGCCGCGCGTCAGGACGCGGTGAAATTGACGGTATTGTTGTCGGCGGGGCACAGCGTGGCGGCCTGCTGCGCCGTGAACGTCGGGAGGGCGCCTGTGGCAGTGGCCGTGGTTGCGGTTGTGCCCGTGCCTTGGGTGATCGCGGTCCATCCGCTGGCGCCGCTGATCATATTCACGCACACATCCCGGGGAACGGCGGCGTAGCTGATGGTGAACGCGGTGCCGGCGCCAACGATGGTGATCGCGCCACCCCAGCTGTTTTGCAGGGTACTCGCGCCAGTGGCCGCCCCACCGCCAGCCGGAGCGTCAGCGCCAACCCGGGCTACCGTGCCGGGAATGCCGTTCGAAGCGACCATGCTGCCGACCAGATCGCCGGTCGGATAAGTCTGGCCGATGTACAGCTTGCGCACGGCTGTGCGCAAGGCCAGCACTTCCTCGGTGGCCTGATTCGACTTGGCGCTGCCGAAAGCGCCGTTGAGCAGGGACACCGCGCCCAGTACCACCACGGCGGCGATACCCAGGTAGGCGACCGCTTCGAGCAGCGACGCGCCCCGCTGCCCATTCTTCAGACAGTAACGGCGCTGCGCGAAACGGCGTACGCCGGCAGCGGATGGTTTCGAAACAAGGTGGCTCATGGTCGGTCCTCGAAAAACTTGTGGTTGATTTAACCGGCACGTGCCGGCGGGGGTACGACAACAGGGTTACTGCAACAGGGTGACTGGCACAGGCTTACTGCAATGAGCTGCTACAGCCTATAAGTGTCAGGATGGGGATAACAGTTCTGGTTCTGCCGCTTTCAAATGCGATTTCATTTCTGCCGCTGCGCAGCACCGGCTACCTGCCGCGTGCCACCAGGGCAATCTCCTGCTGGATGCCGAAAAACCCGATCACGATCCAGCCGATCACCAGCGCCAGCAGCAGGATGGACACGCCGTTCAGCATTTTCATGCGCGCCGTGATCGTCTCGACGCCTTCGTCCATCCATTCGGCGGCGAGCAGCCGCAGCGCGTCGGAGAACCCCTTGTGCTCGGCATAGACGCACAGGTCGTCGATCACTTCCCTGGACGGGAACCGGTAGCCTGCATTACGCAGCGCTTCGCCGCAATTGAGGCCCGAACGCACGCCCAGCAGCGCGCCGTCGAGCCGCTCGCGCAGCCACGGTTGCGCCAGCCCGGACAAGCGGAGCAGCGACTTTTCCACCGTCACGCCAGCGCCTTGCAGCGCCGCGAACGCCATCAAAAAGCCACCCCCGGCGATCAGCCGATAAATCGAGTACGGCGCGAAGCGGTCGGCAACCAGGCGCACATTGCCGCGCCAGCGCGGCAGCGACAGCCACAGCACCACGAACAGCGCCACCAGCGCCAGCACGCCCGGCAGCATCCACTGCTGCACCCAGGCCGACATCACGTACAACGACCGGGCCGAACCGCGCCAGCGTTCGGGGTCGGACAATCTGGCGAATTCCGGCACCACGCGGGTGCCGAACAGCCACAGATATGCCACCGCCAGGCTCAGCACCATCAAGGGATACGCCAGTCCCGCGGCGATCACGCTGCGGATGCGGCGCGACGCCTGCACCACTTCGACCACGGCCAGCAGGGTCGCTTCAAGACGGCCAGCCTGCTCGCCGGCCATGATGATCATCTGTTCAGTGCGTGGCACCCACCAGGCCAGTCCGTCGGAGAGCAGGTGGCCGTTCTGCACCATGCGCCGGCAGTCGTCCAGCACGATGGCCAGCGGCTCATTCGGGTGACGTCCGTCATCGGAGGCGCGGCGGCGCAGGTCTTCCAGAATGCGCAGCAGCGGCAGGCCACTCGATAGCATCTTGGCGATCTTGCGGTACAGGCGCAGGCGCACCGACGCCGTGAACTGGCTGCGCGCCCATTGCCGTTGCAGGTCAAAGCCCATGGCTGCCTCCGGCCCCTGCATCGGCCACCACCGTCAGACGGTGCGCGCTCTGCCCAGGGCGCAGCATCAGGTGGCCCACCACCTGCTCGGCCATGCGCGGATCGACCAGCCCGGAGGCCACCTTCTCGATCGCATGGTCGACGATGGTGCGCCCGTCCATCTCGCCCAGCCAGTAGGCCAGCGCGCCGCTCTTGTCGCCGGCGCGCATGAACCGGAAGAATTGGTCGTCCGGGAGGATGATCTCGGCGATCACGGTGCGTCCGATGGTGCCCTGCCCTGCACAGTGGGAGCAACCCGGCCCCATGAGGAACACCTGGCGCAGGTCCGCCACCACCCGCGCCAGACGCTCGTGCGCGGCATCGGCCAGCACGCCCGGCGCGTCGCCCAGTCCCACCTTGCAGTGCAGGCACAGCGCCTTGACCAGCCGCTGGCTGATCAACCCGGTAACCACCGTGTGGTCGGCTACCAGGCTGGCTGGCAAGCCCAGGTCGAGCAAGCGGTCGATGGTCGCCGCGGCGCTGTTTGCATGCACCGTGGTCCAGACCTGGTGCCCCGTCATGGCCGCGCGCAGCGCGTTCTGGGCCGACGCCGTGTCGCGCACTTCGCCGATCATGATGGTGTCCGGGTCGAGCCGCATGGCATTTGAAATGGCCGAGGCGAAGCGGCGCGCGCGCTCTTCCTCGGTACTCGCATTCGTCACCGCGGTCTGTACGGCGCCTTCGATCGGGTATTCGACCGGATCCTCGACGGTGAGCACATGCAGGCGCCCGGCGGTTTCCTGCAGCACGCCTTGCAGCACCCGCTGCAGCGTGGTCGACTTGCCCGACCCGGTCGGCCCGCTGATGATGTTCAGACCGATCGGCTGTTCCTTGAGGCGCTGCAGCTGGCGCACATGGGCGGGCGAAAAACCCAGCAGACGCAGGTCGACATTGTCGCCGGCGTCGTTGTACAGCAGGCGCAGCACCATCAGCGTGCCTTCGCTGGTAGGCACGGTGGCAATGCGCACGCCGTACAGCCCATGGGGCAGCTTGTCGCGGTCGGCGATGCTGGCGTCCTGGCGCTCGGACGGCTTGTACGAGCTGTCGGACACCGACGTCATCGCGCCGTAGAGCGTGGCCAGCAGGCGTTCTCCGTACTCGCGCGTCTGGCCGCCCACCATCATCAGGTCGTTGTGGATACGGAAGTGGATCTCGGTGCTGGCGCCGCGCACGCGGATATGCACGTCGGAAGCGCGCGCCTTGCAAGCGCGGCTGAGCAGCTCCTTTGCCGTCACCTGCATCATCGAGTGGTCGTGGCGCCGGTCCAGTTGCAGGCCCGGGCCGCTCTGGTTCAGCAGGCGCACCGTATCGATGCGTACGTAGGTGACCTGGAACGGGCGGCCCATGCGCTGCAGGCGCGCCTGGTACGACAGCACGTGGGCGTTGAGCTGCTGGCCGTCGGCGACCAGCAGGCGCCCGTCGTGGAGCAGGCACAAGAGCTTGCGCTCTTCCAGGCTGGTCTCGAACGGGCCGCCGTGGCTGATGACTTCAGCGTGGCGCAGGTCGTCGGCCGGCGCCGGTGACGATGGCTTGAGCATGGCGCGCAGCGTCATCGCACCATCCCGCGCCCGGCCGTCATCGGCAGGACCATGCCAGGATTCGGATAGTTGGGGTTGAATTCCGTGGACAGATGGGTGGCCCCGGCCAGCCGCACGCGCCGCTGGCCCGGCGCCTGCGCCATCACCGAGTTCGGCTCGATGGCCACCACCCGCATGCCCGATGGCAGCACGCTGCCCACCTGCACGTCGACCAGGCTGCCGTCGGAGAATTCCAGCGTGGCGAACAGGCGGTTGCCCATCCCTTCGATGGCGCGCACCACGGGCGGGCCCACCACAGGCGGCTGGCTGATCGCCACGCCCATGGCCTGCTTGGCCGCGATCTCGTTCTGGCGCGTGATGATCGAGGACTGCACTTCGAGCTGCCTTTCGCGGGCCCGCAGCATCAGCGTTTCGCTTTCGATGCGGGTGAGACTGGCGGCAGTGCTCTGGGCCGCAGCCGGGGCGGCGCATGCCAGCGCCAGCAGGACGGCGGCCAGGGGCGCGCTCGGGAATCGATCATTTACCATAAATTACTCCTTCAATTAACCAGCCCATGCCGCGATATGTGGCCTTTTCCACCCGCACGCCCGGTTCGTCGAGCAGTGTGGCGATCTGTTGCGGTGCCAGACCGCGCGCTTCCAGCGCAAAGGCGTGCGCTTGCCATGGCGGCGCCATCGCTGGACCACCCGCCGCTCCAGGCACGCCAGGAACGGGTAACGGCGCATCACGCCGCGTGACCTTGAACTGCACGCCGGCGCCCTGCAGGTGCGACATCACCGCGTCGAGCACCCGGGTTGCCGGCAGCAGCGCCTCGGCGCTGCCGGCGGGACGCGGCGCAGCGGCCATCGGCTGGGCCAGGGTGGCCTTGTCGCCGCTGGTGGCCACTTCGGCGCCGGGTACCTCGCTGCGCAGCATCTGCACGGTCGAGCCCTTGCGCGACCAGGCATAGTGCTGCCCCGCTCCGTCGCAAACGTATTCGTCCAGGCTCCAGCCGCCAGGGGTCAGATGCACCAGGTGGTCGGCGCAGCGCTGCAAGATTGCTGCCGGCCGCGCCAGCGCCACCCAGGGCTGAACCGGTGCAGCCTGGCGCATCCTGAGCACGCGCTCCTCTTCGAGCAGGCGCGCCTGCACGATTGCGCGCTGGTGCGCCTGCCATGACTGCCAGTACACCACGGCCCCGCAAGCGCCGGCCGCCAGCGCCATGCCACCCGCAGCCAGCGCCCATGAGGGACGGCGGCGATTGATCTGGCGCAGGCGCGACCAGCCATACACCCGCACGCTGCCGTCTTTGCGCTGCGCCAGCAAGGTCTCGATGGTGCGCGCATTAAAATTGTGGAAGCCCAGCGTTTCAAGTTCCGGGTCGCCGATCACCACGTTCCAGCCGCCCAGCCCATAGTCGTTGTGCAGGCGTTCGAGCACCTCCTCGCGGCTGCCGGCGAAGTCGCCGTTGGGCAGAAAGTTCGCGTCGCGCACGGCGAAGTACACCCAGCGCTCGTCCGGCAGGCGGAACACGCCCAGCCAGTTGTGCACCGGTTGCAGCACGCCGTCGTACCACGCCCCTTCCAGCGCCAGCGTCTTGGACACGGCCGCAGCCAGTGAATACAGCGCGCGGCTGGCGCCGTCGCGGGTGTGGCCAAACCCGGCCTGCGCGGTGCTGTGGTCGTGACGGATCACGAACAGGTCGGAATCGATGCGTTTGCCCAGTTCAGCCGCTTCGCGCTGCATTTCGCGTGGGCGCGACAGCGACTGCCAAAACAGCCCGCACACGAAAGAGTATTTCCCGATCTGCGTAATGTGGATCGCCATGGCTGCCTCAGGTGCTGCTGGTGGTGGCGACCGGCGTGATCAGGATGACGATCACTTCCTTGTTGCTGTTGGCCGTCACGCCGCCGCCCAGCAGCATATTCTTTGGCGTGCCCACGCCGCGGTTGTCGATGTTCTCGTCGGTCTGCTCGAAGCCACTGATGATCAAAGTTTCGCTGGACTTCATCGCCACGCGCTGCAGGAAGTTGCGGGTATCGAGTTCGGGCGTCTCGATATGCGAGCTGCCGCTGTCGATGCGGCGCAGGCCGCGCAGCGTCGAGATATCCATGGAAAACTGCAGCATGACGGTGCCGTTGGTGAGCACGTGCGGCAGGATGCTCATGTTAAAGCCCGACGACACGACGCCCGGCACCAGCGACGAGGCGGTGCCCACCTGTGCCACGATCGAGGTCTGCGAGCTTTGCAGGTAGCTGGTCTGGCGCGCCACCTGCACCGGCACCGGCTGATTGTTCAGCGTGACCACCGACGCGGTGGTCTGGCGCCGTACCTTGCCCTGCTCGGACAGCGCGCGGATGATCACCTCCGAACCGGACAGCTTGCTCATGCCCAGAATCCCGGCGGAAAACGCCACCGGATTGCCGGCAAGGCCAGGAAAATTATTATTGATGCCGTACTTGCGCTTGATGCCGCCGTAGACCAGCTTCCAGTCGATGCCGTACTCGTCGCCGCGGTTCAGGCTCACCGACAGCACCGTCACGTTCAGGACGATCTGCCGCGCCAGCGCCTTGTTCTCGTTGTCGATATAGGCGCCGATCCGTTCCAGCGAATCGGGCGTGTCGACGACGGTGATGGCGCCGGTAGCCGGCGAGGCCAGCACTTTACCGTGCGGGGAGAGCATCACCTTGATGGCGTTTTCGATGCTGGTGTAGACCGACAGTTTCGATGCCACCGCCGTATTCTGCGAATTGTTGGCCGACACGCTGCCGCCCGATCCGCCACCGCCACCGCCGCTACCACCACCGGTTCCGCTGCCGACGCCAGTCGAGCCGCTCGATACATTGGCAGTGAAGCTGGAGTCGCCCGGCACCGCGTGGATCTGGTACGTGCGCGCATCGGTGTGGAAGAACTGGATCACGCCGTCGGCATACTTCCACGACACGCCGAAGCGCGCCGCGGCGGTATCGAGCAAGCCCTTGAACGTGCCGTTGGCGTACGAAATGCGAATGGCGCCGCTGACCGGATCGGCCTGGAAGCTGGTGCGCCCGGCGCGCGTCGGCGCGCTGTCGCCCGGGCCGGGGCCGCCCAGCATCAGGCCGGACGGATCCGACGGCGTGCCGATATTTCCCATATTGCCCGGCGCCGACGGCGTCCCGGGCGGCAGCGGGATGAGGGAACCGGAACTGCTGGCGCCGCGCGGCGACGGCATGCTGCGTCCGCCCCGGCGGAATGCTTCCGACGCCACCGCCTGTGCTTCCGCATTGACGCGGCTCGGAATGCCCGAGCGGAGCGTCAGGCGTTCTGCCAGTTCCGACAGCGAACCGATGCTGCGGTCGAACGTGGCGTTCTGGTAGAACAGCGGCGGCAGCGGTGCCTCGCCCAGCTTGACCGGCGCGCGGCCCAGCCAGATGCCTTTTTCATGCGTGACCAGCGGCGTGCTGGAAATGATCGCGCCCGGTGCCGAGCGCCCCACGTCGCGCAGCAGGCCCGAGGTTTTCAGTTCGGCTTCGTCGGCATTGCCTTCGACGCGATCTGCCAGGTTCGAACAGCCGGCCAGCGCCAGCGCGCATCCCAACAGCGCGGCGCTCAGCGGTCGCAGTGCGAACGGCTGGCGGCGCGGCCCGGTGGTGGAAAAGGTGCGGGATGTCATTGTGCCCCCTTGGCAGTGATGCGCAACACCTTGTTGCCTTGATAAAACGCGGCTTTCATCGGAATCTCCGCACTTTCCATGCTGATGACCACCATCGTCACGGCCTCCTCGAACTTGCCGGGGATGGTGGTGTTCGCCTGCACGGCGTAATCGACCGGCATCTCCCAAAGCAGCTGCCATCCGGCCACTGCGGCCCAGCGCGACAAGGCGCCGTTCAGGGTGCGGTCGTTCAGCGCGATCTGCCAGCTGTCGGCGACCGGCGGCGCGGCGCCAATCGGCTGCGCGGAGAAAGGCAGTGCCGCCACGCTGCGCGAGGGAATGGCCTGCGACGCGTCCTCGCTGCGACGGGACGATTTGGCGCGGCGCGCGCTGGCCGACTTCACCCTGGCCTTCGGTGCGCGCGGCGTGTGCGTCTGAACAGGAACGGCTGTGGTGATGACCGCGGTGGTCACGGTGCCGGGTTTTGCGCCTGCCTTCTCGCTCACCTTGGCGCTATCCCCTGCAGCGCCCGCGGCCGGTGCGGCCATGGGCAAGGCAGGGGCGACGGTGACGGCAGTGGCAAATGGCGCGGCAGTGGCGCCGGCGATCAGCCAGACCAGTGCCGTGCGGCGAACGCGAGCCATCGACTCGACGGGACGGTCAGCAATGCGATGGCCCGGGCGGGAGGTGGTGCCGGAACGTGCTTGAATGCGATACAAAACGATTCCTCCTGTGCGTCGGTGGCATGCCCGGGCGAAGCGCGCCGGGCAATGACGTTCATGGTAATCAAGCTGGATCGCGTATTTCTCAACAAAACTCATCGCCGGATGCGGCGACCTGAATCAGCGCACCGACGCGGCCGCCGGAATCAGTGCCCACGACGCGCGCGTGGCCGGCGCCGGTGGTGGCGCCGGCGGCGTCACGGCCGCTGGCTTCACCAGCTGTGCGGTCGGCGGGGGCAGCAACCGGGGCAGCGACGGCGGCGGACCGGCCGGCAGCGCGGGCGCGCGTTCGGCGCCTGCGCCCACCGCACCGGGCAGCGGCGGCAGCAGGCGTTTGCGCGATGCCTCCTCTGCGTTGGCGGAGCGCAGCGTGCGCGGCTGGCCCAAAGGCCGGCCGGAAGGCGGCGCGACAGGCGGAGCGAGAGAGGGAGACGGCGTCGGAGATGGCGCGGACGGCGGCAGCGGCGCGGAGTCGCTGCCTGCCAGGGCGGTCCCCTCCGGCGCCACATCGCGCGCTCGGGCGCGTGTGGCCGATACGGCCGGCGCCGTGATCGCCGAGGTCCCCAGCAGACGCGGGGTCAGCAGGAACAGCCGCTCGCGCGTGCTGCGCGATTTGTTTTCGGTGCGGAACAAGCCGCCCACGAGCGGCAGGTCGCCCAGCAGCGGCACCTTCTGGCGATCGGTGGCCATGCGCTCGGCGCGGTAGCCGCCGATCATCAGGGTCTGCTGCGTGTCGATGATGGCCTGGGTGCTGATGGTCGAACGGGTCACGTTGACGTTGCCCGCCCCGCCCTTGGCGTTGCCGCCTGAATTGTCCAGCGCGCCATCCTCGATGTCCACTTCCATGTGCACCCGGGTGGCCGCGCCTTCGCGGATGATGCGCGGGATCACCCGCAGCATGGTGCCGGCGGTGATGTCGGCCAGGTCGGCGATGCGCTCGCCCACCAGCGACACGTACGCCGTCTGGCTCAGATCCAGCACCGCCGCCACGTTGTCGATCGTGAGCACGGTTGGCGTGGCCAGCACGCGCGCTTCGCCGTTTGCCTCCATGGCCTTCAGGCGTGCGTAAAAGCGCGCCGCGTTGCTGATCAACAGCGTGGCGCCGCCCAGCGGCAGCTCGGCGCCGAGCGACGCGCCCGCGCCGGGGTTAACGACGGCGTTCACGGCGCCTGCGCGCACGCCCCACTCCACGCCAAGCTCGGTCAGGCGCGAGCGGTCGATGTCGACGATCAGGGCCTCGATCTCGATCTGCTGCGGCTGCACGTCGAGTTGGGCGATCAGCTCCGCGTACATGGGGCGCGTGTCGGCCGTGTCGTAGATCAGGATGGCGTTCAGGGCCGGATTGGCCTCGATGCGCGGGCGGCTTTTTTCGTGCCCGCCAGAGCGTGCGTCCGAACGTGACGAGCCACGCGCTTCGGAACGTGATTCGGGACGTGATTCGGCAAGGAGCGGCGCCGGCTCCGCGGCCGGCATCCCACCCGTTCGCCCCCCGCCCGGCGGCGGCAGCATCGGCATGAAGCCGCCCCTGGTATTGAGCAGCGCGGCCACGCCGCCGCTGGCGCCGCCATCGACTTCGCGCACTGCCCCGCCACCGGACTTGAGGCGCCGGCTGCGGCGCGCCAGGTCGGTATCGATCGCCGGCACGTCGGCCAGCTTTTCGCCCGACGGCGCCCCATACAGCAGGTTCGACAGAATGGTTTTCATGCCGGGGATGGTCTCGCTCTGCCCGCGCACATTGATCACCCGGTCGCTGACGCTGGCGTACTTCAGGCGGAACATCATCACCCGGCGCTCCCTGGAGTCGGCCTTTTTATGCTCGGGCATGAGGATCTCGCGCGCCAGATTCACATACGCGCGCGGTCCGCTGACCACGACGGTGCCGGTATCGGGCAATTCACCCCAGCCGAAGCGCGCATCGAACAGGCCCACGCCCATCATTGCGCCCTTTGCGTCCTGCACCGCATCCTCGCCCACCTCAAGGCGCACCGAGACGTTGTCGTCGGCGGCCACCACATGCAGCGTGTCGTTGTAGACAAACCAGCGAAACGGCGCGGCCTGGGACAGCCGGTTGAGGAATTCTTCGCCACTGTCGCCCTTGATGCGGCCCTTGAGCATGCGCTCGCCCTTGATATTCATCGACAGACGCACGCCATACACGCTGGCAAACTGCTCCAGGACCCCGCGCAGGCTCAGTTCCGACGCATCGGTGGCAAAACCGGTGCTCTTCCAGGACGCCGGCTGGGCGGCGCCGGCCGGGGTGATGGTCAAGAGCGCACCGGCCGGCATGGCGAGCGCCAGCGCCGTTGCCAGCGTGCGGACCAGCGCACTGGCGCGCAGGCGGGCCAACCGGCGCGGCGCCATCACCGCAGGCTCCCGGCAAAGCGGGCGCGGACACGCTGCTCTTCCTGGGCGGCGCTGTCGTCGCGGCGCACCCGCGCCGGCGCCAGCAGCGCGCGCCACAGGCTGGCCTGGTTCAGCAATTCTTCCAGCGGGGCGGCAGCATCGGTCCAGTCCCGCGCGCCGGGCAGCCAGCGACTGAGGACCAGCGCATGCGCCTCCTCGTCCACCGCCAGGCCGGCCGCGTAGTCGCGCGCGCTCTGAAAGCCGGCGCGCGCTGCATCCTCCAGCTGGGCCTGATTAAAGTGACGCAGCAGGTAGCAGCCCAGTTCGGCCCCATCGTGGCGCGGGCGCAGGTAGACGGTCTCGCCGTCCAGCGCGACCGGCTCGCCGACCGGCAGCGATGCCAGCCATTGTTCGATGTGCTCGCCCATGTTACCGGGTCTCGGTCAGGACCGTCTTCAACGGCTTTTGCAGCAGGTTGAACTGGACCGTCATGGCGCTGTGGGCCACCGATTGTTGCTGCAGCAGGCGGGTGAACTGCTCCGGGTCGGGCATCTCGCCATTGGTCTGGCGGCGCTGGA
>Ga0247814_10001762_pt1 | contig 12422 bp, 14 predicted proteins | sample UWRJL179409R1_FD_179947 | JGI IMG/M metagenome (GOLD analysis project Ga0247814, IMG submission 179947) | Plant litter microbial communities from Arlington Agricultural Research Station in Wisconsin, United States - UWRJ-L179-409R-1 | ecosystem: Environmental > Terrestrial > Plant litter >...
ATCCTACTTGGAATGGGGGATGATGCACATACCGCGTCATTATTCCCTGGTACAGAAATATTGAAAAACAAGGAAGTTACGGTAGATGCTGTATTTGTAGACAAGCTGTCCACTTACAGAATCAGCTTCACAGCTCCATTAATCAATAAAGCTAAAAACGTTGCATTCCTGGTTTTTGGACAAGGTAAAGCAGAAGCTGTAAAACATGTAATTGAAGATGAAAAGAAAAATCCTCAGTTATATCCTTCACAGCTGATTGCTCCTATTGACGGTAGTCTTACCTGGTTTCTGGATACAGAAGCAGCGAATTTGCTAGAAAACTAGAACAATCCTTTATGAGTTGCAGCCCCGTTTCACTAAAATGAAACGGGGTTTTGTTTATACCCATTACTTACCTATCTTATAGCCAATTGCTGCTCTCTGCTGACTTTCTTGTGCTATAAATTTATTCAGATAGGTAAATAAAACATCAATCTTTTCGTCCTGTTGTGCAAGCTTCGTGTCTACCTGCTCTATGATCAATGAAGCATCTTTGTGTAACAAGATTGCTTCTCTTAACTTCACGAAGATTTCAATTATTCTGATACTTATCCTGATCGCTTTATCGCTCTTTAGAACATTGGACAACATGAATATTCCGTGTTCGCTAAAAGCGTAAGGCAAAGTATCTCCCATTTGTTTTTTAGAAATGATGATTTGCTTTAATATTAGGTCATCCACTTCTTCCTCTGTAAGCTGAAACATGAAATTTTCCGGAAACCTGATCAGATTACGCTTTACTTGTTCCCGTAGTCTTATTGCTTTTACATCATAAAGTTCAGCAAGATCTTTATCTAGCATTACCTTATTACCTCTTATCACATAAATTCTGTTCAATAAAACTTCATCAGCTACTGTTCCGTCTTCTTTTTCACTCATTTTTATAGTTATTTATACAAATTTTCGAATTAATCGGTCTTTAAGGCAGTTTAAACATGGTATCGCACATTGCGATACCATGTTTAAACTGCCTTAAAGACCGATTAGAAAAGTTGTCATTAAATGAAATCATGCGTAAACCTCCCAAATAATCTTTAATATGATAATATTTATATTTAAAATTAACAAAAGAGACCTAATTAAGATTAAAAAATATCACATAAATGAAATTAGCCTTAATTGTTAACTGAACAATGTCCAGGACCATTAAAACTTTTGAGCAATTATGCTGTTAATCAAATACCGCTTAAATATCCTATGCAAGTTAAAACCGAAGTGTTGATTATTGGAGGTGGATTAGCCGGATTAACTGCGGCCTTACATTTACAGAAAGCAGGTATTGATGTCTTACTGATTGAAAAAAATACCTATCCGAATCATAAAGTATGTGGTGAATACATTTCAAATGAGGTATTACCTTATTTAAAATGGCTGGATGCTGATCCGGAAATACTTGGACCAAGCAAAATCGACAAACTTTTATTATCAGTTGTTTCAGGGAAAAGTATCACAACTGAATTACCATTAGGTGGATTTGGAATAAGCAGATATACATTGGATAATTTCCTCTATCATAAATTTAAACATAAAGGTGGCCGTATTCTTCATGATACGGTGACTAGTGTTGAACAGCGCGATGATCAGTCTACCATTTTTACACAGCAGGAAACAGAGATAACCGCGATCCGGGTAATTGCTGCTTATGGCAAACGTAGTGCATTAGATATCAAATTAAAACGTCTATTTATACAAAAAAAGTCACCCTTCCTGGCAGTTAAAGCGCACTATAGTGGGCAAATACCTGCTGATTTGGTTGCTCTTCATAATTTCAGGGGTGGATATTGCGGAATCTCTCAGGTTGAGGACCAAAAAATAAACGTTTGTTATCTGGCAGATTTCCGTAGTTTCAGCAAACACAAAAACATATTATCTTATCAGCAGGAGGTGCTTTATGAAAATCCTAATTTGCGGGAGTTTTTTGAAAGTAGTCAGCTCTTATTTGATTCACCTATCACCATCAGCCAGCTTGCATTTGGTAGCAAAGAAACAGTATCAGATCATATGGTCATGGTTGGAGATAGTGCAGGACTTATTCATCCGCTTTGCGGTAATGGAATGGCAATAGCCATACACAGTGCTAAAATATGCGCTGAACTATTGATTCTATTCTTCAGCGGTAAAATAAAAACGAGGGAAACAGTAGAGAAACTATATACATTAACATGGAACAGCGAATTTAAATCACGTTTAAAGATGGGAAGTATCTTATCTGCATTGTTAAGTAGAGAACAATTGGCAAATATGCTATTGAAGGGCCTTTTATTTATCCCCCCTGCCCTGCCTTTCATCATAAAAAGAACACATGGTAAAACGTTAACCCCAAATTTATAAATGTTTGTAAACACAACCTATAGAAGTACCGTCCCGGAGATCATGGATAATTTTGAGATGGAAGGGGAAATTTTACGAGATGCGCTGGATAAGATAGCGAGTATCAATCAATTGCTGGGAGGAAATAAAGTTACACTGGATGGTGTTGGCATTTTACTCGGCGGGCAACCGAAATCGGCCATTATCCGTATTGTAGATATAGGCTGTGGAAATGGCGATATGTTAAGGGCTTTAGCAGCATTCGCAACCAAAAACCAACTGAACTTTGAACTTACAGGAATTGATGCAAACAGTTTTACAATAGGCCATGCGCGTAATTTATCCACCAGTTATCCAAATATCACCTACAAATGCACAGATATTTTTGCAGAGCCCAATCGAACGGAGAATTATGACATTATTTTATGTACCCTCACCTTACATCATTTTAAAGACGAGGAGATTATTAATTTGCTGCAAACTTTTCAGCACTCCGCAAGTTTAGGATATGTGATCAATGACCTGCATAGGAGTGCAATAGCTTATTATCTTTTTAAAGCATTGTGTTTTGTATTCAGGCTCAATGATATGTCGCGCGAAGACGGGCTCACCTCTATTTTGCGCGGATTCAAAAAACCTGATCTGATCAGGTTTTCAAAGCAATTAAATATTACCCGATATATCATCAAATGGAAATGGGCATTCCGTTATCAGTGGATAGTTAAAACATCATGAGCGTAAGAATAAAAACAGTAAGCAAAGCATTGCCGGGCTATTCGAGAAAAACAGAAGAAATTATGCCCTTCCTGGATGTATGGCTGCATGGTCAGGAAGATCGTTTCATCAGGAAGGTAAAAAAGATATTTGAGAATGCCGCGGTAGACAAAAGGTATTCCATCATGTCGCCGGAAGAGGTATTCAGTGATCTTAGCTTCGAAGAGCGAAATAACATTTATATCAGAGAGGGTATTAAACTAGGGAGTGAATGTCTCGAAAGTGCGCTGCAAAAAGCAAACTGGAAAAGCAATGATCTGGATTATATCATCACCGTGAGTTGTACTGGAATCATGATACCTTCACTAGATGCCTATCTTATCAATAAACTAAAAATGCGCCAGGATATTATACGCTTGCCAGTTACAGAAATGGGATGTGCAGCGGGCATATCCGGAATGATCTATGCCAAGAATTTTTTAAAGGCTAATCCTGGTAAACGTGCGGCTGTTGTAGCAGTAGAATCACCAACAGCAACCTTTCAGCTGAATGATTATTCTATGGCAAATATCGTGAGTGCCGCAATCTTTGGAGATGGTGCTGCTTGTGTATTACTTTCTTCGCATGAAGAAGATAGCGGACCCGAAATTATCAGTGAAGAAATGTACCATTTTTATGATGCAGAAGACATGATGGGATTTCAACTCACCGACACAGGCTTGCAAATGGTGCTCGACATAGCAGTTCCGGAAAGAATTGCGGAACATTTTCCGTCAATTATTCATCCATTCCTTGCAAAAAGCGGTTTTACTATCAATGACATCGATCATCTTATTTTTCATCCGGGTGGAAAAAAGATTATAGAGGTGGTAGAATCGTTGTTTGGCGGAATGGGGAAAAACATCAATGAAACTAAGGACGTGCTAAGGCAATATGGAAATATGTCGAGCGCCACAGTACTATATGTACTGGAACAATATTTAGCCAGTTCCCCTCTTCACGGAGAAAAAGGTCTGATGTTAAGTTTTGGTCCCGGATTTTCTGCACAAAGAATTTTATTGCAATGGTAAGTTTTTGTGCTTACTTTGAATAATATATATGGAAACACAAGAAATATTAGCAAAATTACCTTACAGCAAACCCTTTTTATTTGTGGATGAGCTGTTGCAGATTGACGAAAACGGATCAACCGGAACTTATACTTTTGATAAGGACCTGGATTTTTATAAAGGACATTTTAAAGACGCACCGGTTACTCCCGGAGTAATTTTAACAGAAACCATGGCTCAGATTGGTTTGGTTTGTTTAGGAATCTACCTTTCTGAAAGTGTGAATGCAGATATGAAAGCACATGTAATGCTCACCTCCACCGCGATGGACTTTCTAAAGCCCGTATTCCCAGGTGAGAAGGTAACTGTAACAGCAGAAAAAGTATATTTCAGATTCAAAAAACTGAACTGTAATGTGGTTATGAAGAATGAAGCTGGCGATATTGTCTGCAAAGGTAATATCTCAGGCATGGTAACGGCAAGAATGCATGACTAAACGTGTTGTGATCACCGGATTAGGCGTAGTTGCACCAAATGGCACGGGACTACAGGATTTCAGATACGCACTCTTAAACGGCGTATCTGGAATCAAACATGATCCGGAGTTACAACGGCTGCTGTTTTCCTGCCAGATCGCGGGAAAGCCGCAGATTACAGAAGAATTGCTGAGAAGCTATTTTACTGAACTGGAAATCAAAAATCTGGAAAGTACGGGTATAGTATATGGCGTAATTGCTGGTATGGATGCGTGGAAAGATGCAGGTTTGGAGCCGTCACCTTCAGCTTATCCTGATTGGGATCGCGGAACCATATTTGGCACCGGCACATCCGGATTGGACAAGTTCAGGTCCTCGATATACAAAATTGATGACCTTCAGGTACGTAAACTAGGCAGCACGGTTGTTGCACAAACTATGGCTAGCGGTATCAGTGCCTATCTGGCTGGTAAGCTGGGAATGGGTAATCAGGTGACTACAAATTCTTCAGCCTGCGCAACAGGTACAGAAAGTATTTTAATGGCATTTGACCGTATTAAAAGCGGTGCAGCAACCATAATGTTAGCGGGAAGCACGAGCGACAGCGGCCCGTACATCTGGGGAGGCTTTGATGCGATGAAAGTCTGTACATTTAAACACAATGAATTACCCGAACAGGGATCAAGACCTATGAGTGCCACAGCAAGTGGGTTTGTCCCAGGAAGCGGTGCGGGTGCCCTTGTGCTGGAATCTCTGGAAAGTGCTTTACGGAGAGATGCAAAAATATACGCCGAAGTATTGGGCGGTAATGTGAATTCTGGTGGTCAGCGTGGTTCCGGCACAATGACAGCACCAAATAGTGAAGCCGTACAAAGGTGTATCAGCGCTGCGATCAAACAGGCAGGAATAGCTCCTAAGGACGTAGACCTGATCAGTGCACACCTCACGGCAACCAGTAAAGATGCGTTGGAGGTAGAAAATTGGTCGGCCGCCCTTAACAGGCGAGGTAAAGATTTCCCCTACATCAATTCGATCAAGGGTATGATTGGCCATTGCATCAGTGCAGCAGGAAGTATTGAATCTGTGGCAGCAATACTGGAAATCAGCGAAGATTTCATCTTTCCGAATATCAACTGCGAAGACCTTCATCCAGATATCTCAAAATCTATAGCTACTGAATGTGTTCCCCTCACTTGTTTGCATCAGGAAGTAAATGTTGTTGCAAAAGCAAGTTTCGGCTTTGGAGATGTAAATGCATGTATAATTTTCAAAAAATATCAAAATGGATAAATTAAATTTAATAGCAAAACTAAAAGTGATCGTAACAGCTTATGCTGAAGATAAAGAAGCATTGGCCAGCATCAATGAAAATACTGATTTTATCAAAGACCTGAAAATCAATTCAGCCAATCTTGTTGATGTCGTTTTGGATATCGAAGATGAATTCAATATTGAGATCGAAAATGATGCAATGGCAAAAATGCTCAATGTTAAAGCAGCTATGGATATTATAGAAACTAAATTAGCAGCAATTGATAGGTAACGATATTGTCGACCTCGAAAAAGCACGCTTAGAAAGCAACTGGAGACGTCCGGGTTACCTAGATAAGATATGTGCCGCACCAGAACAGGAATTGATTCTGGAAGCCTGCAATCCTTCCCTGATGCTTTGGCTATTGTGGACAATGAAGGAAGCTGCCTATAAAGCTGAAAACAGCATCAGTAAGGAACGTGTATATGTCCCCGCTCAACTGCTTTGCAAGCAAATTATTATTAGTGATAAAAATGAAGGCGGTGCATTGCAGGCCTGGGGAGAAGTACATTACAACAATTATACTTTCCTTACCCGATCATTGATCAACAATGAGATGATACATACCATATGCTGTTTAAACGAGCAAGATTTCAGTGCTTTAAAGACAAATCATTTGAATGCTTTCATCCCTTATATTAAACAATTCAACGAATTAAATCCCGATTTCAGACTTAAAAAAAATGAAGCCGGCAAGCCGGCTGTAATTCATCAGCTAACGGGCCGCAGTTACGCTTGTTCAATTAGCCATCATGGTAACTATCTTGCAGTTATTTATTCAGATTCTCTTCTATCAGCAGATTAATAATACCATCTACCATTCCTACTCTTGGCACAAAGATTTGTTTAATTCCCGTCCATTTCATTAGCGTAATATAGATTTCACAAGCAGGAATAATTACATCCGCACGGTCCGGGTTTAAATTAAACACCTGAATACGCTCTTTCAGGGAATGACTGTTTAACTGGTTATACATCGACTTCAACTTCAGGAAAGTTAAAGGTTGCCCCTCTTTCTCATTGGCCATCCGGTATAACTTATTGATATTTCCGCCAGTTCCAATGCCGGCAATGTTCTTATGGTATTTCGTTTGCTCTTTTACCCATAATTTCATTTCTTCCCAGGTTTCCTCTTTATCCTGATTATCGAGAATACGAATAGTACCTATGTTAAAAGATTTAGATGCTACAGGTACTTTATTAACAAACACAGAAAGTTCCGTACTTCCTCCACCAACATCTATATAAAGGTAATTTTTATTGATATCAAGATTGTCTTCAATATGATTTGCATAGATGATATTAGCTTCCCGCTGACCTTCAATAATTTCCAGGTCAAGGTTAGCGCGCTCCTTGATCAGTGCAATAACTTCCATTCCGTTTTTCGCTTCCCTCATCGCAGAGGTAGCACAGGCAAGATAAGAGGAAACCTGATATACTTCCATCAGATTTTTGAAAGCAACCATCGTTTTTAACAGGTCATCGATCTTTCGTACAGAAATATGCTGATCCAGAAAAGCATCGTCGCCTAATCTCAAAGGAACCCTCACCAATGTGTTCTTTTTAAAGTCAAACCCATTTTCATTCTGGGTTATATCTGCAATAAGCAGTCTAACAGCATTCGAGCCAACATCAATTGCAGCATATCTGAGCATAATTTTTACTGGTGTTTATTTTTTAAGTAGTTATAAGTTTGAACCTGTGCCCTCACCTTTCTGTTGAGCCGGTTTTTATGGTATTTATTGTTATTTAAACGGGTGATGTCTCTCGCTTTAACATTATCCTGCAACTGGAACTCGATGATATCCCTGATCTCCTGTTTCACCTCTTCATCAAGTACCGGAAAACCAACCTCTACCCTGTGTTCGAAATTTCTCGACATGAGGTCGGCCGAAGAAAGAAACATATCCTCCTTACCATTATTTCCAAAAATAAACACCCTTGCATGTTCCAGATATTTGTCAATGATACTGATTACCGTAATATTTTCACTGAATCCCTTCACACCGGGAACCAGGCAGCAGATTCCCCTTACGATCAGTCTTATTTTCACTCCTGCATTGCTGGCATCATAGAGCTTTTCTACAATCCCTTCATCTGCCAGGCTGTTAACTTTTAAAATTAGATATGCCGGTTTTCCCGTCCTGGCGATCTTGATTTCCCGATCAATCAAACCGTAAAACTTATTGCGTGAATCCAGTGGAGAGACCATCAAGTGTTTGAATCCAGAGGCCACTGTTTTTTTATTCAATGCTTCGAAAAGCTTAATTAAATCATGTGTAATCTCCTTTTTCGACGTAAAAATACTGTGGTCGCAATAGATCTTTGCTGTTTTTTCATTGTAATTTCCGGTAGCAAGATTTGCATAATATACAGGCTTACCTTTTTCTATCCTTGTCACCAGACAAATCTTGGAATGGACTTTATAATCAGTAAGGCCATAATTTACATGAACTCCTTCTTCTTCCAGTCTGTTGGTCCAGAAAATATTTGCACGCTCATCAAAGCGGGCTTTCAATTCTACCAGGCAGTTTACTTTTTTGCCATTTTTAGCAGCATTGATCAAGGCATTGATGACCCTTGAATTCTCCGCCAGCCGGTAGAGTGTAATATTTATTGCAGTAACCTTTGGATCAATCGCAGCCTCTCTCAAAAACAAGATGATATAATCATAGGACTGATAAGGGAGGTTGACCAGAAAATCACGTTCAGCCAGTTTATTGAAGATACTCTGTGTACGGTGTAAACCTGCAACTTTTATCGGAACATTGGAAGGATATTCCAGGCTCTTGTCGCCTACATTCGGAAATTTGATAAAATCTCCAAAACGATGGTATCTGTTTCCGGGTATCAAACTTTCTGCTTCAATTTTCATTTTAGCCACCAGGATACTTAACATATCAAATGGCATTTCCGTATCATATAGTAAACGCATAGGTTTTCCCTTTTTACGCTTATCAAGACTACTCTGTAACTCTACAATAAATTTATCACTTACATTCTTATCAATATCAAGTTCAGCATCTCTGGTCAGCTGAATGGAATAGGCATCCATATCATCATAACTGAATACATAAAAGATATCATCCAGACAATATTTGATAATATCTTCAGCAAGAATAATAAATTTCAGTCCGTTTGTTTCCGGCAGCACCAGGAAACGTGGCAGGTCTGTAGGCAATTCAATTAAAGCATACTGATCTTTTTTACCCGTTTTCTTTTTAAGGCGTACAAAGAAATAAAGGTAACGGTCTTTTAATTCAGGAAAAGGCTTATCCAGATCAATCATGATCGGCACCAGGTTGGACAAGATTTTATCTCTGAAATGCTCGCGCACAAATTCTCCCCTGGCTACATTCAGTTGGGTATCATTTAAAATGAAGATCCGGTTTTGTGCCAGTTCATTAATCAGGGTTGCCTGAAACAGCTGTTCGAAGCGGCGTTCCTGTTTAACAACTATATTTTTAATCTCATTCAGGACCTTTTTAGGATTAAAGCCTAGAAGATCTTTTGCCTTGTCATTGAGATTAGATAATCTCGTCATTGTAGCCACCCTTACCCTGTAAAATTCTTCCAGATTTGAAGAGAAGATAGACAAAAACTTTATTCTCTCTATTAAAGGTACCGTTTCATCCGCAGCCTCCTGCAGAACCCGCTCATTAAAATATAGCCAACTAATCTCTCTGTTTAAAAATGGTATCTTCTTTTTAGTCATGGGGCAAATCAATCACTCGAACCGGGGAAGTTCAAAACTGCAAATTCTATTGTTAAGTCAACGTTAATTCTTTGCTACTAACGTTAAGAAACAGTTCGATTTATTTATCAGGAGCTATTTCCTCCGCATTATCAGCTTTTTCAGGAGCTATTTCCACTTTTTTAACAGCGGGAGTACTTTTTTTGGCAACCGGCGATTTTGCAGCGGGCGATTTAGTAACTGCGGGTTTAGCGGGAGCACTTTTTGGCGTTATCGCATCAGCCGCTTTTTCAGCACTTTCAATAGCGGTCACTTTAATGCTACTGGCAACAGGCTTAGCCTTGGATACAGCTTTTTTAACCACTTTTTCAGCTTTTTTAGCTCCCTTAACAGCAACCTTCTTTACTTCCGCTGCTTTCTTGGTTACTACTTCCTTAGCCGGCTTTAACTTCACTTTTTTCTTCTCTTTCTCTGTTTCACCTGCAAATTTCTTTGCCAGTTTACCGGCTACAGATTTTGCTGCCTTCGCAACATCACCAGCTATTTTTTCCGCGTCATGTCCCAAATGAGTAATTGCTTCAAAGAATTTTTGTGTCAGACTCTGCTCTAATTCTTTTTTTGCTGCTCTTTTGGCAACTTTTTTTTGCACTTTTGGATGATCGGTTTTCATAATATATTTTTTGACGATTACGTTAAATTGTTAATTATCTAAATCTAACATATTTTTCATTCTAAAGCTATAATCATGCCCACTTTCGACATCGTAAGTAAAATAGACGCGCAAACACTTGACAACGCGATGAATAATGCAAAAAAAGAAATCCTTAACCGTTATGATTTCTCCAGCTCAAACAGCACTATTGATCATGATAAAAAAACTAATGTGATCACTATCGTTACCGAAGATGATATGCGCTTAAAAGCCATTGAAGATTCCATTATCTCCAGGATGGTGAAACAAAATCTTGATCCTAAAAGCATGGATTTTGGTAAAGAACAATATGCTTCAGGCAATATGATCAGAAAAGAGATTTCAATCAAAGAAGGAATTGATAAAGAGACAGCTAAAAAAATCGTTGCTAAAATAAAAGCCAGCGGATTAAAAGTTCAGGCCTCAATGATGGATGATCAGGTTCGTGTACAAAGCAAAAACATTGATGACTTGCAAGGTGTAATTGCACTCTGTAAAAAAGAAGATTTTGGTCAGCCGCTACAGTACATTAACATGCGTAACTAATTCAACCCAGCAGATAAGCGAAATGGAAATTAATGAGAATGGATTCGTTTTCTCGGACGACATCAATAAGATTGATCCTGTCTCCGTGCATCATTATCTCAGTACAGCTTCATACTGGGCACAAGAAATCCCATTCGAAGTAGTTGTTAAATCGATTGAAAATTCATTATGCTTTGGCATCTATAAAGAGGAGAAACAAATTGGTTTTGCCAGGTGGGTAACAGATAAAGCCACCTTTGCTCATTTGGCCGACGTATATATATTGGAACAATACCGGGGTCTCGGTTTATCAAAGAAATTAATGTCACTCATGGTATTTCATAAAGACCTTCAAGGTCTGCGAAGATACCAGCTGGGTACCAGGGATGCACATGGTCTGTATAGTCAATATGGCTTTAAGCCGCTTGAAGATCCTGAAACCATGATGGCCATTGTGATCAAAAATGCCTACAAAAAGTAAATTAGTTATAAAACTAATTTACTTTTTGTGCTTTTACTCCTTCATTCGTAATTACAATCGGCTGAATCAATCCATTTTCATCAAACACCATCTCATCAATACAGGTGGCTCTGTTATTGCCATGTGTTTCGCTCAATGGTCTCCTGTGATACACAATATACCATGCATCCTTCTTCTCGTTGTGAATAATAGAATGATGTCCTGCACCGGTCGCAATTTTTGGATCCTGTTTTAAGATCTTACCAATTCTCTTGAAAGGTCCCATCGGTGAATCTGCCACAGCATAAGCTACGGAGTAATCCGGTCCTGTCCATCCACCCTCAGACCACATAAAATAGTATTTTCCATTTCTGATAAACATATAAGGTCCTTCTACATAACCTTCAGGTGTAATTTCCTTAAAAGTCACGCCATCATTGAATGGAACCAGCGACTTGAAATCATTACTCAGCTTGGCGATATTGCAGTGTGACCAGCCGCCATATATCAGATAATATTGTCCGTCTTTATCTTTAAATACAAACTGATCTATCGGCTGTGCGCCATTATGGAATTTATCAACCAATGGCTTACCAATATGATCCTTGAAAGGTCCAGCAGGACTTTTTGATACGGCGACTCCTATACCTCCTAATTCTTTGTCACTTTGGATGTCGTTAGCACCAAAGAAAAGATAATAGGCCGCATCTTTTTTGACGATTGCAGGTGCCCAAACCGCTTTTTTTGCCCACTTCACATTTGCGGTATCCAACACCTTTTCCTGCTTTTTCCAGTTCACTAAATCCTTTGAGCTAAAAGCATCCAAAAAAACCTGTTTCTCGTAAACAGCAGAAAATGTTGGATAAATCCAGTACTCATTCCCAAACACAGCCGCATCCGGATCGGCATACCACCCCGGGAAAATAGGATTACCAGAAGTCTTTTTTTGCTGTGCGACCGCAAAAGTAGCAGTAAAAGCAAATAAAAATAATAACGTGGTTCTTCTCATACAAGTCAAATTGGTTTTATACAGTTTTCACATCGTTTTCACTGTATTCTTTAATGTCGGTAATATATCCATTAATTATAAGGAAATCAAATAGCGGCTTTGCATCCGGTGTAACAGGCATATTGGCCGTAGTAATTACTTTA
>Ga0247814_10001763_pt1 | contig 12421 bp, 8 predicted proteins | sample UWRJL179409R1_FD_179947 | JGI IMG/M metagenome (GOLD analysis project Ga0247814, IMG submission 179947) | Plant litter microbial communities from Arlington Agricultural Research Station in Wisconsin, United States - UWRJ-L179-409R-1 | ecosystem: Environmental > Terrestrial > Plant litter >...
GAATCGCTAAGAGCTTTATTAGATAAACACAGAAAATACCAAAACAATACCAAGAACTCTTGTTCAAATAAAGATTCTCGATACAATTTTAAATAATAATGCGATAGCTTTATTGTTTAAAATCACTCGAAGTGGTGATAAAACCCGATTTAACAACTACACTCCTAGCCCCGATAGTAGCGGAAATCCTTGTTTTCTGGTGTTCAAAAAACAAGATTGTAGCAAATAGCGGGAATAGCTCCAGAAAAAAACCACTCTTATATATTAGATAGCAAATCAACTTCATTCAAAAAAAATAAAAAACCTGCCTCATTTAGAATGAGACAGGTTTTATAGTTTAAAAACAAATTCTGTTTCTCTGTTTATTTAGTAGAAAACTTGAAAGCTGTTTTTGTTTTATACGTTTCTCCAGGGTTTAAAACCGTTGTTGGAAAATCTTTCTGATTTGGGGAATCTGGATAATGCTGTGTTTCTAAACAAAGACCTGTTCTGTGAGCATAGGTTTTTCCATCTCTAGTAGGCAAAGTACCGTCTAAGAAATTCCCAGTATACAATTGGATTCCTGGTTCGTCCGTAAACACTTCCATTACTCTTCCGCTAGTTGGCTCATAAACTGAAGCCGCAAAACGGAATCCTTTGTCCTGATTGTTCAACACCCAGCAGTGATCATAACCTTTTCCTCTTTTCAACTGTTCGTTTACTGTTTCAATTTCTTTACCAATTGCTTTTGGTTTTCTGAAATCAAAAGGTGTATTAGCAACATCATCTAATTTACCAGTTGGAATAAGCGTTTCATCAACTGGAACTAATTTATCAGCATCAATTGTTACTACATTATCCAAAATAGTTTTTGTAAAATCTCCTGAAAGGTTGAAATAAGAGTGTTGCGTTAAATTCACCACTGTTTTCTTATCAGTAGTAGCTTCATAAAGCACTTCCAAAGTATTATCAGGAGTTAAAGTATAAGTTACAAAAACGGTTAGGTTTCCAGGAAATCCTTCTTCTTTATCTTTACTAATATACTTTAATTTTAAAGTAGCGTTTTCTCCACCTTTAGCTTCTTCGGCAGTCCAAACTGCTTTGTGAAATCCTGCAGGTCCACCATGCAAACTATTTGGTCCGTCGTTAGCCGCTAATTTATATTCTACTCCATCCAAAGAAAATTTAGCTTTAGCAATACGATTCCCGTATCGACCTATTAAAGCTCCAAAAAACGGATTGTCTTTAGTGTATTGATCAAAATTATTAAATCCAAGTACTACATCTTCTGAAACTCCCGCTTTATTAGGTACTTTTAGAGAAGTAATAATTCCTCCATAAGTCATAATATCTACTTCCATTCCTTTTTGATTTTTCAACTTGTAGCTGTCAATCTTTTCTCCTTTGGCAGTAGTACCATAAGCTGATTTCTCAATAGTAACATTATCTTTTTGAACAACACCTTGTTCTTGTTTTTCTTTCTTATCACTTTTACACTGAACAGAAAGTCCAGCTGTAGTAATAACAGTCAATCCTAAAACACAACTTTTTAATAAATTCATAGTTTTTTATTTTTATTGGTTAATAGAGAAGTCATAAAATCAAAAGTTAAGATAGCTTTTGACTTTATGACTTGGTATTTTATTTCTAAAATAGATTACAATCTAGTTTGAAAGATATGGTAATATGCTTCATTTGCATTCAAAGTATCTTTGAAACTACGAATTTTAGTATCGTTATCAATAACTACTAATTCGATTCCTGCAATATCAGCAAAATCTTCCATAAACTCAGTAGTTACCGCCTGGCTGTACACTGTATGGTGTGCACCTCCTGCAAGAATCCAAGCAGTAGCAGCAACATCTAAGTTAGGCTTACAATCCCACAATACACGTGCAACTGGTAATTTTGGTAAATCAGCCATTGGTTTAACAGCAGTTACTTCATTAACAATTAAACGGAAACGAGTTCCCATATCTACTAAAGAAACATTGATTGCATCTCCTGCAGGCGAATTGAATACCAAACGAGCTGGATCTTCTTTTCCACCAATTCCTAATGGGTGTACTTCACAAGATGGTTTTCCATCAGCAATTGAAGGACAAATTTCCAACATGTGAGAACCTAATACATAAGATTTCTCAGGAGTAAAGTGATACGTATAATCTTCCATGAAAGAAGTTCCTCCTTCAAGCCCAATGTTCATTACTTTTAAAGCACGAACCATAGCTGCAGTTTTCCAGTCACCTTCTCCACCAAAACCGTAACCATCAGCCATTAAACGTTGTGTTGCAATTCCAGGAAGTTGTTTCCAAGCTCCTAAGTTTTCGAAAGTATCTGTGAAAGCACCAAAACCACCTTCTACAAGGAAAGCTCTTAGGCCTAATTCTATTTTTGCAGCTTCAACTAATGAACTTCTTTGTGCTCCACCTTCTTTTAAATCAGATGTTAAATTGTATGAAGCTTCGTAAACTGCTAATAAATCGTTTAATTCTTTATCCGTAATTTTTTCAATATGTTTTGTTACATCTGATGAATCATATCCATTAACTGTAACTCCAAAACGAATTTGCGCCTCTACTTTATCTCCTTCAGTAACTGCAACTTCACGCATATTGTCACCAATACGAGCTACTTTTAAATTTTGTAATTCATCCCAACCTAAAGCAACTCTTGTCCAGTTACCCAATTTTGTCTGAACTCTTTTATCTTCCCAGTGACCTACAACTACTTTGCGTTTTTTACGCATTCTAGACATGATAAAACCAAACTCTCTGTCTCCGTGAGCCGATTGATTTAAGTTCATAAAATCCATATCAATAGAACTCCAAGGAATTTCAGCATTGAATTGTGTATGTAAGTGACAGATTGGTTTTTTAAGGATACTCAAACCATTAATCCACATTTTTGCAGGTGAAAATGTATGCATCCAAGTAATGATTCCAATACAGTTTTTAGTATTGTTAGCTGCTAAACATACATCAGTAATTTGAGATGGTGATTTTACAATGTCTTTGTAAACAATTTTTACAGGAATAGCAGATGATCCATCTAATCCTTTTGCAATTTCTTGTGAATGTACTGCAACTTGTCTTAAAGTTTCTTCACCGTATAATTCTTGGCTTCCTACTACAAACCAAATTTCTTTTTGAGAAATATCTATCATTTTTATTTTATTTTTTATTTGTTTATTTATTTTCTATTTGAAACAGCGATAAAATCTGCAATTACTGTCCGTAATACGAATCTTTTCCGTGCTTGCGCTCGTAGTGTTTTTTAATCAAAGAATCTTTTAATCTTGGAGCATTTGGATTGATTAACAAAGTTAAGTGAGCCATCTCAGCCACAACTTCTAAAACTTTAGAATTGTAAACCGCTTTAGCAGCATTTTTTCCCCAGGCAAATGGACCGTGATTTCCAATAAGAACCATCTCTACTTCTTCATAAGAAAGATTTTTTTCTTTGAAACAATCCAAAATTTGGATTCCAGTATTGTGCTCGTAGTTTCCTTCAATAAGTGCATCTGCCATTGGCGGAGCACATGGAATATCTTTAGTTAAATGATCGGCATGTGTTGTTCCAAAAATTGGAATATCTCTTTGTGCTTGCGCCCAGGCTACAGAATATGTAGCGTGTGTATGAGCTACACCACCAATATTTGGCCAATTTTTATACAAATAAGCATGCGTTTTTGTATCGGATGACGGACGCATCGTACCCTCGATAATATTGTTATCAAAATCTACAATAACAATATCTTCTGGTTTTAACTCCTCATAAGCTACACCACTAGGTTTAATAGCAAAAACGCCATTTTCTCTATCTACTGCACTTACATTTCCAAAAGTATAAACGACTAATTTCAACTCGTTTAATTGCATGTTTGCTTCGTAACATTCCTGCTTTAAAGCTTGATATTTTGAACTCATAAAATTATTTAGTTATAGATTCTACAAATTGAGCTAATTCAGAATATGAATCCATCAATTCCTGGTACTTTTCTATTTTATCTGCTTGCGGAAAATATTCACTTTCAAAATCACTTCCCATTTTTTTACTTGCTTCAATTACATTTGGATAAATTCCGGCAGCAACTGCAGCATAAATAGCAGCTCCTAAAGCTGGTGCCTGATCCGAAGCACAAACTTTAATTGGTTTATTCAATACATTCGCCAAAGTTTGCATGATAAAAGCTGATTTTCTAGCTACTCCACCAATTCCGATTACGGTATCAATTCGAACACCTTCTTCTTCAAAACGGTCTACAATTTTCTTAGAACCAAAACAAATCGAATTGATTAAAGCTTTGAAAATATGTGGCGCTTTTGTTCCTAATGATAAATTAGTCATTGCACTTTTCAAACCTTGATTTGCATCTGGAGTTCTACGTCCATTTACCCAGTCCAAAGCAGTTGGAATACTTTCTGACAACGGAATTGCCTCAGCTTGTTCCGTTAAGGTCTTGATAAAATTAGATTCTACTTCTTCTTTTAATTGTGCTTTTTGCTCCTCAGATAAAATAGCTGAATTGTATACCAAATTATCCAATGGCCAGGAAAGCGTATCTTTAAACCAAGCCAATACATCTCCAAAAGCAGATTGTCCTGCCTCTAGACCGATGTAACCCGGAATAACTGAACCATCTACTTGTCCACAAATACCTTTTACGGTTTTGCTTCCTACATTTTCTTTTGCAGAAACAATAATATCACAAGTTGAAGTTCCCATTACACGAACTAAAGCGTACTCGTCAATTTTAGCTCCAACAGCTCCTGAATGTGCATCAAAAGTTCCAACAGCGATAATAGTATCAGTTGTTAAACCTAATTTAGTTGCCCATTCCTGATTTAAAGTTCCGGCAACTAGATCTGAAGTATACGTTTCGTCGTATAATTTACCTCTTAGCTGAGCTAAATATGGGTGTAATTTTCCTAAGAATTCCTCTGGTGGTAAGCCATTCCAGTCTTCGTGCCACATTGCTTTGTGTCCTGCTGCACAACGGCTTCTTTTGAATGTTTTTAAATCTTTATTATCAATTAACAAATAAGTCATTAAATCGCAGTGCTCTAACCAGGTATATGCTGCATTTCTAACCGCTTCATCCTCACGAGCGATGTGTAATATTTTTGCCCAAAACCACTCCGAAGAATAAATTCCTCCTTCGTATTTTGTGAAATTTTCACCACCCCAAGTTGCGGCAAGTTCATTAATTTCGTTAGCTTCATTAATTGCTGTATGATCTTTCCACAAAACCATCATAGCATTTGGATTCTCAGCAAATTCAGCTGTTAAAGCTAATGGAGTTCCATCTTCGGTAACAGGAACAGGTGAAGAACCTGTTGTATCGATACAAATACTTTTTATCAAAGAAGGATCAACCTTACTTGATGTTACAATATTTTTAATTGTTGATTCCAATCCTTCGATATGATCCAAAGGATGTTGACGGAATTGATTTATTGACGGATTGCAATATTGTTTGTTTTTCCATCTCTTGTAATGGCAAACATCTGAGGCTAATTCTTGCCCATTTTCGGTATCAATTAATACGGCACGAACTGAATCCGATCCGTAATCTAAACCTATTACATAATTTTTCATCTTCACTATTTAAAATATGGCTACAAATATAGGATAAAATTATATGAAGTGTAAGCGTTACACTTCATATAATTTTATTAAATTTTGATTTATTTAGTTATAAAAATATTTCTCAAAAAAAGAGATTTATTTCATCTTCAATTTTAATATCACTAAAGAATAAGCAGGTAAAGTTACTGCCGCTTTTTTTCCACTTGATTTATAATCTTTTTCAGAAGGAATAATTTTAGTTGGCTCAGCCAATGTGTTATATTCTTCTAAATTTTGATTCGTTAAAACAATCATCTTTCCTTTAGATTCCACTCCTTTTCCTGATAGATTAACTTCAAGATCCTGAGCTTTTCCAGAAGTATTCACTAGTTTTAAAATCAGCTCCTTTTTATTACTATCTTTTGCTGCAGTTGCATACAACTCATTTTGTCCAGTTAAAGGTTTTCCATCTTTTGTAATTGCTAAAACATCAGTTCCTTTATTATTCGAAAACAATTTTTGAACGTAATAATTAGCCGTACCATAAGAGTTCAAATTATCAAACCAAATCATATCCGGAGCCCATTGAAAAGCATCTACGTGAGCCATTAAAGGTGCATAAGAAGTTAAATGAACCACATCTGCATTACGTTCCAAACCTGTCATAAAAGCTGATTCTGAAAGTGCTGACAACCAGTTATTTTCTTTCAATCCATCTTCCACTCCTTTAGGATGTGCTGCATATTCGCCAGCAAAAATCTTGGGTCCTTTTCTATCGTATTTATCATAACGCGCTGCATTTTCTTTAAACCATTCCGGGTTTTTATAATAATGCTCATCAACAATTTCTGCATTTAACTTTTTAAGTTCTTCCCATCCATAATCAAACATTGCTCCATCAGGCGAAGGTCCTGAACCTGAAACAATCGTCATCGTTGGATATTTATCTTTTATAGCTTTTGCAAAAACCTTATATCTTTCAATATATTGTGGTCCCCATTGTTCGTTTCCAACACCTATAAATTTAAGATTAAACGGTTTTGGATGTCCCATATCGGATCTTAATTTTCCCCATTTAGTTGTAATAGCACCATTTGCAAATTCGATCAAATCCAAAGCATCCTGAACATAAGGATCTAATTCTTCCATTGGAACCAATTCTCCAGTGTTGTATTGACAAGCAATTCCACAGCTTAAAATCGGCAAAGGTTCAGCTCCTACATCTTCCGAAAGTTGGAAATATTCATAAAATCCTAAACCAAAAGACTGAAAATAATCCGGAGCTTGTTTGTTCTTAAACTCTACATTCCAGCGGTTAATCATCGTTTCTCTATCTTCAACAGGACCAACGGTTTTTTTCCATTGGTATCTATTTTCCAAAGTTCTTCCTTCAACAATACATCCACCAGGAAAACGTACAAATCCAGGTTGTAAATCATACAATAATTGAACAATATCTTTACGCAATCCATTTTTTCTATTATTCCATGTTTCTTGTGGAAATAACGAAATCATATCTAAATCTATTGTACCTGTTCCTTCAAAAGTAATTTTTAATTGAGCCTTAGCTTCTGTTCCAGTAGCCACAATTTGTGTCGAATAATCTTTCCAATTAGTCGATGAAGGAACAATAGTTGTTTCTCCCAAAACCTTTTTGTCGGCATCAACAAATTGGATAATTATTTTTTTGATAGCATTTTTGTGATTCGCGGCTTTTAATGAAAGATTGTATTTCGCATCTTTCTTAATTCCCATTCCTCTAAATCCTTCATTTAAAATTTGGTATCCTTTATCATTATTGATGATAATTCTACAAAAATCAGGATTACTAGGATTTTCAGAAGTACGCATTGGTGTTGCAATCCCGGAATCTTTATTAAAAGAATGTACATTACTATTAGGTTGTAACCATCCCATAAGCGGAGCATCAAACCCAAAAGTTCTATTTTTAACCATCTCTGCATACAAACCACCATCGGCTGCAAAATTGATATCTTCGAAAAAGATACCATACATAGTAGGTTGGATTTTAGTAATTGACTTTGTTAAATCTACTTCTAAATTTGTTTTTTGGGCTGTTGCCAAAAAACTACTAAGTAACAAACCCCAAACGGTACTTTTTGTTATTAAATTTAATTTCATATTTTAATTTTTCTTTTTATTTGTCGGTCAAAAAGATAGAAGTATCCAATGAATTTTCAGTTTGCCACATCAATAATCCTTTGTACAAGTTCTTTTGACAAGTTTTTATTTTACACTTTTAATTAAATTCGAATTTTGGTGTACCGTTCTCATCAAATTTTAATTTCATCATTCTCGCATGACGATTAGGATCATATAACGGGTCTGCAATAATTTCTTTCAACGGCCTTTTATCTGTCGCTGGCACTACTTTTGGGTCACCAACAGCTTTTTCGTAATCCCTTGCATGATATATTACTAAAGGATCTCCATTTTCATCAACTGTAAAGGAGTTATGTCCTGGACCATAAATTTTTTTCGCTTCATTGGTTTTTAATACTGGATATCTGGATTTTTTCCAAGAATTTCTATCTAGTAAATCTGCATTTTCATCTGCTTCCATCATGCCCATACTGTAACATGCACCTGTAGCACTTGCCGAAAAAGTAATGTAAATTTTCCCTTTGTTTTTAATAACTGCTGGACCTTCATTCACCCAAAAGCCTATACGTTCCCAATCATAATCTGGAGTCGTTAGCATAAATTGAACTGTTTTTAATTTTATAGGTGATTCCATCTCGGCTAAATATAAATTAGAAGCTGCGAACTGTCCTCCCGTTTTTTCTGCCCAACAGAAATAGCGTTTATTTTTATGCTCAAATACGGTTCCGTCCAGAGAAAAATCGGTAAAGCTTTTTGGATCTGCATCAGCTGCTTGCATTTGTCCAAGCTCAATCCACTTGTCATGTAAAGGATCCTGACCTGTACACTGTAAAACATAAGGCCTTAATTTCCAAATATCTTCTTCCTCGCTTGCGGCAAAATACACGTACCATTTTCCATCCAAATAATGAATTTCCGGAGCCCAAACATGACGACTCATTGGTCCGATTTTGTGTTTTTCCCATACTTTAAAAGTTTCGGCATTTTGAAGTTCATCAATAGATTTTGCACGTCTTAACTCTATAGCATCATAAGTTGGCACCGACCCTGTAAAATAATAATACCCATCTGTATGCTTGTAAATAAACGGATCTGCTCTTTGTAAAACAATAGGTTTGTTAGATAAGGTTGTTTTTGTACTTGTAGTAACTTCATCTTTATGCTTATCTTTTTGCACTTTTTTATCTGTACAGGAAGCGACACTTACCAAAACAACGGCTGAAAATGCTAAGCTTTTTAATCTGTTTGTTTGCATGTTATATTTTTTTGTGTGAATTAATTTATTGAGCTTCCCAAAAGATTGTCTTCACATAGCACATTGGAATAAACCAAACTATTATGTTAATGTTGCCTACTTATAAACTTGGCCAGAAATCAGCATCCCATTTTATTTTTTTAACTACTAAAACAGGTTTTCCTTTTTGTTTCGCATCATAACCATGATAAAATAAATAATCTACACCATCAAAAGTATAAGCACTATTATGACCTACACCAAAATAATCCTCATTGCCTTTTGCAACAATAGTCCCACCACCTTGACTTAATAAATTACCTTGTTTATCTTTATAAGGTCCTGTAACATCTTTTGATCTTCCAACAGCTACTTTATAGGTGCTTTCTTTTCCTTTACAACACAAATCCCAGGAAGTAAACAAATAATAATATCCGTTTTTCTTAAAAATAAAAGGTGCTTCAATCGCAGCACTCCCTTCTGAAAGCGCTGTATTTCTGCGTTTTGCAATAGTATGCCATTCCTGAGGTTTTGCAATAGACTTTAAATCAGGGTTTAATTTAACCAATTTTATTCCATCCCAAAAAGAACCAAATGACAACCAAGCCGTATTATTTTCGTCAATAATTACATTAGGATCAATGGCGTTCCATTCATCTCTATTTGGTGAAGATTCCACCACAATTCCCTGATCTTTCCATTGATAATTTTTGTCTTCTGGATTTAAAGTAACATTAGTAGTTACTCCAATTGCCGAAGTATTTTTACCAAAAGCCGAAACCGAATAGTACAAATAATACACATTGTTATGAAAAATAATATCGGGAGCCCAAATATGATTATCAAAATTAGGTACCACTGATTCCGCCCAAACAGGTTTTTCTTTGAAAACAGCTGGTTCTGATTTCCAATTTTTCAAGTCCTTAGAACTATAGGTTTTAATTCCTCTTCCTGTGCAAAATAGATAATAAGTATCTTTTTGTTTGATAACTACAGGGTCATGAACTGAAATGTTTTGTGCTTTTGATTCGAAAACAATCAAAAAGAGCAAAATTACTAGCTTAAACTTGGTTTTAAAAAATAGCATCTTTTTATTTTTGAATTCCTTCTGATGTCATCACCACACGTTTCATAGTTCCATCTGGATTGTAATACAAACGATCCACACAAACCGATCTTCTAAAACTTCCTCCATCAGTAGGTATTGAACCATTGTGATAAATGAAATACGACTTGCCTTCAAAATCAATGATTGCCTGATGATTGGTATTCGAATTTCCAGCTACCTCATTTAAAATGCCTTTGTACTCCCAAGGTCCATTAACCGATTTACTCATGGCGTAAGCAATTTTTTCAGGAAACTGATAAGCATAAGACAAGTAATACCAGTCTTTACGTTTGTGAATCCAAGGTGCTTCGGTAAAATTAGGTAAATCTATAGTTTGCATTGGTCCATCCATTTCAATCATGTTTTCTTTAAGTTTCACATAATTACAAACAGTATTTCCCCAAAAAAGATAAGCCTGACCGTCATCATCAACAATCACTGTTGGATCGATATCATCCCAACTAATTTTTGTTTTGGTAGTCATATCATTAGTAATTAATGCTTTTCCTAAAGCATCTTTAAAAGGTCCAGTTGGACTATCAGAAACTGCAATTCCTATCGATTTCCCATGAATGGATCCGTGAGAGACGGTTACATACCAATAGAATTTTCCGTTTCTTTCAATCACTTGTCCTGCCCATGCATCTCCTTTTGCCCAAGCAAAATCAGTAGGTTTTAAAGGCACTGGATGTTCCTGCCAATTGACCATATCTGAAGAAGAATACACCAGCCATTCGTTCATTCTATACGAATTCACATCTTTTGGAGGAACATCATGCCCTGCATAAAGATATACCTTGTCTTTGTAAACAATGGCGGCTGGATCAGCGGTATATTTATCGGTAATAATAGGATTATTCATTTTCAGCGAAAGCTGATTTCCAGTAGTAGTCGTTTCTTTTACAGCAGCTGTTTTACAAGAAACAACTGCTGATAAAAGACTCACACTAAATAATAGAGTTGTGATTTTCATTGTACTAATTTATTTTCCTTCTAATGCTACAACAGAAAACGCTGGAATAGTTATTTCTAATTTTCCTTTTGAATTTTTAAAACCTTTGAATTCTTTAGGTTCAATTGCATTTGGTTTATCAAATGAATTATAATCTTGTAATTTTTTAGAAGTCAAAATGCTACCTGTGAAATTTTTCAATCCCAATTCAGCCAAATCGATTTCAATTTTGTTTTCTTTCTTAGAATCAACATTTACTAATGAAATATGTACTAAACCGCTTTTATCTTTTGAAGCCGAAGCAGAAATGGCAGGCAAACTTTTACCTTCAAAAGTGTACATTGGTGAAGTAAAGTTAACAGGCAACAACTCAGCATCCTGATGCACACGGTACATTTTCATAACATGATAAGTTGGTGTCAAAATCATTTTAGCTTTATCAGTCAAAATAACGGCCTGCAATACATTAACACATTGCGCTAAGTTAGCCATACGCACTCTATCGGCATGGTTGTTAAAAGTATTTAGCGTTGTACCAGCAATCATAGCATCACGCATAGTGTTTTGTTGGTACAAAAATCCAGGATTAGTCCCTTTTTCCACTTCATACCAGCCACCCCATTCGTCTACAGCCATAGTAACTTTTTTAGCAGGATCATACTTATCCATAATAGCAGCGTGTTTCGTCACCAATTCTTCCATTTTTAAAGCCGATTTCATCGTTTCAAAATATTGATCTTCGCTGAAATCTACTGCATCTCCTTTTTTATTCCAATTAATAACAGCATAATGATGCACCCCTAATCCACCTATCATATTGGTAGGAATGTTTTTCATCAACACTTCTGTCCAGTTGTAATCGGCACCATTTGATCCAGATGCAATACGAGTGATTCCACCTGTATTTTCCCAATCTGACATAAAAGTGGCATATTTACGATATTCTCCTGCATAATATTCAGCCGTCATATTTCCTCCGCAGCCCCAGGCTTCATTACCAACACCCCAGAATTTTACTTTCCAAGGTTCATTTCTTCCGTTTTTCTTACGTAAATCACTCATTGGACTTTTGCCTGCAAAGTTTACATACTGAACCCAGTCAGCCAATTCCTGAACTGTTCCACTTCCAATATTACCAGCCAAATAAGGTTCAGCTCCTAATACTTCGCATAAATTTAAAAAATCATGAGTTCCAAAGCTGTTGTCTTCAGTTGTTCCTCCCCACCATTGATTTACAATTGTTGGTCGGTTTTCTTTTGGACCAATACCATCTTTCCAATGATAAGTATCCGCAAAACAACCTCCTGGCCATCTTAAATTTGGTATTTTCAATTCTTTTAAAGCTCCAATAATGTCATTTCTAACTCCGTTTGTATTTGGAATTTTAGATGTATCGCCTACAAAAAAACCTCCGTAGATGCATCTCCCTAAATGCTCTGCAAAGTGACCATAG
>Ga0247814_10001765_pt1 | contig 12413 bp, 11 predicted proteins | sample UWRJL179409R1_FD_179947 | JGI IMG/M metagenome (GOLD analysis project Ga0247814, IMG submission 179947) | Plant litter microbial communities from Arlington Agricultural Research Station in Wisconsin, United States - UWRJ-L179-409R-1 | ecosystem: Environmental > Terrestrial > Plant litter >...
CTGGTCAAGAGCAAGATGCTCGACCTGTTCGATTCGTCCGGCCTGGCCGCAACCCACCGGGTGAACCCCGAGCTGGTCCGGCTGGCCCAGGCCGGCGGCCGCCCGCTCTCCGACCGCTCCGGCGGCGGCCGGCGCGGGTCGAACCAGAGCAGGTATCACCAGCAACGCGCGCAGGCGGAGTCCGGGCGCATGGATCGGGCCGAGATCGTGCGGATGCTCGAGGGCAAGCACCTGCTTCCGGCGATCTTCTTCATCTTCAGCCGGGTGGGCTGCGACCAGGCCGTGCGCCAGGTTCTCCGAGCCGGCGTGCGCCTGACCGACACCGCAGAACGTGAGGAGATCCGGCAGATCGTCGACGAACGCTGCCGCACCCTGCTCGACGAGGACCTCGCGGTGCTCGGCTACTGGGAATGGCTGGACGGGCTCGAACGCGGCGTCGCCGCCCACCACGCAGGCATGCTGCCGGCGTTCAAGGAAGTCGTCGAAGAACTCTTCCAAAAAAAGCTGGTCAAGGCCGTTTTCGCGACCGAAACGCTGGCGCTGGGCATCAACATGCCTGCCCGAACGGTGGTGCTGGACAAGCTCGAGAAGTTCAATGGCGAGGCGCGGGTTCCGATCACGCCGGGGGAGTACACCCAGCTCACCGGCCGGGCCGGCCGCCGCGGCATCGACGTCGAGGGCCACGCCGTCATCCAGTGGCAGCAGGGCCTGGACCCGCAGGCCGTCGCGTCCCTGGCGTCCCGGCGCACCTACCCGCTGAACTCCAGTTTCAAACCGACCTACAACATGGCCGTCAACCTCATCGACCAGTTCGGCCGGGAACACACCCGGGAGGTCCTGGAGTCCTCCTTCGCACAGTTCCAGGCCGACCGTGCCGTCGTCGACCTGGCCCGCCGGGTGCGGCAGCAGCAGAGCTCGCTCGACGGATACGCCACGTCGATGGCCTGCCACCTGGGTGACTTCACCGAATACTCCGGGATCCGGCGGCGTCTGTCCGACCTCGAGCGGGAGAATGCCGCCGCGGACTCGAACGCGCGGGGCCGGGACCGGCGCCAGAAGGAGCTGGCGGCGCTGCGCAAGCGGATGCGGGCACACCCCTGCCACAGCTGTCCGGAACGCGAGGCGCACGCCCGCTGGGCGCAGCGGTGGTGGAAGCTGACCCGGGAGACCGAGGCGCTGACCAGCCAGATCACGGCCAGGACCGGGGCCGTCGCCCGGGTCTTCGACCGGGTGACCGATGTGCTGCTCGGCTTCGGTTATCTCGTGCCCGGCGAGGGCCGCGCCGTGACGCTGAGCGAGAGCGGCCGGATCCTTCGCCGCATCTACGCCGACCGGGACCTGCTGGTGGCCGAGTCCCTGCGCCGCGGGCTCTGGAACTCGCTGGACGCGCCCAGCCTGGCCGCAATGGCCTGCGCCCTGGTCTTCGAACCCCGCCGTGATGAGGGAATGACCGACGAACGGTTCCTGCCCAAGGGCCCGTTCCGGCCGGCGCTGGACGCCACCCAGATCCTGTGGAGCCAGCTCGACGACCTCGAACGCGACCACAAACTGCCCGGCAGCAATCCCCTCGCCGGCGGTCTGAGCCTGGCGATGTGGAAATGGGCCCGCGGCGACTCGCTGGGCCTGGTGCTGGAGGAGGCGGAGATGGCTGCCGGGGACTTCGTGCGTTGGACCAAGCAGACCATCGACCTGCTCGACCAGCTCTCTCTCGTCGCCGACGGCCCCGTGGGCCGCACGGCACGGGTGGCGATGGACTCCATCCGCCGCGGCATCGTCGCGTATTCCTCGGTCGCATAGGCTGTTGAAGTGAAGACGGGTTTACTGCGCAGCACCGGCCTGCCCCTCTGGGCGGCGATTCTGCTTGCCGCCGGCGCCGGCGTGATCCTGGACGGGGCCTTTCCGGATCGATCCTGGTGGTTCCTGGCACCGGTCGGGGTGGCGTTGATGCTCCTGGCCCTGCTGGGTCGTGGGCTCTGGACCGGGCTCGTCGTCGGACTGGTCGCCGGCCTGTCGTTCTGGCTCATCCACATCAGCTGGCTCACCCTGTACCTCGGTCCGGTCCCGTGGCTGGCGCTGGCCGGACTCGAGGCGATCTTCTTCGGCGTGGGCCTGGCGCTGACCGCGGTGGTCCTGAACCTCGGCCCGCGGGTCTGGCCGTCCGTCACCGGGCGTCTCGGTGTTCTCCCGGTCGTCGTCGCCGGGCTGTGGACGGCCCGCGAAGCGATCTCGGCGGTGTGGCCGTATGGCGGCTTCGCGTGGGGCCGAGTCGCCATTTCCCAGTCCGAAAGCCCGTTCAACGGGCTCATCGCCTGGGTCGGCATGTCCGGCCTGAGCTTCGTGATGGTGTGGCTGAGTGCCCTGGCCGTGCAGCTCTGCCGGGAGCCCGGCGTGCGCCCCTCGGCCAGATCAGCGATCGCGGTGGCGGCTGTCGCCCTCCTGCTGGCGTTCCCGGCGTGGCCGACCCTGCAGAGCGGGACGGCCCGCATCGCCGCTGTGCAAGGGGCCTCTGACGCCGGCCTGTTCGCCCAGAACGCGCCGGGCCAGATCCTGAACGACCACATCTCGGCCACGCTCCCGCTCGTGGGCGAGCCGGTGGACTTCGTCGTCTGGCCGGAGAACGGCATCGACGTTGACCCACTCCGGTCGGCGGATTCGGCCCGGGCGGCCGATTACATCAGCCGGGTCATGGACGCCCCGCTGATCGCGGGCACCATCACCGAGCGTGACGGCAAGTTCTACAACACCTCCTTGCTCTGGAAGGCCGGCGAGGGCGCCGTCGACCTGTACGACAAGGTCCACCCGGTTCCCTTCGCGGAGTACATGCCGGACCGGGCCTTCTGGCGGCCGTTCGCTCCGGATCTGATCGACCTCGTCTCCCGCGACTACGAAATCGGCACCAGGGACAATGTCTTCGACATCGACGGCATCATCGCCGGCATCGCCATCTGCTTCGACATCGCCGATGACCAGCTGGTACACGAAATGATCGGCGACAAGGCCGAGATCATCCTGGCCCAAACGAACAACGCCGACTTCGGGCGCACCGACGAGTCCGTGCAGCAGTTGGCGATCGCACGTCTCCGAGCGATCGAGGCCGGACGCACCGTGGTGAACATCTCCACCGTCGGGACCAGCGCGATCATCACCCCGGACGGCCAGACGCTGGACAGCCTGCCGACCTGGGAACCGGGCGCGATGGTGCAGACCGTTCCGTTGAGCGTCACGGACACGCCGGCGATGAGCGCCGGTCGGCCGCTGGAGTGGTTCGTCTCCGGCCTCGGCCTGGCGGGGCTCCTGCTTTGCCTGATGTCGGCCCGCGCACTGGCCAGGACCGATTCCGGCCCCCGGCTGGCGACGGTGCACCTGCGTGCCGACCGCGCCAGGATACGCAAACGGCGCCGGGGTTAGCCGACGCCGTCAGGTGTGGTGCGGGGAGCCAGGCTCCCCGCTGAAGGGGCTAAGCGCCGACCTTCTGGCCGCGACGCTGACGAAGCACCGTGAGGCGCTCCTCCAGCAGTTCTTCGAGCTCGGCCCTGGTGCGACGCTCCAGGAGCATGTCCCAGTGGGTGCGGGCGATCTTTTCGTCGGAGTGGTCAACGACCACAGGCTTCGAATCGACCAACCGGGTCGCGGTCTGGGAGCAGAATCGGCACTCCCACTCATCCGGCGCCTCAGCCTCAGCGGAGAAAATCATCACCGTCTCGCGCTCGCACGTTGCACACAAGTACGTGTGACTGACGCGTGGGGAAAAGGTGACGCCCTCTTCGCTCTGCAGGCTCTGTGAACCCAATCTCATGCCACGCAAACTACGATCTGCCATCGTGTGGTCTCCTCTCGCGATGCATTCTCAGTTGTAAACCATCAAGCTGGACGTTATCTTTCCGTTACAGCCGATCTCGCGGGGATCTCTCAGAATCGGTCTGACGCGGTGTCGGCGTGTCGGCCCGTGTCGGCGCCTCACAGTCGTGCGATCACGTGGGCGGCGAGGTCGCAGCGGTCGGTGACGAGGCCGTCGACGCCCAGCTCCAGCAGCCGGCCCATCAGCGCCGGGTCATTGACCGTCCAGACGTGCACCTCCACGCCGATTGCATGCATATGCCTGAGCACCCTGGGGGTGACGATGCGCAGCCGTCCGGCGCTGACCGGCACCTGAATGGCGTCGATCCCGCGCAGGATGCGGGGGAGTGCCCAGTTCTGACGGAGGCCGACGGCAGCCAGCATCAGGGCCACGCCCTGCGCGGAGGCCGATGTCGCCGCGCCGGGCACCTCCCGGAGCACCCGGCGTCTCCGGCTCTCAGAAAAGGAGGTGAGCAGCACCCGGCGGGAGGCCGCTGCCGCCCGGATGGCCCGTGCGGCCGGCAGGACGGCGTCGGCGGATTTGACGTCGATGTTGAACCGCGCCTGCGGGAACGCGGCCAGCGCCTCCGCCAGGGAGCAGTAGCTCTGCCCCTCGCCGAGGTCGACCCGGCTGAGCTGGGCCATCGTGAGCCCGTTCACGGCCGGTCCGCCATCGGGCAGCACCGGGTCGTGGCTGATCACGGCGACGCCGTCGCGGCTGGCGTGCACATCGGTCTCCAGATGTGTCGCGCCGTGGATGATGGCCTGCAGGAAGGCGAGCAGGGTGTTCTCGGGCGCCTGGGTGCTCAGCCCCCGGTGCGCGAGGATCCGCGGCCCCGGTGGGGACAGGAACGCCGCCCGGTCAGCGGTCATGGTCCGGCGCCCCACCCGCTCCGGCCGGCGGCGACTCGGCGCCGGTTCCCTGGTGGGAACCGGGGACCGGGTTCGGTCCGAAGGCCCGGCCGATGCCTTTCATCGCCTCGGTCAACTCGCTCGGCACGATCCAGAGCTTGTTCGCGCTGCCGTCGGCCAGCTTCGGCAGGGTCTGCAGGTACTGGTAGGCGAGGAGTTTCGGGTCGGGGTCACCGTCGTGGATGGCCTTGAAGACGGTGGTGATGGCCTCGGCTTCGCCCTGTGCGCGCAGCACGGCCGCCTTGGCCTGGCCTTCGGCCTGCAGGATCGAGGCCTGCCGCGCGCCCTCCGCGGTGAGGATGGCCGACTGCTTGGTGCCCTCCGCCGTGAGGATCAGCGCCCGCCGGTCCCGTTCGGCGCGCATCTGCTTCTCCATCGAGTCCTGGATCGAGTGCGGCGGATCGATGGCCTTCAGCTCGACCCGGCCGACCCGGATACCCCATTTCCCGGTCGCCTCGTCCAGCACGATCCGCAGTTGACCGTTGATATTGTCCCTGCTGGTGAGGGCCTCCTCGAGGTTGAGCCCGCCGACGACGTTGCGGAGTGTGGTCGTGGTGAGCTGCTCGACCGCGCCGAGGTAGTTGGCGATCTCGTAGGTGGCGGCGCGGGCATCCGTGACCTGGAAGTACACGACGGTGTCGATCGATACGACGAGGTTGTCCTCGGTGATCACCGGCTGCGGGGGGAAGGACACCACCTGTTCCCGCATGTCGATGAGCGGACGCACCCGGTCGATGAACGGGACCAGGATGTTGAGCCCGGGCATCAGGGTCTTGTGGTACTTGCCGAGACGTTCGACGACACCGGCGCTGGCCTGCGGAATGATCCGGATGGTGCGCACCAGCACCACCACGACGAAGACCAGGACGACGAGGATGAACACCACGACGAAGATCTGGAGAAGGAGCTGATCGGGACTGGGCACGTTAGGGAGTCCTTTCCTCGGGGACGACAACCGCTGTGGAGCCTTCGATGGCGGCCACCAGCACCCGCTGACCGGGGTCGATGCTGGCGGGTGCCCGGTCGGGGGAGAGGCGGGCGGTCCAGGTCTCGCCATTGTCGAGCCGGACCAGGCCGCCCAGTTCGGCGATGGTGGAGGACACCCGGCCGCCCATGCCGATCAGCGCGGCGACGTTGCTCGGCGGCACCGACGCGGCGCTCCTATTCATCAGCCGCAGCAACACCGGGCGGATGAGCAGCAGGAGCAACACCGACACCGCGCCGGCGACGAGGATCTGGACCCACCAATCCCAGCCGAGCAGGTTCGCGCCCAGCCCGGCGAGACTGCCGACGGCGATCATCAGAAAGGTGAAATCCAGCGTGAGCAGCTCGATGATCACGCAGACCAGGATGAACACCAGCCATACGATCCACAGGTAGTCCGTCAAATCCACCATGTCGCCGTCCCTCTAAGCGTCGGTTGCCCCTGACGCTAGCACTTGGAGGTGTGGGGCATGTTGGTAGTCTTTATCACCGTGAGCACACCATCGATGAATCCCCTCCAGCCCGGCAGCCTTTCGGGAAAGCGCATCCTCGTCACGGGCTCGTCCCGGGGGATCGGAGCCGACACCGTCGCCTATTTCGCCGAGGCCGGCGCGAAGGTCGTCATCAACTACCGGAACAAGGAAGCGCGCGCCAACAAGTTGGCTGACGCCATCCGCGCCGCCGGCGGAACCGCCATCACCGTGGCCGCCGACCTCACCGACGCCGAGTCCGTCTCGGCGATGTTCGACACCATCCGCGCAGAGTACGGCGGACTGGACATCCTCGTGATGAATGCCTCCGGCGGCATGGAATCCGGTATGGCCGAGGACTACGCCATGCAGCTGAACCGGGACGCCCAGGTCAACCTGCTCACCGCAGCCGTGCCGTTGCTCAGCGACGGTGCCCGCGTGGTCTTCATCACCAGCCACCAGGCGCACTTCGTCGACACGGCGTCCAACGTCGCCGTCTACGAGCCGGTCGCCCGCAGCAAGCGCGCCGGCGAGGACGCCCTCCGCGCCGTGATTCCCGAGCTGGCCGAGGCCGGCATCGGCTTCGTCGTCGTTTCCGGTGACATGATCCAGGGCACCATCACCGCCGTCCTGCTCGAGCGGGCGAACCCCGGAGCCATCAGCGCCCGCCAGGACTCCGCCGGAAAGTTGTACAACGTGAGCGAGTTCGCCGCGGAGATCGTCCTGGCCGCCGTTGAGCCGGTGCCGGCGAACAACACCCGGTACGTCGGCGACACCTCCGACTTCACCAGCTAGGCGCTGCACAGGTCACGCGGCGACGCCACGCCCGAAGGTGAAGCCGCGGACCAGCTGCACGAGCCCCGAGATGATCAGCATGATGCCGCCGATCGTGACGAGCACGCCGATGGTCGCCACGGGGGCGAACAGCACGATCACCCCCGCCAGGATCCCGACCACGCCCAGCACGATCCCGGGCCAGCGACTCGAATCGGTGGTGTACTCCACCAGCGCCGCCACCCCCTCGACGATCCACACGATGCCAACGAGCAGGCCGAGCACCGCGAGTGACCCCTCGGGGTTGCGGATCGCCAGGATGCCCAGGATCAGCACCAGAACGCCGAGAACGATGTTCAGCACCCGGCCGCCGGCTGCCGACCCGGTGCTCGCCGCACCACGCACGATCCGGACGACTCCGCTGATCACGAAATAGAGCCCGAACAGCACCGCGATGACCGAGAGCGTCGCCTCGGTCCAGACCAGAAGCACCGTTCCGATGACGATGGCCACGACACCGCTGACCGCGAAAGCGACCCGGATGCCGCTGATCTCCCGCGGCGTCAGCTGCCGGGGGTCGACGGCGATGGCGAAGACTGCACTGGTGGGTCCGACGGTGTTGGGCATGTACGCCAAACTAATCCGATGGCGCGGATCCGGATACACCCGCGGTCGCTGCACAAAACACCCGGTGACGGGGGAGTGGCTGACGTATGCTCGGAACTGGTCGGCTGCCCAGCGCCGACCTGTCGGCGCCCGTGCCGACGGCTCTTGCACCTCTTTGGAGACACGATGACCGCTTCCGCCTCGACGGCCCCCCAGTCGCCCGCCCTGGATGCGGACAGTCACGATCTGATCCGGGTGCAGGGTGCGCGGGAGAACAATCTCAAGGACATCAGCGTCGAGATCCCGAAGCGACGGCTGACGGTGTTCACCGGCGTCTCCGGCTCCGGGAAGAGCTCGCTGGTGTTCAGCACCATCGCCGCCGAGTCGCAGCGGATGATCAACGAGACCTACAGTTCCTTCCTGCAGGGCTTCATGCCCTCGCTGGCCCGCCCCGACGTCGACGTGCTCAGCGGCCTGACCACGGCGATCATCGTCGACCAGGAGCGGATGGGCGCGAACTCGCGCTCCACGGTCGGCACCGCCACCGACGCCAACGCGCTGCTGCGCATCCTGTTCAGCCGACTCGGCCAGCCCTACCTCGGTGGACCGCAGGCCTTCTCGTTCAACGTCGCTTCAATCTCGGGCGCGGGTGCCGTCACCATGGAGAAGGGCGGCGTCACCGTCAAGGAACGCCGCAGCTTCAGCGTCACCGGCGGTATGTGCCCACGTTGCGAGGGCATGGGCACCGTCAACGACATCGACCTGTCCCAGTTGTACGACGACTCCAAGTCGCTGAACCAGGGCGCTCTCACCATCCCCGGCTACACCGCGGACGGCTGGGGCGTGAAGATCTTCACCGGCTCCGGATTCCTCGACGCCGACAAGCCGATCCGGGACTACACCAAGAAGGAACAGCACGACTTCCTCTACAAGGAACCGGTCAAGGTGAAGGTCGGCGACATCAACATGACCTACGAGGGCCTGGTCCCCAAGGTGCAGAAGTCGATGCTCTCCAAGGACCGTGAGGCCATGCAGCCGCACATCCGCGCGTTCGTGGACCGCGCCGTCACCTTCGCGACCTGCCCGGATTGCAACGGCACCCGGCTCAGCGAGGGCGCCCGCTCGTCCCGCATCGACGGCGTGAACATCGGGGACGCCTGCGCCATGCAGATCAGCGACCTCGCCGCCTGGGTGCGCACGCTCACGGACCCGTCGGTGGCCCCGCTGCTGACGGCGCTGCAGCATCTGTTCGACTCGTTCACCGAGATCGGCCTGGGCTACCTGTCGCTCGACCGGCCGGCCGGCACTCTCTCCGGCGGCGAGGCGCAGCGCACCAAGCTGATCCGGCACCTCGGCTCGTCGCTCACCGACGTCACCTACGTCTTCGACGAACCCACCATCGGCCTGCACCCGCACGACATCCAGCGCATGAACGAGCTGCTGCTGCGCCTGCGCGACAAGGGCAACACCGTGCTGGTGGTGGAGCACAAGCCGGAGATGATCGCCATCGCCGACCACGTCATCGACCTCGGCCCCGGCGCCGGCACGGCGGGCGGCTCGGTCTGCTTCGAGGGCACCCTCGAGGGCCTGCGTTCCAGCGACACGCTCACCGGCCGCCATCTCGACTACCGTGCGCGGGTCAAGGAGGCCGTGCGCACACCAACCGGGGCGCTGGAGATCCGCGGTGCGACGGCGCACAACCTGCAGGGCGTCGACGTCGACATCCCCCTGGGAGTCCTCGTGGTCGTCACCGGCGTGGCCGGGTCCGGCAAGAGTTCGCTCGTGCACGGCTCCGTCCCGGCCGGGGCCGGCGTGGTGTCGATCGACCAGGGCGCCATCCGCGGCTCGCGCCGGAGCAACCCGGCCACCTACACGGGCCTGCTCGAGCCGATCCGCAAGGCCTTCGCCAAGGCCAACGGCGTGAAGCCCGCGCTGTTCAGTTCCAACTCGGAGGGTGCCTGCCCCAACTGCAACGGCGCCGGCGTGATCTTCACCGACCTGGGCCCGATGACGACCGTCTCGACCACCTGCGAGGTCTGCGAGGGCAGGCGGTTCGACGCGTCGGTGCTGGAGTTCCGCCTCGGCGGCCGCGATATCAGCGAGGTTCTCGCGATGTCGGTCACCGATGCCGTGGAGTTCTTCGGCGCCGGCGAGGCCCGGATCCCCGCCGCGCACACCATCCTGTTGGGCATGGCCGACGTCGGGCTGGGCTACCTCAGCCTGGGCCAGCCGCTGACGACGCTGTCCGGGGGAGAGCGGCAGCGGCTGAAACTGGCCACGCACCTCTCGGAGAAGGGCGGCGTCTACGTTCTCGACGAGCCCACCACTGGCCTGCACCTCGCCGACGTCGAGCAACTGCTCGGCCTGCTCGACCGCCTGGTCGACTCCGGCAAGTCGGTCATCGTCGTCGAGCACCACCAAGCGGTGATGGCCCACGCCGACTGGATCATCGACCTGGGTCCCGGTGCCGGGCACGACGGCGGCCGGATCGTTTTCGAGGGCACGCCGGCCGACCTCGTCGCCGCACGATCCACCCTCACCGGCCAGCATCTCGCGGCGTACGTCGGCGCCTGACCAGAAACCGGTCTTCTTGACATAACATGCGCCGTCGTACGCTGAGCGCCCCGGAAGGGGCGGATCGCCGGCGTGCCCGACCGTCGCAGGCCACAGCGCGGCCTCCCGGCTGCACGCCCACGCCCGGTGGGCCGCGGAATGCCGGCACCGCACACACGGGAGCACACGCCGGCGTCCGGGCCGGCGCCAACGTGGATGGCGAAGGCCCGGATCGCGACGGACGGTTCAGACGCCGAACGGACCGGTTTCCCACCACTCTTCCCGACACCACGATATGACCGATAATGCACATTATGTCAACAAGTAGAGATCGGAGCCGGGAATCAACCCGCGGTTGAGGGTTTCACGGCTCCTCGGCGATGTGCTTGATCGCCACCAGCCGGCGGTCCCAGGCGTCCCCGATGCTCTCCAGGCGTCGCGCCGTGTCGCTGAGCTGCGCGCCGATCACCCGGTACCGCACCTCACGGCCGACGCGCACGGAATCCACGAGTCCCACATCCTCCAACACGTCCAGGTGTCTGGCGATGGCCTGGCGGGTCACCGGCAGCATGCCGGCGAGGGCGGACGCCGACGCGTCTCCGTCCGCCAGGGCCGCCAGGATGCTCCACCGCGTCTCGTCGCCGAGGGCCGCGAACACCGATACGAGGGCGTCCGGCAGGCTTGTGGTCATGGTCACGGCTCCCGTCCCTCTCGGTCCATTACTGCAACTACATAGTTGCACTACTCGGTACCGAAAAGCAACCCCCGTGTTGCAGGTGCTCGAGCACCGGCTCGAATCAGTCGGCGCTGCCCTCGTCGGGCCGGCGCCGGATGACCATGCCGAATTCGTTGACCGGCTCGAACGCGTCCCGGTCCCAGGCCCCCGGGTGCGGGACCGGGCAGTTCAGGACCGTGTCGTGGGCGGAGTGTTCGATCGTGTGCTCGGTCATCGGCCGGCCGCAGACCGGGCACTCGGCCAGGCCCGTCGTCTCGGCCGCGTCGTAGGTACCGACGGGCGGGGAGTCGAAGGCGGGTCGGATCCGGTCCTCCACCCAATCGAACAGTCGGCTGGGGCCCCTGCGGCGAGCCTGGGCCGAGGCTTTCTCATTTTGGACCATGGGCACATGGTACGCCTCCTGGCCGCCCCAGGCCTAGGATCCGGGTCGGCCGTCGTGCGGCTATTCCTCGCCGAAACCGGTCTCGATCAGGTCGGCCAGGGCGTCCACGGCGGCCCGGGAGCGTTCGTCGGGGCCGGAGATCTCCACGCTCATCCCCCGGGTCAGCCCGAGCGACATGATGCCGAGCAGGCTGTGCGCGTCCTTGCCGTTGACGGTGACCTCGGCGTCGAAGCCACTGGCCAGTTTCACGAAATCCGCCGCCGGCCTGGCGTGCAGTCCGTCCCTGTTCCGCAAGATCACGGTGCGGCTGACCGGCTGGGTCGCTCCCCCGGCCCCGCCGGCTCCCGGCTCTCCAGCGGCGGAGGACCCCCGGGCCGACTCGGCGGCCGCCACGACGGCCGCGAGGTCTCCCCCGATCTCCGCGGCGACCGCCGCGGCCACACCACCCTCCACCAGCGGGGCGTCGGCGAGGCGGGCGCGCTGGCGCGCCTCGTCATCAAGGAAGTCCAGCGCGGTTTCCGCGGTCAGGATGGCCGAGCCCAGGTCGCAGAGCAGGACCACGCCGCGCCCCTTGTCTGCCTCGGCCAGGCCCGCCGCGATCTTGTCGAAGCTGGTGCCGATGCCGCCGCCGTCCGTGCCGCCCGCGGCCACGAGGGCGACGTTGGGGGCCATCTGACGGGCCAGCGTCACCAGGCCGGCCGCGATTTCGGCGCTGTGCGAGACGAAGACGACGCCGACGAGGGGCTCTGCGGTGCCCCGGTCAGGCACGCTCTGGTCTGCCACGATCAGGACTGCGTGGCCGCATCGGCACCGCAGCGCAGGATGAGCGCGGTCGACTGGGCTCCGGGATCACGATGGCCGATGGCCCGCTCGCCCAGGTAGCTTGCCCGGCCCTTGCGCGCGATCCACGGTTCGGTCGCGACGGCGCCGGCCTCGGCGGCATCCGCTGCGGCCGCCAGGATCAGGTCGGGGCTGGCCCCGGCGGCTTCGGCCTCGATGGCCGCATCCACCGCCGGGGTCCAGGCGTCCACCATGGTCTTGTCGCCGGATTCGGCCTTGCCGCGCAGCACGATGCCGTCCCGCCCGGCGGTCAGCAGGGCCACGACGGCCGGGCCGTCGAGCTCGGCGAGCCCGCTGACGGCGGCGGCGGCCTTGAGGT
>Ga0247814_10001766_pt1 | contig 12412 bp, 8 predicted proteins | sample UWRJL179409R1_FD_179947 | JGI IMG/M metagenome (GOLD analysis project Ga0247814, IMG submission 179947) | Plant litter microbial communities from Arlington Agricultural Research Station in Wisconsin, United States - UWRJ-L179-409R-1 | ecosystem: Environmental > Terrestrial > Plant litter >...
TTATGTGCTGGATATGTTTCCTTATCCTTCGGGAGCAGGACTGCATGTTGGCCATCCGCTGGGATACATCGCCTCAGATATATTTTCAAGATATAAAAGATTAAAAGGATATAATGTGCTGCACCCGATGGGATATGATTCTTTTGGGTTGCCGGCAGAGCAATATGCGATCCAGACGGGGCAGCACCCGGCGCTAACCACCGAAGCTAATATTTCTACCTACCGCCGTCAGCTGGATCAGATCGGGTTTTCGTTCGACTGGAGCAGGGAAGTGCGTACCAGCGAACCGGAATATTACAAATGGACACAGTGGATCTTTATGCAGTTGTTCAATTCGTGGTATAACCTGGAAACAAACCGGGCTGAAGATATCACTACATTGATCGAAAAGTTCAATGCTGCGGGTACTGCCGATGTGAAAGCCGTTTGTGATGAAGAGGTGAAAAGCTTTATGCCGAGCGACTGGGCGGCGATGACCGCTGAGGAGAAACAGGAGGAACTGTTAAAATACCGTCTTACATATCTTAGAGAGAGTACAGTTAACTGGTGCGCAGCATTGGGAACTGTACTGGCTAATGATGAAGTTAAAGAAGGATATTCTGAGCGTGGCGGCCACCCTGTAGAGCAGAAAAAAATGATGCAGTGGAGCATGCGTATTTCTGCTTATGCAGAAAGATTGCTGCAGGGCTTAAATACGGTAGACTGGCCGGAGCCGGTTAAAGAGATGCAGCGGAACTGGATCGGGAAAAGTGTGGGTGCAAGCGTACGCTTTAAAATCGAAGATAGGGAAGGAGCCGCGGTTCCTGCAGATTATATCGAGGTATTTACCACACGTGTGGATACGATCTTTGGTGTTTCTTACCTGGTGCTGGCGCCGGAGCATGAACTTGTTCCGTTTGTCACTACGGTGGCACAGGCAGAAGATATTAAAAACTATATCGCACAAACTAAAAAGAAATCTGAGCTGGACCGCATGGCGGATACCAAAACGGTTTCTGGTGCTTTTACCGGAAGTTATGTGATTAACCCGGTGAGCGGCGAACGTGTACAGCTGTGGATTGCCGATTATGTACTTGCCGGTTATGGAACAGGCGCAGTAATGGGAGTGCCAAGCGGCGACCAGCGCGACTGGTTATTTGCGAAGCACTTTAACCTTCCTGTGGTTCAGATCCTGGACGGACAAAAAGATATCGACCTGCAGGCAGACCATACCAAAGAAGGACAGTATATCAATTCTGGCTTTATCAACGGGATGAACTATGCTGAAGCTACACAGACATTAAATGAATGGCTGGAAACGCAGCAAGTTGGTAAAGCGAAAATCAATTACCGCATGCGCGATGCTATCTTTGGTCGTCAGCGCTACTGGGGAGAGCCTATTCCTGTTTATTTTAAAGATGGATTGCCTTACCTGATTAAGGAAGAGGAACTGCCTTTATTATTGCCGGAAGTTGATAAATATTTGCCAACAGAAAGTGGGGAGCCACCATTGGGAAGGGCAGAAAGCTGGACTTACGAACAGCAATATACTTATGAATTGAGTACTATGCCGGGTTGGGCAGGATCCAGCTGGTACTGGTACCGCTATATGGATGCGCAGAATAAAAGTGCTTTTGCTTCTAAAGAAGCAATTGAATACTGGAAAGACGTGGATTTATATATCGGCGGGTCAGAACATGCTACAGGCCACCTGTTGTACAGCCGTTTCTGGAACAAGTTTTTGAAAGATTTAGGTCATGTAAATGAGGAGGAGCCTTTCAAAAAACTAATTAACCAGGGCATGATTCAGGGGCGCAGTAATTTTGTTTACCGTGTGGTTGATGAAGAGGGAAGAGGAACAAATACTTTGGTGTCTTATGGATTAAAAGGTGACTATAAAACTACTGCTTTGCATGTTGATGTAAATATTGTAGAGAATGAAGTGTTGAACATCCCTAAGTTTAAACTGTTCAGACCTGAGTTTACCGATGCAGAATTTATCCTCGAAAACGGAAAATATATCTGCGGCGCAGAAGTAGAGAAAATGTCTAAATCTAAATTCAACGTCGTAAACCCTGATGTGCTGATTGCCAGTTATGGAGCAGATACGTTAAGGATGTACGAAATGTTTTTAGGTCCGCTGGAACAAAGCAAACCTTGGAATACCAATGGAATCGAAGGCGTGTTTAAATTCTTGCGTAAAGTTTGGAGATTATTCCATACCGATGCATGGGAGTTTAAAGTGAGTGATGCAGAGCCTACTAAAGCGGAATTAAAAGCACTGCACAAAATCATTAAAAAGGTGCAGGACGATGTAGAGCGTTTCTCGTTTAACACTTCGGTATCCAGCTTTATGATTGCGGTTAATGAATTAACAGACCTTAAATGTAACAAACGTGCCATCCTGCAAGACCTGGTAATCGTGCTGTCTTCCTATGCACCTCATATTACTGAAGAGCTTTGGTCGCTATTGGGTAACAAAGAAAGTCTGTCTTATGCAGCTTATCCAACATTTAATCCATCTTATATGGTGGAGGATGAGTTTAGCTATCCGATCTCGGTTAATGGTAAAACAAGGTTAAACCTAAACCTGAGCCTGGCGCTTGAAGCTGCTGCAATTGAAGAACTGGTGCTGGCAGATGAGCAGGTAAAAAAATACCTGGAAGGCAAAACCCCTAAAAAGGTGATTGTTGTAAAGGGACGGATTGTAAATATTGTGATATAATCAAATTGGCCCGGGAGGGTCGCAATACCAATAAAAAGCCCTGTTCATGAGATCAGGGCTTTTTATTTACCGGCGTATTCCTACCGTTCACACCGTGAAACCGGCCGGTCGTCAAAAACAATTCTGGTATGTGTGTAACAAAACTACCTTTGCGCAGACTAACGAAGCAAGAATATCAATCAGTACAAATTTTATGAAAAGACTATTACTATTATTTACCATACTTGGCTTTGTGCAACAGGCGAAAGCCCAGTTCCCAATGGGTGGTGCACAAAAAACAACCATTACGGGTCGTGTTTCTGTTCAGATTATCGATTCGGCCACAAAAGCTCCGGTAGATTATGCTACAGTATCACTAATTCGTGTTAAAGACAGCAAATCTGTAAACGGCGGAGTTACAGATGCGAAAGGAAAAGTGGTGATGCAGAGCGTGGCACCAGACCAGTACAATCTGGTAATCGGGTTTATGGGTTACAAAAGCAAATCCGTACCAATAAAAACAACTCCTGAAAAACCTGATGCCAATGTGGGTACCATACAGTTAAGCGGTACGCAAAGCAACCTGAAAGAAGTTTCTATTGTAGGTAAAACACCACTGATAGAAAGCAAAATTGATAAGGTTGTTTACAATGCTGAGCAAGACGTAACCAATGCAGGCGGTAATGCGGGCGATGTAATGCGTAAAGTACCTATGGTTACAGTAGATATTGACGGTGCGCCTTCATTGCGTGGTAGCGCAGTACGTGTACTGATAAATGGTAAGCCTTCAGGTACGATGGCATCAAGTGTTGCAGATGCGCTGAAAATGATCCCTGCAGAAGAGATCAAGAGTATAGAGGTGATTACGAGCCCATCCGCAAAATATGATGCAGAGGGTGCTGGTGGTATCATCAATATTATTACAAAAAGAAAAAGTGCACAGGGCGTAAACGGAAATGTGAGTGTAGCTGCGGGTACCCGTCAGAATAACGGCAATTTTGGCCTTAATGTTAAAAACGGCAGGCTGGCAGTTTCTGCAAATGGTGGCGGGCAATATGCTATCCCACAGGATACAAGGGTAGAATTGGTGAATGAAACGTATGCTACCGCAACCAGACAGGTACAAAGTGGCTTTACCCGTACAAAAAGGTATGCCTATAATGGCGGTGTAGGATTGGATTATGATATCAACGCATACAATAGTTTATCTACAAATGTGAAGTACAATAATTTCTCGTTTAGCTCTGAAGGTACCTTCGATGTTTTGCGTTCGATAGCAAACGTTAACAGTGATTATGACCGTTTTTCTGATAATGGCAGAAGTACAAAAAATATTGACTGGAGTGCAGATTACAGAAGAACAACTAAAAAAGAGGGTGAAGAATTTACGCTTTCCGGACAGGCGAGCTTTGGTAGAAATTCAACAGACTTCTCTACTTACAATATTTTCCCGGTTTCTGGTAACACACCATTAATATCAGGGGATAATACAGGTAAAAACAACGAGTATACTTTGCAGGCAGATTACGTTTATCCTTTCGGAAAGGGTATCATCCTGGAAACAGGTGCCAAAGGTATTTTCAGAAAGATCAATAGTGATTTCGCTGATAATAACCAGGATTTTGATTACACGCAGGATGTTGCTGCGGCATATGGTGTAATCAGCTTTAAACTTGCCAAAACGCTAGACTTTAAAGGTGGTTTAAGGGCAGAATATACCGATATCAATGCGGCCTCTGGTGATCAGCCAACGTTTAAGAATGATTATTTTAACTTATTTCCAAGTGCAATCCTATCAAAAACGCTGAATAAAACTACAACGCTAAAGTTAAGTTACAACAAAAGGATGCAAAGGCCGGGGGTAGATTTACTGAACCCGTTCTTAAACCAGAATGACCCGCAGAATCAGACACAGGGTAACCCGAGCTTAAAGCCGGAACTAACCGACCTGATAGAATTAGGTTACTCGACGTTTATTAAAGGTTCAATGATCAATGCATCGGTTTTCTACCGTCAAACGCAGGATGTAATCGAGAGTATTTACTTTCCTGAAGAAAGGCTGACAACCAGTACGAATATTGGAAAGAATAAATCTTTTGGTGGTAACGTATTCGGTTCTTATAACCCGCTGCCAAAATGGACTTTAATGGGTAACTTCAGTTTGTACACTTATGAGGTAACTAATGCAGCAACAAATGTAAGTACTGGTTTGTATGCAAATTACTCCATCTTTGGCCGTTCTGCAATCTCATTTAACGGGGGATGGAGTACTGAGCTGTTTGGTGTGTACAGCGGACGTAAGAAAACTTTCCAGGGAACTACCGGAGCAATGGTTTTCTATGGTGCGGCGTTTAAGAAAGAGATTATGAAGAAAAAAGCGACTATTGGTGTAAATATGCTGAATCCGTTTACTCGTGATTTGCATATCCAAACAGATAATAGCAGCAGTTCATTCTTACAGCGTACAGATATTTATTATCCGCTGAGATCTTTTGGTGTTAATTTTAGCTACAAGTTTGGTAAGGTGAGTTTTGCTGCTAAAAAGAAAAAAGGAATTAATAACGATGACTTGAAACAGGATGAAAATTCTGGAGGTGGTATTGGTGGGGGCGTGCAGCCGGTTAAACAGTAACACTGTTTATTAAAGGGGAGTCGTAAGCTTCGCCGAAAAAGGACATTAGCTGTGCAGGCTGGATAATTGCCCTGAAGGGGGCAACAACCCTAGGCCTGCACAGCTAATGTCCTTTTTCTTTTAGGGTATCCTCCAATGCAGGGAGGTTAGTGTTGTTTTTATCCAGCTGCCGCTGGTAGTTGATCCGTTGCAGGGAGGTTAGTGTTGTTTTTTTCCAGCTGCCGCTGGTAGTTGATCCGTTGCAGGGAGGTTAGTATTGTTTTTATCCAGCTGCCGCTGGTAGTTGATATTTGCTGAATAGGGCCGCCTTATTTCTTCTTCACCCGCTTTAAAATCATCCAGCTTAAGGGATTGATGGAATAGCCGCTGATGTTATTTTGCAGCATGGTTACAGACTGGTCGTAAAGTACCGGAACAACGGAAGCATTTTCCATTACCATGTTATCCATTTGCTGGTTCATGGCGTATCGCTTTTTGCTATCTGTTTCGTAGTAGCTTGCTTCAAAGAGTTTGTCGAAAGCATCATTGAAATAGCCGGTATAGTTTGGCCCGTTTGGTACTTTATTTTTGGAGTAGAATACCGACAGGTAGTTTTCTGCATCAGGGTAATCGGCAATCCACGATCCCCTGAAAAAGTTTACGGCATTCTTAGACATCAGCTCGCGCAGACTAGCGGTAGGGGTTACATCTACCTTTACTTTCATTCCCTGTGCGGTGAGCTCGCCCTGAATAAACTCTATCAGGTCTTTATAGCTGGTAGAGGTGGTAAGGGTTACTTCGGGCATGCCTTTGCCGTTGGGGTATCCGGCTTCAGCAAGCAGTTTAGCGGCTTTTAGAGGATTGTAACTGTAGCCTTTTACCAGGGCACTGTCAAACCCGGGCATCCCTTTGGGTACAAAGCCTGAGGTAGCCGGTGTACCGATGCTGTTGCGGAGGTATTTGATCAGTTTTACTTTATCTATGCTGTAATTGATGGCCTGGCGGACTTTCTTAAATCTCAGGGGTGAGTTTTTTACGATATCTTTTGAGGTGTCTACCAGTATGCCTACGTATTCTGTGCAAAGGTAGGGGCCCTTGATGAGCTGAAATTTCCCTTGGTGCTTACTGGTCATGCGCCCGCTTTTGGTCAGGATATCATCACGGTAACTCCCGTCAACACTATTGAAAAAGTCTAGGTCTTTTTTGATGAAGTCCATGAATGCGCTTTGTTTATCACTCATAAAAGTCACTTTAACCGCATCCAGATAGGGTAGTTTTGTATTTCCGTCTTTCTCCCAGTAGTGGTCATTTTTTAGGAGTACCAGAATTTCATCTTCTTTCCAATATTTAAACTTAAAGGGGCCGGTGCCTATAGGGTGGCTCCTGAAATCTTTGCCATAATGGTCTGCCACCTCATGAGGTACAACCATACAGTATTGGGTAGTAAGCAGGTTCAGGAATGCGGGGAAGGGTTTAATGAGGTTAATGGTAAAGGTGGTATCGTTTTCGGCCACGAAGCTATGAATGTCTTTTACCTTATCACCGAAAATCCAGCCGCCGGAGGAAGCAACTTTCGGGTCGATCAGCCTGTAAAAGCTATATACGAAATCGGCAGCTACAACTTTTCTGCCCTTTCCGTTTTGAAATTGAGGGTCGTCGTGAAAAAATACATCACTGCGTAAATGGAAAGTATAGTGTTTGCCGTCGGCCGCCTGTTCCCAAGATTTTGCTATTGCAGGGATCACGTTCAGCTGGTCATCTACCTGTACTAAGCCATTGAAAATCTGGTTGATCATCCAGATGGCATACTGGTTACGGGCAAAAGCCGGGTCCATCGAAGTAAGGCTTTGGTCCAGGTTCATATTGAACACCTTTTTGCCGGCATACTCGTCCTTATGGGTACAGCTCCATAGGGTAAGTAAGCAGAAAATGTAAAAAATATTTTTTATAATTCGGGGCATCGGTTCAGGAATACTATTTTTGCACAAAGTAATAAATTAATCGCTATGTCTTTTTTAAATGCAGTTATAAATAATGTCGAGGATGAAGAGCTGCGTGAAGGGCTGCAGGAACGTGTAGATATCATCGGGCATAAGATTAAATTTATGGATAAAGTGCCGGTTGCTTGTCTGGACCTGGATAATATCCCATCAGCCGTACTAAACGTAGTAATTGAGGCTGCGGGTGGCGAGATGCAGGAAGATCCGCTGCAGGCTAAGGTATTGCTCTACCACCAAACCAACTCGAGCATGCTTGAGCTGATGGGTACCGTGCCTGCGCTGTTAAATAGCGGGTGGCCTGCGGTAGAATTTAACAGAGTTTACCTGATGGATGACGCGACGGCTTTTTTTAGTGATCCCGAATCTTTTGTTAATACCCTGGAGGATATCGCAGAGATGCTTTACCCGGGTTATTTTGTTTTTGGAAACGAAGGCAAAACCTGGATGTCTTTTGGTCTTTAATGTATTCACCATAAATTCCATCCCTACCAGCTTGCAAACCGTAATTTAATAGGCGATCAGTTTATCAATTTGCTCATTGGTGAATTTAAGGGTATCCTCTTTGTAGAATGCATTATGCTCATCCAGCTCAGTTTTTATGGCAGGGATATGCAGCCGCAGGGGCAAAACATGCAGGTGCAGGTAACTGCATACACCGCCAAAATGGTCTATGCCCCTGATATTTCCGTATTTTCCTGATGATATACCAATGAGGCATGCTTTTTTGTCGTAGAAACTATCAGGGAAAGTACAGGCATCAATAAATACTTTTAGTGCACCTGGAAAGCTGCCATTATACTCGGGGATAACAAATATAAACTTGGTGGTATCAGCAATCATTTGCTGAATAGGTTCAAATTCGGCAGATCTTTTTCCGTACATATCCGAAACCAGCATCTTTTCGGGCAGGTCTTCCAAACTAAAGACATTAGCTTTCTCTCCTTTTTTTGCCAGGGTGTCCTGATAATATTTCGCGACTTTTAGCGTATTACTGCCAGGTCTGTTTGTTCCTGAAATGATCGTGATCATGGATGAATTGTTAGTAAGATGTTTAAAACACTTATGTGTTTAACACTAATATTGTCATTTAGTTTGTATCTTAGCTTTCTATTAAAAAGCCCCTAAATATAGGCAATAATCACGTTTTTTTTACATAAAGAATCTAATACAGAAGTTCTCAGGGAAATAATTGGTAATTATTAAGAAGATAAATGAGTAAAATTATTGCATTGGCAAATCAAAAAGGTGGAGTGGGTAAAACAACGTCATCTATAAATTTAGCCGCCAGCTTAGCCGTTTTAGAGTATAAAACCTTATTGGTAGACGCAGATCCGCAAGCCAATTCAACTTCAGGTATTGGATTTGATCCACGAAGTATTAAAAATAGTATATATGAATGCATTATCAATGATGTAGAGCCGTCAGAAGCGATTCAGAAGACCGAAACGCCTAATTTAGACCTGCTTCCTGCACATATCGACCTGGTAGGTGCTGAGATTGAAATGATCAACCTGAACAACAGGGAATATAAAATGAAGGCAGTACTGGAAAAAATCAAAGACCAGTATGACTTCATTATCATCGATTGTTCTCCATCACTGGGACTGATCACCATTAATGCGTTAACAGCGGCAGATTCTGTGATCATTCCTGTACAATGTGAGTATTTTGCTTTGGAAGGACTTGGTAAATTACTGAATACCATTAAAATTGTACAGAACAGGTTAAACCCTGAACTGGAAATTGAAGGAATCCTCCTCACCATGTACGATGTACGTTTACGTTTATCCAATCAGGTAGTGGAAGAGGTTAGGACACATTTTCAGGACCTGGTGTTTGACACTATTATCCAGCGTAATACACGTTTAAGCGAAGCACCCAGTTACGGTGTTTCTGTAATCATGCATGATGCGAACTGTAAAGGCGCAATTAATTATCTGAACCTGGCACGGGAAATTGTCCGTAAAAACGGATTGGTGAAAACCCCCGAAGGCCTCACTTCAGCAACAATTTAAATAGAATTTAATGACATCTTTTCAGCGAAAAACAGGTTTAGGAAGAGGATTGAGTGCGCTTCTGGATGATTCCGATCCGGTTCATCCACCGAAGAAGGCAGTGAACCCGGTCAGCGAAACTGAACAGAAAGACCAACCGGCCAATATCGGAGAGATCAAAATCAGTGACATCGCTACCAATCCCTATCAGCCACGTACGGAGTTTGACCAGGTTGCATTAAATGAACTGGCAGATTCTATCCGTATCCAGGGACTGATCCAGCCGATTACGGTGAGAAAAGCTGAAGGTGGCAGCTACCAGCTGATCTCAGGTGAAAGACGTTTAAGGGCTTCCAAACTAGCAGGACTAACTGAAATCCCGGCTTATATCCGTGAGGCTAACGACCAGCAGATGCTGGAAATGGCACTGATAGAAAATATTCAGCGCGAGAACCTCAATGCGATAGAAGTAGCATTAAGTTTTCAGCGTATGCTCGAAGAATGTAACCTGAAACAGGAACAGCTCAGCGAAAGGGTAGGTAAAAACCGGAGTACAGTAACAAATTATCTGCGTTTATTAAAACTTCCGCCGGCTATACAAATCTCTATCCGCGACCAGAAAATATCTATGGGCCATGCCCGTGCGTTAATCAATGTGGAGAGTGTAGACAAACAGTTGTTTATTCACCAGGAGATTATAGACAAGGGATTGTCGGTCCGCAAGGTAGAAGAACTGGTAAGAAGCATCAATAGCCTCCAGCTGAAGCCCAAAAGTGAGAAACAGCCACATGGATCTTCTTTTGAATACCAGAAATTACAGAAAGACCTTGCGTCAAGGTTTGCCACCAAAGTGAAGTTAAAAGTAGGCGAAAACGGAAAAGGAGCGATTGAAATACCGTTTGTTTCTAACGACGACCTCAGCAGAATTTTAGAACTATTAGACTGGTAATGTCAAAAATCTTATTGTTATCGGTTTTCCTGTTTTTTACCGCCTTTTCGGTGAGGGGCCAGGATACCATTACTGTTAAAGGCGACAGCCTCAAAACTACACCGAAACGTGATACTGCAAAGTACGTGAATCTCGGCAAAATTGCAGCCAGAAAGGCGATATTCCGGTCTATGATTATCCCGGGCTGGGGACAGGCGGGTAATGGACTTAACGTTTACCGCGGGATAAAGATTGCAGCCATCTATACCGGTGGTACCTTGCTGGTCATGTCTTACTTTTCCAATACAAAGCTTTATCGCCAGTACCTTCGTGAGGTGCAGCACCGTGCACAATATAACAATCTTCCGTTGCAGGGCAATGGTTTGGAAACTATCGAAAACCAGGCGGGATTAATCACAGCAAAAGATGTTTACCGTCGTAACAGAGAAGTAGTTATTTTTTCTATGGTGGGCCTGTATGCAATTAATGTAATAGATGCCTATGTAGATGCCAGACTGAAATATTTTGATGTGGGCAACGACCTGGCTATTAAACTTTCTCCGACAGTAATTAATTCAAATACTTTATATGGTTATAATTCTTTTGCACCTGCATTAAAAATCGCTTTTAGATTATAGGAATTTTACCATGTTTGTAAATCATATTTAAACATACATTATACATGAAAATAGCTTTAATCGGGTACGGTAAAATGGGTCAGATCATTGAACGTTTCGCTATAGAAAGGGGACATGAGATCGTCCTTAAAATTGGTACAGCTAACTTAGATGAGTTTACATCCTCCAATTTGAGGAAAGCTGATGTTGCAATCGATTTTAGTAAGCCAGATTCTGCTATTAAAAATATCCATACCTGCTTTGATGCCAATGTACCGGTAGTTGTAGGTACCACAGGCTGGTACGGGCAGCTGCAGGAAATCAAAGACGAATGTATGAGTCGTAACAATACACTGCTATATGGATCAAACTTCAGTATCGGGGTAAACCTGTTTTTCCATATCAATGAGGTCCTTGCCAAAATGATGAACAACTATCCTGCGTATGACGTACAGGTAGAAGAAATTCACCATACACAAAAACTGGATTCTCCAAGCGGTACGGCTATGACCATCGCTGAAGAAATCATTGAAAATATCGACCGCAAAAAGGAATGGATAAACGAGCTGGACAGCGATCCTAATGTGGAGGTGATTAAACCAGAGCAGCTGCTGATTGCTTCGCAAAGGATCGAAAATATCCCGGGTACGCATACGGTAATATATAGCTCTGAAGTGGATGAAATCGAAATCAGGCATACGGCACATAACCGTGCTGGCTTTGCATTAGGGGCCATTGTAGCTGCAGAATGGCTGCAGGACAAACAGGGGTTCTATAATATTGCTGATATATTTAATTTTAAATAACCAAACATATGAATTTGAAGTTCTGGCAAAAAAATAAAGATACTGCGCCAAAGAAGAAAAAGACAAAAGGTAAAGAGTGGTTCGATGCCGTTGTTTTTGCTGTAATTGCAGCAACCGTGATCCGCGTATTTTTTATAGAAGCCTATACAATACCTACGGGATCAATGGAGAAATCACTGTTAATCGGCGATTTTCTTTTTGTAAGTAAAGTAAACTATGGTGCAAGGATCCCGATGACGCCCGTTGCTTTCCCGTTTGCACATCATACGATGCCCATCACAGGCACCAAAGCTTACTATGATGGTATCCAGTGGAAGTACCGTCGTTTACCAGGAATGCAGGATATTAAACGCAATGATGTAGTAGTTTTCAATTTCCCGGATGGGGATACGGTAGCCCTGGAGGCACAAGACCGTGATTATTATGAGATGGTACGTTCAGTTGGTCACCAGGCCGTGAATAGCCAGTATACGGTAACGAGCAGACCTGTAGATAAGCGGGAAAACTATATCAAACGCTGTATCGGTATCAGCGGTGATGTACTTTCTATGTCGAATGGATTGGTTTCTGTAAACGGCAAACCTGAACCAATGAAAAATACAGGACAGATCGATTACCTGGTTAAGTTTAAAAGTCCGGAGTTTAATTTCGAGGTTTTTGAAGATATGGGATTTGTGATCAACGACATTGTTGCTGTTTCACAGGATACCTACAACTTTGTAGGCACGCCCGAAATGATGGCACAGGTGCAAAAGCTAGACTTTGTAGTTTCT